>ERZ773057.212-NODE-212-length-26630-cov-40.131552_pt1 | contig 26630 bp, 23 predicted proteins | sample MGYA00580629_ERZ773057 | MGnify/ENA primary metagenome ERZ773057 (study PRJEB29015, sample SAMEA2738143) | human oral metagenome | biome: human oral; feature: human-associated habitat; material: saliva | place: China | collected 2163 ...
ACACGAGGACGACGACGTAGGCGATGAACTTGGGGTTGCGGCACAGCTTGAGGAAAACGGAGCGTTCGATGATGGAGGCGCCGACGGCGCGTGAGGCGCGGGTGGCGTGTGAGGCCGTGGAGATCGTGTCGAGCCCTGACATGGCCACGCGCATGAACTCGCGCTGTTCGTCGGTGCCTTCCGCCCACGCTTCGAGCAGGGCGAGGGGGGACAGTGCGATGGGCGTGTAACCGCCGGAGGGGGCCCCGGCCTCGTGAACGACGTCAGCTCCCAGGGCGTCGCGTAGGCGCGGCAGCTGGGGGGTGGGGATGAGGGCGATCCACAGGCGCACCCGGCGTTGGATCGCGTCGTGCAGCTCGTGGGACAGGGCGTGTCCGGCGGCGGAGTGGGGCGAGAATCCTTCGGCGGCGATGTCAGCGAGGGCTCCGGGATACTCGACGATGCGGGTCGTCAGGTCGCCGGCACGGTCGACGCCGGAGACGGAGATGATGGTGGCGGCATCCCACTGGTAGGTGCGCGCGATCTCGATGTCGAGGATCGAACGCAGCGTGATAAGGGAGGTTGTCTCGCTCACGGGTACCTCTCAGTTGGGGTAGTTCACTCCATTGTGCCTGACTGGGCGGTAGGAATGCACGCTCACGCCGACGGTGGCGCGGCGTAGAATCGACGTATGGCGAAACGACGCATCGATCCGGTCCGGGGGATGGAAGCACTGCGCGCCTGGCGTCGTGCGGTCGAATGCGGTGAGGAGGCTCCGCGCGCGGTGGCCTTGACGGCCGTTCGCTTCACACTCGAGGAGCTGGGGGTCCTCCACCCGGGCCGGTCGGTCGAGGTGCGTGTGCCGCCGGCGGGCGCGGTTCAGATCCTGCCCGGGACGACGCATCGGCGGGGGACGCCTCCCGCGGTTGTAGAGACGGACGCGCACACGTGGCTGTCTCTGGCGTGCGGGCGTCTCACCTGGGACGAGGCCGTGGCAGCCTCTCGGGTGAGCGCGTCGGGTGAGCGCACAGACCTTGGACCCCTCCTGCCGCTCGTGTGAGGGCAGGGGCGGGGAGTCCGGGTCTCAGGCCTCCAGCTGGGGCACGCCGAAGCGCGCTTCGAGCTTGGGGGCGAGCCACTTCTGGGAACCCTTGTAGGCGTAGCGCTGGGCGACGGCGGCAAGGGCGGCGGAGGTGGCGGCGAAGATGACCAGCGAGGTCAGGGTGACGTCGTCGGCGTCCTCGGCGGGAACGGGGCGCTTCGTGGTGATCTTCCAGCCCGTTTCAAAAATCTTGGTGGCCAAGAAAGCTGCTCCGGCGATGACGGCGGTCGTGGCAACCTTTTCGATGGTGGCGGGATCCATGAGTATCTCCTGGCGTGGGTTGACTGTCCCCGCGCGGGTGCGCGTGCTTCCATGATGCCCCACACGGCCCTCTTGCGCGAGGGCCACGGGCCAGCTGTCTTATGCTAGAGGGGTACTGTCCCCGTCCGAAGGATTCGTTATGGCTCGCGCCCGCTCTTTTTTTGCGCTGTCGGCCCTCGTGATCGTGGCGACGACCGTTGCAGCTTGTACCCCGTCTGTGTCGTCGAGCGCCCCTCAGGATCCTTTCGCCGCGCCGATCGTTCCCGGTCAAAGCGCGCGTGCTTCGACGTCGAACGGAGGGGTGCGCGGTACGATCAACGCCCCCACGCCCAGGACCGGTTCCGGCGTGGTGACTGTTGCCCTGGTGGGCGGCGCGCAGCTGCCCACGGAGACCGCACAGGAGTTCACGAAGGCGACGGGTTTTTCGATCGCTGTTGTTCCCGTTGACGGGGTGGATTCGATCGCTCAGGCTGATGCGGATGTCGTTCTGGGCTTGGACGGCGCTGACGCGCTACAGGCGGCGGCGGCCGGCACGATTGCGTCCGTGGCTCCTCAGGACACGACGACGTTGACGGGTACCGTCCTCGAGGGAGCACCGGCGGCGGTCGCATACGGTCGTGACGACGTGTGTGTGATCGCCGACAAGTCGTGGATGAGCGCGAACGGTCGTCCACTGCCGACGTCTTTTCATGATCTGACGGCGCCGCGTGTGCGCGCACTGCTCGCTCTCCCAGACCCGGCCTCGTCTTCGGTGGGGCGCGCTTTCGTGCAGGAGGCTGCCGCGCAGACCGGTGAAGGTCTGGGAACGTTCGTGCAATCACTGAACCCGCGCGTGGACGCTTCCCTGGGGGAGACTATCAGCGCGTGGAGCGCTGGTACGCACGTCTCCGACGGCTATTTGTCCGAGGTCGTGGGGAGTGCGTCGGGCACGTCCGGCTCCTACCCGTTGGTTGTTGCGCCGCGCTCCCTGGCGGCGGCAGCAGCGACGAACACAGGCGCGGATTCTTACGGCACAGCTGTGTCATCGACGTGTATCGCGCGCATCATGTATGCGGCTGCTGTGAGCGCCCCCGCAACCGACGGCGCTGAGTCGCTCATCGCGTGGCTCCAGGGTCAGGTTGCGCAGCGGTCCCTGGCGACCACGGGTGCCGCTTATCCGATCGACGGCGTGCTCGCGACCGACACCAAGGCGGCGTGGCTGATGGGAATCAGCGGCGAGACGGTTGTCGCTGACGAGACGGTCGGGTCCCTGGACGCGTTGGACGCGTGGCTGTCAACTTGGAAGTCTGCGTTGGTGTCGCCCGTCTCCATCGCTACGACTGACCCCGCCGAAGAGTCTGCGGCGAATCCGGATGTCACTACTGCCCGTGATGAGACGAGTGAACAGGACCCGGGGGTTGATCCCGGCGACGATGGTGATGAGTGAGGGGCGTTCCTAGTCGCGCAGCATCGAGGGGCTGACCCGGCATTCGTCGCCGATGCGCATGGGCGCGATGAGGCCCCTGTCGCGCAGCTCGCGCAGGCGTGGGACCGTGCGTTCAACGACCTTCCACGGGTCGATCGTGTTCAGGTAGATGCGGGTGCCGCCCTCGAAGCCCGCCAGGGTGGAGATACGCCACTTGAGCAGGATTCGCCAGCGCATGGGTGTGGAGACGGTGGGTGGGCGGTGGTACCACTCTTCGTTTGCGGGGACGTCTGCCCCTGTCGCGGCGTGCGCGGCGTGCAGGATGTCGGAGATCCCGGCCATGGCCTGGTCGCTGACCTCCCACGGGTTGCGTGGCGAGTGCAGGGGCCAGATCGCGATGCCTGGGAAACGATGCCCGAAGCCGGCCAGGGCGACGGCGTGCTCGTTTTGAGCGATGAGGAGTTTGCGGGTGGCTGCCACCGTGAAGATCTGGTCGTAGATGTCGGGCTGGGCGCGCAGACGTTCGAGTTCCGCTTCCGTCTGCACGGCCAGATCGTCGATGGCGACTAGCTGCTTGTGCAGGTGATCGAAGGATGCGCCGGCGGGGCGTAGCCAGTTCTGGAAGGTAGCGACGTAGCGCACGGCGGGGTCGAGGTCGTATAGGTCGCGCATTGAGCGAGCTGTGTAGGCGGTGTACTGCGCGTGCTCTTCGGGTGTGAGGGTACCTGACCCGGCCAGTTCGTGAGCTTCGGTGGCACCATCGACGAAGTGGCGTTTGCCGATGATTAGGTCGTGGCCGCCGGAGAAGAATCCGTTGGCGGCCTGCAGGCGCGCGGTTTCGCTGGTGGCCGCGAACTCTCCTTCGCTCATGCCCGAGGCCAACATGCGTGCGCGCACGACGTTCATGACATGCTCGTATCCAGCATCCGAGGCCAAGTAGTGCGCCATGCGGCGCCGGTCGTTTTCTGAGGGCACGTGTCCGTGGTTGAGATGCCAGTAGTTGTAGGAGACGATCTCGAAGAGGTTGGGGATGCGACGAAACTCTGCGACTGTGTCGGTGAGTTTGTCGGCTGCCAGGGCGTCGAGCTGCTCCCACGTGCCGTCCTCGCGGCGCACGAGGCGGGATTTCTCGGGGGGTGTTTCGAGGTATCGGCCCGAGCAGAACGCGCAGTGGTGTCCGTCGGCTTCGTGGTCGATGGGGTTGTGGTCGCTGTGCGGTGCGGCGAGGGGACGGTTTCCGCGCCCGGGGACTGTCCACACCTCCGTGCCGGTGAGCAGGTTCTGCTGTTTGACGGTTCCGTCGGCGAGTCGCACGATAGCGCGGTCGGCGCGGGTGAGCTTGGATGCCATGTGTCTTTCGTACCTGTCGTCAGAGTCGGTTCATGGTGGCGGGGTGCGATCCGGTGCGCCCGGATTCGCCTCTGTTGAGGGTGTCGATGCGTGCTGTCTGTTCGGGGGTGAGTGAGAAGGAGAACGCGTCGATGTTTGTTGCCATGCGCTCTCGGCGAAGGGTCTTGGGGAAGACGACGTGTCCGCGGTCGATAGCCCAGCGTAGGGCGACCTGGGCGGCGCTTACGCCGAGTTGGTCTGCGATGGCACGCAGGGTTGGGTCTGTGGTGGCGCGTCCGCGTGCGAGGGGTGACCAGGCTTCGAAGACCATGCCGAGTCCCTGCGCGTAGGCGCGCAGGTCTGCGTTGGGGAAGAAGGGGTGTGCTTCGACTTGGAGGACGTGCGGGGCGACGGTGGCGGCTGCGCGGACGGCCTCGATGTGTTTGCGTTCGTAGTTGGACAGGCCGATCGCTCGCGCGCTGCCGCCGGTGAAGGCTTCTTCGAGGGCGGGCCAGGGGAGGGTGACGTCGCCGCCGTAGAGGGTGGGTAGTGGCCAGTGGACGAGGAGGAGATCGACGTAGTCGGTGCGCAGGTCGTTTAGTGAACGTTGGATGGATGCGGCCGCGCGCTCGGGTTCGTGGTTGGAGTTGTCCACTTTCGTTGTGAGGAAAATCTCGTCGCGGGGGATTCCGGATGTTTCGATCGCGGCTCCGACTTCGGCTTCGTTGCCGTACATTTGCGCGGTGTCGATGTGGCGATAGCCGATGTTGAGCGCGCGGCTGACGGCCTCATAGGTATCGTCTGGTGCAATCTTGTAGGTGCCGAAGCCGAGTACGGGGATGGGGGTGCCGGTGGGGAGGGTGAGTGTGGGGATCGGGGCCGAGGCTGGGGGCGGGTCGGCGGGGGCAGGAACGTTCATCGGTGAATCCTCCTCATGTCTTCTAGTGTAGCGTCCCGTGAAGTGGGCGTTGGCTTCGTCTGGGTGTGCCAGGATGTTGCGAGGGTGCGAGGCGTGGCATCGGTGTGAAGGCGCCGGAGGGTGGAACGGTTCTTCGAAACTGAAGACGGAGTCTCATAGTTTGAGACTTTGTACTGTCAATTTATCGATCGATCTTTGGTCAAATATGTGTGATAGGTCGATTTTGGGTGTTTTGTGCCTGTCGGCACCTGCGTTGTGAAGACTCTGACCACTTGACTTATAAAACATTGAAATATGAGTGGAAAGCTGCCCTATGATGTCTGCAACATGGTCGGTGCGCGTATTGGTATTCCGGTTAATTAATGCCCTCTCGCTTGCAATGACGGGGCCTTAGTTCTAACCAAACGGTAGGGTTTTTGTTAGGTAACCCACCGTTATGTGTCCGCTAACGGAGGGGGATTGGCGTAGGATAGATACTGTTCAACCACGATCGCCAACACGTCACGACAACGAACGGAGAGTTATGTCGGTTCGCAATGCCCTGCTGGCACTCGTCGCGCAGCAGCCCGCGGGTGTCTACCGTCTGAAGCAGATGTTCGAGGAGCAGACGTGTGGAGCTTGGCCACTCAATATTGGCCAGGTCTACCAGACGATGCAGCGCCTTGAGCGCGATGGTCAGGTTGTGTCTCATGCCGAGACCAATGCGGGCCGTGATTCCGAGGTCTTCGAACTGACCGACGCCGGTCGCGAAGTCCTCGCTGCCTGGTGGTCCACCCCGGTTCCGCGCGAGCATCCCGAACGTGATGAGCTTGTTATGAAGCTAGCTGTGGCCGCCGCCGATCCTACGGTCGACGTTGAGGCCATGATTCAGACCCAGCGTCGCTCGACCCTGGGTTCCCTGCGCGATGTCACTCGCCTGAAGGCCTCAGCCGACGAAGGAGAGCTCGCTTGGAAGCTCATCCTTGAGCGTCATATTTTTGACCTCGAGGCCGAACTTAACTGGCTGGACCACATCGAGTCCGGCGCGGTCTCGGAGGCCGCTCGTCGCGCCGCCTTCGCCGCCGCGAAGGGCCGTTCGATGAACTGGGCTCAGTCCGACGCCGGTATGACGGAGCGCGCCGGAGTGCGATGAGTCAGCCTGCACCACTACCAATCCGGATAGTTGGCGTCGGACATGAGTTCGGCGCCAACGGTGTCCGAGTGAGAGCGCTCGACGGGATCGACCTTGAGGTCGCGCCCGGCGAGCTTCTCGCTGTTATGGGTCCTTCAGGTTCGGGTAAGTCGACGCTTCTGTCGATCGCGGGAGGGCTTGAACGTCCGACGCGCGGAAGCGTGTACGTCAACGGGGTTAACCTCGCGTCACTGGATAGCGTGCATCGTGCCGAAGTGCGGCGCCGATCAATCGGCTACGTCTTTCAGGACTACAACCTGATCCCCTCGCTGTCCGCGCTCGAAAACGTCGAGATGCCACTACAGCTCGATGGCGTCAGTCCTTCGAAGGTTCGTCGGGCAGCAATGGATGCGCTCGAAGAAGTCGGCGTCGCCGACCTCGCTGACCGCTTTCCAGAAAGGCTCTCTGGAGGCCAGCGTCAGCGGGTTGCCATCGCCCGCGGCCTCGTCGGTAACCGATCGGTCATTCTTGCCGACGAGCCGACCGGCGCGTTGGACTCTCACACTGGCGAACAGATCATGTTGGTGTTGCGTGACCACATAGATGCGGGCGCAGCCGGTATCCTCGTGACTCATGAGGCCAGAATGGCCGCGTGGGCAGACCGCACAGTCTTCCTGCGAGATGGTCGCATCGTTGATCGTTCGCGCGCAGACTCGTTGAGGGACCTGCTGGCAGACACAGCACCAAGGAACTAATGAGCCGACTCAGGATACGGATGAGGCGATGGGGAGTAGTACTCCGCATCGCCTCACGCGATGCGCGCCATAGCCTGGGGCGCACCCTCACGGCAGTCATTCTGATTTCCCTGCCGATCGTCGTTGCGATCGGTTCCCTTACGTTCTGGGATGTGACGACCTCCCAGCGCTACCAGGCGTCGTCCTGGCTGGGCCACACCTCCGATGTTCAGGCCGTCACCCTCCGTCGTTCCTCGACCGCCCTCGACCAGGACTTCACAGCAGACCGCCTCTCCAAGACAGCCTCGGACGAGGAAGTCGACGTCACGATGCAGACCCTCGCCGATTGGGTCCCTCCGGGCGACCAGCTCGTGGCGGTTGACACCCTCTATCAGCTTCACCTGACGGCACCCGGTGGAACAGGCTACACGGTCGATTCGGGCATACAGACCGCCTCCCTGGACGCGCCTCGCGTCCAAGCGGGACACAGGCACGGAGTCCTCGAAACCAATCACGCTGTTATTTCTGACGATGTCGCACGCGCCCTTGGCGTAACCACCGGCGATACGGTCGCCCTCTCGCTCACGGTCGCGAAAGATCGAACGACGCAAGCCCTCGAAGGAAACGCCGTTATCGACGCGGTTATCGCTGGCAGCGGGTGCGCCATCATCGGCGACGGAACGCTCGACATTGATCGCCTCGCGGTCGCGGGGCGAACGCAGACAGCCTGGTACGTGACGGGACCCGTTCCCGTCACGTGGGACGACGTTCGCACGCTCAATAAATCAGGGTTCTCAGTCGTCTCCCGCCAAGTGCTCGCTAGTCCACCGGACGCATCGGCTCTGCCCGCACTGATCGCCCAATACGAGGTCCCACAGTCATCGCGGAGCTCAAGTCCCTGGCAGTACCTGCTCGGAATCGCCGGCGTCCTGCTCATCGTCACCGAGATGATCCTGCTCATCTCCCCCCTCTACACGGTTGCTCAACGCTCCGTCATGCGCACGGCCGCCATGATCGTCGCCAACGGTGGCGACCGTTCAGATGGGCGCCGACTCACCGTCGCGCACGGCATCGTCATCGGTATCTATTCAGCCGCGTTCTCGGTGATGCTCTCCGCAGGGCTGATGGTCGGCATTGGGCTATGGTCAGGCCTCGGCATCGGTATCCTTCCCTTCTGGCCGCTCGCCTTGTCCGTTACCCTGCCGATCCTCCTGTCCCTCATGGCTTCGGTATCACCGGCACACACCTCCTCCCATATCGATACCTCCGCTGTGATCGGAGGACGCGTGTGGGAGCCCTCACGGCTCGTGCGTCGCCGCATGATCTACCCGGTCTTGCTCCTATCCGGCATCCCCCTGCTAGCCGTCGCCGCCTGGTTTGGTTCGGTGTTCACCCTCGTCCTCGGAGTTGCCCTCCTCGAAGTTGGCCTCATCGGGTCGATCCCGTACGTTTTCACACGCTGGCGTGTACCAAACCGTCGGGCGTCCATGAGTATGCGCCTAGCGCTGCGTGACGCAGTTCGAAACGGCCACCGAACGTTCCCGGCCATGGCTTCGATCCTCACGACCGTGTTTGTTGCATGTGCGCTGCTCATCACCCTGTCCTCGTCGAACGAGGCGGGATGGAACTCGCGCCCACACGTGGGCCAGCGCGGACAGATCTTCGTCTCAGCGATCGATAAGACCGATTCAGTGACCCGTTCCCGTGCCCTCATGAAGTCAGCGACTGACGCAGTCGGCAACGAGCGCACGGTCGTGTCCAAGGCCACCCTTTACGGCATCGCATGGAACAGCGGACCCGGCGGCCCCGAAACCATGGTTGAGGCCATCGTGCCCGCCGATCACTCAACGCTCACGCAGTTGGCCGCCGTGGGGCAAATGGCTGAGCTCGATGTTGCATACATTGTCGACGACGGCACCTATTTGCGCCAAGCAGGCTACTTCACCAACGAAGACGACATGGTCCGCGCAATTGCAACCTTGAATGCGGGCGGCGTGCTCGTTCCTGATCCGGCATGGATCAACGGCGCGGGGCAGGCCGAGCTGCGCAGTCTCGACATGAAAGACATTGCGGCGGCGAAGGCAGCCGGAGCATCGGACGATGCCTTGCCGAACGCGCAAGTGATGGCTTCCCAATCCTTCGCGGCGTCGCCGCTCACACGCGTCAATGTCATGGTTCTCTCACCCGCCGCAGCGACGACCCTCGGTCTTGACAGCGTTCCGCTGGGCGAACTCCTGACGGTGGACAATCCTGTTAACTCGGTGGATGCGCCCACCTTCCAAGCGACTATTGCCCGGCAGGTACCAGGGGCCAGCGCCCAAGTCATCACCCCGACCATGCGATCCATCGTCTTGCCCTACGTCGCGGCCCTGATCGCGATCGTCGCCGCGGCGGCCACGGTCGCGCTCGTCGTGGCTCTCTCGGCCTCCGACATGCGCCCAGACCTCGACACCCTCGACGCGATCGGCGCCGCCCCCGCCATGCGCCGCCACGTTACGACCTGGCAGGGCGTCGTCCTGGCCCTCAACGCGATCCCCACCGCGGTTCTTTCAGGCCTCATCGTCGGCGTTCTCGCGGTCGTCACCTTCGCCCGCTCGGGCATCTTCCGGACCCTGGTGACCCTCACGCCGGTCATCCCGTGGGGGGCCCTCGTCGGTATGCTCGTCGGCATGCCTCTCCTGTGTGCGCTCGTCGCAATTGTTCTGACGCCACGTCAGCAGCATCGAATCCGCCGCATCAACTAAGCCCGCTCATGAGTGACGTACCCGAGACGGTCGTGATTCCGCCAGGCGCCCTGGCCTCGTCCTGCGTGCGCGTTGACACGTGGCTGTGGGCGATCCGCCAGCTGAAGTCTCGCTCACAGGCGACCGCCGCAGTGCGGTCTGGTCACGTACGGGTCAACGGCGAACCGGTGAAGGCTGCCCACAAGGTACGCGTGGGTGACGAGGTGCGCCTGCGCGTTGAAGGTTTCGACCGGATCCTCGGCGTTGTCTTACCGTTGAACAAACGCGTGTCCTACCCACAGGCCCGCATGGCCTACGACGATCGCACGCCCGAGCGGCCACGCGTCCATATACCCATCGCGGTGCGCGAGAAGGGCAGTGGGAGACCCACCAAGAAGGAACGGCGGGAGCTGGACCGTCTGCGCGGCTACGACTCCCACGAACACCACTGACCCGATCGGCAAGGCAATCGGTCGGGGCGCGGTGGCTTCGACGCGTCAGACACAACGACTGGTCCCGCCGCCCATGGGACGACGGGACCAGTGGTGAAAGCTGCGGGCCTACTCGTTCGGGAAGAACGAGGTGACCGCGAAACTGTAGTAATCGCCCCACGACGAATCGTAGGGGGCCTGGAACACGGCTGTGCCCTTGCCGTCCGAATCGACCTTGACGATTGCGACGTTGTTTTCGGTGTGCTTCGGGGGCATGAACGACAGGCCGCTATCCGAGTAGGTCATCTTGAGTGTCACGTCGACGGAGGAGAAATCGGGGAGCTTGGCGACCAGATCAGAGTCAGTGACCGTGACCTCCGCGGCGCAGGAGACGGACTTGCCATCCGCGTTCATCGTGCACGACTTGTCGCTGATCTTAAAATCGTCACTCGCGCTAAAGGTGCTGACCACCTGCGCGACCTCAACGCGCTTGGGGCAACGACTGTCGATGGCGGCTGACTTCATCTGATCGGCCGAACTGTAGTCGGCGTAGCGCGAAGAAATGTTCGAGGCGTTATCAGCGGTGATCTGGTTGCACCAGTTGGTGGCGTACAGGTCCGCTGCCTGCTGGCGCGTCGATTCCGTCTCCTTGCGCGTGTTCTCGGTGGCGACGGAACGCATAACGCTGAGGGTAATCATGACCGCGGCTGCGACCCCGACGAGGATCGCGAGGACGAGCAGAATGCGGTTGACCATGGTCATGGTCGGGTTCTTCTTGGGGGCCGTAGGCGCAGGGGTGACGCTTGTACTCACTTGCTTGACTCCTGGATCGATTGGAGATCTTCCTTCGCCTGGTTCAGCTCCTGCTGAGCCTGCTTGTATTCCTTGTTGTGGGATACGTAGCTCTTCGTGCCGATGAGCGCGCCGACGCCAAAAGCGAGGGTCAGGCAGACCAGCACGATGGAGGTGATGATCTGACCGGTCGTCGTCTTGGGACCGGAGGGCTTGGCGGGAGCGTTGGGCCGAGTGCCTAAGGGGTATCTGTTGGTCGCGGTGCTTGCGTTGAAGGTGCCCCTGGGTCCAGCGTTGCCGGAGGCAGAGTTCGTTGCGGAAGCTCCGTAGCCCTGGGCTCCCACGTTGCCGGGATAGCCGGAGGGCGCGCCAGATGCCATGGGGGAGTAGCCCTGGGCGGTGCCAGCGTTGCCGTTCTTCTGGGAACCAGCGTCGCCGGGAAAGCCGCCGGGAGCAGAGCTGGGTGCTTGTGCGCCGGAATCAGGCTGGAATTGGTCGGTCCACTGGCCGCCGTCCCACCAGCGCAGCTTGGGGGAACCGGCTGGGTCTGGGTACCAGCCAGGGATAGGGTTGCTCACGAGGAAGCTCCTTTCACTGTGTCCCGTAAATTCTATGAAAAGTTAAAATTAAATGAAGGGTCAGTGGTGTCTTTCGTGGCACACGTGTGTGATCGTCAACGCACGCAATGAGTGCAGCAATGCCATATGGCATGGCAGTGATCGGCGTGAGGACAGGCCACGACGGTGCACTACATGCTTGAAGGCCACCACGAGGTCATGGTCGCGCCACACTCGGATGTGGCGGACATCTGCGGATCATAGGGTACCGACACAGTGAAGGTGAGAGGCGTCCCGGGTGTCAGTGTCGCGGTCGTGGACCCCTGGTAGGGGGAGGAAGGGTTAAAAGACGCGTCCTTGTCAACCGTGTACCCGATAATCGTGACATCAAGGTCACCGAAGGATGCGACGGAACTCGACTGTGTCATCGTCAACGTGCCGCTCATCGTCGTCGTGACTTGGTCGGTCGTGCATGTCACGATCGCAATAGAAAAGTCAGAGTCCGATAGTGTGCGCTGCGCGTTGGCCAGGGACTCCTTGTCGGCGCATTGGGCGTGGATGGCCTCCTTAACGGCTTGTGTCGCCGAATCATAGGACTTGACGACATCGCGCATCGAACCCGCCTTGTCACGTGTGACCGACGCGCACCATGCGGCGGCGTCTCTGTGGGCGTTAGCGGCCTCGAGGTGGGTCTGGGCCTCAATAATCTGCTGGTCGATGGCGGCCTTCTCGGATACGGCCTGGCTGGCCTCGGCCTCGTAGGTTGCCGCGGAGCGTGTCCGCCACACGTTCACGCCACCAACGACAGCGGACAAGGTGATGAAGATGACGGCGAGGATCGTGCCGGCGACGGTCGCTGCTCGCACAGGAACGGGAACAGTACTCACTTCTCGGCCTCCTCGATCTGGCGGTTAATGTCATCGAGCGTGGACTGGGCGGAGTCGCGTTCCTGCTGCGCGCTTCGTGCATGCTCCTTCGCGTCGTCATAGATCGCACCGGACGCACCCAAATGTGACCACGCGAAGACGAGGACACCGACGAAGGTAGCAACGAGCATCCACGAGGCGACGCACGCGAGCGTCCAACGGAGCGTTCCTGATCGTGCGGGTCCGTGATCGCCGGGCTTAGGGGTCCTCGAGGTCGTTGACGAGGCCGGGGCATCCTCCCAGGGTGAGGGGTTGTCGGGCGCGTGTCCCGGGAGCGGAATCTGACTATTCCCACGCGACGAGACCATGGCCTCGTCCGGCACGCAGACTTCAGGTGTGTTGGCATCGCTCGCTCGCGCCGCGTTGGGCGTCGTGACGTCGGTCCAGGAACTCCCGTCCCACCACCGAAGCTGTGTGGCGCCGGTGGGGTCGGGATACCAGCCTTGCACGGGCACACTCATCGTTACTCTCTCTCGGGTTACAACAAGTCGAATACCTGGTCAGGAAGTCTAGCTGCCCTGCGACTAGCGGGCAACGATGGAATCAGAGTCCCACCGGCCACACATTTGTCGCAACGGCGTTGCAATGACCGCTCGAGATGCCGGGATCGGGCAGCGTTTGGCTGAATGTGCCCGACCCGCCCGAAATCGTGAGCGTAGTCGTCCCAAGAGGTTTGTCGGAACTCGTCGGTGTCGAAGCAGTGACAAAGAGATTGAGAGTGACCTGAAGGTCTCCCACGCTTGTCAAAGAGTCTCCATTCAGGGTCAGAGAACCCGACATTGTCAAACCGTTGCCTGTTGACGTGCAATCAGTCACCTTGCCAAGGAAAAGATTCGAGGGCGCGTCGCGGAAGGCTTCGATGAAAGCCTTCTTTGCTGGGCACTGCGCTGCGATGGCATCAAGCTCACTCTGGGACTTGTTCTTCAGCTCCAGGCTCTTATTGTCGAGCATCGCGATGTCTGATTGGTCGGAGGTTAAGCCGTCGCACCATGTCGTGGCCGCCGAAGAGTTCTTCGCAGCAGTCACCTGCGTACGTACGGTTGCTGTCTCAGTCTCGGTGGTCTTCTTCTGGGCGTGTAAAGACTCCGTGTCGGCGCGCGTCTGCGTCGCCTTGTTCGACGCCGCGTAGGTCCCATACCCGAGCAAGCCTGACGTGATCATCAGGCAGATGGCCAAGGCCACCCCGACAATCGTGAGAATTTTAAAAACGCGCGACGTCGAATGCGCCTGCGACGTTGTGCTGCTCACTTCTGTGCCTCCTCGAGGTCCTTGTTCGCCTGCTGTAGATCGGAGTTCGCCTGGTCGAGCTCGCTCTGCGCGGTGCTGTGCTCGGATTCGGCCTGAGCGAGGTCGGCGCGGGCACTCTTGAACATCGTTCCCACGTAGATGGAGGTCACGGCAAGAGCGATGACCGCGATCCATGCTGCTGCCGTGCCGATGAGCCAGCCCTTACCGGAACTGGACTTCTGCTTCTTCTTGTCCGTTTTATCGGAGGAAGCGTCGTCGGAACTATCGAACGTCGGCTTGGTACCTGTGGCGTTATAGGGATCGGAGGACACCGTTGGTGCCGGCTTCGCGGAGGGCATGTGCCGAGTCTTCTTCGCAGACGTGTCCCGGGTGGCGGCCTGCTCCTGCTGGCGCTGCTGGGGTGCGCTCTGTGGGCCTGGCACGCCCTGCTGGCGCTGCTGGGGTTGGCCCTGTGGGCCTGGCACGCCCTGCTGGCGCTGCTGGGGTTGGCCCTGTGGGCCTGGCACGCCCTGCTGGAAGCGCGGTCCGGGCACGCCCTGTTGGCGCTGCTGGGGTTGGCCCTGTGGGCCTGGCGCGCCCTGCTGGCGCTGCTGGGGTGCGCCCTGGGGACCTGGCACGCCCTGCTGGAAGCGCGGTCCGGGGACGCCCTGCTGGGGTGCGCCCTGGGGACCTGGCACGCCCTGCTGGCGCTGCTGGGGTTGGCCCTGTGGGCCTGGCATGCCCTGTTGGCGCTGCTGGGGTTGGCCCTGTGGGCCTGGCACACCTTGCTGGAAGCGCGGTCCGGGCACGCCCTGTTGGCGCTGCTGGGGTGCGCCCTGCTGGGGTAGGCCCTGGGGGCCTGGCACGCCCTGCTGGAAGCGCGGTCCGGGGACGCCCTGCTGGTTGTTCGGGGTGGGCGTACCGTGCTGGGCGGGCGCACCCTGCACGGTGACGCCGGGCATGGGCTGGTACTGGTCGATCCACTGCCCACCGTTCCACCAGCGCAGGCGCTGGCTGCCAGCGGGATCTGGGTACCATCCGGGTACTGGTTGCGACATGACCGTCCTTTCAGTTTCTGAAAGCAGTCTATACCCATCGTCGTGAGCGTTATAACGAGGTATTCGTTCGGGACATCACGCCTGCCGTGCGGGGTGACAGGTACCCTGAAAGGTATGGCAGCTCTCTTTTCGTCGTCACCCCTGCTCGCGCTGTTTGTCGTCGTCGCGTTGGGCGCGGCGATTGGGGCGATCCGGATCGGTCCCCTTCGTTTCGGTGCGGCGGGTGCTCTCTTCGTTGGTCTGACGGTCTCCGCCATCCATCCCGAGGTTGTCAGCACGCACATGTCGATCGTCCAGTCAATGGGCCTCGCATTCTTCGTGTACTGCGTCGGCATTTCCGCTGGTGCGACGTTCTTTCAGGACCTGCGCAAGCAGACGAACCTCCTGGCCCTCACCACGCTCGTCTGCGTCGTTGGTGCAGTTATTACTTTCGTCGGTGGTCGCCTTCTCGGCCTGTCCTCTGGCCTCGCCTCGGGCCTCTTCACGGGAGCATTGACGGCGGCGCCCGCCCTGGATACGGCGACGCGGCTCACGGGCGACGCGAACGCAGCCGTCGGTTATGCGTTCGGCTATCCGATCGGCGTCATCGGGGGCATTCTCATCGTGACGATCACCGTCACGAGGAAGTGGCTGGGTCCCAAGGACACGCCCTCCCTCGCGGGCGCGTCGCTCGAGGCTGTCAGCGTTCATATCTCCAAGCAGATCAACACGCGTGACATCACCGCGTGGCGCGAGCAGCGCGTGCGTCTGTCCTACCTGCGCCGCGGTGATCGTACGCGCGTCATCGCGCCCGGCGAAGACCTTCTGCCAGGCGACCATGTCGTCATGGTTGGCGACCCCGCGTCGATCAAAGACGCCGCTCCCCTGGTCGGCGAAATCCTCGACCATAATCTCGAGGATGATCGGTCCGACCTGGCTTTTGAACGTATCGTCGTCTCTAACCCTGACGTCGCAGGGCGAAGCGTGTCGGAACTCAACGTTACGAAGCGATTCGGAGCCGTCATCACCCGAGTGCGTAGAGGCGACCTGGACCTCCTGGCTCGTGACGACCTCGACCTGCAGCTCGGCGACCACGTCGCTGTCGTCGTCCCCACGGATGAACTCGACGACATCGCGCAGTGGCTGGGTGACTCTGAGCGGCGCGTCGCCGAGGTTGACGGCATGGCGTTCGGCATCGGCCTGGTCCTGGGTCTGCTCCTGGGTATCGTGTCCTTCCCGCTGCCCGGCGGACAGGGATTCCAGCTGGGAGCCGCGGCGGGCCCCCTGATCGTCGGTATGTTGCTGGGTGCTCTGCGCCGCACGGGTCCGCTCGTGTGGACCCTGCCCGCCGCGGCGAACCTGACGATCCGTCAGATTGGCCTCATGCTTTTCCTCGCGGCTCTCGGCCTCAACGCAGGCCCGCAGTTTGCGAGCCTGCTCGGCAGCCCTGACGGTTGGCGCGCCGCCGTCCTCGCCGCCGTCATGGTCGTCGTGTGCTGCGGCGTCCAGGCCCTGGGCGCGAAGTTTATCGGCCTGTCTGCGCCGCGCGCCGCCGGCGGTGTCGCCGGCTTCCTCGGACAGCCGGCCGTGCTCCAAGCCGCGGATGCCCGCGTCACCGATGAGCGCATCGAGGCGGCCTACGCGACCCTTTTCGCTTTCGCGATCATCGTCAAGATACTGCTCTTGCCGATGATCACTTCGTTCCTGTGAACGCTTTAGACTAGGGCCATGGCTACCCCCGACTTCGTCCTTGAGCTGCGCCGACACGTCGGCCACGCGCCCCTGTGGATGCCCGGCACGACCGTCGTTATCCTGCGCCCGGTCCCCGGCTGCCCGCCGATCGACTGGGAGCGCCCCATCGCGCCCGAAGCCGTCGACATCCTGTGCGTGCGCCGCTCCGATAACGGCGCCTGGACTCCCGTGACCGGCATCGTTGACCCGGGCGAGGAACCCGCGATTGCTGCCGCCCGCGAGGCCTTGGAGGAGGCCGACGTGCGCATCGATGTGCGCCGCCTCCTTTCCGTCGAAGTCGTCGGCCCTGTCACCTACGACAATGGCGACGTCACCACCTACCTGGACGTCGCCTTCGTCGCCCAGTGGGTGAGCGGCGAACCCACCCCCGCCGACGGCGAAAACAGCGAGACCGCGTTCTTCCGCGGCGACCAGCTCCCGCCCATGAACGACCGTTTCCGCCGCGCCATCGTCAAGGCTCTGAGCGGTCGTCCCGACGCAGACTTCCTCACCACCTGACGCGGCGTTGCCCGCGCGCGTGCCCCGGCCTCGTCCCCGCGCCGAAACGACTTGTGTTCCTGTCAAACCCATTGCGGGACTGAAGTCCTAGTGGTGGAATGGGGGTATGGATACACCTAGCAAGATTGCATACTCAGTCACCGCCGACTCCACGGGTGGCCGCGCCGGCACCTCCTCCGTCCCCGCGCTCGGCATCACCCACATCATGCGCGCCCCCAAGGAACTGGGCGGCCCCGGCGACGGCGCCAACCCCGAAGCCCTCTTCGCCATGGGCTACGGCGCCTGCTTCCAGGGCGCCATGGGCCTGGCCGCCAAAGAAATGGGCATCGACACCACCGACTCCCTCGTGCGCACCACCATCGGGCTTGGCCCCGAGGGCGACTCCTTCGCCCTCACCGCCGACATCAAAGTGTTCATCCCCGGCGTCGACCTCGACCGCGCCCAAGCCCTCGTCGACCGCGCCCACCAGCTGTGCCCCTACTCCAAGGCCACGCGCGGCAACGTGCCCGTCACCGTCACCGCCGTTGCATCCTTCTGAGGACTCTCGATAGACGAAAGAACCCCAGCCTCGTCGAATGGACGAGGCTGGGGTTTCTTCACGCGCTCAGGCGTGCTCGCGCGTCAGGTGCCCGGGTGCCGCCGGGCTTGCCGCGCGCACGACTGCGCCCTTCAGGCTTGTCGGGCGCGGGCGACCCGGGCGCTCAGGCGCCGCTGGGGTTTGCCGCGCGCACGGCTGCGCCCTTCGGGCTTGTCGGGCGCGGGTGAGCCGGGCGCTCAGGCGCCGCTGGGGTTTGCCGCGCGCACGACTGCGCCCTTCAGGCTTGTCGGGCGCGGGCGACCCGGGCGCTCAGGCGCCGCGCCAGTACGCGCCCAGCGCCTTCGACAGCGTCAGCAGGTCATCGATATGGCTCATCTCGCGCGCCGAATGCATCGACAACAAGCCCACGCCCACATCCACCGTCAAAATCCCCAGGCGGGACGCCGTGATCGGGCCGATCGTCGTACCACATGGCATCGCGTTGTTGCCCACGAAACTTTGCGAAGGCACACCCGCCGCCGCGCACGCCCGATTCCACAAGGCAATGCCCTCGCCGTCCGTCGCGTAACGCTGCTTCGAATTGATCTTGATGACCGGGCCACGCCCCATCACCGGGCGATTATCCGGATCATGATGGCCCGCGTAATTCGGATGCACCGAATGCGCCGCGTCCGCGCTCACGCACGACGAAGCCGCCAGCATCCGCTCGAAACCATCCTCGTCGCGGCCCAGCGCGACCGCCGTGCGGCGCAACACCGTCTCCAAGATCGGGCCGGCCGCGCCCGTGCGCGAACCCGAACCCACCTCCTCGTGATCGAAGCACATGAACATCGTGACATCCCCGCCCGTGGGCGCACCCTCCGCGGCCAAGCGCTCCAAGGCCACCAGGCCCGGGTGCACACTCGACAGATTGTCCTGACGCGAGGCCGCGATGAACTGGCCCTTGTCGCCGAAAAAACCCGGCCCCTGGCTGGGGGTCAAAATCAGGTCAAAGGCCGCGATCTGAGAAGCATCCTCCAGGCCCGCCGTGCGCGCCACGTACTCCAGCACGTTGCCGTAAGGGTTATCCACCGTCCACACCGGATGCAGATGCTTCTGCGGATCCAGCTTCAGGCCGACCGGATTCACCTCACGATCCAGGTGGATCGCCAGCTGCGGGATGCGCGCAATCGGACCCGTGCGCGCCAACACCACCTCGCCATTCGTCAAAACCAGGCGACCCGCCAGCGTCAACTCGCGATCCAGCCACGAATTCCACATCATGCCGCCGTACACCTCGACGTCAATCTGGCCCCAGCCATCCGGCGTCGTCGACTGCACCGACGGCTTCACCGACAACGCCGGCGAATCCGTATGCGCGCCCACGATGCGGAAACCCGCGTCGTCAGCGACCGTCTCGGGCACGAACCACGCGGCCACCGCGCCACCGCGCACCATCACGTGACCGCCCGGAGACGCATCCCACGCGCCCTTCTCATCGACGCGCCTAAACCCAGCGTCGACCAGGCGCTGAGCCACGACCTCGGCCGCGTGAAAAGGGGAAGGAGAATCAAGAAGGAAATGCTGATAGTCCACCGCGTTCGCGTGGACCTCATCCAGTTCAAGCTGTGCCATACCCCCCATGGTAGGACGCTCCGCGTCGCCTATGCTTGACTCATGAGCGAGAATCCCGCATACACCCTGTCCGACGGCCTGGACGTTCCCGCGATCGCCCTGGGAACCTACAACCTGCGTGGCGCCTCGGGCGTGTCCGCGATAGTTTCTGGGGTCGAGGCCGGATACCGGATGCTGGATAGCGCCTTTAACTACGAGAACGAGGGCGCCCTCGGCGCGGCCGTACGCCGCTGCGGTGTTCCCCGCGAGGAGCTGCGCCTCGTCTCCAAGCTCCCCGGGCGCCACCAGCGCTACGACGAAGCCATCTACACCGTCGAGGAATCCCTCATGCGCGCCGGCCTGGACTACTGGGACATGTACCTGATCCACTGGCCCAACCCCAAGCGCGGCCTCTACGTCGAGGCCTTCCAAGCCCTGCTGGACGCGCGCGCCCGCGGCCTGATCCGCTCCGTCGGCGTGTGCAACTTCCTGCCCGAACACCTCGACCGCGTGCACGCCGAGACCGGCGAGTACCCCAGCGTCAACCAGATCGAGCTGCACCCCTACTTCCCGCAGGCCTCCGCACTGGCCTACCACGAGCAGATCGGCGTGCGCACCGAGTCGTGGAGCCCGCTGGGCCGCAAGTGGCGCATCGTTGAAGACCCCGCGATCGTCGCCCTGGCCGCCGAGGCGGGCGTGTCCCCGTCGCGCCTCATCCTGCGCTGGCACTACCAGCTCGGCGCCCTGCCCCTGCCCAAGTCCGGTCACCCTGAGCGCCAGCGCGAGAACCTCGACATTTTCTCGTTCTCGCTGTCTTCTGAACAGATGGCGGCGATTAGCGCGCTCGGTCGCCCCGACGGTCGCCAGGCCGACCAGAACCCGGAGTACTACGAGGAGTTCTGACTGGTTGGGCCGGTGCTTGCGGTGCCACCTGATCTCCGGCGGTGCTTGCGGCGCCACGGGTTTTCCGGGCGCCGTCGGGTCCGGCCGCTGTGTGTGTCGGCGGTCGGCGACCCGCCCGCCCGCTGCGCATCAATGTCGCACGTAATTCCCCTACGTGTATTTCAAATGTTGAATTCACATCGTTGGGATTGCAACGTTTTGAGGTGTTCTCTAAAACTGACCGTGTTAAATTACGTGCGACTTATGTTTGGCTCGGGCCCTGCTGCCGCCCACCGGCACCGCGGCAAGGCCCTGCAGGCCCCGCGGCGGCCTCCACACTGTCGGCGCTGTGTCGCTGTTCGTCGCTAGCGCGCTCATCGCTCACCGCCTAGCAATTTCGCACGTAATTCCCTTGCGGTTACTTCAAACCATGAACTGACGTCGTTGCAATTGCAACGTTTGTGGACGGTCTCCAAAAGTGACCGTGTTAAATTACGTGCGAATTTTGGTCAGTCTTGGCCCTGTCGAGGGCTGCGGGCGTTGGGAGCGGCTCCTTGGCCCCTGAATTCACGAAAATGCTTGTTGCGGTGTGGCTTGTACCCGACGAGGTTGAACGTTACCGATGGGGTTGATTCCTCCGGCCTCCGGCCCTCCGGCGCCGTCCACGCCGGCGGCGTGGTTGGAATTCGTGATTGAGCTTGTTGCTCGCCGGTCGTGCACTGGTGAGGCAGGCACTGCACTCGTTGAAGAGGCAATGCACCGCTTCGTGGCTCGTGCAATGCTGCGCTCTCTCGTCCATTGCCGTCCGACATAGTCCAGCGGTGTCGATGCGACCCGCATACGCGGATAGGTTGTTGCTATCTGGATAGGTTATGAGCATCCGGATAGCTTATTAACCTATCCACGTGGCGATAACCTATCCGGATCGCCGTATCCTATCCGGATCGCCGTCACCTATCCGGAACGTCACCAGCCAGGTCAGTGCCGCCCTCGGGTAGGACAGTCCGGTCGCGCACGTGAGGGGGCCTCACCCTACGCGAAGCGCCCGCCCACGCATCATGCGGGGGCGGGCGGCGACACGAAGAACGCGTGGAGCCCGTGCAGTGCATGCAATCCAAGCAGTGCACGCGCCGAATGCGGTGCACATGACACGAGGGTCGCAAGCAGCGCACGCGTCGCGCGTTTACTTCTGCTCGAGCGTCACGCGGTACACGTTGGTTTCGCGTAGTTTGAAGCCGGCGCGCTGGTAGAGGCGGTTTGCGGCCTCGCGCGAGGGGCGTGACGTCAGGTCGACGGTGCGCGCGCCGATCTTCTTCGCGTGTTCGATGGCGGCTACCACGAGGGATTGGCCGGCGCCCTGGCCGCGGGCGGCCTCGTCGACGACGACGTCTTCGACCCACGCGCGCACGCCAGTGGGGATCTCGAAGGTGGCCAGCGACAGCATGCCGAGGATCGGGCGGTTGCCCTCCGCGTCAGCGGTGTCGGGGCGGAACACGAAGAGGTGGACGCCGCGCTGGGCGAGGAAGCGCTCAACGTCGGCTTCGCTCATGGGCTTGGCGGAGCGGGACAGCTGGGGGAGGAGGCGCGCCATGGCCTCGTGGAGCTCGGGGGTGGAGGTGGTGATGAGTTCGACGGTCATAATTCTCCTAACGTTAGGTCCAATTGTAACTGTACGGGGCGGTGAACCTGGGCGCTTGGGCGGCTCGTGGAACGGGTGGACGGTGCTCCCCGTCGAGGAGTAAAGATGGATCAGACAGGAAGCGCGTGGAGCAACTGCGCCGGGCGCGAGTCGATCCGCTCGCCTGTCGTGAGGTGGCACTCGACGTGGAACGAGGCCGGGGCGGGCCGTCCGATCGGAGCTACCTACGCTGACGCGCGTTCGAGGAGGAGGGCGACCTCGGCGTGGGTCGTGTGGGGGAACATGTCGAAGAGGCGCCCCTCGACGGGGTGCAGCGTGGGCATGGCCGCCAGGTCCTTGGCGAGCGACGCGGGGTTGCACGAGGAGTAGATGACGCGCGGCGCACCGCACTGGTCCAGGTAGGCGGCCAGGTCCGCTCCGATGCCTCGGCGCGGAGGGTTCACGACGATCACGTCGGGCACGTCCGCCTCGGGCTGGGCGCGCGCCCACGAGGTTGCGTCGTCCGTGATGAAGGTGGCAGCACGCCGTGACAGGCCCGCGTGGCGTGCGGCGCTGATTGCTGAGGAGATCGCCCCGGAGGATACCTCGACGCCGGTGACGCGGAGGAATCCGGCGCGCGCGCAGGCGAGGGCGAAGCCGCCGACGCCGCAGTACAGGTCCCAGAGGCTCTCGGGCAGTCGTCCGTCGGCGAAGGGGCGAGACGCCCACACCGAGGCCTGCTCGTACAGGGCGGAGGCGACGTGCGCGTTGGTCTGCGCGAAGGAACGAGGCCCCAGCTCCAGGCCTTCGACGGACAGCGCCAGCGTGCGGGCGCGCGTCAGGATGATCTCGTCGGGGCCCTCGACGATGGCCTCGTGCGTGGGGTGGATGTTCGCGGTGACGACGTGGGTGGCCGGCACGAGGTCGCGCAGCAGCGGCAGTGCCTGGCGGATGTCGGAGACGCGCTCGCGGGTGCGCAGCACGAAGCGGATCATGAGCCGCTCGCCCTCACCCACGGTGATGAGGATGTTTTTGAGCTCCCCGCGCTTGGTGGGAACGTCGTAGGGGGTGAGGTTCAGGGAGCGGATGAAACGCTTCAGGCCGGGCGTCGCGCGGTTGATCGCCGGGTGCTGGATGGGGCAGCCGGGCAGGTCGACGCCGCGGCGGTTATGCCCGAGGATCCCCAGGGTGGGGCGGCGACGTGTTCCTCCGACGACGAGTTTGGCGCTCGTGCGGAAGCCCCTTTCGGGGGACGAGGCCGGGGCCAGCCAGTGGAGATGGTCGGCTCCCGGGACGGGGGCTAGGGCGGCCGCGACGGCCTCTTCCTTGCCCGCGAGCTGACGCTCGTAGGGCTGGGGGAGGAGGGAGCAGGACCGGCAGGTTCCGGCGTCATAGTGGTCGCAGCGCATCCTTCAAGTGTAAGTGGGGGCGGGGCGTAGCGTCAGCTAGGCCCCGCCCCCGTCTGCGGTGGTTCAGCACACGCGGCGGCTATGCCTTGGCTCGGCGCGAGAGTCGAATGAAGGCGGTGCCTGCGCCGGCGCCGACCAGGGCGAACGCCCCGGCGAGCAGCCCGTTAGAACCCGTGCGGGCCAGGCCGCCCTTGCCGCCCTGCTCGGGGGCGGGGGAGGGGGCCGTGGAGGGCTGGGCGCTCGACTCACCGCTCGGGACACCGGATGGCGCTGGCGCGGGGGGCGCGGTGACCGTCAGGGCGGCCGAGGCCTCGGCGAGGGGAGTGGCGGTGGAGGCGACGAGCGTGTGTGCCCCTGCCTCGGTGGTGGCCGGAACGGTCACGGTGGCGGTGAACGCGCCGCTGGCGTCCGCGGTGGCTGCGCCGACCTCGACGGGCTCGGAGTGCAGCGTGAGCGTCACGGTAGTGGAAGGAGCGAAGCCCGTGCCCGTCACGGTGACGGTCTTGCCGGCCTCGACGCTCGACGGCTCGACGGTGACGGCGGGCGTGGAAAGGGTCGCAGCCTTGACGGTGACCGAGGTGACGGTCGCGTCCTTGCCGAAGCCTTTCAGCACGTACGCCGGGTTGTCGTACTCGAGGGTGGCGCGAGCGGTCTGGTTCGGGCCGATCGTGAAGGGGCCGACACCCGCCTTCAGGTCAGCGACGGTCAGGCCGCCTTTGACCTGGCCGGCGACGGTGACCTTGTACTTCGCGTAGGAGTCCGTGAAGCCCTCGGTATCGAAGGAGACGGTCACGCCCGAGGCGACCTTGTCGCCCGAGGTGATGGATGCCGTGAAGCTGGTCTCGCCGGTCTTGGGGGTGGGGGCCTTGAACTTTTCGAGGCCGGAGGCGGGGATCGTGGTCGCCTCGGTGCCGATGGTGGTCAGGCCGGTGGGCACGTAGTTGGGCGTGCCCTTCGTGGTGACCGTGACGACGGGGAGGATCTCGTCGGGCTGTGCGGGCAGGGTGATGACGAGGTCGTTGCCTTCGACCTTGTAGGTCAGAGCCGCGTCGGAGCCGTCGAGCTTCACCGAAGAGATGTCGTTGGCGCCGGCGCCGCGCAGCGTGATGGTGCCCTCTGCCGGCCACTTCTCGATGCCCAGGTAGATGTGGGAGTCATCGACCATGGTCTTACCCCAGGTTTCGATGGGGTAGTGGGTCGGGCGCGAGTTGCCCAGGATACCGGGGTGTGCGCGGTTCCAGTCGCCGACGCCCTTCAGGACCGAGGCGTCCCACGGGTCGTAGGAGCCGTCGAACTTCGGGCCGACGTTGAAGAGGAACTGGCCGCCCAGGGCCACGGTCGAGAACATGTTGCCCACGATCTCGGTGGTCTTGGTGTGGGCTCCGCCCGGGGCCTTGCGCAGCGCAGTCGTGTTGTCGACCTGCTGGATGTGGTCCCATTCTTCGTCGGTGTAGTCCGGGTAGCCGGTGTCCTTGTAGGTGGGGGCTGCGTCGTCCCAGTTGGCGTAGCCCCAGGTCTTGTGGAAGATTGAGACGGCTGACTCCCAGGGTCCCTGTGTCTGCTCGGATTGCATCTCGTTGTCCCAGCCGACCTCGAAGTCCGCGCGGTCGTTACCGACGCGCGAGTTGATCATGATGTTCGGCTGGAGCTCGTGGGCCCACGCGCGCAGCTGGTCGGACTGCTTTTCGTTGGGCTTGCCCATGTCATACCAGAGCTCGGTGATTTCGCCATACTTGCCGCCGAGGAGCTCCTTGAGCTGGGCATGGATGTAGTCCATGTAGCCCTCTTCGTCCAGGGTGTTGGCGTTCGACCACGGGTTTTCGGGCTGCTTCTCCCAGTCGATGTTGGAGAAGTAGAGGCCGAACTTGATGCCGACTTTCTGGCAGGCCTGCGACAGCTCGAGGAGCGGGTCGCGGTGCGAGGGCGACTGCTTCGTGAAGTTGTAGTCAGTCGTGGCCGTGTCCCACATGGCGAAGCCGTCGTGGTGCTTGGAGGTGATGAGCAGCATCTTCATGCCGCTGTCCTTGGCCTGCTGACACCACGAGGTCGCGTCGAAGTTGGGGGCCTCGAAGGTCTGGGCGGTGGCCAGGTACTCCTCGCGGGGGATGCCCTGCAGCGGGATTCGCTGATCCCAGGTCTGCTGGTGGCCCCATGCCTTGATCTGCTCGGGGTAGCCGACTTCCTGCTTCTCGCCCTTGTACCAGCCTGCGTAGGAGGAGTAGACGCCCCAGTGGATGAACATGGCGTACTTCATGTCCTGCCACTGCGCGACCTTCGCCTCGCTGGAGGCGGGTACGGCTGCGGGGATCGCGTAGCGTGCGTCGTAGGTTTCCTGGGGGGCGGGGGCGGCGGACTGGGCGCCGCCGGCTTCGGGAGTGTCTGCCAAGGCGGGACCTGCCGTTCCAAGTGCTAGTAGGCCAGCGAGGAGGCTGCCAGCCAGTCGGTTTGTGATGCGCATCAAGTCTCCATTGATTGACGTGGCTCTCGAACGGTGAGAGTGCCTCTAGTCTGCCAGAGTGTCGGTGCGGTGTGCCACCACGAGGCTTTGCATTTTCTAACGTATTGGTTTCGCTTTACTTACGAAGTGATTTCGTATGATCGTGATGGGTTGGTCAGGGCCGGGCCTGGTCTGGTGTTGGTGTGGATGGAATAAAACCATGAATCGAAAGTTGAGTACATCAGACTCAAGTTAAAGAGCTACGGGTTGCGGAATAAAGACCCCGCTCCTAAAGTTGAGTACATCAGACTCAATGATGTGCCGGAAACCCCGGCGCCACACAGACCAACGCGAGCCGCCCACCGAAAACGCGGTCGGCCTCGTGAACGAAAGGACAACAACCATGGCACGTGCAGTCGGCATCGACCTCGGTACCACCAACTCCGCTATCGCCGTCCTCGAAGGCGGCGAACCCACCATCATCCCTAACGCTGAAGGCGCCCGCACGACCCCCTCGGTCGTCGCCTTCTCCAAGACCGGCGAGGTCCTGGTCGGCGAGATCGCCAAGCGTCAGGCCGTCACCAACGTTGACCGCACCATCTCCTCCGTCAAGCGCCACATGGGCACCGACTGGACCACGGAGATCGACGGCAAGAAGTACACCGCGCAGGAAATCTCCGCGCGTATCCTCCAGAAGCTGAAGAGGGACGCCGAGGCCTACCTGGGTGAGCCCGTCACCGAGGCCGTCATTACGGTTCCCGCCTACTTCAACGACGCGCAGCGTCAGGCCACCAAGGACGCCGGACAGATCGCCGGCCTGAAGGTCGAGCGCATCGTCAACGAGCCCACGGCCGCGGCCCTGGCCTACGGCCTCGAAAAGGGCAAGGAAGACGAGCTCATCCTGGTCTTCGACCTCGGTGGCGGCACCTTCGACGTGTCCCTCCTCGAGGTGGGCAAGGATGACGACGGCTTCTCTACCATCCAGGTGCGCGCCACCTCCGGCGACAACCACCTGGGCGGTGACGACTGGGATCAGCGCATCGTCAACTGGCTGATCGACCAGGTCAAGGCCAAGACCGGCGCCGACCTGTCCAAGGACGCGGTCGCCCTCCAGCGCCTCAAGGAAGCCGCCGAGCAGGCGAAGAAGGAACTGTCCTCCGCGACCTCCACGAACATCTCACTGCAGTACCTGTCCATGACCGCAGACGGCCCCATCCACCTGGATGAGACCCTCACGCGCGCCAAGTTCGAAGAACTGACCGCCGACCTGCTCGAGCGCACCAAGAAGCCCTTCCGTGACGTCATGGCCGAGGCCGGCGTGACCGTCTCCGAGATCGACCACGTCGTGCTCGTCGGCGGCTCCACCCGTA
>ERZ773057.217-NODE-217-length-26277-cov-4.087674_pt1 | contig 26277 bp, 35 predicted proteins | sample MGYA00580629_ERZ773057 | MGnify/ENA primary metagenome ERZ773057 (study PRJEB29015, sample SAMEA2738143) | human oral metagenome | biome: human oral; feature: human-associated habitat; material: saliva | place: China | collected 2163 ...
TCATGAAACTCCAATCGTTAAAAACATATCTTTGGCATTCTACCCAAGAGTGACGCAAATCAACCTTTGAATGATAAAGGTATAGTATTGTCTAGTAATGTTTGTATGTTTCATACTATAGTTTACCTGCTGTTATGTAAAAAGCTGGTTCGCTAAATTGGTGTGTTTTAGAGATTTAGGACACGCTAAGGACACAATATCTTATGTCTGTCTCACGCTTTATATTAGCTAGTTTGTGGCTGCATTTCCCCAGTTAAACGGCTTGTTGTAAGCCGTTTTAAGACACGCAAATTGTAGTGTGGAGTATTTACCCATGAAAAAAGCCCTCATCTTGAAGTAGATGAGGGCAAATTGTTGCGTTTATTGCTTCGGAACTAAGTTATCCGCTCCACTGATCCAGTCAGTCTCGATTCCTCGCTCGTGGAGCGCATATGAAACAATTCGAGCGGTTGCGTTTGCTTGTCTCCAATCTCCGCCATCATCCACGCAGTGGTGCTCATCGTATTCTGCTTGTGAGGACCAGTAGACAAGCTTCACGCTTGCTGGGTAGCTGCCAACCTCTTGTGCAGCTTCCTCAACCTGCCCTAGAGCAGCAGAGGCCACTTGACGTTGCAACCTTAGTGCATCGTCCAGGATGTCCCACGCATCCTGTGGTGCGTTGTACTCTTTATACTTAATACTCTCCCAACGCTTAACAGAACGCTCTGACACGTCCAACAAAAGAGCGAGGTCTGTTTGGCTCATTCCAACCTGCTCGCGCAAGGCTTTGAATTCTTGTTTGTTCCTCATATGTACCCTCTCTAAGAGTAAGCCCCTCTTGCGAGGGGCTGTCTTGCTTTTTAGAACTCCTTGCCCTTTGCAGCTTCAAAGAAGAAGTTCATTGCTGCTTCTTTGTCGAGTACCAGAACCACACGGCGACGGGTGTTCTCCTTGAAGTACCAATAAGCGGTGCGCTCTGGTGTGCCATTCTTTGGAAGGTTTGTCTTGCTGTACTCTTTGCGCTCAAACCTTGTGACAAATGGTGGAAGTGCCTTTGCATGCTTGGTTGAATAGTTGCCACTGATCCACTCGCTGGATGGAACGCATCCGTCTTTGTCCATGATTGCCATGAACTCGGTGAGCTGCTTTGCGGAAGTCTTGGTGAATTTCATTTTGTTCCCCTTCTCTGGGCTGAGGTTTGACCTTTTGTCTCCCTCTTGTTGTATATAATATAGTCCCCTTGCGGGACTAAGTCAACAATAATTTTAGAATTTTTTAGAAATTTTTTCGGCATAAAAACACCCGCTAAGTTTGCCAACGAAATCGTTAAGCCTAGCGGGTTCAGCATGGATATTATACCAAATCGGCATAAAAAAAGAACCCCTCCCACCGAAGTGAGAGGGGTTACGTGTTACTTAATGCAGTGAAGTCAACCGACCAGCTTCATCCGTGTCAACCTGCACGGTGCTGTCAGCCTGTACAGAGCCGTCAGCATTGACTGCGTAGGCGTGCTCGTTGTAGACGTGTACTCCAGCGGGAAGCAGGTTGCCATTCTCTGAAGCAAGGTACTTCTTGCCTTCAGCATCGAAAATGCCTGTTGCCATGCGACCATCATTGGCAAAGTAGTAGTCATAGCTTCCAATGTGCTGCATACCTGTCAGCATGGCACATTCTTGAGGTCCTTCATCCGGGCAAAGATAGAACCAGTCTGTACCGTCAAAGTACCAACCTGTGACTGCATATCCTCGTGCATCGAAGTAGTACCAAGAACCGCTGATAAATGCCCACTGGCTGTAATAGTAAGAGCTTGGACTGGTTGCATACCACCATCCTGTCGAGTTCTTGACCCAATGTGGCTCGAACTTGGACTCACCCTGTGCGAGATGCTCCCACTCTGCATAAGTCAGTTTTGCGACATCCAGGTCAACAGTACCGCCCGCGCTAGAGTATTGCCAGATGGTCCAGTCAGACCATGCGCCAGTGTTATAGATCATAGGTGGCAAGTCCCAAGAGAATCTATCATCGTAGTATCCCGCAATCCACAGACGAGACACGTCAGCACAAGACGCTACCTGCGAGCGTCCAGCAGGGTACGTGTACACAACAGGATAGATGCCAGTCTTAGCATATACGCGGTCAACGAACTGCCTTGCCCAAACCGTTGAGCCCCACGCGTCATTGTCACCATTCTCCCAATCAAGACATAAGAGAGCCTTGCCAATGTAGCTAGAGACGCAAGCCACGAATGCGTCAGCTTCTGCCACAGGTGAGCCACCTTCTGCGTAGTGGTAGACACCAATAAGCTTGCCGTCAGCAAGCGCACGCTGAAGCTGTGCGGTCATGTAGCGATTCATTGGCTGTGTGCCCTGCGTCGCTTTGGAAATGACGAAGTCAGAACCACTGTAGGCAGTCTCGACATTAGGGTGCGAGTAGCTCGCACCCAATGCCTGATAACCTGATACATCAATGCCCCTAAGCATTGTTTACCTCTTCTTTTGTTGGCTCTTCTTTTGGCTGTGTATTAGTTGGTTCAGCGTTGCCTGTCATGTAGCTTGCAGGACGCTCAGAAAGTTGTACATAGGTCATTGCACGTGCAGAGTCGCTTAGTCCCTTAGTTGTGGGGTCAACGGTTACACCGATAGCACCCAAGATGGCAACAACCACAGTGCCAATCAAATAGGGATTACTAATAAACTTCACGAACACATCAGCCAAGCTGCCCCAAGTCGTCAAATCAGAGTAAGCCAGTCCCAAGTATGCCAGGATAGGACTCATGACGATTCCAATCATTCCAAGCCACCAAGCGGGATTATGAAGACGTACTTTCCAGTTAATCATTTGTTGCTCCTTTACTTCTCAAGCTTAGTAATGCGTGAGTCTAGGTTCTTGACATCGGTTTTGACCTCGGCGAGGTCTGTTGCTGCTTTTTTTGATACTTCATCCGCCCTTCGCGCCACAATCCCAACAACGGAAAGCTCGGCTGTGTGCTGTGTGAGCGTGGCAGTCAAGTCAGAAAGTGATTGCTGATACTTGCCCAGCTGCTCGTTCATGACTTGTTGGCGGGTCTCTAGTCTGGTGAGGGTGTTAGTGATGGCGCTCTTCCATGCGTCCTCCTTCTCTTTGTCTTCTCGACTAGCACGTTGCCAGTTTGAGATAGCAACAAGACCACCCAGGAACGCTCCAGCGATGGAGATGAAGAAAGACACCATCTCAGCTGTGATGTTCATGCTGCCCCCCTAGTGCCTTACCGTATATGTGAGGGATCCATAACGCCATGCGTTAGAGACTTTTCCGCCTTGGTCTTGAAGGTAAATGTTGCCGTCAGGTCTCGCTGAGATAGCCGTAAGAACATCTGCATGTCCAGGACAAATACCAGGCATATACACGATTGACTCATTACCGTCTGTGGCTGAGCCGTACTTCTCGTGATCTACAAGAGGAGGTCTTGAGTTTTCTGGAAGCGTAAATGGGCAACGGACAGCGTCGTAAGAAACATTGTTAGCCAACCAACCTCGAACCTTGATAGTTACAGAATCGCCTGTGCGGTAAATGTGCCAAAAGTTGTTGTAGCTGCCTTGCGGTTGCAGGTAGATTACGTCAAAGTCAGTGTCAGACTGCTTCTTGTCATCTCCAAGAACGTTGATAGTAGGCAGCAAAGATACGGGCTCACCAACAGTAATGCCGTTGATTGGTAGACGGTAGAGGGGCATACAAGCTGTAGTAGATCCTGAGAGAATGTCACCCTTTACATAGGTTGGGTCTACCGGATTGCCTTGATTAGTCGGTGTGCCCTGGATAACCTCGCAAGTAAACTTCTCAACACCACCAACCTGCTTAGAATACTTAAGCACAACTAAGTCATTACGCTTATAACCTGCACGACCATTAGCAACATTAAGCTCAAAAGGCTCTTCATTAGTCACCATACGGGCATCAAAAAGCACGTCACCCGTGTCAATGCGAACCCTGTTAGCTGTCTGCATGGCAGCTTTGATTTGATTCTGTGTCTGCAAAATGCCACGAACAGAGCCGGCTACACCAGCAATCAACCTGCCAATCTGTGGGGCTGTAATGTGGTCCTTACCCTGGAATGAAATAACGCCATCGAAAGCCATTTAACCCTCCTTTACCATGAATTGAGCGAACTCTTCATCACGTTTGCGTGCGAGCTCACGATACTTTGCAGCGCAGTCAGGGCAGAGAAGATAACTCTGCTGCACGCCGTCTGCTGATACTCTGCTTATGCTCTTCCATTGCGATGTCGCAAAGTCACTTTCAAGTAGAAAGGCTTCTTTCTTGCATCTATCGCATTGAAAGCGTGCAAAGCCACTTGTTTTTGCCATTAAGCTGTCCTTTCCCATTTGAAGCAGCCAAGAGAAGGTAGTTGTTGCCATCTACCTCCGTAGTTTGTTGCAGGGTTAACAAATGAAGTTGTTTCAATGACAGAGCCAACGGGGAAAGATGGTGTGGTTGCACCGCCTTGAGTTGCTCCCTGAACGTTGATAGTCACGTCACTAGATCCGTCAAATGAAGCTGTGCCACTCACAGAACCAACCAGCTTGATGGTGCGTGGCTGTGAGAGCTTTTTAGCAGCGTTAGCGTCACCGCCTGGAGTAGATGCGCCAGCATATGGGTGTGTGTGGTTTACAGGAGCTGCGCCAATCTCTTGCGCTGTGTATGTTGGCTTTGCTGGGAGCTTTACTGTGTGCGTCTGAGCGTCTGTAACATGTCCTAAAGCGTCAACATTGACCGTTGCGCCTAATTGGACTGTGCTACCCCAAGAAGCGTCTACATCGCTCTCAGAGCCGTATACGCCAGCGGTCACACTAGAAGGCTCATGAGTAAGTGCGACTGTTCCTCCTGTGCGCTGAGCCTTGAGAGGTATTGTTGCTGTGACTTCCGCCACTTTAGAGTCAACCTGTAGTGTGGTTCTGCCAATCTCACTAGCTGAATCTGTTGCTACTTTGCGAGCTTCATTTACCTTGTTCTCAAGGCTCTTGAAGTCTGCTCTTGATACTTCTGCAGAGATAGTGCGTCCAGCAATAGAGATACCAGTACCCGCTGTGTATGAGCTTGATACTGCTCCTGAGCCTGTAGAAGAACCACGCTCAGCGGTACCGGATGAAGAGGTATTGCTTGCTGTGCCACCAACCTTATAGCTAATGCTTACTTGGGTATCAGTGACAATGATGACCTTAGTGCCAACGGTTGCTGTGACGTGTAAGCCAGTGACAGGATCTATGCCAGGGACGATGTCTCCAATTCCGAACTCTTCATCGTCATCCAGTGTGACGTTAATTGAGTCAGCAGCTTGATACTCTTTAAGCTTCTTAGGACCGTCTTTTTCCAGCTCTTCACGACTTGCATTGGTGTAGTTGTAGGTTGTCGTGCGCTCATCAATGCCAAAGAGCGTCTGTGTTGTGGAGATGTTTCCACGTTCATCTGCGTAGAAGTGCAGCACAATACGGTTTTTAAGTTCACCAGAGCCAAGGCAAATAAGATGGTTGTAAGGTCTTACAACTCTCTTAATAGTTACGTCAGAATGTTCAGCGTCTGCACCGTCAGTCCAGTCTGTAATGGGTTTTACCGAAAGCACAATCATGCGCTCAATGGAGTCATACTCGATACTGAGACGCGATGAAGAATCAGCAAGCATTTTTCTGATGCCTGTCCAGGCATCACAGTACCTGTCGAAGGTGTATTTGACGGTAATGCCAGAGGTCTCTTCTGAGACTTTGAACTGGTTAGCAAGTCCAAGACGCTGCACCAGCTGTTTTAGAACTCCATGAGCTTCTCCACGTACACTGAGATAGTCTTCTCCACTCGGTGGCTCAAGGACCTTATCTCTGATGATTCCTTGCCATGATCTACCAATATACGTAATTGTGTTGTTGCCTGAGTTTGACTCTCGTGCGTCAACCACACCGCCCCACTCAGTGCCTTCAACATAGACGTATGCGCCATCATCGAGACGCTGCTCAGAGTCAATATCGAGCGTAAGCTCAAAGTCATTACCCGTATCTCCATATTCGAGGTCAAGGCGTGCTCCTTTGAGCACGCCAATATCGAGATGTGTTGCGTCTGTGTAGCTAATGTCTGGCATTATGCACTCACCTCACTTGGTACGCTCTGAGTGCTTACCGCCCTTGGAGCGCGTGTCTCACCCTGTGGCTGCTCCTTCTCATATGGAGGCGTAGAGCGCGTCTCATAGAGCGTGAGGTCAAAGTCAAACGTGTTATCCCATGTGATGTCATCAGTGCCTGGCTTAATTGGCTCGAAGAGGTAAGAGCCAGAGCCGTGAGCTCCGCGCTCTCGGAACTTATAGACGTTCTCGCGGGTACCGTTATCCTGCACCACAACAGCGGTCTTACTCTGAGAATCAACCTCAAGATATGCACCAGCTGCAATAGTCGTGTTTACCTTGTGCAGGTTCTCACCAATTCTGACGTATGGGTTAGTTGCAGGACCATAGACACGCCAAAGCCAAGGAGAAGCACTCTTAGATGGGTTAGTGAATGACTTAGCTGGCTTTCCCTGGACAAGGTCAAAGGGGAAGTCTCTTGGGAAGTCAGGCTTAACGCCAGCAACAGCACCGGCGGTCTCATGCTCAAAGTAGAGCGTAGTTGCCTTAAACCATGTAGGGTCTTCGACAAGAAGCGTTAAAACAAACTCTGCGAACTTGTCAGAAAGCCAGTAGTTGGTAGGAGCTCCGCCAATAATGTAGCAACGGATACCCCAAGAGCCTACTGTGAGCGTTCCTGGAGTGCGGTTTAAGATGTCCTTTTCTCCAAGCTCAATAATCTTATTGCGGAGCTCTAAGCCTTCTTCATCACTCTCAGCTGCAATGCCAACAGGGAACTTGATTGTTTTGGGCTTATGATCGCGTCTTCTGAATGACGTAATTCTGCTGGAGTTCTTGCCTGATGTGTACGACCACATCCAGTCTCTGAGTTCATGTTCCATGTAGTGGAGGGACTTATAAGCCCCTCCAAACTCCATGTACTTACTACCGTCAGAGGTTGTGTATCTAATGTCTGTGCGCATTATGCGCTCACCTCTCTTATCATTCGACCAAACTCACGGTTATTCACGTCAACTCTTACAGGCTTGCCGTATGCATCCTCAATGCGCTTGGTCATGACGTTCATCTGTGCTGAGAGATCTGCAATGGCTTGATTGGTATCTGCATAGATGCCATTAGCCACAAGAGACGCTGTCATATCCATTTGTTTGTTAATAGGAACATTGAGCGCATAGCCATCAACGCCACTCTGAGCAGCTTCTGCGAGGTCTTGTGCTGCCTTGTAAACGTCTCGCTTACCGCCAGCAATACCAATAACGAATCCGTCAACTGTGTAACCACCAAGACCAGCCATGACGCGCGAAGGCGAATGAATACCAAGAAGTGCCTTGACTGCGCCAACAACACCGTTAAAGACTCCACAGACTTGGTCTACTACCCAGCCAGCAAGACCAGATACGCCATTTACAAAGCCTTGGATGAATGCGCGTCCTGCGCTACCAAGGTCAAAGCTTGTGATGGCGTTCTTTGCTTGATTGAGGAGGTTTCCAACCGCCCCAAGCAAGCTGCCAATAATCTGTGGAACAGCTGCGACAATGGCTGTAAAGAGCGTTACTGCTGCACCAAGGAGCATTCCAATAAACGTTGGAAGGTTAGAGACAACGGTTCCAATGAGGTTGCCAACGTTGCCAATGAGTCCTGGAAGAATTACGGGGATGGCGTTAACGATTGCCACAAAGAGGTCCACTGCAGCCGAGAGCAACGTCCCAACAAAGCCAGGAAGTCCTGAGATGAATACATCAATAATCTGTGGTAGGGCTGCTGCTAGTGCTGGAATGATTGCCACAACGCCGTCAACAAGTCCCATGAAAAGACCTTGCGCTGCTTCAAAGAGAGCCGGAGCATTAGCAACAAAGCCATCTACTAGACCTTGCAGGATCTGTGGAGCTGCTTCTGTGAGCTGTCCTGCAACCTCAGTGAGTGCTTGCAGGATGAAGGTAAACGCCTGCATAGCCCCTGCCATAAGGGAAGGCGCAGAAGCCACGAGAATGTCGCAGATTGCACCAGCAGCAGCTCCAACTGCTTCCAGTAGTCCTGGAGCAATTTGCTGCCACGCTGCGCCCATCTGTCCAAAGAGAACCTCAAAGGCGTGAGCAAGCGTAGGACCTGCAGAAGCAAGACCAGAAGCAACCTGTGGGAGTACTGAGCTGATTTGAGAAGCAAGTCCTGGAATTGTGTCAGCGATACCAACAATATTGCTTGCAATGTTTGCAGCTGCCTGTGTGATGTCTCCACCCATAGCAACAAACGCTGTGCCAGCCACAGCTGCAGCGATTGAGAGCACACCAAGCACCACAGTTGCGCTGCCAAAGCCAGAAGCAAGGTTTGCAACCACGCCCATAGCCGGCTGCACCGCTCCTAGAAGCTTAGGACCTAAGCTTGTGAGGGCAGGTCCTAGAACGCCCGCAATGGCATTGCCAACGCCACCAAGCTTGGCAGCAATCGGAGTAGCAAAGGCAGAGACTGCACTGCCAGCCTTAGAGAGCGCAGAGGTTACAGGGCTCATGAACTGAGCCACATTACCGCCAACAGTTGCCAGTACGCTCTGCGCGTTTCTCGCAATGGATGTGAGATGTAGTGTTGCAGTTGCTGCCATGTTCTTAAACGTAGTTTGTGCAGCAGAAACAATGGATACAAGCTTGTTCTTAATGGGGTTATTGAGACCGCTGAAAGCTTTCACAAGCTTGTCTCTGAACTCCCAAGCGTAAAGAATTGCAGTCTGCAGCCTGTCCTGGACGGTTGCAGCGATTGCGCCAAAGAATGACTTAAAGCCTGTGCTTAGACCTGCAACAGTAGAGAGCGTGCCAGGGACCATTCCCTTGATAACAGATAGACCATTTGCGACAACGCTTGAAGCCTTGGAGAACGCTCCAAGCATCTTGCCAGCGGTCTCCATTGACTTGCCAATGACGAGAAGTGCGGGACCAGTGCCCGCGAGCATTCCAATAGACTTTGCAATGGTCTGAATGTCTGAAGCTGACATCTGGCTGATTGCATTAGCTGCATTTGTTGCCATAGAAGCGAGAGCTTCCATACCACGCTCAAAGAGTGGCATAAGCGACTCAACAAGCTTCTGAATTGGGTCTGCCAGCTTGGAGAGCGCGTCTGTCATCTTCTTGTAGCTATCAGTCTGGTACATCTTCATGATGGTTGCGGTTGCTGCGTCAGCGAGGTTTGAGAGCACGCCAGTAAGTGTCCTGGATTGCTTAATCATGAGCCCGCCAAAGTCACCCTGCATACCAGCTCTGATTGCTGCAATGGCTACATCAGCACTAACTGCTTTCTTAGTAACCATATCCATTGCGCCAGCAACGTCTGTGTGCAAAGCTTTTGCGAGGTAGTCCCATGCAGGAATGCCAACCTCAGTAAGCTGCATCATCTCTTGTGAAGCTGCAGTACCTTTGCCGTGCATCTGACCAAGAGCGCGAGTGATAGCGTCAATACCTTGCTGACCAGCACCTAATGCTGCAGTTGCGTTACCAACGTCTGTAAGCATGGGGATGACATCATCAGCTGCAAAGCCATAAGCGAGCATCTGCTGAGTTGCCTTGTTAAGACCTGCCATCTCAAACGGCGTAGTCTTAGCAAACTCAACTAGATCAGCAATCATCTTTTTTGCACGCTCAGGACCAAGCATGGTATTAAAGGCAATGTCTACTTGCTCAGCATTTGCAGCGGTCTGACTTGCCCATCTGGCAGCTTTAACACCTGCAATAGCAAGAGGAGCGGTAATTGCAGCGGTAAGCACCGTGCCCGCTTTAGAAAAACCACTGCCAAGGCTTGAGATTGCCTTAGAAGTCGTATCTGTAAGCTTGGAAACCTCGCTGGCGAACTTGGAAGAGTCACCTAAAATCTCAATGACTACTTTTCCATCTGCCAAATTGACCTCCTAGAAGTTAGAAGTTACGGAGTGCCATCTCCCGTAATTCATCTTCTGTTGGAGGTAACGCCCAAGCTTGCGCACGTCTAGCATGAGCACGCTCTTCTTCCTTTGTAGTGTCTCCTTCAAGCGGACTTCTTGCAGCCACAGCTTGTCCTGTGAGCGTGTCCGGAGTGGCAAGGAGTGCCAGATATAAGTTGATGAAGGTGTACCAGTGGAGCTGCGTTGCTTTGCTGGTGAGGTCTATTGAGTAGACGCGCATGAAGTCAGCAGTCACAATGCCAGCGTCATAGTGCCAGTCGAAGTTCTTCTTTCTGTAGTACTGGATGCGCTTGTATTGCTCACCGTATGAGATAGTGTCAAATGCCCCTGCAACCCACTCAGACGCTGCCTGAAGTGCTTCTGCTGGGTACTTAGACACTTGGTCTGGGAGTACTCCTTTTTGAGCGTAGAAAAGGTTTAGTGTCCTCGCATTAGCAACAGCACTATTCTCTGTATCCATTGTCATGTAGATGAGTGAGGTCCTAAAGCCACTCTTAATGGGTACAGATCCTCCCGCCACATCGACTGTGACGGGAGCACCCTTGATAACCGAGTCTAGAAACATGAATTACTCATCCATGCTTGCGTTCTCTTTGGTAATAAGCTCAGAGACCTTGGACACTGCGTCGCTTGCTGAGTAGACCTCTGTCAGAATTGAAATGATTTTCATCAAGCGGTAGATGTTGAGCCTGTTTGCCTTACCAATAAGCTCCTCTGCAGCTTCCTCACCAAGAGCAAAAGCAACAATATTGTGTGCTTCATCTGCAAGAGTTGTGAGGTTGTCCATTACCTCATCATTTGTGAGCCCTGTAAACGATGACAGACGCTTTGCCCAAGAGTTGGCTTCAACAACAAATGTGATGTTGCCTAGATCTACATCATAGGTCTTGCCCTCAATCTTCACCTTTGCTGTTGGTGCGCCGTCAAGCTTGTAGTTCTTTAGTGCCATAAATGTTCCTCTCTATGGGTTTACCTTGGCTCATATCTTGTGTCACGGGTAACGCCAAATAAAAAAGCACCCAGCATATGCCAGGTGCTTCCCCAGAGAGGAGAGGAATGGGGACTATGTCTATGCAGCTTTAGTAAATACTGCAGTGTCATAGTTGAAGGTGCCATACTCATACTCGTCGGTAATTGCGACCTTAAAGGCAATCTTAATTGGTGCAATATCAGAGCCGGAGAATGGCGAGACATTCAGCGTTGCCTTTGCGTGCTTAGCAACGAGTGCGGTCTTCTCGCAAGCCTTACCTGCCTTGAAGTCGTATCCGCAAGTGCGGACATACTCAACAGGTACGTCTAGAACATCCTCATAGCTTGCAAGAATCTTCTGGATTCCGCCAGGACCCATAGCGTCAACCTCAAAGCTGAAGGTATCCGTCTTGCCTAGGTTGTACTTAGGCTGGGTCTTACGGTCAATGTAAGTTGGCTCATACGACTTAGCCTCACGCTCTGGGTCTGCCTTGGTGGTCTCGGTGACACGGATGAAGTTGGTCTGTCCGGGGAACTTAATCCAGTGCTGAATCTCATAGATAGAGACAGGTGTACGCTGTGTCTCTGTTGGCTGTACGACAGCTGGTGATTCTGGCATAGTACTTCCTTTCTTTAAGGGTTAAACCCTGTACTTGATTTGGGCGATAAGCTGGTAGGTTGCGACTCCATCCTCACCAACACTGAAGGGAGATGGCAGTGTGGTGACATCATGGGCGTATACAACAACGCCCTCTGGTGCACCACCGTCTTCAATGGCAGCTTGGACTTTACGCAGCATGGCTAGACCGTCAATGCGCTCCTGCTCGTCTAATGGGCGTGTCTGCAGATACACCTCATAAGGAAACTGCTTAATACCGCCACCAGAGCAATAATGAAGCACCCAAGGCTCACCTGGTGCAGCCTTAAGCATTGCTTGTGCAGCTCCAGTGCCATTAGGGAACTGACCATACTCAATAGGAATACCTGTGAGAATGTCTTTAAGCCAGTCAGTAACGCTTTGAGCGATGTCTACCATGCCCCTCCAACTTTCTGTCCAAGAACTTTTGCGAACATTTGCTGCCATGCATTACCTCTAACACCTGCGCAACGGTCATACCAGTGATCACAAGCATTAGGAGCGTGCAGGGCATTTTGAAGCGTATTGTGGTTATGCGTTGAGTAGTACTGAATACGTGCATAAGCTGCTGCGTCTCCTGCACCCCATTCAACATAAGCAGCACTGCCAGTCTGACGGGTAGTGCCAGAGCCTTGCAGGGCTCCTGAGTCATAAGGGACATAAGTCTTACAGTCAGCTAGTACGTTTTCAGCAACGATGCCAAGGGCAGCTTCTACAGCGTCTGAGACCTTGTCTTTGCAACGCTCAACATCAACGTCAACCACACGCATTCTCATCTGGCTTCTACCTCCACATGATGGGTCTCGTGGTGAGTGGAATAAGGGTTTACAGAGCGCACCATACGCGCTTCTGATACTGGTTTCTCTTCGGAGCTGATGCCACGAATAACGAAGTCACCAGCCTTGAGACCTGGGTCTCTGAAGAACCACACTTTAAGCACGTTGGCGTTTTGTGGTCCTACAGTTGAAGCAGTATTAGCGAGCTTCTCTTCAACGTGAACGCCTTGATAGATAGATCGCGTGAACCCCTTATCCTGCTTGTGCCAGACGGTGACAGTATCCCAGGCAATCATCGGATACCCCTCCACAGAAGTCCTGTACCAACTAAGAAGGGATACACACAGGAGAGGTCAGAGACGCTTGCTTGAGCGTCTGTGTAGGTGTATGACACACTACCGACGCTCTCACTCTTAACCATTCCACGTGTGTCTTTGCCAGCCACTCTGTCGCATAGAGCGCAGAGGGCAAGAAGCCACTTCTCGCTGTACTTCTCAGGGACCTCTTCACCAGTCATCGAGACAAGCAGTGCTTGAGCCTTGACGAGGGGAGCGTCCAGCTCACCCTCGCCAAGAGAGCCTTTATACGTGTTGCGGTAGAAGTCGTATGTAAGGCTTGGGGTTGCCATTAAGCAGCCTTAGGCTTCAAGACACCAGCAGCCTTAGTTGCCTTCAGGGCAACACCACAGACGAACTCAACATCAACGTTCTTGACAGCACCTGGAGTGGTCCAGTCAGGCAGAGCAACGGTGAATGCGTTGTCACCCTTGAGAGTGATACCGTGGAAGCCATCCATGCCAAGGCAAGCAGCATAGATAGAGCCGTCAGTAATAGAGCCGTCACGGACCTCATGAATAGCAATGCCGTTGTAAGCCTTAACAACGTTGCCAGCGGTCTCCTTGGACTCAGTGCCAAGACCAACAACACGCAGTAGTGCATTCAGCTTGGTGTACTGAGCTGCATTCATCATGAGTACATCAGGAGTGCGCATGAGGTTAGAAAGCATGGTGTCAAGCTCCTCAAGGTAAGCAAGAGCAGCTTCCTTAGTGGTGACCTTGACATCGGTCTTAGAGGTCATCTCAGTTGAAGTAGTCTTCAAAGCAGCTGCAAGACCGTCAAAGCCGTTTGCATCCTTGGTAGGAGCAAAGATGCTGGCGTTGAACTTGCGAGATACTGCGTCCTTAGCCTGCTCAAGATACATCTCGTAGAGGTCATCTGCAGCAGCCTTGGCAACACGATCCATCTGGAACGTAGAGCCGAGAATACCAAGAGTAGTGGTCTTCTTCTCAACAGTTGGCTCAGATGCGACTGGCTCAGCACCAAGTGCACGGAATGCAGCAGAAGATGGGGTCTTAACGCGCTTATAGCCGTAGACCAAATCAGAGGTGCCAGAAGCATTCATGCAGTCATCAAAGGTGAGTGCACCGAGCAGGTAGTTGTCAGTGACAAGCTCATTGATGAAGCCCTGTGTGAGCTTATCGCCAGAGTTAGTTGCAAGAGTAGTGAGGTTAATCATTATTTGCCAAGTCCTTCCTTAATGTTGCGAGCAATGCCAGAAGAGCTTCCGGCGGGCTTGCCGGTAGTGTTCACGCTCTTTGGCTCAGACTGGAAAAGGTATGGCTTTGCTTCTTTCAGCTTGGCAACGTCACCCTCTAGAGCAGCCAGAGCAGCTCTACCAAGCTCTAAGTCAATGCAGCCAGCAGAAGTAAGCTGTGCTTCCACTTCTGCCTTCTCCTTGGCTTCCTGTGAGTCTTTGAGCTGCTTCTCAATAGCGGAGATACGCTCATCAGAAGAAGCCATAGACTTCTTGGATTCTGCGAGCTCTGCTTCCAGCTCTTTAATGCGCTTCTCACGATTTGCCAAGTCACGCTCTAGCTTGTGGGTATTGACGTTTGTACTTGTGTCCTCGCTTGTAGCAGAGTCATGGGAAGATGCTTCCTCTTCTGCTACTTGGTCTTGGGACTGGTTTTCCTGCGTAGAGTCTTGGGTGTCAGAGTCTTTCTTTTCCTCTGTTACCTCGTCTGGTGCAGGAGATCCATTACGATGCATAGACCAAATCCTTTCAGTCAATCGCAGGTCCTTTTCCTGCGCTGAAAGAATTGTCTGTGAGTGTTAACAGCTAAAAGAAAACCCCGCTTGTGGCGGGGTTAAGAGTTAAGCTTTTATTTTTCTAACAATGGAGTAAGTTCTTGCTCAGCCTTTTTAGTAGGACCATCCCAAGTGAAATACTCAGGGTAAATTTTAAAATATTTCCTTTTGCGTATGATAGCTATCTGCTCATCATTTGGGAGTCCCATTAGAATTGCCAAATCCATTAATTTTGTAAACTTGTCCCCATACTTTTTTAACAATTTAACATGCTCGCGTGCAAAAGAGTTGCTACCCCTCATTAAAGAATCAAAAGAGATATCAAGTGAGTCACAAAGCATATCAAAGTCAATTACCATGAGAGAGCCTCCCTTACAACAATATCAGCGATTTTATTCTTACCAAATCCGTTAACTGCAACAAATCTTAATGACTCAGCAAGAAGTTCTGACCCCGCGTCATCTTCTAATTCATTATAACTCTTCATGTATGGTGACATGCTCATTAAGTGTTTTAAATCACTATTTTTACTGAATTGGATTCTACCCAACCAGTCATCATAGAGGACAGGAACTTTAGAATTTATAAAAGCTTGTTTAAGTTTTTGATTTAATTTTGATTTTGGAAGATGGTCTATTTCTCCACTTCTAAAATCAAGTATTGCATCTATTTCTTTATCCCATTCTTCCATTGTGGATAGATTCCACTCTTTTGTGTGAGCTATCTCATGAAAAATAACTTGGATGCATTCATCTACTTTCTTCTTAAATAAAGAATCAGATACTTCAATAACAGCTGCACCATCTCTACGAGATGCCTGGGCGAGTACGCCATACTCAAGCTTGTTGTTTAGCTTGAAGGTAAGGGACTGTTTAATGCTGTCACCCATAAAATTAAAAGCATGCTCAGACGCAACAGCAATTTGCTTTTGTATGTTTAGCGGGAAATCATTCTGAGAAAAGTCAATGTTTACCTGTGTTCTTTCTTTAAATATGCCAGGAACATCTACGTCTTTGCCAGAATAAGCTTCCATAAGCTCTTTTGTATCTTTAAAAGAACCTTTAAAGCTTATGTTTTTAGATTGTCTAGCAAGAATCGGACGAGTCTTCAATGCCCTAGGCTGCTTACTAACTGCCCAGGCACGCTCACGCTCATAGTCACGGCGTAGGTGATTGTCATGTGTGAACTGACGCAGCTTGTCTTGCAGCTCACCAAGTCTAATGCGCTGCTTTACTGCGTCTGCTCTCACCTCTTGAAGATAAGAGATCTCTCTTTTCTGACTTCTAATGAGACGCTCATATCTGCGCTGCTTCTGCGTGGCTGCGTAGTACTCGTCACTAGTCATGCCTGTGATGCGCTCTTGCTCTGAGTAGTCCATGTCTGGAAGCTCGGAGTATCCAGGAACATAAGGTGTCATGTAGTGGTAGCAGTTAGCACCACAGAGTCCTGTTACGGTGCCGTATCCGGTTGACTCAACGAGCGGTGGATACTCGGTACTCCTGCCACTTCTTGAATACACTTTGCCTTGCCATTCAGCATGGCTTGGACGTGCCCCAAAGTGAGCGTCAACAAAGACCAAGTCCCATTCCCATTCATCCATACGCTGCATAAGAAGGCGGTTTCTCGCTTGGTTAGCCTGGGAGACAATGTGGCGTCTTAGAGCTGCATCAATCGTTGTCTTAGTGCCACTGATGTAGTCAATCGTCTCTAGTCCAGAGTTAGCAAGCCTTGTAACTCCACGCTCCATAACAGCTCGTGTTGGTTCTCCCGCTTGATGGCGGGCGATTGCTTCGGCGGTCACGTCATACCAAAGTGCTGCTTGGTCTTTAGCAAGAGCAATGTTTTGACGCTCTAGGACCTCATTCATGCCTTGCGCCGTCTGAGCAGCGATGATAGTTGCTAGATTAGTCATGTGACGACGTGAGCCCATTGCTCGCACAAACTGCCCCACAAGCGCGTCATCAGTCTTTTTAAGCGCAGTCTTTAGGACCTCACGTGTCTGTTTGTCAATGGCGGGGCGGGACTTGTAATAGATAGCGAGAGCTTCTTCACGAGAGAGCCTAGAGAGACGCTCAAAGTCTGCAATCTCTCGACCTCTGATAACCGCGCCATTGGTGCGCACTACCTCATCAAGCAGGTTGAGAAAGAAGTATGAGAGTTCTTGTACATAAGCAGACTGTGCGCCTCCCACGAGACGCACAGCGATTTCTTCAGTCGGTTTCACGGTTACTCACCAAGGTCTGCGTCAAGTGCGACACCGCCAGTCTCACTGGTAAATGCCTTTGCGTCTTCCTCACTCATGCCTTGGTACTTGACGAGATACTTCCACTTAGGACAGAGACCACGTGCAATGTCATCCTTCATCATGTCGCGGTCTGCCTTATCGTCTGAAATAACCGAGTCATCCCACAGAATGTCAACGGGCACAGGCTCATCTACTCTGTAGCCATTCATGGCGCACTCTGCAGCAAACGCGCCCTGGACAAGATCTCTTACCGAGTTCTCAATGGAGTGCTCATGCTTTCTGATGGTTCTAATAAGCGTTGCATTAGTGCTTACAACCTCTGTTGCCGTCTTGAGTCCCTGTCCTAATGTGAATGACCAATATCCCGCACCAAAGCCAGTTCTAAAGCCCAGAACAGCAAGAGCATTGTTGAATGCGGTAACCATGTCATCAATGTGCGTATCAGGGTTATAGACCGTCATAGGTGACTCTGCGCTAATGCCGGCAGAGATTGGTGCAAACATAATCTGGTCCATGGTGTTAACAAACTTAGCTTCACCCTTGCTGTCACGCACAATGGCTTGCTCATCTACAACCATCTTTGGCAGTGAGACTCGAACCTGCCAATACATCTGATTGAATGCTTCATCTACCAGTCTGCAAGAGTCACAGATGTCCTCAATGACTGATGCGCCAAGAGGTGTGAGCTCGTCATGAGCGTTGTACTTAGCTGGCTTTACCAGTGCATAGGTTGGCAGTGGCTGCTTGGTATCGACAAAGCCAGTAATACCTTCAACCTCAACAGGGTTAATGCGGTTCTGCGAGTTAAAGAGCAGCGTCTCAATTACGTGAGACTGCGTCTCTTGATTGAAGTATCTAAGCTGCAGCTGGTCATACATCTTGGAGTTAACGGTTACCTTGGAGATGAATGCACAACCATCACCCAGAAGCGGGATAATCTGCCACGCCTTCATGGAGTCAATGCTGGTTGAGACGTTGCCCTCGTATCCGTGGAAGTTAGCTACCCATGCACCAACACCCAGAGCAAAGACAGTACTGATGAACTCTGCTTGCTCGTCTACAAAGTTAGGAATGGTACGCTCTAGCCAATCATTCACTACGTCTTCAGAGCTTGAAAGTATTGTGCCTTCGTTCATGATCAGGCTTGGAATCTCGCTTGCAACCATTGAAGCTGGACTGATTGAGAGCCTGTCATATGAGTCAGCACCATTGTTTATGATGTAAGGCTGCTTGTAATACTCATTGTCATGTGTGAACCAGCCCCACCACAGCTGCTGGAACTTGTCCATTGACGTGTCAGGCGTAAATTTACGCTTCTTCAGGTATCTGAGTGCCCATTCTGGCTTTTGGATAGTAATTTTTGACAAGGTGAGACCCCTTCTCTTTAAGTCAAGCTTCTGTCATTGATAAGCGTCATACACGCATAACGCACAGCATCTATCGTGTGGTTGTCAGCGTCTGGCAACTGCCCTGTGAGCTGGTTGTCCTTTGTCATCACATATGAGTAATTGCTGAACTCACGCGCTGCAGTTGTGCAGCTTGAGTCAATGACAATCTTTGAGCGGTACTGCAACCACTTAATCGAGTTGTGGATGTTGTGCGCCCCTGTCTTGAGCGCACCGCGGGCGTTAATGCCATTAGCTTTGAAGTCAGCAATACTCTTTGGCTCTGCTGAGTCGCACCACACTGTGGCGTATGGCTCAGCGTCTTCAATAATGTCTTCACCGTCTTTGAGCGCGTTGCCCAGCTTCTCGCTTACGAGCTCAGCGGTATCTTGGTTTGAAAGTCCACACTTCACAAACTCATCCAGGATGTAGAGTGTGCGAGTCTTTGTGTCATAGGCAATCTTCACCCATGCAAATGGATCCTGTGAGAATCCCCAGTCAACGCCGTAATAGTGATACTCCAGCTTTTTGCGCTCTGCGTGCGTGATGTCTCTCACCTCAACGCGGGTAAAGACCTCCGAGCCAAATCCGACTTGCTCGCCCAGCCACTCATGGCGGTATGCTTCCTCGTCAAGCTCTTTGAGTGCTTCAGCGTCTTTTCGTACCTGCTCCGGTATCCACTCATGAGGAACATCCAAGTAGCTTGATTCGATAACGCGCTCCGGATGAGTCGAGAGCATGGTAGAGACATGCTCATTTACCCAAGCATCACGAGAGCGTGGAGGGTTATGGTCGAAGAAACGGAAGTATACAGAGCCTTCCGGAGCGTCACGAGTGACAGATTGCATAACCGTTCTGAGTTCACCCCAGCCATTGAACTGGTCTACCTCAGAGAACCATTGATAGGCGTAGTACGTGCCATTTGGTGCCTTGATTGCCTTGGTCTTCTGTGTATGGTCACCACCGCGAAAGGTAATGACTTGACCAGTTGCGGGGCGCGTGAGCTTGTACGGGCTCTTAGACGCTCTCCACTCGTCACGAATGTTGAGCTTGTCAATCGCCCAAAGCATCTGCTCGAATACACCGTCTCCAATGTCTTTGCCAATCTTTGGCATGATGAATGCTGAGCGGTCTTTGTGTTCCATAAGCCCTTGCATGATCTCTAAAGAGACCGTGGAGCTCTTCAAAGAAAAACGCCCTCCCCTTAGCCACCATTCACCTCCTACATCCTGTGCGATTGCACGGTGCAAGGAGAGAAACGGTGGTGCTAAGAGAAGGGCGAAGTCTGCCACGAATGGCTTCTCATCTTCTTCCACATCTTCTGGGATTGCGTCAAGTAGAGTCCTGCCAATGCTTGAGATAGCAGTGACTGCAGTCTGATTCACGCCGGAGTCAGCAATAGACTCTTGCGCCATTGCGAACGTCTTACCCATGCCGTTTAAGACTTGAGCACGGGTGATAGTAACCTTCTTTGAAGCGCGCTCCTGGAGATCTTGAAGCCTTGCTTTTATCTTGCTGTCAGCTTCAAGTCTGCAAGCAGCTTGGTCAACAGTATCTGGCTTCCACTTTGAGCGGTGCGGATAAGCTTCCAGCATTGCCTGTCGCTGGCTCTTGCCAGCAACTCTTGCGAGCACATACTTCTCATGGTTTGCGTTTGTGAGTGGTTGCGTCTTCAATGCGTCTGACCTTTGCTTTTCGCTCCTTCTTCCTCTTCATCTTAAAGGCAAGCTGACGCTCCAAATTCTGCTTGCGCTCAAGCTCTTGTGTGTGCTTTCTCAAGTACTCACGCTCATCAAGCGCACACTCTTTGCAGAGTCCCCAACGCTTCGCATCTTCTGCATCAACCCACACAGGATGCTGTCCACACTTCTGGCACAAAGGCACAATGCCTTCTGTGCGATACCTTCCGTAACGGTGGCGCACCATAGTGATTGCTTGCACAGAATGCGTGGGAATAAGCTCGTGGAGTTCCTTGGCAGTCATAGAGGGGTTTCGCCAGAGCGTCTCAAGTTCTGACCAAGTCCAGGACTGGTATGTTCGTCTCCCTCTTTTCTTAAATGATGAAAGAGATGAAACATTTATTTCATCTTGTTTTCTACGCTTGCTCATTGAGCTTCTCCCTTTGTGTAAAGAGTCTGTACGCATGGTTGCAGACCATCTGTGGCTCACGTTGCAGCTTCTTGGAGAGTGTCTCTAGAATTGCAACGATGAGTGCGTCTTCTTTCTCACTCCAAATTCTGTGAGAGCGAGTGAGACTTGTCTTACTTTTAAGTCCTTTGCTCCTCGCAAACACTTTGATGTCAGTGATTGAGCGATTTGGCATAAGGCGCTTGAAGCCTGACCATGTAGGTCCATGCTTCGGTACTTCTCGCTCAATAATTGCAATCTCTTTAGCCGTGAAGGGGGAGTGATCTAGTTCTTCATAGCTACGCCTGAATCCATTCACTTCAACTCTCCTTTCTCATAAAGAAAGCGAGTCATTTCTGCTCGCTCTCTTAGTTCCTCTTTCTGTAGTTCTCGCTCCGACACGTTTGGAGCGAGTGCGTTTCGCTTAAATATCGCTTTATCGCTATCTGAGAGACACGCTAAGGCGCAAACTCTTTTATCGTCAATAACTCCAGCCAAGGCGCAACTAGATTCACATAGAGAGCCTGTGAAGGGGCACAGAAGATATTTGACCTGTTTAGGCAATGGAAACACCTCCATTCTGAATAAATGTTGAATAGGCACCCTTAAGTTTTGCGGGCACTAAAATGCCTGTTCTACCTGCTTTGTTCTTAACTGTGTGCAGTGCTACCTCTTTGAATTGCGGGGTATCAATCTCACCTTTTGTGAGTATCAGTGCTGCCCAAGATGCATAACCCACAACTCCAGAGCCACGAAACCAGTCCAGAGACGGTTCATCTTTTGCGTCTAACTTCTTCAGACTTGAAAGCACAAGGAAAGGAATTTGTGTATCAAAAGCAAGCATTTGAAGGTTGATAGCAACTTGAGACACTCGTGTGTACTCTTGCTTGTCGATGTCTGGAGTGCCCGTCTGATACTGCTGAATGTAGTCAATGATGACAAGGTCTGGCTTATCGCCATCTGCTATAACGGTGCGTACGATCTCTTCAATTCCTGTAGTAGTCGCTACGTTGTCGATGATTGCGAGATTGGGTGCAACCATATCCTCGTAGATTGCAGCATCAGCAAGCACGGTATTAGAGTGCCTAGCATTGAACGCATATGCTGACAGGTTCTGTAAACCTTCTGGCAGCTGTAACTCATTGCCTGGACCCTTAATGACGGTGGACCACTCAAAGGGAACAACCGTGAGCCCTTGAGACTTTAGTCCTTGATTCTTCATTGACCAGCAACTCATTGAGCGGGCTGTGATATTGCCCCATGTATCATCCAGGGTGAAGTAGATAACGCGCTTGCCGTCTTGTGCTACCTCAGTGGCTATGTTGACTGCAAGGCTTGATTTACCTGCAGAAGCTACACCACCTAAGATGGTGAGTCCTGGCATAAGACCGCCAGATAATGCATCATCTGCGATAGTGTGCGTCTTGAGTGGTTCTTTAGCTGCAAGGTAGCATTCAACACCCCAGCCATACTTCGGGCGGTTCAGCTGGCGCAAATATTCAAATGTCATTTGCGCTCACCTTTGCCCTCATTGTTTTCCCAGTAGCTTGCAATACGCTCTTCTGGTGTGAGGTCATCAATAACCGCTCGCATCATCAAATCAAAGTCAGGGTCAGTCTCATAGATATAATCGAGCGTGCAATCCTTCTGCATGGCGGTCGCCGAGCGTTTAGCGAAGGCGTAGACCGCCATGACTGAAAACTTTTCTTCTCCGTATACGTAACAAGTAAGAGAGAGATTCTTTAAGGAATCTCTCTTACTATCTGTATTCTGATGTGTATCGGTTTTTGCTTGATTTTTGATACACCCCTGTATCGGTTTCCTATGGGTTTTTGATACACCCTGTATCGGTTTTTCGATACACCTATCAATGAACCACCAAAATGTTCTTAGCGGTGTTTTACCGTCTGGCGTAGTACCTACTGACACGATCAGTTCGCGTTCTTCACAGTATTGAATGAATCGCTGCGCTGCTGGTACTGAACAATCACAAGCCTTAGCGATTGTGCGAACTCCAAGCCTAAAAGACGGAATATCCCCAATATCCCTGATTTGCGAGTAACAGAAGAGGAGCATGGTTGCCCTTGCTCCTCTTGTCTTGTCGCTGAAGTTCTCAATGATGCGTCCGAGATGGCACGCAGCTGTTGTGTCCAGCTTTGCCCATCCAAGTCCGTCTGTGTAATCAGCCACGTGCCACCTCCTCTCTTACCTCATGGCTTTTAGAATGGAATATCCTCGTCTGCAAGCTCAATGGCAGGTGCAGGAGCGTCAATGACTGCATTGACCGCATTAGCACGTGCTTCTGCGACTCCGTCTCCCTCGAATGGCTCTGCGAACTTTGCATCAAAGTTGCCCTCTGCAGCGTCTTTGCCAGGGATGAATGCATTGACATCAACTGCTGTCTTAACCTTGCCCTCACTATTGACATAAGAACGGTGACGGATGACAACTCCGAGGAGCTTTCCAACGAGTGTCTGCTCTGCTCCGTCCTTGTCCTCATAAACAAATGCCTTAGCACCCTTGCCCTGGGCGGTATTCTCAACTGCTTCTGTGAGTGCCTTGTAACGCTGCTTGCCGAAGTCAGTTGTGCCTGTGAAGTAGATACGGAATGAGTGCTTCCAGTCGTTTGTTGTGTCAGCAAGATCTTGTGCAAAAAGAAATGACTTTGTCTCTGCGTTCCAGATGTCATAGACAAACTCAAGATATGGCTTTGTCTCGTCTGTGTGGTCCTTAACACGTACAATCTTTGCAACGTATCCGCCAGGCTCAAGCATAGAAGAGCCACCGCCGTTAGATGCAACTACCTTGTCAAAGTTACCGAATGCTTTCATGATTTTCTCCTTAAAAATAGTGGATTAAATAAATAGGGAATTAAGCAAGCTGCTTCATATCCCAGTAAGAACGAATAGTGCTGTCAACCTCTTTGAGGTCATTGTCAATTACAAGTTCATCGAACATTCCCATTGGGGATTTGGCAGGCGTTGAGCCGTCAGTCTGTGTGATGAAGTGATAGCCTGTGTCATCACGTTCAGTGATGAGAACGATTGGGAACATTCCCTCAATGCACAGTTGATTATCTAACATCTTGCCAATGGTCTTTGGCTTGAGCCTTCCTGCATCGTCATAGTCAGGGTGCATAAAGAAGTAAACGATTGTGTCATCGTTTGTGTTGTTGGCAGCTTCCAATAATTGCTCAAAATCAACTGCCATAGACGTAAACTTGTCATAGCCTTTCTCATTCGCCTTGGCAAAGCTTTGAAACGCCATGAGGTAGTTCGCATCATCGACTACATACGCTTTGAGCTTGTTAGCCTTGAGAGACTGCTTCATCTGAGCATACGTTGGATGGTCAACCTTGCTCATCTTTCCCCGGAAGGGAAGTGGCTTTCCTGCCACATTGAAAATGCCAATCTCGCCAGGCTTGAAGTTTCTAAGACTTGTTGACTTACCTGTGCCAGAGTGTCCCAGCACGAGTACTGATACTCCCATGATCTACTCCTTTCTAAAACTTGTATTGCGTGAGTGAAAATCCGATTAAAAACATCGCTGAAAACCAAAAAATACCAGCTAGAATAATCATTAGTTCATGCACTTAAACCTCCTTTGAAAGGCTCGAAATGGAAAAGTTTTTGAAGTGGCTAGCTGAGCACATCGTTGAGTTAATTGCTTTTTTTGTTACTTCCAGCTTTGGTGGAATTGTTGCTTTTTCTCTTGCCACTTATGTACGTGAGTTTTGGGAAAGAAACCCTTTGCTTACAGCTTTTTATACTCTTCTATGTCTTTTTGCTGGCATAGGTATAGGCATAGCCATTAACCTCTCCAAATACCTTATTTTTAAGAGGGAATTAGAAGAGGAAGCACGCAAGCATGATGAGGAAGAAGAAAAGCAAAAAAGACGCAAAGAAAGAGAACTTAAAAAAGCAATTAAAGATGCTAGAGAGCGAGCCGAAATGCTTTCTTTCTCTGATAGAAAAACAATTAAAGATTTGTTTGAAAAAGGCAGTAAAAGAATCCATCATCTTCATTTTGAAATAGCTAGAGATCTTTTCTATATACAAGATTTGATTAAAATTACTGAGACTGGTGTCAATGAATGCGTAGTCAGCCTTAATAACACTGGCAAATTCTGTGCAGAGCACTCACAAGATATTTTGGATAGACCGCTAAAAGCAGGTAGAAACTTCTAAAACTTGTATTCCTTCTCTTTGTGTCCTGCTTCGTGGTATTTGCCGTGCAAGCCATTGGCTCTGACACACTCCATGAACGCTGGCATGCGTGACTCATAGACGCAGACATACTCGTGATAGAACTCAATGTATTCTGTGCCAGGAGCCGTTGTGTGCTTCATAGTTGGCTTCCTTTGATAGAAGTCCCATGCGGTCGAGTGGACCGCATGGAATTGAGCTGGTGTGTACGTATAAAGTCCAAAGCAGACCGAGTCGAAGTCAATGCGCCATATTCTTATAAGACGCACATCTTCTGCATTGGGCTCAACGTACTTAGTCGGCTCTATTGGCTTCATCTTGCTCAGCTGCTTCATCTAACATAAAGCCAATGTTTGCGAGCTCACGCTTTGGGTAGTAGCGGGAAGTATGGTTGCAGTAAGGACACCTAAGACGCCAGCCATGCTCATCGTGCTCAAGTTCAAAGGCAGTGCTGCCCCAGCCTTCATTGAGACATCTTGGGCAAATCATTAGTACCGCTCCATGTAGCAGCCTTTGAAGCGTCTCCACTCAAGGATCAAGCCAATCGCATTAACCTTTCTTGAGCCGTCATATCCAAGAGCGATGCCCTCGTCCTTTGCGACTGCCTTAATTTCCTTCATCGTCATCTTTTCAAGACGCTCTCTGTCTTCTGCTTCTTTAGGGTTCATTACTGCTCCTTTCTGACAAACCTGCTTGTGAGGATGAATGTGAGCGCAACCGTTCCAACTCCAGCTGCAATCGCAATGACTGCGTCATCTCCTGTTGCTGGTAAAGCTGCTTTCTTAGCCTTCTTCGCTTTCTTGGATGGCTTAGTTGGCTCTGGCTCGGGCTTAAGCTCTGGCTCAGACTCCTCTGGAGTAGGCTGTGGCTGTGGTCCTGGAGTTGGCTCTGGAGTAGGTGGAGTCTCTGGCTCAGTTGGCTGTGGTCGGTTATCGCCGTTACCGTTACCGCCAGAATCTGCTGCTACATAGGTCCACACACTAGAAGCTTGCTTCTCAGCTGAATAGAGCGTGATGGAGTTCTTAATGCGTGGATTCTTGGTTGTGCGGTAGATAAGGAAGTACTGCTCACCATTAGCCATAGCATTGTGCAGGTTCAGAGTGAACGTAGAACCGTTAATGGTTGGTTCGTCAATCTGGACTGGATTCCAGCCGTAAGAGTCATCAATTGCGCCATACTCGTCCATGTGGACACGGTAGAGCTTGAAAGAGCCGGGTACATAAGAGCCAGCTTCAATGCTGTCTTCCAGGATGACATTGGTAAGATTCATCTGGTTGACGTTAAGTCGCACCTTCCACTCGATAGTGTCAGCATCTGTGTCAGCTACGCCCCATTTAGCAATAACTTCGCCTGTGAGTACGTTAGGACGCTCAGTGTGAACTGTGAACGATACAACTTGACCAGTAGAAGTCTGAACGATACGCAACTCTTCATGGTCGAGTCCGTTATCCTCGCCAATCCATGTTGCAAGCCATATTGAACCCTTGACGTTGTCTTTACCCTCAACGTAGTTTGTAAAGGTAACGTGGCATGTCTGAGTGAGTGGGTTAATCTCTGCAACCGCGCAGACTTCTCCGTCTGGCGTGTAAAGGTTGAAGCTCGAAGCTGCGCTATCTGGGAAGCGCAGGAAGGTTGGGAGTTCAATGTCGAATGAATCTCCATTGTGCAACTCTTGCCCCGTGGCATCCCAGTTAATGTTCATATAAAACTGGGAATGCAAGCCAACTGAGTTGACTGGTTGCTTCTCTAAGTTGGTTACTTGGAAGCTTGTGAGTTGAACTGGTACCGTCTGAGCCTGTGCGATGCCTGGAATAAAGACCAGGCATGCAAAGACAACAACAGCCAGCCATTGAAGAATCTTCT
>ERZ773057.218-NODE-218-length-26236-cov-4.900806_pt1 | contig 26236 bp, 21 predicted proteins | sample MGYA00580629_ERZ773057 | MGnify/ENA primary metagenome ERZ773057 (study PRJEB29015, sample SAMEA2738143) | human oral metagenome | biome: human oral; feature: human-associated habitat; material: saliva | place: China | collected 2163 ...
ATGTGCAGTACTCCGTATATAAAGCCAGCACAGATAAGTGCTACAACTATTCTTATGCCAAGCGGTATCCCAGGAATAATTTCGAAACCGATGAAGTAAATCAGAATAATTCCGATGACTATCCCTATTATCGCAACCGCTACGAGAATACTGCCGATTTTATTTTTTTTCATAAAACAGCTCTTTTCTAAAATACCCGAACAGGCATTATTGCCAGCCCCGCATTTTCGGATAATTATACCATCTGGGTGATAAGGCTATCAATAGTCAGATTCATTACTAAGCATTACGTAAAATGCTCACTCAAAGCAAAGTCGCGTACTTTATCTAAAAACAATAAATTTACTGGTTATGTAGTTAGCAACAACCACTATAGCCTCAACAATCATTTTCATTATCTTGTCATTTAGTCCAAGTATGTGTACTGTTATGTGCATTAATAGCATTCCCAAAATCAAAGTTCCCATTCTAGTACCTATAAATGATGATAGTGCCTTTAACCAGCTATCACCATTATTTTTAAATACAAATCGTCTGTTAGCAATAAATGCAAACAAAACAGCGGAAACCCACGAAAGCACATTCGAAATTTGGAGTTCCAACGGAATCTTTGGATTTAAAATTGTTGTAATAGCATAGTATACAAGCATAGTTACTATTTCAGTTAGTATTCCAACTACTAAATATGCCAACACTTCTTTATCATTAACCAGCTTTTTCATTATTAAATATTACACCATTGAAAATATAATCGGCAACGTTATTCCTAAGTTTATAATAGCCATCAAGGCACACCAAGTTGTACACACTACATCTTCTCTAACCCATTTGTAAAAATAAGATATTCCTTGTTCTGTCAGTATGACTACTGCCCATGAAAAGTAAATAGCGAACAAGGGACTTTCACCAATGCTCCATCCTTTATATAACACTAACACAGCTGAGAATACTAACCAGAGAATACTAACCCTTGTTTCAAACTTTTTATAATATGTAACCGCAGCTATTGTCCCCAAAACGAACATCAAAACTGCACCAAGATTAATGTTTGAAGTTAATCCAACCCACCCTACTTTATCATTTTCTATTTGAGATGCAATAGAAAATTCTGATGCACCAATCATATTTAAATATGAATATATTTTGGCTTTAATAGGCAAGCTTACTAAAAAAGTGCTCATTTCAGTTGCTTCTGAATAACCATTGATAATTGTATGAATCCTTCCGAAGCTTATAAAAAAAGCTATTGAATAAACAGCACAAACAGCGCTCTCTGTAATCCTATTACGTATTTTTTTTGTTCTGTCAAGTAATATGAATCCCGTAATTACGCAAGATGTCATAATTGTCCCTGTAGCAACTGCAATCGAAGTTTCCGATCGTTTATCATTATGCTTAAGCAACCATACCGTTAAGATTATCAAAAAAACAATTATTGAAAACTTTTCAAAAAAAAGTAAATTCAATATTATTGGAGCCGAACATATATATATCCACTTCGTCCACTTGCTTTGTGTTATATCACTAAGCATCATAGCAGATATAATAAATAGTTGCGTATGAAAAATCTGAATAAGGATAGAAATACTCAGTTCACTATAGGCGCCAATTGATTTTAGTACGAAATAGCAACTTGCATAAATAGGGAAATAAACTATATTGATAAGCGGATGCCGTATGTCATAATATCGAGGGTCTGGATACATATTATTAAAAACCCAGCCGCTATCCATTGAATATACAATATCATATTGTTGGTAGAGCTGGTCAGTTAACGAGTAAATAACAAGCACCGAAAACGCAGTGGCCAGAGATGCCACTACGTAGAATTTAAAATTACCATCAAGTAATTGTCTCATTAATTCCTTAATAAGTTTCCCTACTCTATAAATAGCAACACCTGCAGCAAGCCCACCGCCTATAACGTATAAATTGAGAATGCCATATTTAGCCGATAGCATCCTCCCTGTTGATAAAGTGACAAATATTGTAATGAGTACTATTAGCTTATCAATACGATTAACAAACAGGCCTTTGGAAGAGTAAAACCAAAACAAAAATGATGTAACAATGCTTGCTACTAAGTAGTTAACATTTTTAATTCCTAATGCTCCAAGTTCCATCATCCCAACACATAGCAATACTCCCGAAACACTTAACAACATTCTAAGTAAGTTTATTTTTATTTTTTCGTTGTGTCTAATTGTTATCATTATACTTTTGCCTTTTTATTCCAATTTACTATTTCACCACCGCGATTAACCTTATATGCATTTTTCGCAATTGTCGCCATAGGTCTATCACTATTTGAATCAGAGTAAAACTCTTGTATCTCGCCCTTAGGAAAAGCGTTCCTAAAACGCCGCACCTTTTCTTCCCCTCTGCAATTTTTTTGTAGAAATTTTCCGTTTTGCACATCTACTACAGAGCCAATTAAATCATGAACCTCCAGCATCTTGCATATAGGTGCAAGTAGAAATTCGGGTGAAGCCGAAACAACAACATCATCACCTTTTCTTTTTTCAAAATACCACTTCTCAATTTTATATTTATTTTTCCCCCAAAACAACTCAACCTCTTTTTCTGGAGATGAAACCAACTTTAAAAAAGAAAAAAAAGTTTCCTTTAACTGTGTTTTATCAATTTTCTTAATGCCGTACATAATAAACCCAGTTAACTGATACGGTATATTTATCACAAGTTGAGGATGTCTTTTTAGGCAGAAAAAGAAGAAATCTATTGAACTATCTCCACGATAAATCGTCTTATCAAAATCATATACATTCATTTCTCTATAAGATATCTCCATTCGTTTTATCACATGCTATATATGTAAATATTGTTCAGAAAGCGCCTTATAACTTAGCAGTGTCACCGATTACCAGTTCTTAAAGCCTACTATACATAAATTGCACAGATTACCAATGCCATATAAATACTTGTCATAACCCAAAGGACCTTGTCGTGCGCCAATACCTCTACTGGATCTCCATCCGATTCTTTTTCTATATTTAAACTGTATTTCATGCCAATAATAACAACGACAGGAACAGTCCATAACATTATTTTATTTCCAGTTCCCGCCGCCCATAATGCATAAAATGTCTGGGCAAGACCTAGACACATATACATATTTTTATCTAAAAAATTGTAATCGTAGAATTTTAGTACTCCTCGAGTTGCAATTTCTTGATTATCTTTTCCCAACTCATTTCTTCTCTTACCTAATCCCATATAAAAAGATGCCACGATAACCGTCAAATAAAGCCACTCAGATATCTCTATATTCGCAACAGCTCCACCGTATGAAAGTCTCAAAAGAAACCCAGATGCGAGTATAACAATATCCAGAATTGGAATATTCTTGAGACCGTTACTGTATAAAATATTAATCACGAAATAAACGCAAATATATGCACAGGACATATAGCTCTTTATAAATAATAAATTTAAAATTATAGATATAAAAAAACATGTGCAAAATAATGTTATTCCCGCCTTGGCAGATATAGCACCACTTGCAATAGGCCTGTATTTCTTCTTTTGGTGCAGTCGATCTTTTTTCACGTCTTTTATATCATTTAGTATATAGATAGATGAAGCCAGAAATGAAAAAACAAAAAAGCCCACTACAACAATATGTGAATTTTTTGAAGAGAACAACTCTCCGCTAAAAATTAAAGGCAAAAATACTAGAAAATTTTTAACCCAGTGCTTTACACGCATTAACTTCACATAACTAACAAATACTTTTTTCACCCCAACCCCCTAACCTATAAGCAAAATATTATACATTTTTATGAATTATATCTTATCTATCATACATTGTAAATCACAGACTACTTATATCCAATGATATACCATTCTGTTACAGTTCCATACTTAGTTGCATAACCACCAACATAAACACGTCTTGTTCCACTTGGTTCGCTGTTTTGAACGTGAGATAAGATGTGTTCATAGACAGGATTTTTGCATCCACAAGCACACTGTATATATGACTCCTTCATCAGATCATATACCTGAACAGCCTTCTGTTCAGTTTTAGTACCATAAATAGGTTCTTTAGGCTTGCTTACTGTCTGAACAGAAGAAATGCTTCCAGCATTAGACTGAACTACGCTTTTCGCAGATGAGTTTTTGCCTAACTCTTCTTCTCTGACTCTGGATTCTCTACAGGCTTGTCTGCCTTAGCAATCTTTAGTTCGGTATCTCATTATTAATGAGGTTATTCAGACTTGAGCATTCTCAATAGCCTTTTCCTTGTCCTTAACGAGTGTCTTTAGAGCTATCCCGAGCTCGTCAGTTGTCATGTCATCTACATAAAGATGCTCGTTATCATCTGTGAAGTTGATTGTTCTATTGACAAGTTCTGAAACCGAAGCCACGACAACGGCATCTTTGCCTCCAGCACCTCTAATGATTAGGTAGTAACCTACCTCGCTGAATTCTCTATATCAAGCATCATATTTTGCTTTTTCATCTTCATGTCATCCTCTAACTAGCGCCTCTACACTAGTATAATCATAGCCGCAAGCTTAGCCGGTGGTTTGTTTTGGCCCTATAAGGGCCTTTTACTTGCTGCATCTTAAGATGCGTTGAATAGATTCGCCAACCGCACATACTTTCCTACAAGTCCTAAAGGACTATTTCATCTTTTCTCCTGTGAATGGATCAATATACTCCTTCAACGTCATTTGATCATCTTGGCATTAAATATCTCGCCGTCTGCTGTGATTACGTAGTCATCGCCGTTCCTATCTATGGCGCTCACTTCGTGGTTTAGAAATAAATCTATGCCATTGTTTACCGCCACCTGCATGCAAGCGATAGCTACCTCCCAAGGGGAGATTACAGATGTCGTTGGAAATGATAGTGACTTGGTTATATTATCGCTGAGGTTCGGCTCTGCCGCTCTAGCTTCATCTCCACTTAGAAATTCATGTGGAATATCCCTACAGACCGCCCTTTCTGCTAGCACTTCGAGCAGATTCTCCTCTTCGTCATCGCACGCTACTACGAACGCACCCGTATTTTTGATATGGCAGTGCAAGTCCTCGCAAATCTTAGGATACTTACGAGCACCTTTTACATTAAGCTCCGCCTTGAGCGTGCCATCTACGGGGTCGTATCCCGTGTGAACTATTGAGGAATTTGCCATCGTCGCACCATTTGCAATGTCATTTTCCTTATCGAGTACTGCCACTTTGAGCTCATACCTCGAAAGCTCTCTGGCGAGCATCGAGCCGGTAATCCCTGCTCCTATAATGACTATGTCGTAAAGCATGTTTTCCTCCGAGTTGATTGTGACTTAAAAATATTATATCGTCCCTGAAACTATCATCTTCACTAATAAATTTATTTCTTGTTTAACAAATTATAATATCTTCTCACATTTCACCCTCATTCAAAGTATCTGTATAAGAGATCTATTAAACTTAATGCTGTATATCAAATTCCCCGATGCTTCATTTTCAATGGATAACACAAGATTAAAGATTAGAACTAATTACAATTGTGTTTTTCATATATCTATGTCCAGAATTTTTAAGATGTCACATTGTTAGGATTTCTGGTAGGAAGCTCTATTTTCTCCAAATGGTATTTTATTAAAACAATACTTGCTACTACAGATGGCATCATCGAGTAATATCCCTCACTCGTGCTTATTCCACTTTTTTTAAATATTCCATTCATCACAACATCCTTTTTAATAGATATTATCTTTTCACTATTATTCCCCGGGTCCTTCTCTTTTTCTTTTTTAAGTTTTTTATAAAATAATATTTGAGGTTTTCCACCTTCTACAAGATCTCTATAGATAGCAACAATATTATCTTTTTTTATTTCTATGTCGTTTATTTCAAGCTTTTCTTTTATTTCCTCTTGAATTGCTTTTACAACTGCACCCTCAACCAGTGAACCATCTCTCTTTAATATGTATTCTGCTTTTAACACAGTACCAATACTTGTCCCAATGGTATTTTTCCCAATTGAATTTTTCCCATCTTGCTTAACAAAGATAAATTTCTCATCCTTTGTTTCTATAATCCCATTTATTCCGATATGGTTTGACATCTTCGAGTCCTCTAAGGAAGATATATAGGGGCCTGGCTCATATACATCCCTATTACTTCTCCCATCTGGTCATATATAGTCCATTGCTCGGTTGGTCAGAAGCGAATCATAAAAGCTCGTTCTGGAGATTCGCATATTTATTTGATTATCTATTTTTGTTATTTTATCTAATCTAAAGCACCTACTATTATATTTATCAGATTCTCTATGTACTTTGAATAAATGTGCAGATATATTTGCAATTTGATTAGGTAGTTCATACTGTATCAATGAGTCCGTAAATTTTATATCATATGCCTCTTCTGATTTCTTTCTTGCACAGATTAACTCAACTGGCAAGCAATTGCGGGTATCATTATTGCTGTTCTTTTTTTTATCAAAATCCATAAATTTTATATCATATGCCTCTGCTAATTTCTTTATTGCACGGATTAACTCAACTAGCAAACAATTGCGAGTATCATTATTGCTGTTCTCTTTTTTATCAAAATCATTTCTAATAGTTATCAAATTTGATAACGTATATTTTTTAGCTAATTCCTCATAATTATTACTAAGTTTAGCAGCATCTTCGCATACTCTTCTAATTGGTTTTAATAATGCATTCGACACTAGCTTAGATAAGAATAATATTATGAATGATATAATTAACGAAAAATCAACAATATCTGTGGGTTTTAGTTTGTCGATATTCCTTTTTAAGCTCACACATATTACTAATATAATGAACAGCAGAATCGCACTTATATTTTCACCTGTCACCCATTCATCTATAAATTGATATATTTTTCTTCTCAAAATAATCCTCCTAATTTTTGTATTCACAATCTGCTTCATCTACATGAATAATCTATATTTCAACTAAAAAGGAAGGTGAACAGTCACCTCCCATCATATTATGAACTTATTCCTTTGTGTTATACCAGTAATTCATATCTACATTGCCGTTTATTCCATCAACTCTACCCTTACTTGTATACTGCCAAAACTCGTAGTTTCCCTTGTATGTAACTCTATCGTAGTACTGAGCAACCCAAACTTTATAGTTATTTAATTTGCTCATATCTAGATTGTTGTTGAGCCAGCTTGTACTCGCATAAATCATTGGAGTATATCCTAATAACTGAATTGTCTCACAGAAGCCTTTAATTGCATCCGTTCTTGCCGCAACCGAAATACCATTTGATCTTGCATTACTCTGATACTCTGTATCCACTACAAGAGGAAGCTTTATATCATAACTTTTTGCTAAAGATACAAGATACCTCGCCTCTTCTGCTCCCTCTGCATAATTAACTGCTTCAGAGAACATATATGCTCCGACCTTTATGCCAGAGGTAATTGCACCTGATATATGCTGCTCAAATTTCGAATCTTTGACCAGATTACCATAACTTTTGCCACGGTATCCTGCTCTTACGATTGCAAAATCTATTCCAGCAGCCTTTACCCTCTTCCAGTCTACGTTTGATTGGAATTCCGATACATCAATACCATTTAACGTATTAACAATAGCGCCCGAAGCATTGGTGAAGTATCTCTCACCATTAAAGTAAAATACACCCGCAAGCATAACACCTGCTGAGTTGAATGCATATCTACTTCCATTTATCTCTTTTATGGTATTGCTTACCATTGTATGATCATTTTCTAGGTAGTACCAATATCCACCAACCTGTTGCCAACCTTTAACTGCTTCACCAGATGCATTGAAATAATACCACTTACTTTCGACATTCTGCCAGCCAGTTCTCATAGCGCCATCTTCACCAAAGAAATATAGGTTATCATTTATATTTCTGAGACCGGTCTCCATTTCACCGTGTTCTCCTAGGTAGTACCAGCGACCTCCTACTGCTTGCCAGCCTGTTCTTGCTATACCGTCAGGTCCTAAATATATCCATATACTATCTACATTCTGCCACCCGGTCTTCATTCTTCCATCTTCATAACCACCAAAATAGTAAGCCTTATCATCTATATAGTTTAGCTCAGTATACATAACTCCGCCTTCGTCGAAGTAGTACCAGTACCCACCAATAAACTGCCAGCCAGTCTTATAGACACCATCATCTGGACCACCTAGATAGCTCCACAAATTTGCTATTTTATTATCATCAGCATCAACCATATCACCGGAAACTTGCCAACCTGTTTTCATCGCTCCATCGTTATCTTCACCAAAGTAGTACTCCTTACCACCAATCTTCTGTACGCCCGTCAACATAAAGCCCATCTCATCGAAATAGTACCAATATCCACCGATTTTCTGCCAGCCTTTAATTGCAGCACCATCTAGACCATAGTAATGATAGAACTCTTCGTTTTTCTGCCAGCCAGTTTTCATAGCCCCATCTTCTGGTTCACCGAAGAAGTATTGCTTACCATTAATCTCCGTAAAGCCGAAAGACATTGAGCCATCTTCATAGAAGTAGTACCAGTTATTCCAGATTCTTTGCCAACCGAATTTCATTGCACCATCGCCCACTACTCCAAAGTAGTAGTAATATTTACCAAGTTGATGGAATCCTATTTTCATCAAACCATCACTCAATCCAAGATAGTACTTATTTCCATTGATAGTAACTAATCCTGTAAGCATCAATCCATCATTATTATAAAAACGCCAACCACCAGCTTCATTTTTCCACATCCCATTAACCACAGGTGCGTCAAGGCTATCATCGTCTTCATCCTCTACTTCATCAGCATTTTCCTTCGGATCTGCTTCGCGAGACACCTCTATCTCATCAGTATTTTCCTCCGGATCTGCTTCGCGAGGCACCTCTACCTTATCAGTATCTTCATTATGAACAACCGAATCTTGGTTTGATTCAGATGCTTTTGATATTGCTACCTCATGTTTTGTAGAAATGTTGGATGCTGAATCTGGATTTTCATCTGCAGCATTTACAATTATGCAGCACCCAGCCATAATTATAAAAAAGCTTATCACCATTATCATCGGGTAATGGTAATACTTATTTATTACAGTTATAACATTTTTCGGTTTTCTCTTATACATTATCGTCTTTCCTCCTTTATCTTTTTTTATTTATGAATATATAAAATTATATATTCATACTGTTTTACCGGTGTTCTTTTTCATTTTCTATAATATTCGCCTGTTAGTAAAAAGCATAATGGCGGTATCATTGTTGCAATCCACATTGTTGACATTGAGATTGCACTTACAATTATCGTGCCAATAATTGCTAAACCTAAAGAATTAAACATATATCCACAATGATAAAACACTGAAATAAGTAGATTGTGCATCAAGTATACGGCTAGTGATAATTTAATTGTAGTTTTAATAATTCTACTGTGATGAGCTATATTCATGTTCTGCTTAAATAATAAAAACAATGCTCCTGCAAGCATAACCTCAAACCCTGCAGATTGATTTTGAAATACCTGATTATAGCTTCCTGCTTTCACAGAACGCAAATATGTTCCAATACTAATAATGAAAAATGTAATTAATATTATACAAATCAGCAATTTGGTATTTATTTTTTTATTGTAGGTTCCTAAAAAATATCCTAGTATAAATGTTCCTAAGTGAGCCCCAAAAAACTCCATCTTAATAACAAAATCTAGTTCAGTATAAACTGCTAACGATTCCGGCAGTAACGCCAATAAAATCGCTCTGGTATTAGTTAAAATAACTATAGCTAAAACTAGCAATTTCCCTTGCTTGCTTAAATGTCTAATACCATTACATAGAACTGGAGATATGAAATAAATTGCAATTAATGTATACAAGTACCAAAAGTGTATCGCCACTGGTGCACGAAATGATTTCATAATTCCAAATACAACTGTTTTAACACTAATTGTATTATCAAAATATGAATACATTACAACTGCAATAACCGTCCATGTTGCTAGTGGCACTAATAGTCTAGGTATCTTTTTATATAACAATCTATATATGTCATCAGAATGTTGATCACTTATAATCAAATAGCCTGAGATCATAAAGAATATTGGAACTGCGGTAAAGGCAAATGATGTTAGCAGATTTAAAATTTGCCATGAGCCATTAAATGGGGTTCCTCTAAGAGGCCCTGCTGCCACATGCATGAATACCACTGAAAACATAGCAATTATTCTTAAATAATCAAAATAATATATATGCTTTCTTTCATTTTCCTTTTTCAGTTGTTCATTCAAACGCATCTCCTATTCGCACCTAACCTGTGGCTTCTCTTATCTAAATTTATTCACCTTTCTTATTATAGATATGAACTTAATATTCCCTCTATAAAATCTTTTTAGTCTACTAGGTTCTGTTACTATACGATATAACCATTCCAAATTATGCATGACAAAGAATTGAGGGGCACGCTTTTTGCTTCCACTAAGCACGTCAAAACTTCCACCAACACCAACAAGTATTCCCTTGTGAAAATTATCATAATATTTATTTATTAGCAGTTCTTGCATTGGTATTCCCAAGGCAACAAGAACAATATCAGGCTCTAGATTTATAATCTCTTCAAATACTGCATCTTTTTCTTTTATGTATCCATTTTTCGCACCTAATATAGTAACATTCGGATAGCTATTCTCTATTTTTGCTACTAGCTTATTTAGAACATCTTCTTTTGCTCCGAATAGATATATTGACTTCTTTTCTTTATCTGCAATTTCTAACAAGAATGCCGCTAAATCTACCCCTGTAATCTTTCCATCACACTCAACACCTAGCATATCCGCGGCTTTAACGATCCCTATTCCATCTGGAATAATTGTAGTCCGATTGTTAATAAGGACTTCATTAAATTCATCATCCCTAAGACCAGTCATAAAAGTTTCAGGATTGGCAGTAACAACGAACATTTTCTCTTCTTGTCTCAATGCATTTTTTATATGATCCTCAAAGCTCAGCCGCCCTCTTTTATATAGTTTTTCAAAATAAGCAAATGTTCTTTTTGCAAGTTCCTTCTCTTTAATCTTTTCTCTTCTATAAGCTGAATCTGTAACAAATACATATAGGTATGATAACACTACTATAATTAGAACTATTGCATCTTTAAATAGTTCTCTACTAATAAGAATCGCAGCCAACCCCATCAAAGCAGTAATCCCATATAGCATAATAACCGATCTCTTTTGATCATATCCCGCTGCAATAAGCTTATGATGAAGATGTTCTTTATCTGGACTCATAATCGGTTTATGCCTTAACTTCCTTCTAATAATTGCAGAAAATGTATCAAATATAGGAATCGCTAATGCAATAACAGGTACTGATATTGATATGACTGTAGCCTGTTTTAGAGGGCTAACCACCGACATAATAGCAATCATGAAACCCAAATACAATGAGCCCCCATCCCCCATAAAAGTTTTTGCTGGTGAAAAGTTATATGGCAAAAATCCAATGCAAGCTCCTGCAACTGCAGTTAGCGTCGAATAGACTATTATTACTCCATAAATTTCACCATGTATATATGCAATATATGCTATTGACAATGAAACAATCGCTGAAATGCCTGCTGCAAGTCCATCTAAGCCATCAACAAGATTAATCGTATTCGTTATTCCAACAATCCATAAAACAGTTACAAAAAAGCATACAACTGTACTAAATCCCAAAAGGCCTGGGCCAAAGTAATTTGTAATAAATGTTATCCTTAGTCCGAGTGCATACATTAAAATTGCCACACCTGACTGACATACAAACTTTAAACTTGCAGGCAAATTTTTTAAATCATCTAAAGCACCTAGTATATATATAAGTGTTCCACCTAACATAGCAACTCTGACATTTCGTTCAGACCCTACAAACATATAAATTGAAAACATTGAACCCAAAAATATAGCAATGCCACCAAACCTAGGAATAGATTTGGTGTGCATTCTTCTACTATCTTTAGGAACATCAATCGCTCCAATTTTAGCTGCAAGTTTTATACTAAGTGGTGTTAATATTAGCGTTGCCGCAAAGGAAACAATGAAGAGATTGGCAATATCCCTTAAGTTGTATGTAAATCCCATAAATTACTCTCCAACTCTTTTTAAATCGATTGTAATATTAAATTCCTTTTAGTCAACAGGCTCTTCTGCTTCAGAATCTGAGTTCTTATTGCTTTTATTTTTACCTTTCTTTGGTGGATTCATAACATCTTTAATCTTCTTTTTAGCATTTGCAATGCTTTCCTTATCCGGAGACATTACATAAGCATTTGATCCTGAATAAGTGTTTTTAAACGAATCATGACCTTCAAGGTAATTCTTTTCTATCGTCCAATGCTTATCATCTAGATTATATTGTAATTGCAATTTTACTAATGCTCTAATTTCATCTGATGAAATATTCATCCTAAAGTAAGGTTGTAATGCATCGAGCACTTTTGTGTACTTCATTATTACCTTTTTATTTTTTAAACCGTTCTCAATTACAGCTTGAAATACCTTCTGCTGATTTTTTACACGCTGATTATCACCATCTTTGAAGGCATGGCGTTCTCTAGCAAAAGAAAGTGCAGAAGGTCCGTCTAGTTTGTTTTCACCTTTCACTATGTGCACTGGTTTTTCCCCATGTCCATAATTGCCAGTTTTAAATTCATAATCTGAATAAACAGTTATTCCACCTATTGCATCTATAAATTTATCTACTGTCGTAAAGTTCACTTTAATATAGTAGTTAAGCTTTATATCTAGTAGATCCTCAACCGAAGTCAAAGTATCATCTACTCCATAAAATCCAGTATGTGTCAGTTTATCTATAGCATTATCATGCTTTTTAAGATTTATTTCATAGTCTCTAGGAATCGAGGTAAGTAGTATTTTCCTAGTTTTAGGATTCACCGTTACAATCATATTTACATCAGATCTGCCTTTCATATCAATGGTTCCATATGTGTCCATACCTGTTATGTATATATTGAACGGTTTTTCTGTAATCTCGACAGCTTTTTTATTGTCTGTTCTACTTACTTTCTCTAAAAAGGATAATGTCTTATGTCCATATACTGTTCCAAATGTGTACGCAACGATAAGAATTGTGCTTAAAACCGTGGCAAATACCTTTGCCCAGATTTTCACGTGTTTAGAAAATAATTGTATGCACAACAAAATGCTCAGTAGCACTAATATAGTATCAATTGTTACCAACAGTTTAATAGGTAGGACATTTGCTTTTATTATAATGTGTTGAAAGGCCGCAAAAGATATAATATAGATAACAGTCCAAATCTTTGTGAACTTCTTAAATTTCTTTTTTTTCATACTGGAATAATCAGTCATTATTATCACCTTCTCTTGTGTATAAACACTAACGTATACCTTGAATTATATAGTTTGTCTATATTCCTGTCAATTTTTCATATTATAAATAACAGGCTAATTTTGCTCTTTTGAGAATATTACTCTACTAATAATTTCTCCACAAAACCATGCCATTACAATGGACACCCCTAGCGTCTCAAGAGTATTCCCACTAAAATATGCTGAGCAACACGTAAACCCTAATCCAAGCAAAATTGCACCATTTCGCAAGGTCGCTTTCTTTTTAAATCTAATTAACATAATAGCAATACTAGCAATTATCAATACTATATATGGACCGACTATCAGGAAAGCTCCTAGGTATCCTAGTGAATAATATTGGTACATAAAGTCGCGCTCCAGATTGTAAATATTTGATGTGCGCGTATATCCAATACCTAAAATATCATCTGTTTTTTTATTGTTTACCTCTTTAACACGTTCAAGCATTAGTTTCTCAACAATTCTATTCTGCATTCTTTGTGATGGGTAATATTCATTCAAAAAGTCATACCAAAAATAAGGGTCTTTTTTGTAGTCATATGATGTCTTTATAAATTCTTCCTTAACAGAAAGATACTTTATGTTCTTATCTATATATTCAATTATACTTTCAGGATTCCTTTTCATTGCCAGAGTCTTATGTTTTGACTTCTTTTTTTCTGCTTTATCAGTCTCCCTTGCATACTTTTTATCGAAACTCATCTTAATTTTAGCTGGAGAATATGTATAGGTTATCCCTAGCATGCCAATTAATATAAGCATAAGAATTGCAATTACCACATTAACTTTATAATCACGTTTAATTACTCCACAAAAAAGATATGCAGCGAACATGATAATCGTCATTCCAACTACACCATATGCAGTTACTTTTGTACCCACCATTAATAATGCGAATGCCTCAATTACAGCAAGCAGTGCATGTATTTTCTTTTTGTTGCTCATAAACATATACAAAAGGTAAGGATACGTTAATAGCATTACCGTAGAAGAAATACTAAAATACATAAACCCTTTTGAGGCTAATTCGTTAGATGTAAATCCCCCTGGATAAATAAACCATTCAAAAATGTTTCCATGGATTCTGTGGTTGGTATATGATCCAAGGGATATCTTAAGTATATTGGTTATTACTATACTTAAAGACATAACTGCCGAAACCAGCATTGTAATAAATTCAAACTCTTTTTTTGTTACCCCCGACAAGACAAACATGAATACGACAAGCCACGGAATAAGCATTCGTACAATGTAAAACAATTCACCGAAAGTATTATATCCAAAATTGTTAGGTGAAAAGGATGTAAACACCTTTGCATGCTTATCATGAAGATAAAAGAAAGTTCCAACCGCGAAAAGATACAGAACAAGCCCAATACATGCTTTTTTATTACTATATATTACTAAGGCTAGAATAAATAATACAGTAACGAGTCCTATTCTCAATAAAGTTGGTATTGTAAATCCGAAAATTTGAGGTATTGTTCCATCGTAAAACCAAATAGTATCAAGTAATGGTTGAATTCCTATAAAAACTGCAAAGACAATCATATACATTTGATTTAATTTGTGTTTTTTAACATCTGAAAACATTTCTTCTACCTCATTTTGTTAGTTATTAATTATTCTGCTTAAAGTCACCATTTTTAAGCATAGTATAGAATCTACGACATACATTCCCATCATTAAGTGAATTATACTTTTCATAATAAGTCATATAGCTATCATGATATGTCTCCATGATAGAGTCTATATTACTAATTGCATAAATAAGTTCGTCTTCGGTTTTTATGATTGGACCAGGAAGACTGTCCAAGTAATTATAGTAAAAGTCCCGTTCTTTAGTATATTCTTCTAAGTCATACATATAAAATAAGAATGGCTTCATTAGTAGAGAATACTCTATACTTACACTTGAATAGTCAGTAACCAAAATATCAGAAAGCATATACAGGTCGAATATATCTGCATATTTATTCCCGTCTATTATATTTTCAGCATATTCCGCTATATCTAACTTATTTTTTATTTCTGGATGCAACCTCAAAATCAATCTAACATTTTCTATTTTAGAAAGTTTCTTTATATGAAGCGACACTTTCTCTTTGTGGAAATCTATCTCTCTAAACGTAGGTGCATATAACACAACCTTATCAGTGTCCTTAATATCCAGTTTCTTTCTAAGTTTGTAATAATCATCCCTATTTCTATTTACCAGGACATCTGTTCTGCAGCTTCCAAGCAACAATCTAGGAATTTGCAAGTTAAGTGCTGTCTGTATATATCTCTGATTATCAGTATCGGTAGCGATAAAATAATCCCACTCTTTGGCATGAGGCATAACTTTTCCATTATTGTTTATCCCCTTGATATCAAATCCTTCTTTTTTTGTTGCACCTGGTCCGTGCCACAATTGAATATATATCTGCCCTTTTCGTTTTGATACAATCGTCTCTACACTATGCGTTCTCATCCAATATTTACTAGTAAGTAGGTGGAAATAGTAGCTTAATGTTCTTTTATACACTATCTCGCTATTACAAAGCCCTTCTACATCTGCTAATGGATTAAGAGCCCAAATAAACTCATATTCCTCAGGATGGTTGGCCTTGATATAATTATATATGGCTCTTACTTGGTCTTTTGCTTCACCTGTTCCCGTTTCAAGAAAAATTTTATTCTCAACAATTTTCAGATGCCCAAACAGAAGTTGTATTATCCCCCCAATTAAACGTTTAATCATTTTTTTCATCTATTCACCCAGCCTCTTAAAAACATCTCTTTAAGTTCTTTGCACAGTTTTCTAAAGCTTTTAAACGAAAACCAAAATACGCCTGCAACTACAATAAATACCAGTAGGGAATATATACATGATCCGAAAAACCAAGCGATATAACTTTGGCTAGGGATACGTGGTAATTTCCAGAAACTAAATCCCAACACTACAACCACAAGCAGGCCGCAAGCACCATACTTTAACATATCGTGCCAAGGTTTTTTTTCAAATACCTTTTTATAAAGATACACTGGGAAATACCACAAATTTGTTAGTGTTGTCGCCATAACAGTTGCTATAAGAACACCTTTTATTCCCCACCTCTTAACAAGCATTAAAGAAAGTATTATATTAAGTGCTGTTTCCACAATTGATACCAACTGTAAATCTTTATATAGAACAAAAATATCTTTTAGTATATACTGCGGTCTTCTGACAATAGTGTGGAACAGCAAGAATAGTACGCATGCAAATGAAGTATAGTCAAATACCTTTTTAGGGCCCACCCATATTGCTACAAAAGAGTTGATACAGTATCCTAAAGCTATGGTTAAAACACATGCGAGAAAGTAGAAGAGTGTGTTTATCATCTCATATTTATAATAAACTTGCTCAGCGTCCTCCTTACTATAAAGCAAATTGCCAAGACTTGATACAATTGCATTTCCGACCATATACATCATGTCGCTAATATACTTTGTTATATACTTGTAGTTTGAATATATTATTACTGATATTGGATTAACAAATGTTGAAATTAGCAAAACATCAACATTTTCATATACAACCGACACTAGTTTGTATATCAAGATATGGCTCATTCCTTGTATTTTGAAGTCTCCTGTGTCCTCAACAGGTTTCAACCACGGATACTCTTTAAATACAATCTTATTAACACGCAAATTCATGATAACACGCACAATCAACGTTATAAATAGAACCATTTCATAAGATAATCCATACATAACTAGAGCAACTTCAAGTACTGCTTCTAGTATTTTGTATATATTCATTTGAATGTTAATCTTATATAGTTTCTGATCTGCTTGTATAACAAACCTTGGAGAAAATAGCATGTACTCAACAAGGCTTTTAAAAACAAACAAGAGGAATACGTTTTGCATGTAACTTGCAGATAATAAATTATTCTTTGCCAGGTGTGGAAGAAAAAAAGATACCGCAAAACTTGCTATAGCTATTATATAGCAAACGTTGCACAACATTTTTTTTGATAAAGTATAAAAAATGCGTATGGTATCCTTGTCGTTATCTATAAAAAGCTTGTAATATTCTTTCTGCACTATTGCACCTATTCCCGCTTCCGCTAAAGATAGGTATGCAAATATTTGAAAAAATAGTTGGTTTAGAGCATAAACATCCTCGCTAAAAGTTTTTTGCCAGACATTTACTTTCCAAAACCCTAAAAACACCAAGATAACGAAGGGTGCAGCTGACGTAATAAAATTCTTTATAGAATTTTCTTTTCTCATCTATTTTTCCTTAAATCTGTTTATAATTGCATCTGCAATTCTTTCACTTGCATGACCATCACCATATGGGTTTGATGCATGACTCATTTCTTCATAAAGGGCTTTGTTTGTCAACAACTCCCTCGCCAGGGTGTAAATTTTTTCTTGATCTGTTCCTGCAAGTTTCAGAGTTCCTGCTTCAATACCTTCAGGTCTTTCAGTTGTATCTCGTAAAACAATTACAGGTTTCCCTAGGGATGGAGCTTCTTCTTGTATTCCACCACTATCAGTCATTATAAAGTATGAGTTGCTTAAAAAGTTATGAAAATCAACGACTTCTAGGGGTTCTATTAATTTAATCCTGTCGCAGCCATGTAGTTCCTCTTCGGCAATTTTTCTTACAACAGGATTTAGGTGAATCGGATATACAACCTTTACATCGATAAACTCTTCGACAATTTTCCTTATTGCTCTAAAGATATGTTTCATCGGCTCCCCAAGATTCTCTCTTCGGTGCGCAGTAAGTAAAATCATCCTACTATTCCCTATCCAGTCAAGAATATCATGCGAATAATCATCACTTATAGTATGCTTCATCGCATCAATAGCTGTATTACCTGTTATAAATATGCTATCTTGGTCTTTATTCTCTAAAATTAAATTTTGAGCGCTCTTATTAGTTGGAGCAAAATGCATGTCTGCAATATTCCCAACCATCTGCCTGTTCATTTCTTCTGGATATGGCGAGTATTTGTTATAAGTTCTAAGACCAGCCTCCACATGTCCTACTGGAATATGGCAGTAAAATGCAGATAGTGCACCAGCAAATGTAGTAGTAGTATCTCCATGAACTAAAACAATGTCGGGCTGAACTTCTTTCATAACCTCTTCTAGCCCTATTAGCGCGTTTGTTGTAATCTCAGCTAAAGTTTGTCCTTGTTTCATTATATTTAAATCATAGTCTGGGGCTACAGAAAATGCCTCTAAAACTTGGTCTAGCATTTGCCTGTGCTGTGCTGTTACACAAACAACTGTCTGAATCTCATCTCTAGATTCTAACTCTTTTATAAGGGGTGCCATTTTAATTGCTTCTGGTCTTGTACCAAATATAGTCATAACTTTAATCATAATTCCTTGTCCCTCTCTTTCAGTGACAAAATAAATTTCTGCCACTCTTTCTCAGTTTCTTCATAGCTATATAACTTTGCAGTTTTAATAGCACCTTCTGATAATTGCTTTAGCCTTTCTCTATCTTCTAGTAGCTCGCATGTGGTATCAGCCATCATACCAATATCTCTTTGGTCAATTAAAATACCATTTTCTTGATCTGAAATTATCTCCTTTGCCCCATTCGCACTAGAAAATGCAACACACGGCACTCCACTATTCATTGCTTCAAGCAGCACTAACCCAAATGATTCCGTATATGATGTCATAAGAAATACTGAACTTTTATTAAGTTCACTATATACATACTCTTTGTTTCTAAATCCATGAAAAACAACGTTATCCGTCAGCTTTTTTTCTTTTGTTAAATTTTCTAACGAGTCCCTCTCATCTCCATCTCCAATTATGTTTAAAACTGCTTTTCTGTTCTTCCTATGAATTAGTTCAAACACCGATATTAAATCGCTATACCCTTTTTCCTTAGAAAGTCTACCTACAGTTATTAAATTATCTCCCTCCAGTGCCGCTCTTTGATTATTGGCGAAGTCATCAACGCAAAATCTAATGTACTTCACCTTAACACCCCGTGCTGTCATATAAGGTTCATAAAAATCTTTTAAATATTTCGATATTGGAATGAAATAATCGAAGTTTTTACAAGAATTGATAACCTTTGAAATATACTTTTCGTCATCGTTATGGTAATTATGCTCTCCTGTGATTTTTATTATATTCTTTGCAGCATGCTTTGATATAAGTTTATTATGAAAAATTCTTGTCGATATGATAACATCTGAGTCGCACTTTTCAATTGACTTAATGTTTAGATATCTTTTCCTATATAACAGCTTTGCCGCAATAAGACCCTCGCGAATCAAGCTAATTGCACTTTTATTTACAATAGCTTCTTTTATTTTATCTTTATTAGGTGTTTTATCTGCTATAAGATATTCTATCTTAACTCGAGGGTCTATATAGAAAGCTGGCTCATTCGCCAGTTTATATGTCACAACTATACTAACGTTCCCTATGTTTGCTAGCATATTGGCCAGAGTGGCAACATATTTTTCTACTCCGCCTACACCAAGGTGCAAGGCATAAATGGTTATCTTCATGCCTTGCTCCTTACACTAACTGAATCGATACATAAAAATTTCAAGATATCTTTCATTCTAAGTTCTTCGTCAACATTAGCAACGTGAATTTCTCTAAAGCCCTCTTTCATTTCTTCAAGCATCATCTTATAAAAAGGCTCCAGATTGCCCGCTATTATTTTAGTATTAAATGATCGGATATCCTTTCCATAATAAATATCCGATTCATTTGGAACCTTTGTGATAGTCAGCACTCTATCACTTTTAGAAGTATAAAATGCTAAAATGCTTTCCAAGAAGCTGTTCCCCTCTAAATCCACCCCATATCGCTTATCTACTATGTATTTTAGTATTTTATATTTATTCTTTGTTTCTTTTTTTAAATATAAAGGACGATATTTTATATTCTTTTTTATTTTATTAAGAATTCTAAAAATAATATACTGCAGTTTGTAAAATGGTATTTCATAGAACTTCATTAATTCTAAGGCAGTCCGAATTTCACCATTAATGACATTCATTTTACCAAGTCTATTATTTATATAATTCCCCTCATGGATTCTATATTTAAGAAGAGGCCAGTCTACACTAGAGTAGTTTAAATTTGATACAATCCCCTTTCGGAAATCAATCCACAATGGCATATTCCAGTTTAAATAATTATACTTTACAGCAGTAATATACGAGCTAGTTTTGTGAAATGCCACATCTGAATATAGATTTCTTCCCAACCATAATAGCAGTAGTGCATTATTATTCTCTGTTTTCTCATACTTGCGTATGTACTGGCTACCAATTATTGTATTTTTTGAATCAATAAGCACCAAGTCCCCGAATATCCCATCAATTTCGTCATGGTTTTTCATATAAGCTACACATCGCTCAAGAAACTCATCATCTGGCAGTAGATCATCTGAGTGCAACACGAATACATATTCGCCTGTAATATATTCAATCCCTGCAATTACAGCGTTAAGCTGGTCTGCATTCTTTTGATAGATATATGTGCATTTATCTTCTATTCCAAGCTCCACAAGCTTTTTCTTAATTACATCTTCGGTATCATCTGTTGATCCATCATTAATTACAATCCATTCCCAGTTATCATAGTTCTGGTTATATATAGACTCTATAGTTTCACTAATTGTGGACGAATCATTATACGTCGGGGTTATAATACTGACTTTCATTTTTTTATACACTCTTGCTCTACTTGTTTTTCATAATAAACCGTCTGAACGCACCTGCCTTCGCACGAGATGTAAGCCTTAATTTCAAAAACTTATTTATCTTACGCATTAGTGGTTTTGTACCTTCCATCCATGTTCCTGTAAATACATGTATTGTAGTAGAATTTTTTGATGGATTGCATAGCACATCCTCTGTGTAAACCTCGATTCCTGTTCGCAGAGTTTGCCTCTTGTTTCCTAGTGCACATCCGAACTCTTGAATAAGAATGTCGGACACACTCTTAGTATTCACCTCTGCCATTTGATTTTTTCTATCAAACTTAAAGTCAAGTCCCTCATAATAGTTTAAGATGGCTTCTACTAGTGGGTGTTGTTTTTCTGCACCAAAAACGGCCGTAAATGGATAATCAGGTGTTTCATATCCAACAAATGCACGATTTTCAAGAAATCTATCAAAGTTATCTAACACTAGAACATCAGTATCGAGATAAATGCCACCCTCTTTATATATTACATATGCTCTTATATAGTCACTAACATATGCCCATTTTTTTTCCTCATATGCAGCTTTTGCATATGGGTGTGAATCAATATCAAAATTGTCCTCATTCCACTCTATTATCTCATAGTCTGATAAATGATTTTTCCATGTAGACATACAACGTTTTATGTCAGCTGGCTTATCATTACCTCCAACCCATACATAGTGAATCTTTTTTGGTATCATGTGCTTAATCCTTCCTATTATTGCGTACATTATATCATACGCGTATATAATATATATACCTCACATGATCATGTTAAGTATGTGTAAAGACATGATCGTAATTAATCGCTTACTTTCTCTAGTCTAGTAATAGTATAGTCATATGAATACATTACTTCTTTGCAAGCAAACTTAAAACCAGTTGCGCGATTATCCACCGTCTTAACCGCTTGAAAAGACTTGAGTTCAGACTCCTTCACATCTAACTTCTCAGCGATTCCCTTAAGAATTATTGAACGAGTATCTTCAACGTACGATTTATCGAACTCCCTCAGTTCATCAAGCGTGTCGAATTCAAAAATATATTCAGAATCATATTTTTTTAATTTCATCTGAAAGTCTTCGATATGTTCGATATAAATATCCTCCCAGAGCTTGTCTACGATTTCCGCATCAGAGTAGCTCTCTTCGAGAATTTCAATGAACTTTGTACTGAACGCCTCATCCCAGAACACATGCCCTAGCATGTACCACGCATCATTTCCGCCAACCTTGACCCCAGTTATATAGCCATCTTGATCAGTTTCCATGCACCATTCCTTCGTATAACCGTCTGCATATATTCCGCTGTAAAGTGCACCTTCTTCTGCGTCATTAAACGGATTCTCTGCAAAATAGTTATCTGCCGAGCAAATGTAAGAATTATTGAGCACATCCTTTACCGCATAGATGCTCGAATGATTGTTGCGAACCGCATACTCGCTATTATGAACAAGCTTTACGCAAAATTTCTCTTCGAGGTAGTCAAACTGTTCTTTTTTATAACCTGTAACTATGTATATTTCTTTTATTCCAGCTTCTCTAAGCTGTCTTATCTGGCGTTCAATCAGCACCTCTCCTTTAACTTCTATTAGCGCCTTATGCCTCTCATATGACAGTGGCGCAAATCTGCTGGATGCTCCTGCCGCTAGTATTATTGCGTTGTCTACCTTTAGCATCATTTAACTCCTCGTATCATTCCCACAATCAACGGTTGTTATTCTTATTATTTTTCTGATATATCCGATGTATCTTCTTTGATCTTATTTCTATCAGTCGGTACATGATTTCTGCCTGTACCAGCCTTTAGTCCACTCATGAATGCCCCTGCATCCTTTAGGAAGCTGGCCGCGATAAGTGTGATAACAGCGGCAATTGGAAAGGCCGCGATTATGCTGACCGATTGAATATTGCTCATGGAGCTTTCTGAGAACAAAAGTGCAATCGGAAGAACTATCAGCAGCAGGCACCACATCAGCTGAATCATGCGAATTGGCGATTCTCCATCCTTGAGTCTTCTGTAGCTGTAGCACGAAGCGATGTATGCAATTGAATCGAACGACGTAGCATAGAAGGCAACCATGGTGAGTATTAGTACGATGAACACTATCGTTGATCCCGGAAGCGTCTTCACGATATTGATGATAAGGTTGTACAAATCACCATTCTCTGTGTACGACTTGATTAACGGAATTCCATCGACTAGTTCCTTGCCTAGAGAATAATTTCCTAAGATTATAAAGCTTATAATCGTTGAGCCTGCACCGAAAACGTATCCTCCAACGATAGTCTGTCTTACTGTTCTTCCGCGTGAAATCGTTCCAATGAAGAATGGCGCAGCCACGCACCATACCATCCAATACGCCCAGTAGTATATGGTGTAGTTCTGAGGGAACATAGTCTTTCTCTCTGGGTCAGTGAATGTCGATAGCTCTATAAAATGCTGAATCATTCTCCCCATCGACTGTATTCCTGTATCGATGATGTACCCTGTCTTGCCACCGAAGAACAGTACATATGCGAGTAGTCCGAAGAACAGGTAAATACACACCTTTGCAAGGATACTTATTCCCTTAAATCCGTGAAGTAGCGAGTACGTGTAAATAGCACATGTTATCAGTAGTATTATTATCGAAAGTGTGATGCGACTTAGCTCAACATGGAACACGATTTTGATGATACTCGCCATCAGAGGAGTAGCAACGCTAAATGTGGTTGCAGTTCCCGCGATGAGCGCGAATACCGCGAGAAGATCTATAAACCTTCCGACTATTCCATCTGTATGTTTACCAAGGATAGGTCTGCAGGCTTCCGAGAACTTCTGTTTATCTCTATTCCTAACGTGCAGCATGAATCCGAACGACACTGCGAGCACAAGGTAAAACGCCCACGGGATTAAACTCCAGTGAAATAGCGGGAATACGCCTGCCCAATCCTGTATAGAACCTAGACTTTTTACATGTGGGTCTGTCGCATATAGAACCCACTCTGCAAAAGAATAGAACAGTATGTCCGCAGCGAGTCCGCAGGTAAACATCATCGCTCCCCAAGTAAAGAAGCTGTACTTAGGCTTCTCGGCTTGTCCGCCAAGAACGATGGCTCCATATCTGGAAAATGCCATATAAATTGAGATTGAGAATATCAAAACTCCAATAATCAGGTAATATGAACCGAATCTGTCACCAAGTATATACCGGATACTCGTCAGCACTGACTTTGATTTATTAGGAAATACAAAGAACAGCACACTCATTCCGCAAATTATCGCTAACGGCACAAGCGTTATCACCCAATCAATGTGCTTACTTGCAGCTGACACACTATTTTTATCATTCATATCGTCATCGTCCTTTCCTTTTTCTACAAATTACAGCTTTTCTATCAATTCCGAAGCATATTTGTAGTATTCTTTAGCATATCTGTATTGTTTTAGCGAGTATTCGCCAAATTCCACACCTAGTTGCCTCTTATATTCGCACCAGTTAGACCATAACAGTCCACAAGCTGCGATATATGCGTATATCTTTGCTCTAACTGCTTCGTCGTATGTTCCATCAAAGTAGATATCATAGAGTTTATCTACTTCTTCTTTCGTATACATACTGTAGAGCGAGAACATTGCTATATCTACGTGCGGGTCCTGCATTCCTGCATACTCCCAGTCAATAATTCTAATATCATCCTCTCCACTTCCATCGTCGCAGAACAGGAAGTTATCAGGAACTGCATCAATGTGTGCTAGGCACTTGTGCGTATTGAGCGATTCAATGTACTCCTTGAGTTTGTAAATCTTTTCCTTTGTTGCACCATAATCCCTATAAATCGATTTATTCTCACCCCAAAGGCCTTCATATAGCTCAATTTCTCCAAATATATCAAAGGTGTGCTCAACTTTTAGGTCTAAATTGTGGAATTTCTTGAGAATTTTCATGCATTTTTCGACTTCTTCCCAGTTTTGTGGGTCACAATTACGGGTATTATCAAGGAATTTTGTTACTTTATATCCATTATTTACATCAAAGTAGATAATATCATCGCATATTCCCTTGTTTTTTATTGCTTCATACACCTGGTGTTCGTGCTCTCTATTTATGAGTCTCTCTGTACCCTCTCCAGGTATTCGCATGATGTACTTCTCACCCTTGCATCTGAATAGGAATGACCTGTTCGTCATACCTTTCTTGAGCACTTCGATATTTGTTATTTCACTCGTATCTACATCAAACACTTTTGCAAGTATATCGATTGCATCCGACTGCAGGCTCTCCGATTCAGAATCAAAGGTGCACAGCTGATCGTAGGTGTTTATACCCACAGCGAAGTTCTCTGGAACCTTCTTACCAAGAAGAATCATCTTGCGAGGTTTCGTATCCGTATACAGGGCATCCTCCCAGTAACAATCGTCTCTGTTGCTGAATTGCGTAATCCTACGCCTTACCTCATCAGCATCCTCATGGCTTATATATGCTGTGCCCATCATCTTTATCTCTTTATTAGTGTCATTTCCGGTATCTATGAGCTCCTTATTCCTATTAAGCTTAACTCTACTGTGTGCATTCTTGCTATCAGATACCATGTACCACGAGTATGGCTCGCACTGTCCAAATGGATTATCTCTGAACCAGATATCCGAAGGAATAACATAAGTATTACTAAGCTGCTTACTTGCTAGTTTGAGCGAGTGGAGGTTCTCCTTGCTTGCATAGTCCCTATTCGTAATCAGATTTACACCATATTCATCCATGAGGTATTCAAAGCTTTCTTTCATGAATCCAACCACAACATCAATCTTGGTGATTCCAACCTCGTGTAGCTGTCTGATTAATCGTTCAATCAGAACTTCTCCATGAACCTTTAGCATAGCCTTAGGATAGACAGTATTGATTGGTACCATCCTCATACCAAATCCAGCCGCCAAAATCACTGCATTCTGCGGCTTAGATCTCACTAGCAGCTCTTCCGCTTTTGCTGTAATGCTATTATCTGCACTCAAGTATCCGAGCTCTCTTAGTTTAACAATTGCACCGTTCACACTTCCTATAGAAGCACTATTAGTCTTGGCAACTTCTCTCTGTGTGGCACCCATATTGCTTTTTAAAGTTTTCAGAACATCTAGTTCAATAGTAGATAGTTTTGTCTTCATATCGTATCTC
>ERZ773057.220-NODE-220-length-26178-cov-5.543008_pt1 | contig 26178 bp, 32 predicted proteins | sample MGYA00580629_ERZ773057 | MGnify/ENA primary metagenome ERZ773057 (study PRJEB29015, sample SAMEA2738143) | human oral metagenome | biome: human oral; feature: human-associated habitat; material: saliva | place: China | collected 2163 ...
TCCTCGACACCACCGACGATGGTCCCGCCGGCATCCGCACCAGCCGCGGCGTGCTCGACGTCCTGCACCCGTGGGCGGTGCAGCTCGCCGACGAGCGCAGCGAGCCCGCCCCCGCCCGTCGGTCAACGCTCCACTACCTGATCGGCACCGTCACGTGGGCGCAGGACCACGCCGCCGACTGGGAGGCGCTAGCAGAGACGATCGCCGACACGTGGCGCATCCTCGCCCGCGCCACAGGCCACACCCCCGCCACCATCGGCACCTGCCCCAACTGTGGCGGCAACATCACAACCGACCCCACACCTAGCGGCATCCCAGAACACGGCTCCTGCGAGCGCTGCGACAGGTGGTACCAAGATAAGGAAGATCAGGCCATGACCCGAAAAGTAGCCCTGAACGACGTACTCCGAAACACCAGGAACCCGGCAATCTACGTGGACTGGGCAACCCTCCACAACGCATTCCCTACCCTCACCCACGACCGGCTCAGGCAGTGGGCGCACCGAGGCCACGTGCCAACACAGCCCGGCCCCCTCTACCAGGTGCGCGCCGTCCACGACCGCCTCGACCGCGAACAAGGCGCAGCATGAACGCCGACGACATCCTGAACGCCCTGCGCAAAGCCTGGCCAACAGCGGCTATCGTGCCCGAACTGACCATCAGCGACGAGCACGAGCTCGCAAACCTCTACGCTTCCGAAGGCCACGACTCCCTAAAACGACGCATCGACGCCCTCATGATCGACAAGCAGATCAGGACGGCAATCGAAATCAAGGTCGACAAGGCCGACGCGAAGCGCGAAACATGGGCGAAGATCCGCCCCTGGAAGCGCGTAACGCACAGGTTCCTATACGCGGTCCCCGAAGGCCTCATCGACACAAGTCCTGTCATTGACGCATCAATCGGCCTGATATGGGTCCACAACGACGGCACCGTCGAGTGGCGCCGTAAATGCAAGATCAACCACGTGCCCGAGCCGCTACCCGGCCTGGTCGTCGAAAACATAGCGCGGCGCGCGGCGGCATACGCAGTAGAAAGGGGGCGGCATGACTGACGACGACCTGGCACTGCGTGCCCTCGACCTCGCCACCGCCGGAATGAGCGTCGCCAAGATCGCCGCCGTCCTCGACACCACTGTCAAGGACGCGAAGGCCCTCATCAAAGCGGGGAAGAAACTGGACCCCCGCGACTACGACCCCGACGTCGAAGCCCGCCGCCTCGACAAGATGAGCGCCGCCCTCTGGCCCCTCGCATCACAAGGCGACCCCGAGACCGTGGGCGTCGTCGTCAAGCTCATGGAACGCAGGGACACCATGGATGCCACCATCGACGGTGACCTAGCCGCCGCCGTCAAAGCCACCACGAAACTGCAGAAGGCTCACCGCGCGCAGGTGGCGACCCGCGCAGATACCGAGTAGCGGATACCTCCTAAGTGTGGTAGTGTCACACTTGAAGCGGGTGTAGTGTGCCACGGATACCCTGCCTCCTGAATCGATATGCAAGACCCCCGACCTATCTACCAGGTCGGGGGTCTTGTGTATCACCCGTGGGTCACAGTCCGAGGCGCTCGACCGCCTTCCAGAAGTCCTCGGCGGTCACGACCTGGTAGAAGCCCTGACGATTCAGGGTGATCGCACCCGTGCGCGGGTCGCCGGCCATGTACCAGGCGAAGCACTCGTCGACCAGCTCCTCGATGTCCGTGTCAGCGTCAAGGCCGATAGCGTCACGGACCATGCCCCGCACCTCCTCAAGGGTGGTGAAGCGGGTGGGCTCCTCGGTCATCTCGATAACCTCGGCCAGTTCGTCGGGGGTGTAGATGGTCTGCATTGGGGTCTCCTTCATTGAGTTGCAGGTGGCTTGTTCCCTCCTGACACCACTAACTATAGCCCGCGCGCAACGCTAAGTCAACACGTGGGGACGTGACCCTCACCACAAGGATAGTGACCATGTCCTGCCGCCGCTGCCCACACACAGGCTGCCCCGCCCTCATCCCACACCCCGGCCCCCGCTACTGCCCCACCCACAACCGCGAGCGCGAGCAGCAACGAGGCTACTCGACAGCGCGCGGGTATGACCGCCGCTACCGGGCCGCCCGCGTACGGGCCGCCCGCCTCGTTGAAGCCGGCCAGGCCGTCTGCTGGCGGTGTGGCAAGCCCATCAAGGCAGGCGAACCGTTTGATCTTGGTCACGATGATGAAGATCGTTCGATCATTCGCGGACCAGAACACGTTTTTTGCAATCGCAGCGCCGCAGGCAAAGCGGCGCACAAATACGACCGAACCGAAACGGGCTGACATGCACACCCCCCAGGGGGGGTGGCCCCGACGGGGGCCCCGTCAGACCGCCGGTGAGGGATGTAAACAGTGCGGAGGGTTCAAGACTTCCCTCCCGCAACCGAAAAAGCCGCCCGGCGCGACGCCGAGGTGGCCCTGCAGGCAGGCGCGACGCCGGCCAGCGAGGAGACCGACCATGCCTTCCGGTGGAGCGCGTGCCCGTAGCGGGCCGCCCGTTAACCCGAACTCAGCCCGAAGCGACGCACGCGGGATCGCTTTCCGTCAGCTCGGCGGTGTTCCCGCCACCGCGCCCGTGCCCGAGTTCGCCATGCCCCCCATGCAGCTGTGGGAGACCCTTCCGAACGGGGGTCGCCGTTTCCGCAAGCTGGCAACCGAGCTACGGTGGAAGCGTGAACTCGAGCTATGGGAGTGGGCGTGGAAACAGCCTCAGTCCGAGGTCTGGCGCGAGCAGCCCTGGATGACCTACAACGTGGCCCAGTGGGTGCGCCTCGCCGTCACCTGTGAGGAGGAAGGCGCGAAGGCCGGCGACAAGACCGCGCTCCTGCGACTGGCCGACCAGATCGGCCTCACCGCCTCGGGCCTCGCCCTGCACCAGTGGCAGATCACGACCGGCCAGCCCGCCGATCAGGCCGAACCGTCGGAGCGCCCGGCCCGCCGACGCTCCTCCCGCGCCAGGCTCGCTGGCATGACCGTCGTCGACGGCGACGCCAATGGCGCATGACGAGTACGCGCCGCCCCCGCTCGCCCTAGATTTCAACCCGAATCACACGCTGGGTTTTCTGATCTCTGACTGGATCGAGGCCCACTGCCTCGTCCCCTCTGGCGTGTATTTCAACCAGCCGCTCGTGCTGAACGGGTGGCAGTTGTATTGCAACGCCAACCATTACCGGGTCAAGGCCAACGCGAAATCTGACCCGCACCGTCTCGTGGAGCCCTTCACCTACCGGCGCAGCCTGTGGGTTGGCCCTCAGAAGTCAGGTAAGTCGCCGCTCGCGGCGGCGGTTGCGCTCGCGGAAGGCGTTGGGCCGGCAATGTTCGCGGGGTGGGCGCGCGACGGCGACGTTTACCGTTGCTCGGACCACGGGTGCGGGTGCGGGTGGGAATATTGGTATGAACCGGGCGAGGCCATGGGCCGCCCCCGTGACAAGAGCCTGATAGCCCTCCTGGCCTTCGCTGAGGACCAGACGCGAAACGTCTACGAGCCCCTACAGGCCATGATTAAGAGCGGTCCTCTCGGCGACTTCGTACGGGTCCGCGAGGGTTTCGTGCGCTTGCCGAATGAGGGGAAGATCGTCCCCGTCACGTCGGCTGCGCGCTCCAAGCTCGGCCAGCCCTTCACGTGCGCTATCGCGGACGAGTCGGGCCTCTACACGCCCCAATCGGGCGTGCTGAATACGTGGCAGACGATCCGCCGCGCCGTTGCCGGTATGCAGGGCCGCACCATCGAGCTGACAAACCCGTGGGACCCCATGGAAGATTCAGCGGCCCAACAGGCGTACCAGTCGCGCGCCCGTGACATCTTCAAGTTCTACGAAAAGCCCCCGCTCGACTGGGATTACACGAAGAAGGCCGACAGGTCCAAGATTCACCGCTTCGTCTACGCCTCATCCCCGTGGGTTGACCCCAAGGCGATCGACGCCGAGGTCGACGAGCTCATGGAAACCGACCCCACGCAGGCCGAACGATTCTTCGGGAACCGGCTTGTGCAGGGCAAGGGTTCCTATCTCACTGAGAAGGTGTGGGACAGGCAGACCCGCGACACCCAGCCCGAACCGGGCTGCGAAATCGCCCTGGGCTTCGACGGCTCGCGGTCGGGTGACTGGACGGCGATCCGCGCCGAAACCGTCGACGGGCTCAGGTTCACCCCCACCTATGGCCCCGACCAGCGGCCCACCGTCTGGAACCCCGAGGAATGGCCCGAAGGGCGCATCCCGCGCGGTGAGGTTGACGCGGCGGTCGCCGAACTCATGGACCGCTACACCGTGCAACGGTTCTACTGTGACCCGAGGCACTGGGAAACCCAGATCGACCACTGGGAAAACCTCTACGGCGACGATGTCGTCGTGCAGTGGCCCACGAACTCAATCACACGAATGTTCGCGGCCCTGGTGCGGTTCCGCGAGGACCTCGCCGAAGGCCTCACCACACACACCCCGGATGAGACCGCGAAGCTGTGCGCCCTGCACGCCCGCAAAGTCGCCAAGCCGGGCGACAAGTTCATCCTCGGCAAGCCAGCTGAGCACATGAAGATCGACGTTCTCATGGCCGACATCCTGGCCCACGAGGCCGCCGCGGATGAGCACGCCGAAGGCTGGGAGACGGGCGGCGCCATCAGCTTCGCATGGTAAAGGACACGACATGACTGACCAGATCACCCGCGACGAGGCGCAGCTCTTGTCCGACGCTGAGAACGCCCTGAACACCACCGCCCCGTCGGACAGGAAGCACCGCGCCTATTACGAGGGCCGCCAGACCCTGCAACACCTCGGCCTGGCACTGCCCCCATCCCTGCGCACCCTCGAAACAGTCGTCAACTGGCCCCGCGTGGTCGTGGACACCATTGAGGAACGTCAGGATGTGCGCGGCATCATGGTGCCCGCGCATCCCGAAGTCGCTGAGGATCTTCGCGCCATGATCGACGCGAACGACCTGGCCGCCGAGCTGTGCAAGTGGAAGCGCGACCGTCTCATTTACGGGCGGGCCTATCTGTCCGTTGGCGTCGGCGACCAGGAAGGCGACTACCCGATCATTTGCGTGGAATCGCCCCGTCAAATGACGGTGAAGTTCGACTATCGGCGCAAGACGATCACGCACGCAGTGCGCATCGTGACCGACCAGGCCGCCGACGGTACGCAAACCCGGTATGCGACGATCTACACGCCGGACACCACCACCACGTACGCGACGGTGGGGGGGGCCTGGCGTGTCGTGGACCGCGACGAGCACCACCTCGGCATCGTGCCCGTGATCCCGTCATTCAATCGTCAGATGACGGGTGAAACGGCGGGCCACTCGGAGATGGACGACATCATGGGCGTGACGGACGCCGCCGCCCGCGCCATCACGCAGATGCAGGCTGCCTTGGAGACGAACGCGGTCCCCAAGCGCATCATCATGGGCGCCAAGCGCAGCGACTTCGCAGACCCGTCCGCGTGGACGAACTACCTCAACCCCTTCGTAGCCCTGCAGAACGCCGGGGCGAAGGTCACCCAGCTTGCCCCCGGCGAACTGTCAAACTTCCACAACACCATCGAGCTATACGGGAAGCTCGCCGCATCCCTGACAGGGTTCCCCGCCCGCTACTTCGGTCTCATCACCACGAACCCGCCCGCTGAGGGCGCTATCCGCGCTGAGGAATCGAAGCTCGTCAAGCGCGTCGAGCGCGTCAACGCTGAGTGCGGCGCCGCTCTGTCCCGTGCGCTCACAATCGCCGCGCGCATCATGGGGCACACCGTCCCCATGGGCGCCGTGAATGTTGCCTGGCACGACCCGGCGACGCCGACGTTCAGTCAGAAGGCCGACGCGTTGCAGAAGCTCGCAGGCGGAAAGCCCCTCATCAGCCGCGAAGGTGCGTGGGACGAGCTCGGCTGGGACGACGCCCGAAAAGCCACCGAACGCGCGTATCTACGCGAGGAGGAGACAGACCCGGATCTGCTTCGGCTCCTGGAAAAGACCACCCCCGCGCTGACCGACGACGACCTGGGCACCGGCCATGGCATCGATCCCGCCCGCGATTAGCCACCACTACGCGCTGGTCCGTGAACAGGAGGCCCGCGCCCTCGCCACAGCGACCCGCCACTGGCGCCGCCTAGGCCCCAACTGGATCGCCGACGCGTGGCGCGAACGCATCCCCACCGTCACCGCCGCAATCACCAACGCCCAACGCACGGCGGCGACCAGCGCCCTAGTCAGCGGCGCCCTAGCCCTCGGAGAACAAGGCACCTGGGCCGAACCCGACGGCCTCGTCGACCCCGACGCCTTCGCAGGCCTCGCCGCCGACGGACGCAACCTCGAAACCCTCCTACGCGCCCCCGCAATCACCGCCCGCACACTCATAGCAGACGGCGTAGAACCCGCGCAGGCGCTCGCGGCGGGGGGCCGTCAGCTTTCAATGATGGTCCTAACGGAGATCGCGGACGCGGGCAGGGGCACGGCGGGCGTACAGATCGCCGCCCGGCCCCGCACGGGCTACGTGCGGATGCTCAACCCACCGTCATGTTCGCGGTGCGTGATCCTCGCAGGCAGCTTTTACCGCTGGAATAATGGCTTTTTGCGCCACCCCCGGTGCGACTGTGTACACGTGCCCACCATGGTCACGGACCAGGCCGAGGCCTTCGCGGAGGGCCTCATCGACGACCCGTACGAGGCGTTCAATCGCATGAGCGAAGCCGAGCAAAACAGGGTTTTCACGAACGCTGGCGCGCAGGCCATCCGCGACGGCGCTGACATGTATCAGGTCGTCAACGCGCGCCGCGGCATGAAGTACCGAGGCGCTTTCACCACTGAGGGAACCAGCCGCCACGGGTGGGCAGGCCAGATCCTACGCAAGGGGCAGAAGCGCATGACCCCGGAGACGATCTACCGCCTGAACCACAACCGTGAGCAGGCCGTCGAGGCCCTGCGCGCTCAGGGATATATCACCGGGCGCGGGCAGGTCAGCGGCGGCGCCCTGCGAGGCCAGTACGAGGCCACCTATGAGGGCCGCCGCATGACCGCCGCCGAACGCCGCGTCGCAGTCGCCACCCGTGACTGGCAGGACGTGCAAAACGGGCTAAACCCGTGGACGCCCGCCGCTCAGGAGCGCCACGGCGGCGCGCGGATCGGCGGCGCTGACTACCCCCTCACCCCGAAGATCGCCGCCGAAGTCGAGGCCCGCTATTACGCGGCCACCGCGACGGGCGGCGAACTGACCCGGATGCGTGCGCTCCTGCGCGCCTCCCGCTAAGCCACCGACTCGCGCCGCGACGGCGCGGGCGGCCCCCTCGAGCGATTCGAGAAAGGAAACCACTACTCATGTCCACCGACACCAACGCATCCGAAGCGCAGGCTACCAATACGGAGGCTACGGACAACGCTCCCGCTGAGGAAACCCTCAACGAGGGCGGCGTCAAGGCCCTGCGCGCCGAACGTGACGCCCGCAAGGCAGCCGACGCGCGCGTCAAGGATCTCGAAGCACAGGTGGCGGCCCTGACCGTCAGCCTCGACGAGACCAAGACCGCCGGAACCGCCGCCGCCGAACAGGCCGCCGCCCAGGTCGCCGACCTGCAGGCGAAGCTCGCCCGCGCTGAGGTCATTCACACGATGCGCGTTCCTGACGCGCTCGCCGATTTCCTGCAGGGCAGCAACACCGAGGAACTCACGGCATCCGCAGAAAAGCTCCTCGCCGCGATCCCCGCCCCGGCCCCGGCCTCTGACGCGGCACCCGCGCCGCTGGCCATGCGGCCCGACCCGTCGCAGGGCGGCAAGCCCGAACCCGCGACCACCACGGACGCGCTCACGGCAATGCTGATCGAGGCCGTCGGCGGGCACTGACGCACTGAGCAGCCCACCCCCACATTCTCACGCTCGAAGGGAGCACCACATCATGGCAATTACCGCCGCCAAGAAGCTGAGCGATTTTAACGGCTTTATCAAGCCGGAACTCGCCGGCCCCATTTTCGACGAGGCCGCCAAGGGCAGCGCCGCAATGTCCCTCATCCGCAAGGTCCCGCTGGGCGCCTCTGGCCAGGCGTTCCCCATCGTCACCAGCAAGCCGACCGCCAATTGGACCGCTGAGGGTGCCCAGAAGCACACCACCGAGGCCGGCCTCGGTCTGGTGAAGATGGAACCCAAGAAGCTGACGGCAATCGCCGTCGCCTCGCAGGAGGTCATTCGCGCCAACCCCGGCGGCTACTCTGAGACCCTCGCGGGCCTCCTCGCCGACGCGTTCGCCCGCGCCTTCGACCTCGCGGTGTTCCACAACAAGGGCGGCGACGGAAACGGTACGTCGCCGTTCGAGACCACCCTTGCCGCCACCACCAAGTCCGTCACCCTGGGCGCCGCCGCTGGTACCAATACGTACGACGATCTGGTGAAGGCGATGGCCCTGAACCTGCAGGGCACCCCCAAGAAGCAGGTCACCGGTTTTGCTTTCGACACCGGGTTCGAAATCGACCTCCTGAACGCCAAGGACACGGCGGGCCGCCCCCTGTTCGCCGAGGCCGCCTACACCGGCGCCGTCCCCGCACTGCGCTCGGGCTCTGTCCTCGGCCGCACCACCTACATGCACGAGAACGTCGGTCTGGACAAGACCGTCGGCTTCGCGGGCGACTGGTCGAAGTGCGCCTGGGGCACTGTCGGCGGCATCACGATGGACATTTCGACCGAGGCGACCGTCACCATCGGCGGCCAGCTCGTCTCCCTGTACGAGAACAACCTCGTCGCCGTCCGCGCCGAAGCCGAGTACGGCTTCGCGGTCGCCGACAAAGACGCTTTCGTCAAGATCGCCCGCAAGTGACCGACATCGTTCACGTGATTAGCCCGGCGGGCGAACACGTCGCCGTGCCCGCGAGCCAACTCCCCCTATGGGAGCGCCTCGGGTACGAGCGGCGCCCGCCCGCCGGGCAACCCACCACCGACGTCGACGACTGATAAGGGGGCCCGCGTGGCCTACGCGACCGTAATCGACGTGGCGACCACACTAGGCCGCCCAATCACCGACCCAGACGAACAGGCGCAAATCCTCAACTGGATCGCCAAGACGGAACGCATCATCAGCGCCCGCCTCGGCAACCTTGACAGCCTGGACCGTCAGATCCTCGCCGACGTCATCAGCGAGGTCGTTGCCCGCCGCGCACGCAACCCCGACGGGAAACGCAACGAGCGCATCGACGACTACAGCTACACGCTGGACGCCGCCGCGTCCGCTGTGGAACTGACGCTCACCGCTGACGAGTGGGCGCGACTGTCTCAGGACGGGTCCACCTCTGGCGCATACCTGCCGGTGCTGGCCCCCGCGCCCTGGCTTGGGGGCCATGACGCGGACGCGACGCCGGCGGGAGGTTGGGCATGAGCGCACGTACTGCCATTATCGCAGGCCGCCGCGCCGCCGAAGCCCTCATGACAGACCGGGCAACCATCACCCGCCCGACCGTCACCACAGGCCCCGACGGCCTCGACAACATCACAGAAAACCCCGTATGGGCTGGGCCGTGCAAGGTTCAGACGTACGAGGCGCACGAGACCGCGGCGAACGCAGCCGGCGCCCTCGTCACCATCCAGCGGTACTCGATCCACCTCCCACACCACGTCGACGCCGTCCGCGTCGGCGACCTGATCCGCGTCGCAGGATACCTGAGCGTCTTTCGTGTCACGGGACTTTTCGACAAGACACACGTCACGTCGCGGCGCTTCCAGGTGGACGTGGAAACCAACGGGGACGATTTGCTGTGACCGGTATCGAGATTGACACACGCGAGGTTAGGCAGATCGCCGCCGACGCGACCAGGATGCCCGGCGAACTCTCCCGCTGGCTTAGGCCCGCCGTCAGCAAGGGCGCGCTGAACATCAAACGCGCCATGCAGGCCGACCTCGAGCAATCGGGCAACGCGGGCATCCGCCACGTCGCACGGTCCATCTCCTATGACCTCATCGACGGGGACCACACCATCGAAGCCGAAATCGGCCCCGACAAGCCGAGCGGCGCCCTGGCCAATATCGCCTACTTCGGCACATCGAGGGGCGGCGGCCACACCCGCGACCCCATCGAACCGCTCAACGAGGAAGCCGAAGCCTTCCAAAAAGCCGTCGCCGAAATCGTAGGAGAGCTATGGGGCTAACCCTTGACATCATGACGCAGATGCGCGCCCGCCTCACCACCCTCACATCAACGGGCACAACCGTTAAGGCGTTCGTCGGTGACCCGCCCAGCAACCCCGGCCTCCCCTTCGTGTTCGTGTGGGGGCCGCCCACCCTGGCCGCGTCCGAAGCGGTGAGCGGGTGCGGTGGTGACGTTGACGTGCGCCTGCACGTGCAGGTTGTCGCCGCGACGACCGCGAACGTCCTGGACCTCGCCGATCAGGTCACCGCCCTCCTGAAGGGTGAGATCCCCACGGTGGACGGCTGGCGTTGTTTCCCACTCGCGCACGTGGGTGTTACGGACGTGCGCGCCGATAACAGCACGGTCGGCGCGCCCGCCAACCGCGCGCCCCGCTACTGCACCGTGACTTTTCGCGCACAAGCTACCCCCGAAACGAAGGAGCCGTGACATGGTCACCGCCTACAACACCCGAACCAAGGAGTTTCAGGACATCCCCGAGCACTGGATCGGTCACCCGATCTGGGGTGAGGACTGGACGCTCACCCCGCCCCCCGAGGCCCGCGAACCCCTGTGTTGCGGCCAGGAGGACACCACCGACGCCCCCGAGCATGGGGACGACACCACCGACACCCTCACCGAAGGAGAGTAAAAATGCCCGGAGCAAAGACCCTGGCAGACGGCCGTATCGCCCTGTGGGCGCTCACCACGAAGCCGCAGAACTTTGCGGCCCCCGCCGTCGACGAAATCAAGGCCGGCAAGAAGATTTCTTGCCGAATCCTGAAGAACGATTACGCGCTCGGCGCTGAGTCGGACACGGAAATCGCCGAGCAGGAGATGTGTAAGAAGGGCGAGGGCAAGGCCCCCGGCCCGACGACTTACGCCGGCAACATCACCGTCCTGCGCTACCTCGACGAGGCGGGCAAGCCCGTCGCCGCCGACGACTTCGTATGGGATCTAATCAAGAAGAAGGGCACCACGATCTGGCTTGTGGAGCGTGAAGGCCCGGACGAGTCCACGGAAATCGCCGCCGACGACATCGTCAGCGTGTACGAGGCGGTCCTCGGTACGCCGACCAAGCCGTCCGACCGTTTCGCGGGCTACATCAAGCGCACCGCGAAGCTGAACATCATGGATGCCGCCGAGGACGTGAAGGTTCTCGGCGTGCTTCCGGCCTAACACCACTATCTCCCGCCCGGCAGGTTCCGTAATGGGCTGCCAGACCTGCCGGGCGGGCCACCCACCACAGGCAGCCCACACCACCACAGCTACACATAGGAGCACGGCATGGCAGCCAACGACGAACTCACGATGAGCGACCTCAACCTCACCCGCACGGCCCCCGACGCGCCCGTCACGCCCGAGACATTCGACCTCGCCGCCTGGATCGCGGGCGTCACCCCCGTTCAGCGAACCGTCACCCTGTACGCTCGCGGCGACCTGTTCGCCGACCTGTCCGCACTCGAAACCCGCTACGACGAAGCGAAGCGCGCCGCCAACGTCGACGACATGCGCGCCTTGAAGGAGCAGATGCGCGAGGTTGCCGACCAGATCCGCGCCTCGGCACTCGACATCACCGTGCAGGGCCGATCCGCCGACTGGGTGCAGCGTTTCCGTAAGGACATGGACGAGCGCGGCATTGACGGCGACCAGGCCACCCTCGAGCAGCTCGCCGCGCAGATCACCGCGCCCGCCGGCCTCACCGTGGACATGCTCGCCACCCTGCGTGACCGCATCGAACCGCAGGTCGTGGCCCTCGTGCAGGCCGTCGCCACCGTTAACACGATGAAGCCGACGATCTCGGTCCCTTCGTGACGGAGTGCCTGGACCGGCCCACGGGAGCGTGGCTGGTTCGGGCGCTCCGAAGCGCGAAGAAATGGGGCCGCAGGCCGACCGAGTTCCTGGGCGTCCCCGGCGACACGTGGGGGGAGCTAGACAGCACCCTAGCCGGGGCGCTCGACATGTACGAGGACACGCGCGTCGGCTCCTACGGCTACCCCAAGCGCCTCACCGAGGGCGACTACGAGGGCTATTTCGAGGTAGAAGAACGCCAAGACAACGCTCAAATGGCCCTCGACCTGTGGCGCAAGAAACACAAGCAGGGCCCCGCGCCCGGCATGGTCCCGACGGTGGTGTTCACCGGAACCGAGGACTAGCCGGGCGGGGCAGCCCGTCACATAGCGGCGCGGCTCGCGCGCGGAAAGGCAAACGCCCATGACTGAACGGTCAATTAAGGTCACGCTTCGCGCGAACGTCGCCGACTTCAATAGGCAGATCAAGAGCGCGGCGACGAGCCTCGACCAGCTTGCCGCGAAGGGGGACCCGACCGGCAAGACAGCCGAGACCACCATGGGCCGCCTCGCCCAGTCCGCGCAGCTTCAGCGCGCCGCCTGGGACACCGCCTCCACCGCAATGGTCGGGTACGGGGTCGCCGCAGCCGCCGCCGCTGGCTATGTGGTGAAGTCTTTCGCGGACTTTGACCAGGCCATGAGCAACGTGCAGGCCGCGACGCACGAGTCCGCCGCGAACATGGACCAGCTCAGGGAGGCGGCGATTCAGGCGGGCGCGGACACGGCGTTCAGCGCGTCCGAAGCTGCCGGCGCAATCGAGGAACTTGCCAAGGCCGGTGTCTCTACCGCTGACATCCTGAATGGTGGCCTGAAGGGGTCGCTCGACCTGGCCGCCGCCGGCGGCATGGGTGTCGCAGACGCCGCCGGAATCGCATCAATCGCGCTCACCCAGTTCAAGCTCAGCGGCTCGGACGTCGGCCACGTCGCGGACCTCCTCGCGGCGGGCGCTGGTAAGGCCATGGGCGACGTTTCCGACCTCGGTATGGCCCTCAAGCAGGCTGGCCTCGTCGCCTCGCAGACGGGCCTCAGCCTCGAGGAAACAACGGGCGGCCTGGCCGCGTTCGCATCAGCTGGCCTCCTCGGCTCCGACGCAGGCACCTCGTTTAAGACGATGCTCCTGAACCTCACGCCCCAATCCAAGCAGGCTGCCAAGTATATGGAAGATCTCGGCATCCACGCGTACGATGCCGAGGGCAAGTTCGTCGGCCTCGCCAACTACGCGGGCCAGCTTCACGACAGCCTGTCCAAGCTGACCGCCGAGGACCGCCAGGCCGCCCTCAAGAAAATGTTCGGGCAGGACGCGATTCGCGCCGCGTCCATCCTGTACGAGCAGGGCGCGCAGGGCATCCAGGATTGGATCGACAAGGTCAACGACGCCGGATACGCCGCCGAAACCGCCGAAGCGCGAATGGATAACCTCAACGGCGACCTCGAAAAGCTCGGCGGCAGTTTCGAGACCCTGTTTATCAAGAGCGGTAGCGGCGCTAACGACTTCCTGCGCACGCTCGTTCAGTTTGCTGAGCTGGCTGTTAACGCGTTCAGTTCCCTCCCCGCGCCCGTGCAGCAAGGCGCGCTCGGCCTCGCGGCCTTCACCGCCGCCGCGACGCTCACAGCGGGCGCGGGAATGAAGATCTTTACGACGATCACCGACGTTCGCACGGCTTTGTCGTCCCTGAACGGCTCGATCCCCTTCATCACCCGTATTGGCAGCGGTTTCGAAGCTATGCGCGGCGGCTTGTCGGACGCTCGAGGCGCTATCAGCGGCTTCGGCAACGCATGGGTTACCGCCCGAGCGAACGGCGTGTCAAACATCAGCGCACTCGCGCAGGCAGCCGGCCCCGCTATGTCTGGAATCGGACGCGCAGCAAAGGGCGCCGGATCTGCCCTCATGGGCGCGTTCGGTGGCCCGTGGGGCCTCGCTGCGACCGTAGCGCTCGGAGCGCTCACGAGCGCACTGTCCGACTACCAGGCGAAGCAGGCGCGCGCAACGGCCATGGCTCAGGAGTTCGCCGAAACCCTGGATGCCGTGTCGAACGCGGCGACCGGCGCGACGCGCGGCGCGGCCTTGAAGCGCCTGAATGAGGATACCCGCACGTTCTGGGGTGGTCACCATTCCGGCGCATCGGCTTTCGAGAAGCTCGGCGGTGACATCAACGACTATGTCGACGCCGCCATGGGGTCCGAAGAAGCCAACACCCGCGTCCGCGCCTTCCTGGACACCGTCAGTAAAACGAACTACCGGGGTAACGGCCTAAGTACGTGGGGCAAGGAAACCTTCGATAACGTGCATGATGCCACTCAAGCCCTGGACGAGGCGCAGGCAGCCATGGGCAAGGCCGCCGAGATGAACGACCAGGCCGCCCGCGCGGGCGTGGCTAACGCGTCGGCTCAGGACAAGCTCGCGGGGTCGGCGAACCGCGCCGTGAAGGCCATGGAGGATCAAGCGAAGGCGACCCATGACCTGATCGATGCTCAGAAAACCCTTCAGGACATCATCCTCGGGGAGCGCGGATCGTGGCGAAACCTGTACGACGCGATTGACGCGGCGAACGCCGCCGTCGAAAAAAACGGGCAGACCCTCGACATCACCACGGCCGCCGGCCGCGCCAACCAGGCCGCGCTCGACGACCTCGCCAAGAGCGGCTGGGAACTCGTCGAATCCATGGAAAAAAACGGCGCAACCATGGAAGACATGCAAGCCGCAATGCAGACGACCCGCGACAACTTCATCGCGGTCGCGCAGGCCATGGGCTTGTCCGCCGACGACGCCGCCGCGCTCGCGGATCAGCTGAACCTCATCCCGACGAATATCGAATCTCACGTCACCGCTGAAACGCAGGCGGCGAACGCGAGCGTTGACGCGTTTATCGCCTACGTGCAGGCGCAGAACGGCGGTACGATCACGATTAACGCCGTCAACGACAGCGCGATCACGACGATCCTGGAAACGCTCGGGTATGCGAAGAATCAGGATGGAACGATCACGATTGACGCGAACAGCGACCCGGCTATCGCGCAGTTGGCCGCGTCGGTCGGCCAGGTGGACGCGGCGACGGGCACGGTCACCATCGACGGCAACAACGATCAGGCGAACGCGAAGCTCGAAGTCATCAAAGCCGCAATCGACGGCTACACACCTTACGTCAACATCAATGCCAACGACTACGTGTCAAGCAAGATGGAAGACATCAAGGCCGCGTGGAACGGCCAGACCTGGTACGTGAATATCGTCGGACAGTACAGCCAGTCGGGAGGCCCGTCTGCGCAGGCCGACGGGTCGGTCCTGTCGTTCTACGCGGGCGGCGGTTTCCACCGTGAGCGGCACGTCGCGCAGATTGCCCCGGCGGGGGCCTGGCGCGTGTGGGCCGAGCCTGAAACCGGGGGCGAGGGCTACATTCCGCTTGCCAAGTCGAAGCGCAAGCGCAGCGAGGCGATCCTCGGGCAGATCGCCGACATTTTCGGTGGCACGTACATTCCCGGCGCGGCGACGCCGTACGCGACGGGCGGGGTTGGCGGCAACGCCACAAGCGCGGGTGCGGCGAACGTCCACGTGACGGCAATCGTCACCAATCCGTGGACGGGTGAGCAGACGCGCGCGTTCGCGCGAACCGAGGCCGTCAAGGTCGTGAGGAGCGTACAGTGACAATTAAGGCATGGATACACAAAGAGACGGGGCTGCCGTGTTTCTACCTGGACGGCGCGGACGCTGCACTCGCAGTGAGCGACGGGGCCCGTGTCGTCCTCCCCGCTGAGTCTGGCCGCGCCGCCCTGTCCGCGTGTGACCCGCTCGCGCCGCCCGGTGTGGCGACGACCTACACGGTGGGGAGCAGGCGCTTCACGCTCACCCGCCGCGGCGAAGGCTACGCAGTGACCAGCCTTGACTCTCGTCAGCGGGCCGTCGTCTCCTACATCGGGGACGATGCCCGCGAATATGAGATGCGGTCGACCGCGACGGACATCAACGCGCGCCGAACCCCCGTCATCCGGTGGGCGGGCGTCGCCGCCGCCTACACCGGGCGGCTCGAACTCCTGGCCTACGCTGAGGAGAGCGCGCGCCTCGAACGCATCCTCGAAGCCCGCGAGCCTGTGATCGCTGTCCATTCGCACGACGCGTGCGACCTGCAGGACTGCGACATCCCCGCCGTGCGCGTCCTCGCCATCACGCACGCGACCAGTCAGCGGACGGGCCGCCGCGACCGTGTCCGCCGCCAATGGACGCTCGATTACAAGCAGATCGACTTGGACGAGGCGCGCGCCCTGGTCGGCACGGTCCCCGTCGTCACGTGGGGCGCCTGGGACGCGGTCTCGAAGTGGCGCTCCCGCTCCTACGTGGACCTCCTGCGCGAGTTCGCGGGGATGCCATGAGAGGCGGCCCGAACGCAGCGGCTCTCGCCGCCCCGACCACAATCGACGTGCACGTCGCGTCGGTCCTCGCCGGGCGCGTCCTCGCTGAGGACATTCCCGTCGTCAGCGCGCAGCTCGAAGCGTCGACGGATCGCACGCCCCGCGAGCGCCTCACCCTCGAGGCCCCGCACGGGTGGGTGCCCCGTGACCCCGGCGACCCGCTGAACAACTACGGGCAGCTGTTGCATGTCACGCAGACGATCACCACCGTCGGCGTGACAACCCGCGTCACCGTCGGTGTCTACCAGATCGACGCGTGGGAGGAAACCAGCGCCGGCGGGGTCAGCGTGACCGCGTACGATCTCCTGCAGCGGTGCGAGAAAAACCCCATGGACTGGCCGTCATCCCCACCGGGCGGCGCGACCGTCTCCTCTGAGTTTCAGCGCCTCGCAGGCTACCCAGACGAAGGCGGCCTGCAGGTGATCGTCGACGACGGCGACCAGGCTATTCCCCGCACTTTCGAGTGGGGCACGTCCCGCACTGAAGCCATGGGGAAGCTCGCGGAAGCGTACGGTCTCGCCTGGACCGTGCGGCCCGATGGGTGCCTGCACGTGTGGAAACCAGCGACCGGGGTCGCGTCTGAGACCTACACGGGGCGCGACCTCCTCATCGAGGCCGCCCGCAAGAGCGCCGAGCGCCGCCCCAACAGGTGGTTCGTCGGCACGACCGGCGAAACCCCCGAAGGCGGCGGCGACGCACCCCACTACAACGGCATAGCGACCCTATACGACGCGCCCTACCAGCCCACCGTCTACGGCGTGGTCACCGAGCGCAGCGAAATGCAGATGGCCGACCTCGAGGGCACCGTCCAGCAGGCCGCCGAGACCTATAGGGCGAAGGCTCTCGCCGCCCGTGGGACGCGCAGCCTCGCACTCGCATCCGACCCCCGCATCGAGCTGTGGGACACGATCACGGTGGAGACGGGCGGTGAGGTCGTGACCGGCACCGTCACCGGCTACTCGATAGATCTGGCCGATTCTGACGCGCAAATGCGCGTCGATCTGGAGGTTTACGGAATTGTCAACGCCCGATAGCCTGTCCGATTGGCTCGACCTCACGCCCGCCCGCACACCCGCAACGCACACGGGGCCCGTGCAGGGCACGGTCACGGGCATTGTGGACCAGGCCGCCGGCCTCGTCGAGGTCACCCCCCACGGCGCCCCGCCCGGTACCAGCGTTGTCGTCCCCTCGACCGCTGGCATCACCTGGCAGGGCGCGCCCGTACGCCTCGACCGCGACACCACCGGAGCAGCCACCCTCGCCCACGCGCCAACCGTCACAGCCCCCACCGGCGTTGTGACGGTGCCCGTGGGCGAGGCCGCAAAGGCCGCCCGCGACGCCGCCGCACAGGCGAACGCCGCCCTACAGGGCGCCCAGTTGGCCATCGAGGAAACCCGCGACGACCTCACCAGGAAGATCGCCGAAGCCGCGAGCGCGCCCATCGACGGCTCGCGTATCAAGGCGGGCACGGTCACCGCCCGCGAAATCGTCGCAAGCGAAGCGCTCTATAGCAAGCTCGCCGCTTTCGACACCCTCACTGTCGTCGACAAGATCCGCGCCGAAAACGCCGTCATTCCCGGCGAGCTGATCGCAGACCGCATCACCGGCAAGTGGATTAGCGGCGCGCAGCTCAGGGGCTCGGAGTTCGTGCTCGGCGGCATCGGCACACCCCACATTGTGCGCGGTGACACCATGATGCGCTGGCAAGCGGCATTCACAATCGGACGAGTCAGCGGACAAAACCCCGCCACGCGCGCCACCTGGCAGGACGCACACCCAGTTTTTGACATCGCCAACCCCGCATGGGTGCCCGAACACGTAGAAACGACGTCCACGCCCACCACTGGTAAGACGGTTCGTGATCTTCGTGTCACGCTTGGCCTGCAGGCGCCCGCTGGGGCCACCGTGACCGCGACCTATATGATCGGCGGCGAACCCGCCGTGAGCTCCACCTCCACCAGCCAGGCCACAAGCCGTACCCTCACACTGAACGTCGGCGACCTCGAGGCCACCGACGACCGCCAGATCCGGGTCACCGCAACCTGGCCCCCCGCCGCGCCCGAAGCTGGCCGCCAATGGCCGATCCACCTCACCCTCACCCGCTGGGACGAGGCCTACTCGGACCCCGTACCGTCGCGCATCAGCATGATCCGCACCAACCAGAACGTGCAGATCCAGCTCGCAGACGGCACAGGCAACGACACCGTACTCACCCCCTCTGGCCTCGCCTACTGGCAGACCATCGGCGGGCGGCGCACCCTCGTGTCTGAACTGCCCTGGGCAGCGCTCGCGGACAAGCCTGCCTTGTGCTGGGCATCAGGCGAGGTCGAGTCGGTGGTTTTCAACGGGGACGTGTGGAACCGCTTACAACTCATGTCCGGTGGGCGCAAGCTTGTTGAGACGGGAGGCGCGTGGAAGACATCGGATGGTGGGCAGACTGTCACGGTCCCGAAGGCGGGCGTCTATCAGGTCGAAGCGTGGGCGGCGATCAAATCATATAGCTGGGACGGGACCGTGCTGCTCGCGGTCACGAACGCCGCGAAGGGCACCGTCTATTCGCCGACCTCCGCGTTCGGTTCTGTCTACGCGTACGGGGCCGCCGGCCCCAACCAATACATGACGATCCGCACGTCGGGCATGATTCGCTGCGGGGAGGGCGAACGAATCGGCATCGCGCTTCTATCAAATCAAGCTGCTTACGCGACCTTGAAGGATTACCGCTTCACAGCCACCTACCTGAGACAGTAAAGGGAGACCATGACAGTCGAGAACTGGAACCGCGTCCGCACACCCGAAGCGGGCGAGGACATCCTCGCCACCTGGCCAAAAACCGCCGCATCAATCAGCCACATCATCCACGTTGACACCGAGGACGAGGCGCGCAACATCCTCGACGCCGCCGCCCGCGCCGGGGCCACCCCAACAGCGGGGCGCCCCGTCTACTTCGACCTCGCGAACACCCTGTACAAATGCACAGGTGCAAAGGACCAGCGGGGGAAATGGACACTCACCCGCCTAACCCCGGTCACCACGTACGGGGCAGCCGCAGGCAACTGGGTCATCGGCGGTAAGGCAGCAGTCCCCGCGCAGACGGAGCGCGTCGAGCAACACGGGCGGTGGACCGGATTCGCGCAGTACGAGGGCATCGCGGGCGCGAAGCGGTGCGTCACCCCGTTTATCAACTTCCCGGTCGCTTTCCCTGGCGACTGTGTCCACGTCGGCGTCACCTTCGCATACGGGCAGGTGAACGCAGACGTCAACGCCCACGTCCCGACCCACTGGGCGATGGACATGCTCAACGCCACCGGATTCCGAATCACCCTCCCCGACCGCGACGTGGCCACCGCCGTGTCCTTCACTTTCCACGCCACCGGCTACTAAGGAGTTCACATGACCACGAAGGGCGAAGCCCTCGCCTCCTGGATGACCTACTACACGACGGTCGCTGACGTTGGCTACAGCCAGCCTAACCGTCAGTCGATCAATACCCTGACCGAGCCGGTGCCCGGCGCGGTCGCCGAGGCCGACTGCTCATCCTCGACGCTCGCCGCAGCTCGCCGCGCGGGCCTCCCGACCGGATATGCCAGCTACACGGGGGACATGCGCGCAGGCCTCGAGGCCGTCGGCTGGGCCGTCATCCCCTACGCGCAGACCGGCGGCGACGCTGACAACCTGTACCCCGGCGACCTCCTCCTGTCCGAAGCCGCGTCGGGCGGCGTCGGCCACGTCGCCGCCTACACCGGCAACGACACGCTCGCCGAGCTCTGGATCGACGGCCATGGCGACATCATGGGCAGTGCTGAGGGCGACGGCGCGGGCGATGATACCGGCGGCGAATCCCGCGTCATCGGTTTCTACGCGCACCCGTACACCGTGCGCGGCCTGTGGACGCACGTCCTGCGACCGCCCGCCGAGGCCGCCGACGGCGGCGACACTTCCACGACTTCGGGCGCGGCCCCCGCGCACGCAGCTATCACACCCGACCTGATTGGAGACGATATGTACATCATCACGACCAAGACCCCGTGGGGCGAGTGGGCCTACGCGCTGATTCACGCGACCGTGGGCGGCGCGCGCGCCATCGACAACACATACGGCGAACGAACCGCCTATGAGCGCCTCCTTGGCGAGGCTCGCGTCGTCGAGTGGGACTTCTACAACCTCCTGGTCCGCCAGGCGTGGGAGCGCCACAACGCCGCCGTCGCCGCCATCCGAGGCGGGGTCCGTGAGGACATCGACGCCGCCGTGCAGCGCGTCCTCGACGCCACCAAGAAGGAGGCCTGATCGTGAACAATATCCTCCTCGGTCTACAGTCTGACCCGTTCCTGGTGACGGTCGTCGTCGGCCTCATCTGGCCCCTCGTGCAGGCGGCGCTCGACCGCCCGTACTGGACCCCGGCCCGACGTAAGATCCTTCTCGCGGCGGTCGCAGTCGTGGTGTCCGTCGCCGTATGGGTGTCGGGATCTTACCCGGCGACCTGGCAGCTGTTCGTCGCCCAGGCGTCTGTTTTCCTGGGTATCGCGTGGAGCGTGTTTCAGGTGCTTTCCACTGTCAAGATCAACGGCGCATCCCTTATTGACTGGGCGGGTGCTCTGACCCCCGGCGGCGAAACCGTTGACGACGTGCGCAAGGCTACCGACCTTAACGCTTTCCTGGCATCCCGTGACGCATCCCGTGGCTTGGGCGGTGACCGCGGCCAGTGACCCACCTGCTTTCGGACCCGAAGGTCGTCGAGGCCATTAACGGCCTGGTCGCCGTCCTGATCGCCGGGCTGGCCGGCACCGCCGCCGTCGGCTTCGCTCGTCTGAAAACCAGCATGGAGTCGCACCTGCAGCGGGCGACCCGCGCCGCTGAGGAGGCGAAGGCCGCCGCACAGTCCGCCGACGCGCAGGTCAGCAATGACCACTCGTCGAACATCCGCGACGACATCGATGCGGTGCGCGACACCGTGAAGGCCGTCAGCGAGACGGTCGACCGCGTCGCCGACACGCTCGACAGCCACGGCGACAGCCTGGCAGACATGAAAGCGCGGATTGACCGCATCGATGAACGCGGCGGGCGTATGGCCGCCGAGATACACGACGAGCGCACCGCGCGGGAGGCCGCACAGCGTATCATCGACACCCACGCGCACGACGCGCACCTCGCGATCTACGAACGCATCGAGGCGCTAGAAGAGCGCGACACCAAGTAACCCGCCCCCGCGCTCGCGGCCCCCACACCCTGCAAATAGAATGTGGGGGCCTCGACGCGTCCCTGAAATAGCCCGGAAACGTAAGGGAAACAGGTAGAATAGAGTCATGAAATACGGCGAAGAAAATCAGCTGTATCGAACAGTTGACGCCTATAATCTACGGCTGGTCAATAAAGCTCACACGGCAGGCCCCTACGACTTCCCTGTCATCGAGGACGACCCGACGATCCGCCCGCCCGAAGATCTGATCGGCTTCAATTACGCGAAGTCGGCGGCGAACCAGCGGGCGGGCGTCCACTTCTTCGTCGACGACTACCAGTTCGAGCGCGTGTGGAACCGGCCAGGCCTGTACGCCGCCATGCTCGCCAAATTTGACTGCGTACTTACACCAGATTTCAGCACATACACGGACATGCCCACCCCAGTGAAGCTGTGGAACATCTACAGGTCGCGCGCCATCGGTAACTACTTCCAGAGCCAAGGCCTGCGCGTCATCCCCACCCTGCAGTGGAGCGACGAGGACAGCCTCGCCTACTGTTTCGACAACCTCCCAAAGGGCGGTATCTACGCAGTCAGCACCACCGGCGCGCGAAGCAGCAAGGCCTCACAAGACCTATGGGCAGCCGGCATGACCCGCGCCCTAGAGGTGCTCGAACCCCGCGCCGTCCTGCATCACGGCTCTATGATTCAGGGCTTCGACTGGGAAGGCGTGGAGGTGACGAGCTACACGTCGCATTTACAACGAATGAACGAACGAATGGAGGCAGCCTGATGGGAGGACGAGGTGGAAGTTCCCACGGTGGTGGTGGAGGCGGCGGCGGTTCGTCCGCCGAAACCGAAAAGCGCGTCGGCGTGCAGATCGGCGACAAGTTCTACGAAGCAGGCGAGGACATCGGCAAATGGGAGTTCGTCGACGAAAACGGCGAACGCGTGAACTACCGCGACTTCCTTGACGCCGTCGACCACCGCGCCGCGCACCGCAAGGCCGCATTAGACGAGATTTCGACGGACGCAGCCGCCCGTAAGATCGCGTTCCGTGAGTTTTCGGAGGCCCGTGACGATGCCCGCGAAGCGACGGGCCGTGAGGTGTCCGCGTGGCGAAAGAAACGCAACGAAGAAAATGCGGCCATGGATCGCAAGCTCGCGCGCGAACGGGCAGCAAACGAAGCGCACCGCGCCGAAATCGCCGCACAGAACGCCCGCGCCGCCGCGAATTACGACCGTAAGCAGGCCGCGCGCGCAGCACTGGGAGACACGCCGATCAGCTCTCAGTCCCGCGACTTCATGGTCGCGCAATACGAGAAAAAGCGGACGAAATACGCTATGCGCCTAGCGCGCGCCGGCGTCATCACGAGTCACCAGGAATGGGAGATACGGTCAATGTCACGCGCAGACTATGCGCGCTTTGTGTCTGAATTGACCGAGGCCCAGTATAGGATCGCGCGCAACAAGTAACAGCAAAGCCCCCACCACCCGAACGGGTTGGTGGGGGCTTTGTCGTGTTTCAGTCGAGGAACTTGTCGATGTTACCGCCGAGTACCTCAAGGACGGTGAGGGTCTCGCAGAAGTCGTCGCAGCCATTCGTCAGACCGACGCGCTCACACTCGGGTGCCAGTGGGAGCATGTAAAGGTCGTCGCCACCGGCAGGGCGGCTGTTAGCCCAGCGTTCCTCGTCGTCTTTGGTGAACTTGACGGGGATCGTGGTCACTTCAAAGCCGTTGGCTTCGAGTAGGGCGCGGTCCTCGCCGCTCAGCCGTTCGGCGGCTTCGATGAGGGCGGCGCGCAGGTCGCTGACCTCGTCGTCGGGAAGCTCGACCTCGAACCATTCGTCGAGGCCTTCGCGCCACTTATTGACGATGGTGGTGTGGGCGAACGTGGGGTCAACGTTGGTGTTGGTGATGTAGGTGACGGTGGTGGTCATTTGAATATCTCCTTCTTTGAGGTTCGGGGGGCTGTTCCCTCCCGATGCATTAACTATAGCCCGCGCATGGGCTATAGTGCAAGCGGGATTGAATGTGATGTGCGCTACTTGCGCAGGTCGGTTCGGGCGCCCTGTCCTGGCCGCGAGGCGAGCCACGCGTCGATAGTCTCGGGCGACCAGCCGCGCAATGGTCCTGACGGGGTCGTGATGACAACATCAGCGGGCGGCGTCAACCCCTTACGCATGTACGACCTGATCGTCGCCGGGGCCAGCCCGGCGCGGTCGGCGAAGTCAGCGGCGCCCAGATACTCGCGCGTCATTGTGGCTCCTTAGCTCGTTCGGGTGATGATTTCGACGGGAATATCCTGGTCGGCCAGGAACGCGAAGGCCCTCCCGACGCACGCCTGGTACGTCGATAACGGGAGCCGGGCGGCCCACTCGCAGCCCTGTTCGTACGAGGCTTGATCGACGTACGAGAACAGGGCGGTCGGGATGACGCGCACATCCTCGATCTCGTCGTCAGCGGGGCTTGTTAGCTCGTCGACGCAGTCGAGGGCCGCGTCCTCGAGGTTGCCAAGCAGCATGTGAACGCTGATCGGGTCGCGGGGCGCGCCCTTGCCGATCTCCCACGAGCGAACCGCGCTTTCTGGTGCGTCGATGAGGTATCCAAGTTCGGCGCGGGTGAGCCCTAGGGCTTTGCGTCGGCACCGTAGCCCGGCGGGGGTGAGTGGTTCGGTCAATTAGTCCTCCTATGGGTTGGCCCCCGCGTCCTGTGGTGGGCGCGGGGGCCTTGGGTTTGCTGGTCAGTCCTCGGCGAGCCAGGCGTCCGTCTCGGCGATGTACTGGGCGACGGCGGCGGCGACCTCGGGGGCGGGGGTGCGCTCAGCGGGGCCGTGGAGGCCGCCCCAGATTTCGGCAGGCCACTCGGCGCGGGGGATGTACTGCTCGACGAGCGGCCAATCCTGGGTGCGCTCGGTCGAGGCGCTGCCACCCGGCAGGGCAGAGTCGAAGATCAGCAGGCTGATCTTGATCTCGTCCTGGTATTCGCCGTAGATGACGGCGCGTGCGCCGTTGTCGAGGTCGGCGGCAATGAGGGCGCCGTCGCCGTCGAAACGCTCTGCCTTGGTCCAGGTCGTGGTGGTCATTTGAATATCTCCTTCTTTGAGGTTCGGGGGGCTGTTCCCTCCCGATGCATTAACTATAGCCCGCGCGCGGGCTATTGCGCAAGCTAACCTAGGGAGATGTGTGTCACATGCCGAGTTGTGGGGTCGCACCACCCATGGCCACGCTCATAGCCTCTGCCGCGCCAGCGTAAGCATCGGGCGCAAGGTGCCCGTACACGTCGACCGTGGTCTGGATCGACTCGTGGCCCATGCGCCGCTGGACGACGGGCAGGGGGACGCCGGCGGCGATCAGCGCCGAAGCGTGGGAATGACGCAGGTCATGCACGCGCGGACGCGGCGACAACCCAGCCGCATCACACGCCGGCTGCCATATATGGGCATGGAAGGGCCCCGAGGTGATCGGCCCGCCCCTGCGCGCCGTGAACACCAGCTCATCCGCCGCCTTACCCGCGAGCGCGGCGCGCAGCTCAGGGATCAGGGGCGCGGGGATGGTGACCGTGCGGCGCGCGCGCTTGGTTTTCGGAGCCCCGAGGTAGGGGGCTCCGTTGTCGCCCATCTTCCAGGCCTTGTTCACTCGCACGACGGGCTGGGCGACGTCGAGGTCCACGTCGGCGGCCGTGAGGGCAGTTGCCTCGCCGAAGCGAAGGCCGAGGCCGTACATGGCCGCAACGAAGGGCTGGTAGTCGGCAGAGATGCAGGCGTGCAAGCGCGCGTACTCGTCGGGTGTTAGGAATCGCATCTCACGCACGGTCGCATCTTTGGGGAGGGGCACACCTTTAGCGACGTTGCGTGGGATCACATCCTCGTTGACGAGGCGTTGCAGGGCGGCACTGAGTAGGGCCTGGGCGTTGCGGATCGTCTTAGCTGACGGTGGGCGGCCGGCGGTGGCCCCCCGAGCGACGGGGGTGCGGCGCATGTCGGCGACCCACTTCGTGACCGTGTGCCTGGTCAGCATGTCCACCGGGATGAGTCCGAGGCGAGGCTCGATCCGATCCCGCACGATCTGCCTGTACCTACTGATCGTGCCGGGGGTAGCGGACGCGGCCAGGGCCTCGAGGTGATGCTCGCACGCCGCGGCGACGGTCGGCGTGTCGGCGGCGGCGAGGTCGTCAAGGCTGCGCATCTCGCGGGCGGCTGCCCCGCCGACGCGGTCGACGAGGTCGGCGAAGCGCTGCGCGCTCGCGGCATCGTAGAAGGTTTCCACGACCGGGTTTTTGCCCCCGGTGCGGTAGCGGACGCGGTACACGACGGTGCCGTCACGGTGCTTGACTGCCTTGACAGATGCCATCCTTGCGCCGCCTTGCTTGAACTTGTCGGGTGTTGCTTTGTCTTGATTGTACTCCGCTTAATTAGCGTGCGTGTCACGCGAGCGTGTCACGCTGTTTTCACACCCTCAGTTTACCGCAGAATCACGCGGTTTTTGTTGTGGAGATGGGGGGAATCGAACCCCCGTCCAATGGCCGGCCCCGAATTCTTCTCCGAGCGCAGTCTACGGTTTTATTTCTCAGCCCCTAGCATTGCGTAGACACACCGCCAGATAAGCTCAGTTGATTAAGTGTCGGAGGCACCCCACCAACATGGGCGACTCCCAGTGGC
>ERZ773057.229-NODE-229-length-25723-cov-66.730832_pt1 | contig 25723 bp, 7 predicted proteins | sample MGYA00580629_ERZ773057 | MGnify/ENA primary metagenome ERZ773057 (study PRJEB29015, sample SAMEA2738143) | human oral metagenome | biome: human oral; feature: human-associated habitat; material: saliva | place: China | collected 2163 ...
GGGGGCCGAGGCCTCGTCCCCGTGGGCCGACAGGTCCGGCACGAGGAAACGCAGTCCGGGACCCATGCGATCACAGAGCGCGGCCTTCATGCTCGAGGCCGAGGACAGCATCGGGTGAATGATGAGGACAGCGGGACAGTCCTGCCCGCAAGGCCCGTAGACGTGCATCTTCATGGCGTCGCTCGAGGATTGTAAGCAGCGAGTTGGTCGTTGAGGTTACAGGTATTCGCGGGGGTCGAGTGAAGCTGTAAAGTGGTCACGCTTCATGGAAGTCGTCCAGATTCGCGCATCGGTTTTGATGTTGCCGAATGTTCGTCTGTCGGAGGGGTCATACCACTTTGAGGCTTCGATCTTCGCAGTCTGGAGTTTGTGTGCCTCGTCAAGGGCTGGGGCAAGGTCTGTATCTCGTGATGCGAGGGTAACCGCATCGTAGTTTCCTGATCGTGCGAGTCGAACGAGTGCGAGGGCACACATGACATCGACGCCTTTTTCTCTGCGAGTTGAGCGAATCGGAGTTTTCTGGCCGTCGTGCCACTCCCAGTTGTATTTCAGAGGACGCAGGGTTACTGAAACCATACCCTGATGTCCGTGTTCCCACTGTGACTTTTGTTCAAGGTTGCGACGGTAGCCGTCGGGGTCATCATCTGGGATTGGGATTCCACGGAAAACTTCAATGCGAGCAACTTTGACCTCGTGCAGGCCGTCGCTGTTGCGCGCCTTCGCGAGTTGTTTTGCGAAACGGAATGGCTCGATGAGGCTCTCTTCGATGGGGCGACCAGGGAGAAAGAGCTGGGCAGCGGTAAGGTGAACGTTCTGATAGTCGATGACGACGGCCATACGCACAGTCATTGTGACGCCTCCGGATAGAGTAAACCCCGCCAATCCCTGGGGATGACGGGGAGCTATGGCAGGAAGCATAGCAGCTGTGCATGCCGTTATGCAAGACAATGTGCCGTGGATCTGTTGAAGGGTAGCGCGTGGATGCCCGCAAGGTAGCTCCCGAGAAACTCAAGACGATCATCCGGCACCCGATCAAACTCGCGGGCGACGCCTAACAGTCCGAATTGCAGCGGCCCGGTCCGCACCGAGCTGTCAGGTGGTCCCCGCCAGCGCGGGCGCGGACCTACTAGCCTTCGTGCGGGAATGCGGGTAATGTTGGTCTGTTCACAACCTAACCAAAGGAGAACATGATGCTTGTGGTGACGACCCCGACCGTTGAGGGTACGCCGATTAAGCGCTACATCGGCATGGTATCCGGCGAGACGTTCGCCGGTGTCAATGTCTTCAAGGACTTTGGCGCCAGCCTGTCCAATATGTTCGGCGGCCGCGCCTCCCAGTACGAGGAGGAGATCGGCAACGCCGCCGCAACGGCCGTCAACGAGATGTGCGCACGCGCGCAGGCGATGGGTGCCAACGCGGTCGTCGGCGTGAAGGTTGACTACTTCACGGCCGGCAGCGACAACGGTATGCTCGCCGCAATTGCGACGGGAACCGCCGTCATTCTCTGAGTGCATCGGGCCGTCGAGGCGCGACCATACACACACCCGCCGGGGGGCGTGGGCACTGATGTCCGAGGCCTCCGGGCGGGTTTGTGTCTGCGCGTGCCCGCGCTCGGGTTGGCGAAGGCTTCACGTGTGGGACCAGCCAAAATAATACAAAACTATTGCAACTAAGGTGAGACTAAAATAGAGCAGTCTACCCTATTAATCGTCGAGGGTAAAGCCCTTGACAGATGCCGAGAATAAAGGCGGAAGAGGTTAGTTTTTACAGGCTCCCCGCTCTAGTCTTGACACTGGGTGTGTCACCGTGACGCGACGCGCCCCACGCCCAGTTGTCAACTAAGTGAGCCACGGATGTCCCATCGATCAATCACGGCGCTGGCGCTGGTAGTAACCGGCGCCCTCGCAGCGACCACAGTCAGTATTCCGGCAGCCTTCGCTGCCGATGATGAGAACCAGACGCAATCCGGCGCCGCCGCGCAGAGCCCGACGCAGGGGACCGAGGGCACCCAGGCCTCGTCCTCCGATGCGCAATCGGCAGCCCCCGCACCCTACGACAGCGCCGACGAGGCCGGGGAAGACAGCGCGAGCACCACCCCCGAGCCTGCCGACGACACCCCGACCACGTTTATCGTCCAGATGGAGGGAACGAACGCGGGAGTGCCCTGGACGCAGCGCGCCTTCGGCCATTCCTTCTCCACCAAGCACCAGACCGTCAAGGACCGCGTCGCGGCCTCGATCGAGGCTGAGTTCCCCGGCGCCTCCATCACGCACGTGCGTGACTACACCAACGCCTTCGACGGCTTCGCGATTGAGGCACCCGCCGCCGCGCTCGAGGCCATCAAGGGCACCGAGGGCGTCAAGACCGCCTTCATTGAACGCCACCACAAGCCGATGGTCGTCGACGGCGACACTGGCGTGGCCGGCGTGGACGCCGTGAACCCCGAGCTGAAGAACGGGTCCTCCCTTGAGATGACCCGCGCGAACCAGACCCCGCAAAAGGGCGACAACCAGGTTATCGAGGTCATCGACACGGGTATCGAGTCCACCCACCAGGCCTTCTCCGGGTCCATGGACGACGTGTCCGTGCGCCTGTCGCAGCACGACGTCGAGGTCCTCGCCAGCCAGCTGAGCCACGGCAAGACCGGTGCCTACATCAACGCGAAGATCCCCTTCGTCTTCGACTACGCCGACAACGACGCCAACGTGCTGCCCACCTCCACCAAGGACCTGTCCCACGGCACGCACGTCGCCGCCATCGCGGCCGCCAACGCGCCCGACCTGCAGGGCACCGCGCCCAATGCCCAGATCATCGTGGCCAAGGTCGCCGCCGACAAGGATGGGGCGATCCCGGACAACACCGTGCTGGCGGCCCTCGACGACGCGGTCGTCCTCAGGCCCGACTCGATCAATCTCTCGCTCGGTGACGATGCGGGCATGGGTACCGAGGCTGGAACCGTCTACTCCGAGGTGTACAACAACCTCGCAGCAGCCGGCGTGACCGTCAACGCCGCCGCTGGCAACTCCTACTCGAGCGCCTTCTCGAACTACTCGGGTAAGGGCAAGCCCTATGCGACCGACCCCGACGCGGGCACGGTCTCCGAACCCGCTTCCTACGGCTCGACCCTGGCCATTGCCTCGGTCAACAACCAGGACGCCCTGCCCTACCTGACCTACGGTGACAAGAAGGTTGTCTACCGCAAGTCCCGCGGACTCAAGGATGCTTTCGTGCCCAGCCTGCTGGACATCACGGAGGGCACCTACACCGTTATCTACGGCGGAATCGGCGACGCGGCAGCCCTGGAGACGATGGTCGCGCAGCACCCCGGTGACCTGTCCAACGTCATCGTCCTGGAGGACCGCGGCGGATCGGACAGCGCGACCGGCGCGGACATGACGCACGAGGCCAAGGTCAGCGCGCTGACCAAGCTGAACTCGACGCCCGCCGCCCTCATCATCGGCGACGCTGACGAGACGGACACCCCCTACGTGGCGACCATCGAGTCCACGCACACGCTGCCCACCGTGACCATCACGAAAAAGGAGAAGGACGCGCTGATCGAGGCCATCAACGCCGCCGACTCTCACTCCATCTCCATCTCCAACCCGCACGCGGGCCTCGAGCTGGCCTCGAACAACCCCACAATCTCCGACTTCACGTCGTGGGGCGTCACCCCGAACCTGACCCTCAAGCCCGAGGTCGCGGCCCCTGGCGGCAACATTGTGGCAGCGGTCCTGGGCAATGAATACCGATCGATGTCCGGTACGTCCATGGCGACCCCGCAGGTTGCGGGCATCACGACGCTCGTGCGCCAGCGCCTCAACGAGGACCCGGAGTTCGCCTCCCTGTCGGCCTACGAGAAGACGACGATCGTCACCAACTTCCTGATGGGCACCGCCCACCCGCTGCTGGACGTCGATCAGAACAACGGCACCTACTACTCTCCGCGTCGCGTCGGCGCAGGTCAGGTGGACGCGGTCGCGGCCACGACCTCGTACGTGTACCCGACCGTGGTGGGAGCTGCCAACCCTTCGCGCCCCAAGGCTGACCTGGGAGATGGTACGTCGGGCTGGAGCTTCCAGGTGGAGCTCACGAACATGTCGACCGAGGCCCACACCTACACGCTCGGCGGCCAGGCGCTGTCCGAGATCGTCGAGGGTGAGCTCTTCACCGAGCACTCCACCAACTGGGTGGGGCAGGGCATCGACCTGACCTTCTCCTCCGAGTCCGTGACCGTGCCCGCCAAGTCGAGCGCCACCGTGACCGTGACCGTGACCCCGCAGGATGCCTTCGCCTCGTACGCGAACGCGAACGCACCCAAAGGCACGTTCATCGACGGTGCCGTGACCTTCACGAGCACCGACGCAGCTCCCGACCTGACGGTTCCCTACATGGGCTTCTATGGTTCATGGGGCGCGCCCGCAGTCTTCGACGGCAAGTGGTACGACGGCAAGACCAGCACCGCGCACGCCTGCTCCTCGACCCTGATGAACCCGGCGACGGACGTGCCCCTGGGCGCCCTGAACCCGCTGGTCGGCCAGGACCCGATGTCCGTGCGCGCGGTCGATCCCGCCTACTTCATCATGTCGCGCTCCGCGGCCCAGGAAGCGCCCAACAAGGTGCTTCCGCGCACCTGCCTGCTGCGTAACACGCCGGAGCTGACCTACACGTACACGAACGAGGCCGGGGACACCGTGCGCTCCTACACCTTCGAGCGTGCGAAGAAGTCCCTGTTCAGCTTCTCCGCGGGTGCCGTGCAGCCCGTGGAAAGCCAGGAGGGTAACAACCCGGTCTTCGACGGCTTCGACGCGGACGGGCACGAGCTGCCCGACGGTCGTTACAAGCTGACGATCGAGGCCTCCACCTTCGCGCCCTCCTCCACCAAGCAGGAGCTGACGTGGGAGTTCGCGCTGGACACCCAGGCGCCCGCCATTTCGAACGTCACCGTGACCGGTGAGGGCAACGCGCGCGTCGTCTCCTTCGATGTCACCGATAATTCGCCGCTGGCGGGTATCGCGTTCTCCGAGTCTCCCACGTCTCGCCACTACTACGACGAGAAGGAGGCCGTGGGCGCGAACCGAGCGGCCGACGGCACCTACTCCAAGCACTACGAGATCAAGTGGGCGGACCTGGTCGACCGCGCGGATTCGTCCGACCCAGCGACCTCCTACCTGTACGCGTGGGACTGGGGCAAGAACCAGGCCCGCCAGCAGATCCGCTTCCAGACCATTCCGATGACCTCGCTGACGCTGACCCCGGCCGAGTCCACGGTCGTCGCCGGTGAGAAGGTCGCGCTGACCGCCTCCTACGAGCCGGCGAACGCCAACGTGACCGACCTGGTGTGGTCCTCCTCGGACGAGGCCGTGGCGACCGTGAGCGAAACCGGCGAGGTGAGCGCTGTGGCCGCGGGCGACGCGACGATCACCGTGACCGACGCCTCCCAGCCGACCCTGTCGGCCTCCGCGACGGTCCACGTGCGCGCGATCTCCGAGGATGCGGGCATTGAGCTCGCGCAGACCTCCGTCGCCGTGAAGGTGGGGGAGGAGGCCTCCCTCAAGGCGTACCTGGCTCCCTCGCTGGCTGGCCGTGAGGTCACCTGGAGCGTCGAGCCCGCTGATCTGGCGACCGTCGCGGCCGGAACCGACTCGACGACGGCGACCCTGACGGGCGGCGACCACGCGGGTGGCGGCACGTTGAGCGCGACCGTCACGAACGCGGCCGGCACGGCTAAGAGCGCGCAGATCCCCGTGACCGTGCGTTCTGCCGACGCCGACGACTTCGTGATTGACGACAGCGGCGTGCTGACCGCCTACAAGGGCAGCGCGACCGACGTCGTCATCCCCGAGGGCGTCACCGACATCGGCGAGCGCGCATTCGCCAGCTCGACCGTAGAGAACGTGACGATCCCCGCCGGTGTGCGCACCATCGGCAACGAGGCGTTCATCTACTCCTCGCTCAAGAAGATCACCTTCCAGGACGACAAGGCTGCCCCCTCGCAGCTGACGTCGATCGGTGATCGTGCCTTCGCGCACACCTCCCTGGAGGCGCTGGCCCTGCCGCGTTCCGTCGCGACGATTGGCGCCGAGTTCATCGACTACGTCAGGACTCTGACGACGCTGTCCTTCGGCCCGAAGGTCTCCGGGGAATCGGTGACCTCTGGATACGCGGAGACCCGCGCGCTGACCAGCGTCGAGGTCGATGCGGACAACCCGTTCTACGACAGCGTGGATGGCGTCCTGTACTCGAAGGACCACTCGCGCCTGATCCTGTACCCGACGGCGAAGAACTCCGGCGGAACGTACACGGTGATGGGTGGGACCACTGAGATCGCGAACCGGGCGTTCACGGAGTCCGGCCTGGTGACCGTGACCCTGCCCGCGTCTCTGCGCTCGATCGGCGACGAGGCCTTCCGCCTCTCCTCGCTGACCTCGCTCACCCTGCCCGAGGGCTTCGAGACGATCGGAACCTGCGCGTTCTGCAACGCGAGCAAGCTGGAAACCGTTGACCTGGGCGGCACCGTCACGATCAAGGGCAGTGCCTTTGAGTCCAGCGGCTCCAAGCTGAGCGTCAACTACCGCCCCGAGCTGGGCAGGCTGGTCTCCATCGGTGACTTCGCTTTCAGCCGCGCCGGACAGTCCTCCGTGACCCTGCCGGATTCGGTGACCACTGTTGGTGAGCAGGCCTTCTCGGAGACGGGCACCCTGACCTCGTTCCACATCGGTGCGGGTGTGACTTCCTTCGGCGAGACCGCGCTGTACAACTCCAACAGGATCGCGTCGCTGACCGTTGCCGAGACCAACACGGTGTACTCGGCCGACAGCAACGTCCTGTACCGCAAGGCGGACGACGGCTTGCACCTGATTCTGTCCCCGGCCGCGAACTCGCTCACCGATTACACGGTGCGCGCGGGCACGGTCGAGATCGGTGCCGCGGCGTTCCGCGCCAACAAGACGCTCACGCGCGTCGTCCTGCCCGCTGGCCTGAGGGTCATCGGCGACGAGGCCTTCGCCGAGTGCAAGGCCCTGACCGAGCTGGTCATCCCGGACTCGGTGGAGCGCTCGACCGGCGTCGTCAACAACTCCCTGGAGGTCGTCGAGTACGGCACGAAGGTGCGCTCGATCCGCATGGAGGGCAGCTGGGTTCCGATGCCTCGCCGCATCATCGTGCGCGGCGGCGTGGACGGCTCCTTCGTCTACGACGGTCGCCCGACGAACGGTCGTCGCCAGAGCGCCTTCTTCGGCGAGGGCATGACCTCCGTGTCCTTCGGCGTTGACGTGCCGCGCGTCCTCGTGCTGCCGTCCACGCTGACCCGCCTCGACCTCGAGCCTGAGCTGAGCGACGAGAAGAAGGCGGACACGCAGGTCTACGTTGTCGCCCCCGAGGGTTCTGCGGCGTGGAACGTCGCCAAGGCTGCGCTTGAGTCGGCGGGTATCGACGTCGCGCAGCTGCACAGCATCACGCTCCCGGCGGTGGCCCTGTCCGGTACCGGCATTGCCGAGGCCGGGGCTGGGTATACGCTGACGGGTCCGGCTGGCACGCCCGTGGACGTGACCGCGTCCGTGATGGGTGGCATCGCTGGTACGTCGCAGGTTCGCGCCGTGCAGGTCGGTGCGGATGGCACCGAGACGCTGGTTCGTGACTGGACCGCGATGACGGATAACGGGGACCGCGCGCCCGTGGCCTCCGCGACCTTCCCGTGGACCCCGACCGGCACCGACGTTGCTCTGCGCGTCGAGGTGCGCGACGCCTCGTACGTGACGAATAGTGTGCGTCTGGCGATGCCGGGTGCCCCCGAACCGACGCCGGACCCGGCGCCCAACCCGGACCCGGCGCCCAACCCGGACCCGGCGCCGAACCCGGACCCGGCGCCGAACCCGGACCCCGCGCCGAACCCGGACCCCGCGCCGAACCCGGACCCGGCGCCCAACCCGGACCCGGCACCCAACCCGGACCCGGCACCGGCGGAGGGCGCGTGGATGAGTGACGCGCGCGGTTGGTGGTATCGCCAGGCCGATGGGTCCTTCCCGAAGGACACCGCGCTCGTGATTGGCGGATCCGTCTATCGTTTCGACGAGTCCGGTTACATGCGCACCGGCTGGGTCAAGGACCAGGGATCGTGGTTCTACCACCAGGCATCGGGCGCCCAGGCGGTCGGCTGGGTGAAACAAGGCGCGTCGTGGTTCTACCTGGATGAGGCAACCGGCGCGATGGCTACCGGCTGGCTGCACCTCGGCTCTTCCTGGTTCTACATGAGCCCCGAAGGTGTCATGACGACCGGTTGGGTCAGGGTCGGCGGATCGTGGTTCTTCCTCAACCCCGACAGTGGCGCGATGGCCACGGGGTGGATGATGATCCGCGGCACTTGGTACTACCTGAGCCCGGCCGACGGTGCGATGGTCACCGGCTGGCTGCAGATCGGCGACTCCTGGTACTACCTGCAGCATTCGGGCGCGATGGCTACCGGCTGGGTCTGGATCGGATGGAAGTGGTACTACTTCTCTGAATCGGGCCAGTGGAGTTGAGCGCCTGATTCCATGTCGCTAGGTGCTTCCGGCACCTGGGCTCGCGCCCCGGACAAGAAGTCCGGGGCGCGAACCTATAAAGTCACAGGGTTTTCTCAGGTTGCCTCGGGGCTCCCACAAGGTTGGCCTCCTAGAGTAGACGTCATTACAAGGGAATACGGCACGGGCCAATCGGGTCCGGGAGATGCCGACGAGAATCGTTGTGAGGAGTCATTTGGGAGAACGTGCACTGTGTTGATGGGATACGCCGTGGGGCCGACCGCAGGGTCGGCCCCACGGCGTATCTGCGCCCGCGGTGAGGCATCCCGTTAGAGGTGACGATCGGATGCAAGTAAGAGTGGTCAGAGTCCGCATTGCTTGGGGTGGTCGCACGTGGGTGTCGTGGCGCGGCGAGAGAGGTGTGAGCGATTTGTTGTTGGTGGCGAATGGTACTGTGGGTGGGGTGCGCACTTCGGTGATTGCCGCATCGTGAGAAGGATTGGCGTCACAAGCGGGTGACGTTAGTGTGCGGAGTAATGTGTGATGCGCGTTCGTGTCGCATGGTCCGAACCGCCGTTTACCGAATTGTCAACACAGGGAGCATAGTCATGTCTCATCGACACATGGCGGCGCTTGCAGTAGCGCTGACCGGGGTTGTTTCTTTCTCTACGGTCAGCGTTCCTGCAGCGTTCGCGGCCGACTCTGGGGCGGTGTCGCACTCCAGCGTTGTCGCGCCGGCCGCGCAGCCCAATCCGTCCGAAGATTTCGAGATCGACAAGAACGGTGTTCTCACCGCCTACACGGGAACCGCCAGGGAGGTCACGATCCCCGACGGTGTCACCGAGATCAGCTCTGAGGCGTTCGATAACGCGCAGCTGACGAAGTTGTGGATCCCCGCGAGCGTACGTGTCATCGGCGATGATGCCTTCGTGAGTCAGGAGCTGAAGGAGCTCACCTTCCAGGATGACAAGGAGCATCCCTCCCAGCTCACCACGATTGGGGCTCGTGCGTTCCAGTCAACGACTCTGAAGACCTTGACGCTGCCGGGCTCCGTGGTGACGATCGGCTACAACGCGTTTGCGGGGATGAGTGGGCTCACGTCGATCCGCCTGGGAGCCAATGTTGGTGCGGACCAGCTGGTGGCGGCCTTTGTGGGAACAAGCGCGCTCACTTCCATCGAGGTCGATGCTGCCAACACAAACTACGCGAGCGTCGACGGTGTCTTGTATTCGAAGGATCATTCGCACCTGATTGCCTATCCGCAGGCAAAGAATAGGGGAGGGGCCTACGCAGTCGTTGGTGGGGTCACGCAGATCGATGACTACGCGTTCGCGGGTGCGACCATTGCGACGGTGACGCTGCCTTCCTCGGCGCGCACGATCGGTGACTACGCGTTTGAAAGCTCTCGGCTCACGTCTGTGACCCTGCCGGATTCGCTTGAGACGATCGGTTCCTGGGCGTTCTCGAACGCCTCGAGTCTCACTCGGGTGGACTTGGGTGGCACGACCACGGTGTCGGATAACGCCTTCCTGAATGATCGTGCGTTGACCGAGGTGAACATGCGTCCTGAGCTGGGAAGGCTCACGGCGGTCGGTGACGATGCGTTCGGCGGCTGCACGAAGCTGACCAGCTTGGTTGTTCCTGCGTCCGTCACCTCGTTCGAAGGCGTGTCGAATACCGGCGTGGACACGCTCGAGCTGGGGGATCGGGTCAGCAATCTGCGCATGGTCACGCGCGGCGTCCGCAACGTCCGCCACATTGTCGTACGCGGCGGCGTGGACGGCGAGTTCTACTCCGAGGGCCGTGCCTCGAACGGCCGCCCGGAGAGCGCATTCTTCGGCGAGGGGATGACGACGTTCTCCTTCTGGAGCGAGACACCGCGCGTCATTGTGTTGCCTTCGACCGTGACCTCGCTGCAACTTGACGAAGAAGCCGACGCCGACACGAAGGCGAACACGACCATCTACGTTGCTGGGGCCAAGGGATCGCAGGCCTGGAAGACAGTCAAGGCAGCGATGGAGAGTGCCGGATACAAAACGGCGAACCTGTTGGAATACTCCGCGCCCACGCTCGCTCTGTCGGGCACTGGCATCGCCGAGGCCGGGGAGGGGTACGCGCTGAACGCTGGCCTGGGTGGGCCGACGACGGTGACCGTCACCGCTACCGGCGGTACCCAGGACGTGCGCGAGGTGCGCTTCGTTCAGGTCGGGCCGGGCCATGCCGAAACCGTCCTCCAGGATTGGAGCGCCCTTGCGTCTCGCACGGCATCCTTCGTGTGGACCCCGACCAGTGCGACTGTGGGCCTGCGTGTCGACGTGCGCGACGCCTCCTATGCCCTGCATTCGACGAGGCTGAGTGTCGGTTCTTCTCCGGCTCCCGAGCCGCAGACCGGTGGATGGAAACAGGACGCTCGCGGCTGGTGGTATGTCAACGCAGACGGCTCCTATCCGAAGGATCAGGCGCTGACGATTGACGGAACCGTGTACCGATTCGATGCCTCTGGATACATGCGCACGGGCTGGGTGAAGGACGGCGGATCGTGGTACTACCACACCGGCTCGGGTGCTCAGGCGAGCGGTTGGGTAAAGGATGGTTCATCCTGGTACTACCTGGACCCGGCGACCGGACAGATGGTGACGGGTTGGGTGCAGGTGGGCTCGACCTGGTACTACCTCAATGGTGCCGGTGCCATGGCGACCGGCTGGCTTAAGGATGGCGCCTCCTGGTATTACCTGGATCCCTCCAGTGGTGCCATGGCGACCGGCTGGCTCAAGGACGGTGGCTCCTGGTACTACCTGGATCCGTCCAATGGGGCCATGGCAACCGGGTGGCTCCAGATCTCGGGAACGTGGTACCACTTCTCGACGAGTGGCCAGCTGATCGGCTAGCCCGACGACAAACACGACGCCCTCAATCCCTGCGCCCCCGGAAGAAATTTCGGGGGCGCAGGTCTGTCTTCGCGCGTCAGTGCCGCCCAGCGCGGTGTTGGCTCTGGGCTATTGTGGGGGAGCGTGGGCTGGGAATGAGAGAAAGACGCGATTCCTCATACGTGAGGTGACAATGCTAGACATTGCTCCACATGTCCTGAAAATGCGGGAAACACCTGTTTGATAGATGGTGCGATAGATTCGTGAAAACTGCTGTGGTCCTCCCTCGATAGGGTTACTCTTGTTCAGTGGAGCTGCACGTGTGTGCACGCCGATTTGTCACTCGTTAAGAAAGTGGGCACAGATGTTCCATCGAAGACTGTCAGCGGTGGCGTTGGTTGCCGTCGGCGCTCTCGCCGTGACGACCATGAGCGCGCCGTCCTCCGTCGCGGCGGAGGCGGACCACGCCGAGGCCTCGTCGACGAACCGAGACACGGGCGAGTACTGGGCCACGGTCATCGTCCAGCTTGAGGAGGGTGGCGGCGACCATGCCTCCCGCTACGCCGACGTCAAGAAGCGTATCGGTGAGGCCGTTGCCCAGGTCAGTCCCGGCGCGACCATCCAGGACGTGCGCGACTACCATCACGTGTTCGAGGGCTTCGCGATCAAGGTGCCGGCCGGTAGTCACGACTACAGGCTCGAGGTGCCTGCCGCTACGATGGCGGCCATCAAGGGCGTGCAGGGAGTCAAGGGCGCCTTCGTCGAGGGGCGCCACGAGCCGGTCACAGACCCCGACTTCTGGGACATGCGCGACCACTCCACCGACAGCTCCCCCGATCTGGGCACAGCCTCACGCATGACGGGCGCCGCGGCGGCCTCCCAGAGGGGTCAGGGGCAGGTCATCGAGGTCATCGACGTCGGAGTCGACACCTCGCACGAGGCTTTCGCCGGCTCCCTGGATGCTGCTTCGGCGCGCCTCACGCGCCAGGCCATGACGTCACTTGCCCCCAGCCTCGGCGCAGGCAAGGACGGCGCGTGGGTTAGTGACAAGATCCCCTTCGCGTACGATTACGGGGACGGGGATACGGACGCGACGACAGGTAACGCGAGCAGCCGAGCGTCGGAGCAGGGCACACACGTCGCGTCCCTTGCGACCGCGAACGGCACCTCCTTCACGGGGGCCGCGCCGGGAGCTCAGCTCGTCGTCGCGAAGGCCACCAGCGACGGCACGTACACGGCCTACGACACTGCGCTCCTGGCGGCCCTCGATGACGCGGCGGTCATCAAGCCCGACGCCCTCACCGTCTCCTTTGCGACGCTCGAGGGGATGAGCGCCGACTCCGTGGCCCTGTACTCGCAGGTGTACCAGAAGCTGAGCGAGGCCGGGGTCGTGGTCAGCGCGCCCGCCGGCAACGATGGCACTTCCAGCTTTGGCACCAACCCGGATACGGGCCTCCTCGGCTTCCCGGCGTTCTACCCCTCGACCCTGGCCGTCGCCTCCGTGAACGAGCAGGACGCGCCGGACCTGGGCACGGGGGCGATCACCGTCTCCGATTTCTCCGGCACGGGTGCGACCTACGACCTGCGCCTCAAGCCCGAGGTCGCGGCTCCCGGCGGCGAGGTGATGGCGGCCAGCCCCGGCAACTACTACGGTCGCCAGTCGGGCACGGCCCAGGCCTCGGCCCAGGTTGCCGGAATCTCCGCCCTCGTGCGCGAGCGGATCGCGACCGACCCGGCCTTCGCGGCCTTGAGCACCGCCGAGAAGGACGCGCTCGTCGGTAACTTCGTGATGGGCACGGCCCACCCGATCGCAGACGCGACACGTAACGACGGCACCTACTACTCGCCGCGTCGCGTCGGCGCGGGAATGGTGGACGCGGTCGGGGCCACGGCCTCGCCCGTGTACCCGACCGTCGTGGGTGCCCCGGATCCCTCGCGCCCCAAGGCCGACCTGGGTGACGGCACGAACGGCTGGACCTTCCAGGTGCGCCTGACCAACGTCTCCGACGCCGCCCACACCTACACGCTCGGCGGCCAGGCCCTGTCCGAAGACGTCCAGAGCACGCTCTTCACCGGCCACTCAACCAACTGGGCGGGGCGGGGAATCGACCTGACCTTCTCGTCCGAGTCGGTGACCGTGCCCGCCGCCTCCAGCGCCACCGTGACCGTCACCGTGACCCCGCAGGCAGCCTTCGCCTCGCACGCGACGGCCAACACGCCCAACGGAACGTTCGTCGACGGCGCCGTGACCTTCACGAGCGCTGACGGGCAGCCGAACCTCACGGTTCCCTACATGGGCTTCTACGGTTCCTGGGGCACCCCGGCAATCTTCGACGAGCAGGCCCCGAACAACCACAACGTCGGCTACGGGTCGACGCTCATGAGCGGCAACCTGCCTTTCGGACAGTTCAACCCCTTCGAGATGGAAGACGAGCGCGCGCTGCACGGCTTCTACCCCGATCGTTTTGTCATCACGCGCAACGGTTCTCGTACAAGCGTCACTCCGGGCACGATCCTGCTGCGCGCCGTCCCCTCGCTGACCTACACGGTCACGAACGAGGCCGGGGCAACCGTGCGCACCTACACCTGCGATCGCGCGGACAAGGGCTTCTACGACGACCACTGGCGCGGCGTGCACAACGCCGAGTTCATGTCCCCAGGATGCGACCCGAGCTTTGATAGCTACGACGCGGACGGCAATGAGCTGCCCGACGGCCGCTACACGGTCACGATCGAGGCCGCCACCTACGGCCCCTCGTCGGCGACCCAGCACACCAGCTACAGCTTCGCGGTGGACACGGTCTCGCCCGTCGTCTCGAACGTCACCGTTTCCGGTGAGGGGGAGGAACGCATGCTCTCCTTCGACGTGACCGACGCCTCACCGATCGCCGGCTACGGATTTAAGACGGATCCGGACGGAGCGCTGACCCTGTGGAGCGTCAACAGTTATCCGAGCTCCCGCTCAGACGACGGACTCTACCACGAGCACTTCGAAGCCAAGCTCCCGAGCGTCCTGAGCCAACTCGGCGGCAACCCTGCGACCATCCAGCTGGTGGTGTGGGACTGGGTTGAAAACAGGGCGACATCGTCGGTTTCCCTCAAGGCCGATGACACGCCCGCCCCCACGCCGAAGGTGGGGGAGTGGAAGTGGGATGGTCGTGGCTGGTGGTACCGCTACGAGGATGGTTCGTTCCCCGCTGATGCGGTCCTGGTGATCGATGGTGTCACGTACCGTTTTGACGCTGCCGGTTATATGCGTACCGGGTGGGTATTCGAGGGCGGTCAGTGGTTCTATCACGCTGCTTCGGGTGCTCAGGTGAGCGGTTGGGTGCTGTCGGGCGTGAGTTGGTACTACCTGGAGCCCGCGACCGGGGCTATGGCCACGGGCTGGGTGCAGGTGGGCTCCACCTGGTACTACCTGAGCCCGGCTACTGGTGCGATGCACACGGGTTGGCTGAGTGAGGGTGGTCACTGGTATTACCTTCAGTCCGGTAGTGGCGCGATGGCGACCGGTTGGCTGCGTATTTGGGGTACCTGGTACCACTTCGCCGACAATGGCCAGTTGATCAGCTAAGCGCCTGGCTCCAGGCTTACGCCTGACCTCATCGGCCCGCGTCCCCCGGTCAGTTTCCCGGGAGGCGCGGGCCTGTGTCTGCGCCGTTGCGCGGGATGAAGAGGGGCGCTGTCAGACTCTGTGACGGGCGTTGAGGGGGACGCGCTGTGGGAGAGAGGAGGCTCCCCACGCTATTTCCGCAAAAAGTCGGGAAACAAGTAATTCTGTGCGAGGAATAGGGGCGACTGTCTGTTGACAATGGTGAGAAAATGTCGAGAAAACTCTACTCCGGCGCCTGAGAGGGGTTACTCTTAAACGCAGGGATTGGTGCAACGATGTGCCCGCCCATCAACCAGCTGTCAAGAGAGTGAGCCGCAGATGTTTCACCGTCGATTGTCGGCACTGGCGCTAGCTGTGACCAGTGCCCTTGCTATCACCACCATGACCATGCCCCATGCGCTTGCGACCGATACGGACCATGCCGAGACCGCGTCGAGTGAACAGGGGAAGCCGGATGGGAGGAGTACTTTCATCGTGAGCGTCGAGGAGGTCGGCGGCGACCAGGACGCCAGGCTCGCCGATGTGAAGACGCGCGTCAGAGAGGCCATCACCCAGGCCCAGCCGGGGGCGAGCGTCGAGGACGTGGCGGAGTACCGCCATGTCTTCGAGGGGTTTGCGATCAAGGCGCCAGAATCCGCGCTTGAGGCTATCAAGGGCGTGCGGGGCGTGAAGACCGCCGTCGTTGACGCTGGGCGCACGCCGGTCTTCTACGCGGAATTTCGCCGGGGCGACGGTGAGGAAATCAAGAATCCGGCTGCGCTGACCCGCGCCGACCAGGCGTCAGGCCAAGGCAAGGGACAGGTTGTCGAGGTTCTCGACATGGGTTTTGACGCCACACACGAGGCCTTTGCTGGGACGATGGATACCGCCTCCCTGCGCTTCAAGCAGGCCGATATGGCGTCCGTGACCTCCCAGCTCGGTGTCGGCCGGGGTGGCGCGTGGGTCAGCGAGAAGATTCCGTTCGCCTACGACTACGCAGATCGTGACACGGACCTGTACGAGGAGTACTTCTACGGGCCGGAAGACTTTACGCAGCACGCGCACAGCACTCGCGTGGCGGCCCTCGCGGCTGCGAATGGGGCCACCTATCGGGGTGCCGCGCCTGAGGCTCAGCTTGTCGTCGCCAAGGTTGTCTCCAGTTATTCTCAATACGCCTTCGACAGTAACCTCCTGGCGGCCCTGGATGATGCGATGGTGCTCAAGCCAGACACCCTCATTGTGTCCTTCTTGGCGAATCGTTCCATCAGCGGCGATGCGGCGCTCCTGTACGGGCAGGCCTATGACAGGCTCGCCAACGCAGGAACGACGGTGGTTGCGCCAGTGGGAGACTCCGGCCGCTCGTCGCGGCGCGCGGACCAGCCTGATGGGGGCATGATCGGTGAACCCGCCGCGAACTCGCAGATACTGTCCGTCACCGCTCTGAGCGGCTCCGGCGCGGAAGTAGGCTCCGAACTGTACCCGTGGAGTGACTCCTCGTGGGGAGTGACCCCTGATCTGAGGCTTAAACCGGAGATCGCAGCGCCCGGAGATGAAGTCAACTCCGCTATTCCGGACCGGCCTCGCCTCTATCAATCAATGGAAGGAACGGGCGAGGCTGCGGCTCAGGTTGCGGGCATTGCCGCGCTCGTACGTCAGCGCGTGGACACCGACTCCGCTTTCGCGGGGATGTCCGAGCAGGAAAAGTCCGGGGTTGTCACCAAGCTTCTCATGGGCACCGCTCACCCGGTCGTGGACGCGAGCCAGGCGAATGGAACCTTCTGGTCTCCTCGCCGAGTTGGCGCTGGAATGGTGGACGCGCTCGCTGCCACGACCTCGCCCGTGTATCCGACCGTGGTGGGAGCCGCAAACCCGACGCGTCCCAAGGCAGACCTGGGTGACGGCACCGACGGCTGGAGCTTCCAGGTGCAGCTGACCAACGTCTCTGATGAGGCCCGCACCTACACCCTCGGCGGCCAGGCCCTCTCCGAGAACGTGATCGACTTGCTCTTCCGAGCCAACTCCACGAACTGGGCCGGAGCGGGCATCGACCTGATCTTCTCGGCCGACTCTGTGACCGTTCCTGCCGCCTCCAGCGCCACCGTGACCGTCACGGTGACCCCGAAGGCCGAGTTCGCCTCGTGGGCGAAGGAGAACACCCCGCAGGGCACGTTCATCGACGGAGCGGTGACCTTCACGAGCGCCGACGGCGCCCCCGACCTCACGGTCCCCTACATGGGATTCTACGGTTCCTGGGGTGACTCGACGGTCTTCGACAGCCCCGTGTACGGCGAGTCGAAGCTCCACACGTCAACGATGACCTTCCATGGGTTGCCCCTCGGGCAGCTCAATCCTTTCGCGGAGGAAGACGGGATGGCGATCCACACCAATGACCGCCAGTACTACATCATTTCGCGTTCGACGGAAAAGGCGGCCAGGACGTACGCCACCCCGGCAACGGTGCTCCTTCGCGACGTCGCGTCGCTGAGGTACACCTACACCAACGAGGCCGGTCAGGTCGTGCGCTCCTACGAGTACGCAAGCGTGTCCAAGAGCGTGGCCAGTGGATTCGGACGCTTCCACGAGGTGTCCACCGCGGAAGATTCTTTTGACAACGAGCCCTGGTTTGATGGCTATGACGCGCAGGGTAACGAGCTGCCGGACGGGACCTACACGCTCACCATTGAGGGCACGACTGGTGGTCCGTCACCCGTAACCCAGCAGCTGACCCACCCGATTCGCGTGGATACTCACGCGCCCGTTTTCTCGAACGTTGCGATCACGGGCGAGGGGGATGAGCGCGTGCTCTCGTACGACATCGTCGATTCCTCGCCGATCGCCAGCTGCGGTTTCTCGTGGAGCGCGGACGGTAATTCCTTCATGGAATGCGAGCGGCGCTACGTGGGTCGGCAAGGAGAAGAAGGCTTGATTGTCTACCACGTTGAGGTCAAGCTCTCGGAGCTCGCACAGCATTCGGGGACAGACCGTACGGTCGTGTACCTGCAGGCGTGGGACTGGCCGGTCAATAAGGCGGTGATGGAGGTTCCTGTGACCTCGCAGCCCTTGACGAAGGTGTCTCTGTCGCCTGAGTCGTCATCGCTGGTGGTGGGGGAGTCTGTGACGCTGAGCGTCACCCGCGAGCCTGCCGACGCGGAGGAGGTCAACCTCGTGTGGTCCTCGTCGGACGAGGCCGTGGCGACGGTTTCGGATACTGGCGTGGTGACGGCGGTTGGTGCGGGTGATGCGACGATCAGTGTTGCGGATCCGACGCAGCCGTCCGTCGTGTCGGCGAGCGCCGTGGTTCACGTGGAGGCGCCCGCTCCTACGCCGAAGGCTGGCGTGTGGAAGTGGGATGGTCGTGGCTGGTGGTATCGCTACGAGGATGGTTCGTATCCGGCTGATGCGACCCTGGTGATCGATGGTGTCACGTACCGCTTTGACGAGTCCGGTTACATGCGTACTGGGTGGGTGAAGGACCGGGGCGTCTGGTACTACCACAATGCCTCCGGTGCTCAGGTGAGCGGTTGGGTGCTTTCGGGCGTGAGTTGGTATTACCTGGATCCCGGGACCGGGGCCATGGCGATGGGCTGGGTGCAGGTGGGGTCCACCTGGTACTACCTGAGCCCGGCCACTGGTGCGATGCATACGGGCTGGCTTCAGGAAGGTGGTCACTGGTATTACCTGCAGTCCGGTAGTGGTGCGATGGTCACTGGGTGGCTGAAGATTTGGGGTACTTGGTACCACTTCGCCGACAATGGCCAGTTGATCAGCTAAGCGCCTGGTGCCAGGCTCACGCCTGACCTTATCGGCCCGCGCCCCCCGGTCAGTTTTCCGGGAGGCGCGGGCCTTTTCGTGCGTCCAGCGCTCCGCGGCGTCGCCGATGTGTGGGACTGAGTGTGCGCACACGTCGCTGCCTCGTTACGCAGTGGTCAGGGGCGTCCCCCTTCTTTTCGTTGAAATGTTGGGCAATGGGTAGGTTTGTCCGACAAATGCGTGTGAGAGCGTTTTGACAGATTGCGTGAAAATTTGAGAAAACTAGTTGTCGATGAACGGGTCTAGGTTACTCTTGAACGGAGGGATCCGAGCAACGATGCAGGCACCCATTAACCAGTTGTGAAGAAAGTGAGTCACAGATGTTACCCCGGAAACGGTTGGCGCTGACGCTTGTAGCGGCAGGTGCCCTTGCTTGTACGACCGTGAGCGCGCCGCCCTCGTTTGCGGCCGACGCGCACGAGGCCGAGGCCGCCTCGAACACCGGGGTCTCCCTGGATGCACAGCAGACGGTTATCGTCCAACTCGAGGATGGTGCTGATCGTGAGGGGGTGCGACAGCGCATCGATCAGGCGGTAGCGGCCGCCACGCCCGGTACGAGCACCGAGTATGTGCGCGACTATCACCACGTGTTTGAGGGCTTCGCCGTGAAGGCGCCCTCCTCCGCCCTCACTGCCATCAAGGGCGTGCAGGGCGTCCAGGCAGTCGTTTCCGATGGCGTGCGCGAGCCGATCATGTACCCGGAAATTGTGGGGCGGGCCAGCGATGAGATCGATGATCCGTCGGTGCTCACCCGCGCAGACCAGGCGTCTGAGCGGGGCCAGGGGCGTGTCATTGAGGTCATCGACTCGGGATTCGACACCTCGCACGAGGCCTTCTCCGGGGTCCTGGATGCCGCATCCCTGCGCGTCACCCAGGCTGACATGGCGGCGCTCACCACCCAGCTCGGTGCTGGGCGGGCCGGCGCGTGGGTCAGCGACAAGATTCCCTTCGCATACGACTACGCCGACGCTGACACGAATGTGCTGGCCGACTACGAGTATGGAATTGAGGACTACACGCGGCACGTGCATGGCACTCGCATGGCTGCCCTTGCCGGCGCCAACGGGACAACGTATCGAGGTAGCGCGCCCGGCGCTCAGCTCATCGTCGCCAAGGTCGTCTCCGATTCCTGGAACGTCGTTCGCGATAGTGTTGTGTTGGCGGCCCTGGACGACGCGATGGTGCTCAAGCCTGACGCCCTGGTCGTCTCTGTCATGGCGGCTCGCGATGTGAGCGGCGACGCCGCGAGGCTCTACGCGCGCGCCTACGACAAGTTGTCCGCGGAGGGCGTCACGGTTGATGCGCCCGCCGGAGATGATGGGCGCGCTGCGTGGAGCACGCGAGCGTCTGATCCGGGCGCGATCGGCGTGCCCGCCGAGTACTCGTCTGTCCTGTCGGTGGCGGCGCTGAGCGCGTCGGGTGCCCCCGGCCAGCCCAGCTTCAAGCCGTGGGATTCCTCCTCGTGGGGACCGGCCCCCGATCTGAGGCTCAAGCCCGAGATCGCTGCTCCTGGAGTGCTCGTCAATTCCGCCGCGCCTGGCAACGACTACGTGACCATGTCGGGCACGGCCGAGGCCTCGGCTCAGGTCGCGGGCGCGGCGACCCTCGTGCGCCAGCGCATCGAGACCGACCCGGCCTTCGCCGGAATGTCCGACGGGGACAAGAGCGCGCTTGTCACCAACTTCCTGATGGGCACCGCCCACCCGGTCGTGGACGCGAGCCAGGCGAATGGGACCTTCTGGTCTCCTCGCCGAGTCGGCGCTGGCATGGTGGACGCGGTGGCGGCCACGACCTCGCCCGTGTACCCGACCGTCGTGGGTGCCCCCAACCCGTCGCGCCCCAAGGCGGAGCTGGGTCAAGGCGCCGACGGGTGGACTTTCCAGGTCCAGCTGACCAACGTCTCCAATGAGGCCCGCACCTACACCCTCGGCGGCCAAGCCCTCTCCGAGAACGTGATCGACCTGCTCTTCCGAGCCAACTCCACGAACTGGGCCGGAGCGGGCATCGACCTGACCTTCTCGGCCGACTCTGTGACCGTTCCTGCCACCTCCAGCGCCACCGTGACCGTCACGGTGACCCCGAAGGCCGAGTTCGCCTCGTGGGCGAAGGAGAACACCCCGCAGGGCACGTTCATCGACGGAGCCGTGACCTTCACGAGCGCCGACGGTGCCCCCGACCTGACCGTGCCCTACCTGGGGTTCTACGGCGAGAGCGATGAGCTGAGCATCTTCGATAGCCCCGTGTACGGCGAGGCGAAGCTCAGCCCGTCAACGATGACCTTCCACGGCCTGCCCCTCGGCCAGATCAACCCCTTCGATCCGGAAGAGTCCATGGCGATCAGTACGAATGACCGCAGCCTGTACATCATCACGCGCTCGGCGGAAGAAAACGCCAGGACGTACGCCACCCCGGGCACGGTGCTGCTCCGTGATGTCGATTCGCTGACCTACACGTACACGAACGAGGCCGGGGTGGCCGTGCGCTCCTACACCTACCCGGGCGCACCCAGGAGTCGCACCGTTGGCAGCGGGCGTTTTTCGGAGGTAACCACCGCCGAAAGCACCTTCGACAGCGCCCCCTTCTTCGACGGCTATGATGAGGCGGGCCGCGAACTGCCTGACGGCAACTACACGCTCACCATCGAAGGAACGAGGGGCGGGGCGAACCCGGCGACCGAGCAGCTCACCCACGTGATCCGACTGGACACGCAGGCGCCCACCATCTCGAACGTGGCCATCACGGGCGAGGGGGACGACGCCGCGCTCTCCTTCGACGTCACCGACTCCTCGCCCATCGCGGGCTACGGATTCTCGATGGCGGCGAACGGCGATGCCTTCATGCGCGAGAAGGAATACGGCTGGGGCGAGCTCGGAGGCGACGGTCTGCGCCACTACCACTACGACATCAAGCTCTCGGACATCGCGCGGCGCTCGGGCGCTGACCCGCAGGCTGTCTACCTGCAGGTGTGGGACTGGCCCCTGAACCGTGCTCCGCTGGCTGTTTCCCTCGCGGCCGATGACACGCCCGCGCCGAAGGCGGGGGAGTGGAAGCATGACGGCCGCGGCTGGTGGTACCGCTACGAGGACGGTTCCTACCCGGCTGGCACGGCTGTGATGATCGACGGGACGACGTATCGTTTTGACGCCTCCGGCTACATGCGTACTGGCTGGGTGAACGAGGGCGGTCAGTGGTTCTACCACGCCTCCTCGGGTGCCCAGGTGAGCGGTTGGGTGTACTCGGGCGTGCACTGGTACTACATGAGCCCCACGACCGGGGCCATGGCCACCGGCTGGGTGCAGGTGGGCTCCACCTGGTACTACCTGAGCCCGGCTAGCGGTGCGATGCATTCGGGCTGGCTTCAGGAAGGCGGGCACTGGTACTACCTGGATCGCTCCTCCGGGGCCATGGTGACCGGCTGGGTCAAGATCTACTGGAAGTGGTACCACTTCGCCGACAACGGCCAGCTGATCGACTAAGTACGTGAGTCGATTCGCGCTCACCCTCGCCCGCGCCCCCGGTCAGACGTCCGGGGGCGCGGGCCTATGTCTGCGTGACGTGCAACGATGACTCGACACTCGACAGTCGTGCGTCATCCTCCCTCATAATGATGGTCAAATTCTGAACACGCTGGCAGGCAATGTGGCCCAAGAGTTCGCTTGTATGTTTGTCACAACTAATACAAATTGCCAGAAAAGGCTTGTCACACATGCTGAACAGTCTACGCTTGGATGTGAGGAGCCTCGCATAGTGGCAACCTCAACATTGGTCAAACCCTCCGACAAGTGAGCCAGACATGTCCCATCGAAAACTCTTGGCACTGGCGCTGACAACCGTCGGTGCGCTCGCCGTAACAACACTCAACACACCTGCCTCCGTCGCTGACGACACCCGGTCGACGGAACCCGCCCAGGCCTCGTCCTCGGAATACTACGAGGACTACACCACGACGATCATCGTCCAGCTGGCGGACGACGCTCCCGCGCTCGCGGAGATGAAGGAGCGCGTGTCCGCCTCCGTGGCGGCGGCCGTCCCCGGGGCTAACGTGACCGGCGTGCGCGAGTACACGCACGTCCTGCGCGGCTTCGCGATCAGAGCGCCCATGTCCGCCCTCAAGGCGATCAAGGCAACGCCCGGCGTGAAGGCCGCGTTCAAGGATCGCTACAGCGCCACGGTCTACGACGAGTACGGGCCCAGCAGCAGCGGCAACAAAGACAAGGACCACGACCCCGCGCACTCGGCTGCGATGGACATGACGGCGGCCGCCCAAGCCACCCACAAGGGCTCGGGGCAGGTCATCGAGGTCATCGACACCGGCTTCGACACGAGCCACGCCGCCTTCGCGGGTCCCGTGGAGGGCGCGCGCCTGGCTCAATCGGACGTGGCCTCCCTGACGGCCGGACTCGGTGACGGGCGGGGCGGCGGCTGGGTGAGCGCGAAGATCCCCTTCGCCTACGACTACGCCGACGGTGACGCGGACGTGAGCTACCCAGATCCCGGTCAGTTCCCCGACCAAACCAGCGATGCTCGATACACGCACGGCACCCACGTGGCGGCGCTCGCGGCCGCCAACGGCTCGGAGTTCCGGGGTGCCGCGCCCGACGCGCAGCTCGTGATGGCGAAGGTTCTTGGCGACGATGATCAGGAGATCAACGATTCTGTTTTGCTGGCCGCCCTCGACGACGCGGCTATCCTCAAGCCCGACGTCCTCATCGTGTCCGTCGGTGACAACGCCGGGCAAAACGGCGATGCCTTGGCCACCTATGCCGACGTCTACGCCGCCCTGACCGCCCAGGGTATTGCTATCAATGCGCCCGCCGGTGACTACACGTCCTCCGCGTGGGGCAACTGGAATAAGGGAGACCAGCCCTTCGCCACTGACGCCGACTACGGCGCGATTATCTTGCCCGCGCTCGACTCGAACGCCCTGGCAGTCGCCTCTCTCGACGAGGTCGACAAGCGCGACGGTCAGCCCCTTGCGGATCCTTCCCCGTCTCGCTTCTCCTCCTGGGGCGTGACACCGGACCTGCGTCTCAAGCCTGAAATCGCCGCCCCCGGCGGCGACGTCATGTCCGCGCTGCCCGCGGGCTCCTACGGTCGCAGGGCTGGCACGGCCGAGGCCTCGGCTCAGGTGGCGGGTATCGCCGCCCTCGTGCGCCAGCGCGTCGCCACCGATCCGATGTTCTCAGGCCTGAGCGCTGAGGAGAAAAACGCTGTGGTCACGAACCTGCTGATGGGCACCGCCCACCCGGTCGTGGACACGACGCGAGGGGGACATACCTTCTACTCCCCGCGCAAGGTCGGCGCAGGCATGGTGGACGCAGTGGCGGCCACGACCTCGTCCGTGTACCCGACCGTCGTGGGAGCCGCGACTCCATCGCGCCCCAAGGCCGACCTGGGTGACGGCACCGACGGGTGGACCTTCCAGGTGCAACTGACCAACGTCTCCGATACCGCCCACACGTACACCCTCGGCGGCCAGGCTCTCTCGCCGACCATTGAGGGGAACTCCTTCACGTTCGGCTCCACCGACTGGACGGGTACTGGGATCGACCTGGTCTTCTCGGCGGACTCCGTGACCGTCCCCGCCCAGTCGCGCGCCACCGTGACCGTCACCGTGACCCCGCAGGCCGCCTTCGCCTCGTACGCGAACACGAATGCGCCCTCCGGCACCTACGTTGACGGCGCCGTGACCTTCACGAGCGCTGACGGGCAGCCGGGCCTCACGGTCCCCTACATGGGGTTCTACGGCTCCTGGGGTGCTTCACCCGTCTTCGATGGCAAGTGGGATGGCAGTAAGGATGCCGGCGTGCACCTGTACGGATCCACCTTCAAGAACCTGATGTCGGGCATGCCGCTGGGCGACGTCAACCCGCTCTACAATCACAATGACATCCGTGAATTGCGGCAGTCGGACCCTGCCCTGTTCTACGTCTCCCGGTCCGACGAGTTCCTGGCCCCCTCGCACGTTGGTCCTTCGACGTACACGCTGCGCCCCATCGACTCCCTGACCTACAGCTACCTCAACGACGCAGGACAGGTCGTGCGCTCCTACACCCGCTCGCACCTCCGCGCGTCTCTGCATGACCACGAAATCCCCTACGGTTTGTTGGGGGCCAACGTCGAAGACTGGGGAGACGAACCCGTGTTCGACGGCTACGACGAGGCGGGCAACCCCCTACCCGACGGGGTCTACACGCTGATCATCGAGGCCGAGACCTACGCTCCTTCCAGTACGAAGCAGCAGATGACGTGGGCCTTCACGCTGGACACGCAGGCGCCGGTCGTCTCCAACATGACGATCGTGCCCACGGGCGAGAACACCTACTCGCTGTCCTTCGACGTCACCGACTCCGCGCCTATCGCCGGATGCGGTCTCTTCCCGGACTCGGGCAAGGACTATGTCCAGCGCGAGTACGAGGAGGAGCCCGCGCAGAGGGGAGAGGACGGGCTCTTCCATGCCCACTACGACCTCAAGGACGTGCCGCTCACCGCGACCACGGGCGCGGGTGACGACCCGTCGACGCTGTCCCTGCATGTGTGGGACTGGGCCAAGAACAAGGGAACAACGAAGCTGCCCTCGTCCCTCGTGCGTATGACGTCGCTGTCGGTCTCGCCTGCCTCGGCGTCGCTGGTGGCGGGGGAGTCTGTGACGCTGAGCGTCACCCGCGAACCTGCGGATGCGACCGTGACCTCCGTGGTGTGGTCCTCGTCGGACGAGGCCGTGGCGACGGTTTCGGATACTGGCGTGGTCACGGCGGTTGGTGCGGGTGATGCGACCATTACGGTTGCTGACCCGACCCAGCCTTCTGTATCTGCCGCCGTGACCATTCACGTCAATGCTCCTGTTCCCGCGCCGAAGGCTGGCGTGTGGAAGCGCGACGGCCGCGGGTGGTGGTACCGCTACGAGGATGGTTCGTATCCGGCTGATGCGACCCTGGTGATCGATGGTGTCA
>ERZ773057.230-NODE-230-length-25707-cov-5.023663_pt1 | contig 25707 bp, 18 predicted proteins | sample MGYA00580629_ERZ773057 | MGnify/ENA primary metagenome ERZ773057 (study PRJEB29015, sample SAMEA2738143) | human oral metagenome | biome: human oral; feature: human-associated habitat; material: saliva | place: China | collected 2163 ...
TCCACAAAAAGCTGTTGTGCCTGCTGGCAAGCCTATGTTGCTGCCTATTCGTACTACGCGGCAACTGGCGCATTGTGCGGTGGCGCTGGAGGTGCACTAGCCATTGCTACAGGCGGCACAGGCGCGGCCGCTGCCGTGACTTGCGGTCTGACCATGTGGCACATAGGATTCCTTCCAAACTTCGACAACGCATGCAACTGAAATGCAATGGTATTTATAAGAAATAGAACCCACTGACGGTCACGGCCGTTCCGGCTGCCTGGCCCAGCAACAAAAAGGGGCTGGTCATGGACCAGCCCCTTTTCCTGTTCATCAACTGTCAGACACATCTCCGGTGCGTCTTCAGGAATGACGCACCTGCCGGCCGCGAGCCCGTATCAGACCCGGCCTGGCCGGCGTGCCATCAGCCCCTGCCCTGCCGGCGCTCCTTCAGGTGCCCGTGCAGCTGCTGCAGCGAATAGACATCGTGGGCGGCCTGGGATTCGAGGTGCATGCCCTCGACGGCAGCCAGGGCGCTGGCGATGGTCGTGTAGAAGGTGACGCGCTGCGCCAGCGCGGTGGTACGGATGGCGCGGGAGTCCTGGATGGCGCTGCGCCGTTCTTCCACCGAGTTGATGAGCAGCGAGATCTCGCCGTTCTTCAGCATGTCGACCACGTGGGGGCGGCCTTCCTGCACCTTGTTGACCGGCGTGACCGGGATGCCGGCCTCGGCAATGGCGCCGGCCGTGCCCTTGGTGGCCACCAGCGAGAAGCCCATCTCGTGCAGGGTTTTCGCCACGCGGATGGCCCGGGGGCGGTCGATCTGCTTGACCGAGATGAAGGCCGTGCCTTCGGTGGGCATGCGCACGCCGCCCCCCACCTGCGACTTGATGAAGGCGGAGCCGAACGAGTAGTCGACCCCCATCACCTCGCCGGTGGACTTCATTTCGGGCCCCAGGATGGTGTCCACACCCGGGAACTTGTTGAAGGGGAAGACGGCTTCCTTGATGCAGAAGTAGTCGGGGATGACCTCTTCGGTGACGCCCTGCTCGGCCAGCGTCTTGCCGACCATGCAGCGTGCCGCCACCTTGGCCAGCTGCACGCCGGTGGCCTTGGAGACGAAGGGCACGGTGCGGGAGGCGCGCGGATTCACTTCCAGCACGTAGACCCGTTCGGTGGGCGGCTGGCCTTCCTGTTCGGCCGGTTCGCGCTGGATGGCGAACTGCACGTTCATCAGGCCGCGCACCTTCAGCGCCTTGGCCATCAGCACGGTCTGACGCTTGATTTCCTCGACCAGGACCGGCGACAGCGAGTACGGCGGCAGCGAGCAGGCCGAGTCGCCCGAGTGCACGCCCGCCTGTTCGATGTGCTCCATCACGCCGCCGATGACGACGCGCTCGCCGTCGCACAGGCAGTCCACGTCGACCTCGATGGCGTCGTTCAGGAAGCGGTCGAGCAGCACCGGGGAGTCGTTGCTGACCTTGACGGCCTCGCGCATGTAGCGCTCCAGGTCGCGCTGGTCATGGACGATTTCCATGGCCCGGCCACCCAGCACGTAGCTGGGCCGCACCACCAGCGGGTAGCCGATCTCGTTGGCCAGCTGGATGGCCTCGCCTTCGGTACGCGCGGTGCGGTTGGGCGGCTGCAGCAGGCCCAGACGGGTCAGCAGCTTCTGGAAGCGCTCGCGGTCCTCGGCAACGTCGATGGAGTCGGGCGAAGTGCCGATGATGGGCACACCGGCCGCTTCCAGCGCACGGGCAAGCTTCAGCGGGGTCTGGCCACCGTACTGGACGATGACGCCGACCGGTTTTTCCAGTTCGACGATCTCCAGCACGTCTTCCAGCGTGACGGGCTCGAAGTACAGGCGATCGGAGGTGTCGTAGTCGGTGGAGACGGTCTCGGGGTTGCAGTTGACCATGATGGTCTCGAACCCGTCTTCACGCAGCGCGAACGACGCATGCACGCAGCAGTAGTCGAACTCGATGCCCTGCCCGATGCGGTTCGGGCCACCACCCAGCACGATGATCTTCTTGCGATCGGAGGGCTGCGCCTCGCACTCGTCCTCGTAGGTGGAGTACAGGTAGGCGGTCTGCGTGGCGAACTCGGCCGCGCAGGTGTCCACCCGCTTGTAGACCGGCCGCACGCCCAGGCTGTGACGCAGCTTGCGGATCTCGTGCTCGGTGGTTTCCAGCAGGTAGCCCAGCCGGCGGTCGGAGTAACCCTTTTCCTTCAGCGTGCGCAGCGTCTCGGCATCCAGGTCGCCCAGCGTCATGGTGTCGAGCTGCAGCTCGATATCGACGATCTCCTTCACCTGCGCGAGGAACCACGGGTCGATCTTCGTGAGCGCATGGACTTCCTCGATGGTGAAGCCCTGGGCGAAGGCATCGCCCACGTACCAGATGCGCTCGGAACCAGGCTCGCCCAGCTCCTTCTCGATGACCTCGCGGTCGGTGGTCATCTGGTTGAGACCGTCGACGCCGACCTCCAGGCCACGCATGGCCTTCTGCAGCGCCTGCTGGAAGGTGCGACCGATGGCCATGACCTCGCCCACCGACTTCATCTGGGTCGTGAGGCGGTTGTCGGCCTGCGGGAATTTTTCGAAGGCAAAGCGCGGGATCTTGACGACCACGTAGTCGATGGCGGGCTCGAACGACGCCGGGGTGGCACCACCGGTGATCTCGTTCTTCAGCTCGTCCAGCGTATAGCCAACGGCCAGCTTGGCCGCCACCTTGGCGATGGGGAAGCCCGTGGCCTTGGACGCCAGCGCCGAGGAGCGCGAGACGCGCGGGTTCATCTCGATGACGATCATCCGCCCGGTTTCGGGATGGATGGCGAACTGGACGTTGGAGCCGCCCGTGTCGACGCCAATCTCGCGCAGCACCGCGATCGAGGCGTTGCGCATCAGCTGGTATTCCTTGTCGGTCAGCGTCTGCGCCGGCGCCACGGTGATGGAGTCGCCGGTATGCACGCCCATCGGATCCAGGTTCTCGATGGAGCAGACGATGATGCAGTTGTCCTTGCGGTCACGCACCACCTCCATCTCGAACTCTTTCCAGCCGATGAGGCTTTCCTCGATCAGCAGCTCGTTGGTGGGCGAGAGTTCCAGACCGGTCTTGCAGATGGTCTCGAATTCCTCGGCGTTGTAGGCAATGCCGCCGCCGGTGCCGCCCAGCGTGAAGCTGGGACGGATGATGACGGGGAAACCGATGTCGCGCTGTGCCTCCCAGGCATCGTCCATGGAATGGGCAATGGCTGAACGCGCCGAACCCAGGCCGATGGATTCCATGGCCTGCTTGAATTTCTGCCGGTCTTCGGCCTTCTCGATGGCCTCGGGACGTGCGCCGATCAGCTCGACCCCGTACTTGTCCAGCACGCCGTGGCGGTGCAGGTCGAGGGCGCAGTTGAGCGCGGTCTGACCACCCATGGTGGGCAGGATGGCGCTGGGGCGCTCTTTCTCGATGATGCGTTCGAGGACCTGCCAGGTGATGGGCTCGATGTAGGTGACATCGGCCATGTCCGGGTCGGTCATGATGGTGGCCGGGTTGCTGTTGACCAGCACGACTCGGTACCCCTCCTGGCGCAGCGCCTTGCAGGCCTGGGCTCCGGAGTAGTCGAATTCGCAGGCCTGGCCGATGACGATCGGGCCGGCGCCGATGATCAGGATGCTTTCGAGGTCTGTACGCTTGGGCATGGCAGGATCACAGGCTGCGGTGCTCGGCCATCAGCCGGGCGAACCGTTCGAAGAGAGGAATGACGTCGTGGGGGCCGGGGCTGGCCTCGGGGTGGCCCTGGAAGCTGAAGGCCGGCGCATCGGTCAGTTCGATGCCCTGCAGCGAGCCGTCGAACAGCGACACGTGGGTGACGCGCACCCGGGCGGGCAGCGATTCGGCATCCACCGCAAAGCCATGGTTCTGACTGGTGATGCTGACGCGGCCAGTGTCGAGGTCCTTGACCGGGTGGTTGGCGCCGTGGTGGCCGAACTTCATCTTGACGGTGCGTCCACCGACAGCGAGGCCCAGCAGCTGGTGCCCCAGGCAGATGCCGAAGAACGGCACCTTGCGATCGAGGAAGGTGCGCAGCGCGTCAATGGCGTAGGTGCAGGGTTCCGGATCACCAGGACCGTTGGAGAAGAAGACGCCGTCGGGTTTCATGGCCAGCACGTCGGCCGCCGGCGTGGTGGCCGGCACGACGGTCACGTCGCAGCCCTGGTCGGCCAGCAGGCGCAGGATGTTGCGCTTGGTGCCGAAGTCGTAGGCGACGACGCGCAGGCGTCGGCCGTCCGGACCCGGTGCCTTTTCGTGCGGCTGGGCGCGATGACCGTCGGTGAGCGACCAGCTGCCCTCTTCCCAGACATAGGGCTTCTGCACGCTGACTTCCTTGGCCAGATCCATGCCGGCCAGGCCGGGGAAGGCACGTGCTGCAGCCAGGGCGGCATCGATGTCGAGCGGCGCATCGATATCGGCAGCGGCCACCAGACAGCCGCTCTGGGCGCCGCGCTCGCGCAGCAGCCGGGTGAGCCGGCGGGTGTCGATGCCGACCAGGCCGATCTTGCCGTGTTCCTTGAGAAGGTCAGGCAGCGATTGCTGGGCTCGCCAGCTGGAGACCTGCTGTGGCAGCGCCCGGATGACGAGACCAGCGACGTGCAGCGCCACCGATTCCATGTCTTCGGTGTTGGCGCCGGTGTTGCCGATCTGGGAGGCGGTGAGCGTGACGATCTGTCGTGCGTAGCTTGGGTCCGACAGAATTTCCTGGTAGCCGGTCATGGAGGTGTTGAAGACCACCTCTCCGGCGGAAAGCCCCGCCGCACCGAAGGAATATCCAGAAAACACGGTCCCGTCCGCAAGAACGAGAGCCGCACGGGGCAGCTTCGGAGCAAATGGATTCGGCATATCCCACCCGGTAGATAAACTGCTCGATTATGCCACAGCGAAAAAAGGCTTGCTGCAGCGCAACCCCGGCATCAGCCTGCTTCGGCTTCGGCAATCAGGCGATCGACCAGCGGCGGCACGCCCTCGGCCGCGCGGGCTGCGATGACTTCGACGCCGGCCACGGCGGGCGGGCGCGGATCGACCAGGTAGCAGCGTGTACCCGGCTGCGCACATTCCAGCAGACCCGCTGCCGGATAGACCTGCATCGAGGTACCCACCACCAGCACCGCATCGGCCTGCGACACCCATTCGGCCGCCAGATCGATGAGGGGTACGGCTTCGCCGAACCAGACGATATGGGGACGCATGGGGTAGCCGTTCGGATCCCGGTCGGCCAGCGTCTGGTCGCGGGTCCAGTCCACCACGTAGTCGTCGTCGATGCTGCTGCGCAGCTTCTTGAGTTCACCATGCAGGTGCAGCACCTGGCGGCTGCCGGCGCGCTCGTGCAGGTCATCGACGTTCTGGGTGACGATGCGCACGTCGTAGTGGTCGGCCAGCCTGGCCAGCGCGTGGTGCGCCGCGTTGGGCTGAGCCTCGAGCAGCTGGCGCCGGCGCGCGTTGTAGAAATCGATGACCAGCTGCGGATTGCGGGCAAAGGCTTCCGGCGTGGCCACCTGATCCACCCGATGCCCTTCCCACAGGCCATCGCTGTCACGGAAGGTCTTCAGGCCACTGTCGGCGCTGATGCCTGCACCACTGAGGACGACGATGCGTCGTTTCATGTCCACCTCGGCTCGTTGGATCGGGAAAGACAGCATTGTCCCAGCAAGCGTGCCCGCAAAAAAGCCCGGGCAGGCGTGACAGGCACGCACTGCACCGGGCTCATGTCCAGCCGGGAAGGATCGACTCAGTCCTTCAGCAGGTTGTTGGACTTGAGCGCAGCCAGCCACTTGTCGGCAATGACAGCTTCACCCTGATCGTTGGGGTGGAAGCGGTCACGCAACATGGTGGTGGCGAAGCCGGCGTGCTGGTCCACCACGACAACCTTGGACTTGGCGGTGGACAGCGGCGCGATCTGCGAGACGATCTGGGCGTTGTAGGCCGCAACGCTGGCCTCTTCCGTCCCCCCTTCGGTGTTCAGGTAGGGAATGACCTGAGCCACCAGGATGGTGATGTCGTCGTCCGCGGCGCGCAGCGTCTCGATCATCGCCCGCAGCTGCGTGACGGCGTTGGCCACGCCATTGGCCGCGTCGTTGTGCAGGTTGTTGGTGCCGATGTGGATGACGGCCACGTCGGGCTCCTGATCACGCACGGCAGCCTTAAGGGTGCTGAGCGCCTGCGGCAGCGCGGTGTTGACCTGATCGACACAGGCACCCCAGTAGCCCTGGTGGGCGGTGTCGAACTCGGGCAGCTTGTAGACGCCGGTATCGACCGCCGTGGTGTTGTTGGCGCACGAGTTCACGTCGGCCGTGGACGTGCCCAGCCGGGTGCCCACGAAGTCCACCTGCGGCAGGCTGGCATCGGTCATCAGGCCGTTCCAGAGATTGCGGCGGAAGCTGTCCTGGGCGGTGCCGGCCTGCGGGGCGCTGCCCTGGGTGATCGAATCGCCGATGTACATGATGCGCACCACGTCGTCATCGTTGTCGGCGCTGTTGGCGATGGGCGCACGGCCACCGGCAGGCGCAACCCCCAGCTCGTCCACCTGCGTATCGGTGGCGGTGGTGAAGTTGACGGCCTTCCAGTCATTGGTGGCCAGCCGCAGCTGGCCGTTGCCCACGTCGGTAAGCGCAGCGCCGTAGGCGCCGGTAGAACCATTGGCGGTGCCCGACTGGACCCAGGCATCGGTGGCCCAGGCAGCGGCCGTGTTGACCAGGTACTTGGCGTTGGCGCGATCATCGGCGCCACCGGCCGTGTCCTGCACCAGACGGGTCTGGGCGGTGGTGAAGATGGCCTCCACCTGGGCCGGCTTCACCAGGCTCTGCGTGAAGGCAGCCTCAGGCCAGAAGCGGAACAGCTTGCCGGCCGTCATCTTGACCGAGACACCGCCGCTGGATTCGGCGCGCAGGCAGGTGCCCAGCTCGCAGGCCTGGGCGTCGCCGTTGTAGGCTGCGTTATAGAAGGCGCCCCGCACCTGGTTGCTGTACTGCACGCGGCTCCACTTGCCGCCGCTGCGCACGTAGGTTTCCAGGTTGCGCAGCTGCACGCGGGTGTTGGTGGCCGTGTTGTCGGTAGCGGTGAAGACCTGGCCATAGGCGCCCAGTGCGGTGGCCGTGGCCGGCGCCGTAGCGTTCTGGGCCGCGGCTGCCGTGGCGTAGTAGCCCGCGGTCAGCTCGGCAGAGGTGGATTCATGTGCGCCGGTGCGGGCCGCCTTGATGGCTGCCACCGAGTTGACCGCGCCTGTGGTCGTCGTGGTCGTGCCGGTGGTTCCCGTCGTGCCGGTCGTGCCCGTGGTCGTTCCGGTCGCACCGGCATTGGTCGTGCTGGCGGTGTTGTTGTCGTTGCTGTCCGAGCCGCAGGCTCCCAGGACGAGGGAAACGGCGAGAAGCCCGGCGGTGGGCACTGCGCGAGAGATTTTCATGAAATGGATAAATCGGTAGCGCCCATGAGCCATGCCTTCGGAAGGGCTGGCCCGGACCGGACCCGGACACGTTCGATGCAAGGGCTGCACACCAGGAACCGGCGGCCACGCCGGCTCATGAAGCATCCTGCAGGAATTGTCCCGGCCTTACATGGCCCCGGGCAGGTTGAAAAGTGGCGCGCAGTGTAGCAGCGCCCCATCCCACCCTTTATTGCAGGATCACTCCGGCTGATACGCAAACCGAACAAAGCGCCGACATTGCTTGGCAAAAACGCTGCAGAAACGCTGCCGGATACGGTTCGCAGGGCGATATTTCCGGATATTTACTGAATATCTATTGCCACAACGCCCATGAATGGTGAATACATTAAGAAGATACACGCCTGCACGAAACAAACGGTCACGTTTTTCCAATAAACGATACGACCGAGACGTCTGAACCCGGCTGCCAGTACGCCAGATCCTGACATGCAGGGACATGCGCGGGGAAAGCCTCCTTTTCAGCGATAGAAGAAGTGGCGGTGCAGCGCCCACGAAAAAGCCCGGGCAGGCGTGACATGCACGCACTGCACCGGGCCTGGGCATCCGGTGTCTGCGACGATGGACCTAGGGATCCTCTGAACAAGTCCCCGCGGCCGTCGCATCCCCGTAACGGGCGCATGACTGCGTTGCCATTTGCTGTCAATAGCGCCGCTATTAACAGCAAATGTCGCCTTGTCTTGCATCCCGTTCCGTGGCGCGTCGGTTCGCGGAACTTATTCAGAGGATCCCTAGACGTTCCGCCTGTCGCGCAATGCCTGGGCCACCGTCGCGGCATCGACGTATTCCAGCTCGCCGCCCAGCGGCACACCCCGGGCCGGACGACTGACCGTCAGTCCCCGGGCCGTGAGCACCTCGCTGAGGTAATGGGCAGTGGCCTCGCCTTCCTGGGTGAAGTTGGTGGCCAGCACCACTTCCTGGACCACGCCGTCGGTGGCGCGCGCCAGCAGGCGCTCGAACTGCAGGTCGGACGGCCCGATGCCATCCAGCGGCGAGAGCCGGCCCATCAGCACGTAATAGAGTCCCTGATAGGCGCGGGTGTGCTCGATGACCAGCTGGTCGGCGGGGTTTTCCACCACGCACAGCAGTGCGGGATTGCGCGTCTCGTCGCTGCAGATATCGCACAGCTCGTGTTCGGTGAGCGTGTTGCAGCGGCTGCAGTGCCGCACCCGCTCAAGGGCGTGCGCCAGCCCCTCGGACAGGCGCCGGGCAGCATCGCGGTCGCGCTGCAGCAGGTGAAAGGCCAGCCGCCTGGCCGAGCGCGGCCCCACGCCGGGCAGTCCACGCAGGGCGAGGATCAGTTCGTCGAGGGCGGCCGGGTCCTTCACGCGCAGTCAGCCATCAGAACGGCATCTTGAAGCCCGGAGGCAGCGGCAGGCCGGCGGTGACGGCCGACATCTTTTCCTGGGCGGTCTGCTCGGCACGGCGCAGCGCATCGTTGACGGCAGCGGCCACCAGATCTTCCAGCATGTCCTTGTCGTCGGCCAGCAGGCTGGGGTCGATGGCGATGCGGCGCACATCGTTGCGGCAGGTCATCACCACCTTCACGAGGCCGGCGCCGGACTGGCCTTCCACCTCGATGTCGGCCAGCGAGTCCTGCACCTTCTTCATGTTGTCCTGCATCTGCTGGGCCTGCTTCATCAGCCCGGCCAACTGGTTCTTCATCATGACGATTTCTCTCCATCGAGGGGTTTGATCGAATCCGGCAGTATGGTGGCTCCGAACTCTTCAAGCAATGTCCGGACGAAAGGATCGGCCTTGATGGCCTCTTCACTCTCGGCCTGACGACGCGCCTGTTGTTCGGACGCACGTGCAGCCGCGGTCTGGCCGCCGGTCTGGCCCACTGTGACCTGCAGCTGCACCCCGGCACCGAAGTGGTCGGCCAGCAGCTCGCGGGCACGCTCCACCAGCGAAGGCTCGGCCAGATGGCGGATGGGCACCTGCACCTGAAAGACCTGCCCCTGCACGCCCTTCAGCTCGCTTTGCGCCAGCAGCTGGCGCACGGCGCCCTGGGCATGCAGGCGCGCCACGAGGCTCGGCCAGTCGCCGTCGAAATCCAGCGTGGTGGCGATGGCGGGCGAATCGGCCGCGGTGGGTGTGCCTGGCACCGCAGGAGCATGGGCCGCAGCGCGTGCCTGGGACACGGCTGGGGTGTTTGAGGCCGAGGGCGCCTGGGCCACCGCAGGGGCATGTGGCGCTGCAGCAGCATGTGTCACGGCGGGTGCAGCCGCAGCGGGGGCCCTGGCGGCAGTCGGCACCGAAACGGGCGGTTGCGCAGCAGATGCGCGCGACGCGGGTGCCTGCATGGCCGGTGTGGACGCGGCGGGTTCATGCGTGACAGGCGCGTGCGTGGCGGGCGCATGGGCTGCCGGGGCCGACGCTGCAGGGGCATCTGGCCCGGTGCCACGGGATGCCTGCGACCGGCGGTCGGCCGAGGTGTCGAAATAGAGATCCTGTCGGGCCGGTCGAGGCCGGTCGTCGTCGGCCGAGGAGCGGGTGGGCGATTCACCGCCTGCGGGCTGGCGTGCGCCTGTCTGGCGTGGCGCGGCGGCCGGCGCACCCGACACGGGCGCCTGCCGCGGACCCCCTGGGCCGTTGCTGCCGCGGGCCACCATGGCGGCAGCCATCTGGCGGGCACGGGCGCGGGCATCCATGGCGGCATCGCCCCCCTGCCCCGACGGTGCCATGCCCGGGCCGGCATCCGGACCACCTCCGGCATCGGCTTGCGACGCCCCTCTGGCGGCGCCCGGTTGCCCCGGTGCCGGTGCGCCCGTCTGGCCAGCAGCGCGATCCGGCGTACCGCCAAAGGACGACCGCGCCGCGCCGCCCGGTGCCGCCATGGCACGTACTGCCGCCGAGCCATGGCCCGGCGCGGCGGCGCCATCGTCCACGGCAGCCAGCGCGCCCAGCGCCAGATTGTCGGCACGGAACGCCAGCATCCGCAGCAGGGTCATCATGAAGCCGGTCTGTGCATCGGGCGCCAGCGACAGGTCACGCACGCCATGGATGGCGATCTGATACCAGACCTGCACATCGGAAGGGTCCATCTGCGCCGCCAGCACGTGCGGCTCGCCCTGGCCCACCTGGGCTAGCGCCACCCGTTGCAGCTCGGCGGCCATGGCCATCAGGATCTGGGCATGAGCCACGTTGCGGGCCGCCAGGCTGTCGGCCTGCTGCACCACGGCAGCGGCATCACCGGCGGCCAGCAGCGCCAGCAGTTCGGGGGCCAGGTCTTCATCGACCGTGCCGAGCATCTCCTGCACCGTGGCCTGCTTCACCTGCCCCGCGCCCAGCGCGATGGCCTGGTCGAGCAGCGACAGGCCGTCGCGCATGCTGCCCCCGGCGGCCTTGCCGATCAGTTCCAGGCCCCGTTCTTCATAGGGGATGTCTTCGGCCTGCAGGACGTTGGCCAGGTGTCCGGCCACGGTGGCCGGGCTGACGTTGCGCAGGCCGAACTGCATGCAGCGCGACAGCACGGTGACCGGCACCTTCTGCGGATCGGTGGTGGCCAGCACGAAGATGACGTGGGGTGGCGGCTCTTCCAGCGTCTTCAGCATGGCGTTGAAGGCGTGGGTGGAGAGCATGTGGACCTCGTCGATGACGAAGACCTTGTAGCGGCCCACCGTGGGCAGGTAGGCGGCGTTTTCCAGCACCACCGCCATTTCCTCGACCTTTCGGTTGGAGGCCGCGTCCATCTCCAGATAGTCGGGGAAGCGCCCCTCGTCCACGCCCCGGCAGGCCGAGCATTCGCCGCAGGGATGCGAGCTGACACCCTTCTCGCAATTCAGGGCCTTGGCCAGGATGCGGGCGATGGTGGTCTTGCCCACGCCCCGGGTACCGGTGAGCAGGTAGGCGTGGTGAAGCCGCTGGTTGTCGAGTGCGTGGCGCAGCGCGCGCACGACCGTGTCCTGTCCGACCAGGGAATCGAAATCGCGCGGGCGCCATTTGCGGGCCAGCACCTGATGGCTGCCGGAGGGAGAAAGTGACTGCACCGGGTTCCTTGCCGGAGCCACGGGGGCGCACCGGGCGGAAAGACTGGAAGACGGGAGGCGCCGCAGGGCCTGTGGCACCCTGTACCGGCGAGATATGAGGGGGACGAGCCGAACCCTCGGCACTTGCGGGATTCGGTTATGGCTGCTTCCTTCCGGACCTGACCAGGTTCCCGAGCCACAATGCGAGGAGGCCCGTCCGCTGGCGATTGTATATCAAGGCGCCGCAACGGCAAGTTCGGGCATGCCCGCACGCATCCGGCCCGGGATCCAACGCCTCCCTCCCCGGCATGGGCCCCGGGCGGGCGCGCCCCGGGCCTCGAAGACAGGCGCTCCGGCACGGCATCATGTCGTATCGACATATGTGTCATTCCCGAGACGATGCATGCAGCCATCGGGCCGACGGATGGCATTGATTCCCTGCCATCCACCCCGATCTGACGGAAAGAGGCCTGGATACGGGCTTTGGCACGGTACGGGGCAACGGCATTCGCGCCCCTGCCCCCGCCATCCGGCGGCATCCAGGCTTGCGTGCCCTGCGCCTCCCGGTGGCCAGCCGTGTTATTTTTAGCGTCCGAACAGGAGAGTTCCAGAAAACCCATGGGTATCAAAAACGTTTCCGCCGATTCCTTCGACACCGATGTGCTGAAGTCCGACGTGCCGGTTCTGGTCGATTTCTGGGCCGAATGGTGCGGCCCCTGCAAGCTCATCGCCCCGATCCTCGACGAGGTCTCGCACGACTACTCCGACCGCATGGCTGTGGCCAAGGTCAACGTCGACGAGAGCCAGGCCATTGCCGCCAAGTACGGCATCCGTGGCATTCCCACGCTGATGCTGTTCAAGAACGGCACGCTGGTGGGCACCAAGGTGGGCGCCGTCTCCAAGGGCCAGCTCACCGCCTTCCTCGACAGCAACCTCTGATCCCGGGTGCCGACGCACGGTGCCTGCACGCTGCGCCGGCCTGACCGGCAGTCACGCGGCGGCACCATCCTGGCACAGCCCTGTCGCGCGGAGCTTCCCGCATCCCCGGCCTTCCGCCGGCAGCCTCATCGCTCCTGCGTCGCTCCGTGTGACAGGCGTGGCGAAATCTGCGGCCGGTTTGTGTGATTTTTTTGCACATGCAGGTCATTCGTAGTACAGTGCGAACCCGAACCTGATCGGGTACTCGCCCCTGACAGACCGGCACTGCATCTGCCGGCTGCAGGTCCGATGCGCAACGGGCCATCTGCCGCAGCGCTCTGCACCGCGTGCACGCGCTGCCTGCCCGGATCCCCCGGAAGAACCGACCGCCGAGCCAGAAGCCCGGCAGGAACGGCGCACAAAGGTGCCGGCACGGTTTTCCGGACCCCTCCGGAACATCCCGGCTCTGCCCGTCGGCTTTCCAGCCATCGCGCCCAGCAGGCAATCTCCCGGCCACCGAGCCATCGTTTCCCGGTCGGCCTCCGCTCTTGCCACCGTCGCCCACAGGCGCTCCTGCTCTGTCAGGTCCGCCCGGCGCGCGGCCACACCCCCATTCCATCCTCCGAAGTCTTGCCATGCCGGCATCGTTTCCGGCGGGGCCGATTCCGACCAACCCTCATCCGTTCCAACCTATGTACCTGTCCGAGCTGAAGGCCCTGCATATTTCGCGCCTGATCGAAATAGCGCAAAGCCTGGAGATCGAAGCTGCCAACCGCCTGCGCAAGCAGGAGCTGATGTTCGCCATCCTCAAGCGCAAGGCGCGCAACGGCGACCAGATCTTCGGGGACGGCGTGCTGGAGGTCCTGCCCGACGGCTTCGGCTTCCTGCGCACCCCCGAGACCTCCTACCTGGCCAGCCCGGACGACATCTACATCTCGCCCTCGCAGATCCGCCGCTTCAATCTGCACACCGGTGACTCGATCGAGGGTGAGGTGCGCACGCCGAAGGATGGCGAGCGCTACTTCGCGCTGGTGAAGGTGGACCGCATCAACGGCGCCCCCCCCGAGCACTCCAAGCACAAGATCCTCTTCGAGAACCTGACGCCGCTGCACCCGGACGAGGTGCTGCGTCTGGAGCGCCCCGACCTGCTGACCGACGAGAACGTCACCGGCCGGATCATCGACATCATCGCCCCCATCGGCAAGGGCCAGCGCGGCCTGATCGTGGCCCCGCCCAAGAGCGGCAAGACGGTGATGATGCAGCACATCGCGCATGCCATCACCACCAACCACCCCGATGCCGTCGTCATCGTGCTGCTGATCGACGAACGCCCCGAGGAAGTGACGGAGATGCAGCGCTCGATCCGCGGCGAAGTGGTCTCCTCCACCTTCGACGAGCCGGCGACCCGCCATGTGCAGGTGGCCGAGATGGTCATCGAGAAGGCCAAGCGCCTGGTCGAGCACAAGAAGGACGTGGTGATCCTGCTGGACTCCATCACCCGCCTGGCCCGTGCCTACAACACCGTGGTGCCCTCCTCCGGCAAGGTGCTGACCGGTGGTGTGGACGCCAACGCCCTGCAGCGGCCCAAGCGCTTCTTCGGCGCAGCCCGCAACATCGAGGAAGGCGGCTCGCTCACCATCCTGGCCACGGCGCTGATCGACACCGGCAGCCGCATGGACGAGGTGATCTACGAGGAGTTCAAGGGCACCGGCAACATGGAGATCCACCTGAACCGGCGGATGATGGAAAAGCGCATCTTCCCGGCGATGGACATCAACCGTTCCGGCACCCGCCGCGAGGAGCTGCTGATCAAGCCCGAGATCCTGCAGAAGGTCTGGATCCTGCGCCGCCTGCTGCACGACATGGACGAACTGCAGGCCATGGAGTTCCTGCTGGATAAAATGAAGGCCACGAAGAACAACACCGAGTTCTTCGAAATGATGAAGAAGTGAGCCCCATGCACATCCGCCTGAAGGACCTGACCTATCCGGCCATCGCCCTGGTGGTGGCCCTGCTGCTGCGCTACCTGGTGGTGGAATCCACCGACCTGGCCCTGCACTGCGACATGCACCGATGGGAAGGCTGGTGCGGCGTGCGCACGGCGCTGGTACTGTCGTTCTTCCGGCAGGACCTGGGCTGGGTGGCCCTGGTGCTGTCGCTGCTGGCCTGCTGGCGCCAGAGCCTGCTGATGGCGCGGCTGTCGCTGGCCCTGGCCGTGGCCGGACTCCTCCTCTACTCGTATGAGCCGGCTGCCGTGGCCGCGCTGGTGGCCGCCATGCTGCTGGCGCGTCTGGACGTGAAGGCGCGCCGTCTGGCGCAGCCCGCCTGACGGCTTCACCCCGACAGCACTTCCACTTCCGGTCATCGGAAGGCACAAAAAAAGGGCCTCTCATGAGGCCCTTTTTCATGTCCGGGCAGCGCCCGGCTCAACCACTTCTTCAGTGCTCGTCCTGCGCCGGCATCCAGAAGCGGCCATCGGTGGCCACCGCAGCCAGCGCCACCACCGTGGCGCCAAACGTCAGCGACTGGCCATTGGCAAAGCCCTCGATGAGCACGAAGGCGATGCTGCCCAGCACACAGACAGCGGCGAGCACGCGCTCTTCCACGGCCCCCGCCAGCCGCAGGCCGGCCAGCCGCGCCATGGCCAGCCCCAGCAGCGGCAGCATGTACAGCACCGTCGGGAAGCCCCGGTAGCGGGCATCAAAGACCAGCAGCAGGGTCATGATGGCAGCTGCGAACAGCAGGAAGCTGCGGCACACGCCCAGCCAATCCAGCGCGTCGAAGTGCGCACGCCGACGCCGCCACAGCGTGTTGAACGACGGCACGGTCAGGCCCGCCAGCGACGAGGCACCCTGGCCAACCGGCCGGTCGGAGCGCCCCAGGGCCAGCAGCTGCGCCACCCGGAACACCAGCACCAGCGATGCCGCTCCCAGCAGCACGGTGGCACCCCATTCCAGCGCGTTGCGGTTCCAGACCATGCCATAGCGCAGCTGCGCCCCCACGAGCCCTCCGGTTGCCGCCCCTAGGGCCAACATCTGCACCTGCGACAGCCGTTCGGTCAGCTGCCAGCGGCGGGACAGCCCCAGGGCTGCCGCCAGACCGACGACGGCCCCCAGCCAGCCCAGATACCAGTACGGATCTTCCGCGACCGGGCCGGTGGCCGGGAACTTGGCCTGGCCATCACTGTCGAAGACCCCCCAGTTGCCGCCCATGGCGCCTTCCTGACCCCGCTTCCAGGGCTGGTCGAAGCCCTCGATGAAGTTGTAGTTCAGGTGGTGATCCGCCGCGGCCTGGCTGAACTCGCGCATGAAGCGCGCCTGGTTGACTCGGCTGGCCACGGCCGCATCCCGCTGGCGGCCTTCGCTGGGCCAGCCGGTCTCGCCGATCAGCACGTCCTTGCCATTGAACATCTGGCGCATGCGCTCGGCCGTGCCGGTGATGTGGTCGATGGCGGCGTGGATGCCCACCGGGTGATCTTCCCAGTACGGCAGGATGTGGACGGTCACGAACGAGACATGCCCAGCCAGCTCGGCATTCTCGCTCCAGAATTCCCAGACATCGGCGTAGGTCACGGGCACGTCGACGGCACTGCGCACCTGATCGATGTATTTGGCCATCTGCTGGGCCGACTGTTCGCGGCGCAGCAGCACCTCGTTGCCCACCACGATGCCGCGGATGGTGTCGGGGTATTCCCGCGCCAGCTGGATGGCACGCTGGATCTCGATGTCGTTCTTGTCGCGCTCACGGCCGATCCAGACACCCAGCAGCACCTTCATGCCCAGCGACTTGGCCACCTCGGGCACCTTGTCCAGCCCCTGGATGACCGAATAGGTGCGCACGCACTGCGAACGGGCCGCCAGGATGGACAGGTCTTCGCGCAGCCGCGCTTCCGAGACCATGGCACCGGGATCCAGCGGGGTCTCGCCGGGCTTGCGGAACGGCGCATAGGAGACGCACTGCAGCTTGTTGTCGGCCGCCTCGACCATCGGCTGCGGCGTGCCCTGGGCGCGCCACCAGGCCAGCACCAGCAGGGCCGCCAGCACGCTCAGCAGGGTCATCCAGCGGGAACGGTTGCGGGACAGGAAATCGAACATGGGAATGGTCTGTGACGATCGATGGGAAGGAGCACCCGGCAGGCCCCGGGATGCCGGAACGGCAGGATGGCCGGGCGGGCACAGAAGGATGATACCGGCCCCGCCGAGGAATCAGGCGGCCAGAGAATGCGCCGTTGGCGCCATGTGTATCAGGCTGCAAAGTGACGTGACAGCCTCGTAATTCTGCCAGAGCCGACAACGCATAGAATCTCGGGTTGTCCGCGCAAAGGTCGTGTCGGACGTTCTGCATGTCATTCATGACATTCCGCACGTACGGCAGACTTTGACCGGCCTGCCTGGTCCCGCGAAGGTTCATCATTGCGGGATCGGGCACAATGCCCGGCGCACGCCCGCCTCCGGCATGTCCGGGGCGCGCCGCGTCGACGCATCGCATCTCGTTCGTCAATCCCGACAGGAAGCATCCCCTATGTCCGGACCGGACTCCCCTTCGTCCACCCAGGCCCCCCCCAGCCACCCCATTCCCGACAACCCGCTGGGCGAGCATTTCCGCAACCACCATCCAGTCACCTTCGGCCGCGTGGTGGGCGCGGCGTTCCTCGCCCTGTCGCTGGCCGTGCTGAACTTCGTGACCTGGGACAAGATCAACCCGCTGGTGGACGCGCCGGCCTTCTACGGCAAGATCAGCGGCCTGGCCTACAACTCCGCCCAGCGCTGGGACAACCCGCTGGATGGCCGCAACGCCGATGAGTCCTCGATCGAGAAGGACTTCAAGATCCTGTCCGACTACACGACGCGGGTGCGAACCTACAGCAGCGTCGACCAGCCCAACATTCCAGCCCTGGCCGAGAAGGCCGGCCTGCACCTGACGGCCGGTGTCTGGGTCAGCAAGGATGAGGAGCGCAACCAGAAGGAATTCGACGCCATCGAGAAGGCGGTGCATGACACCAGCTCCATCGAGCGGGTCATCGTCGGTAACGAACAGGTGCTGCACGCCGGCCGCACCCCGGCCGAGCTCATCCAGAACATGCGCGAGGTCAAGCGCCGGGTACGCAAGCCGGTCTCCACGGCCGAGCCCTGGCACATCTGGCTGCGCTACCCCGAGCTGGCCGCCAACGCCGACTTCATCACGGTCCACCTGCTGCCCTACTGGGAAGGCCTGCCGGTCCAGCAGGCGCTGGAGTACACCTTCGGCCGACTGCACGAGGTGCAGCGCCGCTTCCCCGACAAGAAGATCGTGATCGGTGAGGTGGGCTGGCCCAGTCAGGGCGACCGCCGCGACTCCTCCCGGGCCTCGCCGGCCAGCCAGGCCGAGTTCATCCGGGGCTTCCTGGTGCGCGCTGCCGCCGAGAACATCGACTACTTCCTGATGGAGGGCATCGACCAGCCCTGGAAGATCGAGCTGGAAGGCCGGGCCGGCCCGTACTGGGGCTACCTGGACGCCTATCGTCAGCCCAAGTACAGCCTGACCGGCCCCATCGAGCGTGATCCCAACTGGGAGACCAAGGCCGCCCTGGCGTCGGCCATCGGCGTGGTGGCGCTGTTCTGGTTCATGTTCAGCTTCTCCAACCTGCAACTGCCCAGCCGCATCGCCTTCGGCCTGGTGCTGCAGGCCGTCATCTCGCTGTTTGCCTGGCTGGTGGCCCTGCCCTTCGACTACTACATGCGCCCGATCGACTGGACCTTCCTGGTGATCCTGGTGCCGTCGCTGCTGGCCATGTCCACCATCCTGCTCACCAACTTCTTCGAGTTCGTCGAGATGTTCTGGCCGGGCAACCTGCGTCACGTCTACCGCCCCCGGCCGCTGGCCCCCGGCGCGCGTGAGCCCAAGGTGTCGCTGCACCTGGCCTGCTGCAACGAGCAGCCCGACATGGTGATCGCCACCATCAAGAGCCTGGCTGCGCTGGACTACAGCAACTTCGAGGTGCTGGTCATCGACAACAACACGAAGGACGAGAAGCTCTGGAAGCCGGTCGAGGAATTCATGGCCACGCTGCCCGAGAACTTCAAGTTCTTCCACCTGCCCAAGTGGCCCGGCTTCAAGGCTGGCGCGCTCAACTACGGGCTGACGCAGACGGCGCCCGATGCCGAGATCATCGGCGTGGTGGATGCCGACTACGTGGTGGTGCGTCGCTGGCTGAAGGACGTGGTGAGCTACTTCGATGATCCGGACACCGCCGTGGTGCAGTCTCCGCAGGCCCACCGGGGCTGGAGCCGCCACACCTTCCGGCGGATGATGAACTACGAGTACGACGGCTTCTTCCGCATCGGCATGCACCACCGCAACGAGCGCAACGCCATCATCCAGCACGGCACCATGACGCTGGTGCGCGCCCAGCCGCTGCTGGAGGGCAAGTGGTCGGAATGGACCATCTGCGAGGACGCCGAGCTGGCCCTGCGCCTGATGAATCAGGGCTACACGCTGCGCTACGTGGACGTGGTGATGGGTCGCGGCCTCACGCCCGACACCTTCTTCGCCTTCAAGAAGCAGCGCAAGCGCTGGGCGCAGGGTGCCATCCAGATCATGAAGGCGCACGCGAAGACCCTGTTCGGCCGCAGCAACCTGACGGCGGCGCAGCGCTACCACTTCATCACGGGCTGGTTCTCGTGGATCGGTGACGCACTGCACCTGCTGTTCGCGCTGGCTGCCATCGCGTGGAGCATCGGCATCATTGCCGCGCCCCACCTGTTCAGCCTGCCCATCCTGCTGTTCATGATCCCGCTCATCGCCTTCTTCTTCTTCAAGGCGCTGATGGGACCGCTGATGTACATGCGCCGCGTGCGCTGCGAGCAGAAGGATGTCTGGGGCGCCGCGCTGGCCGGCATGGCCCTGTCGCACGGCATCGCCCAGGGCGTGTTCTCGGGCCTGTGGAACAAGACGGCCGTCTTCGAGGTGACCGAGAAAGGCGGTGGCGCCGGCACGCAGGCGGCCGATGTCGAGTCGGCCTCGGCTGCGTCGGCCACGCCGGCCGCCGACACCGCTGCAGCCGGTGCTGCCGTGGACACCATGACCACGAGTCCTGCCCCGGCACCCAAGCCGGCCAAGCCCGCCAAGCCCAAGAAGCCCGCGGGCATGGCCTGGGGTGGCGTGCGTGAGGAAGCCCTGCTGCTGATCGGTCTGCTGGTGGCAGCGCTGGGCATCTCGATGACCCGGCTGCCCAACCACCTGGAATCGGCCATGTGGATGGTGGTGCTGGTGCTGCAGGCGGTGCCCTACATGGCTGCCGTGGCCTGCGCCCTGCTGTCGGCCTCCAAGGCCAAGCACCTGGAGAAGAAGCCTCGCAAGACATCCGGCCAGTCCGGCAGCGAGGCAACCAGCGACGAGGGATCGGCCAGCCAGGCCGCCAGCGCCTGAACCAGGCATCGCGCCTCTGGCCGCCCCTGACGGGCGGCCCCGGACGGGGACGGGACGGATTTCGATCCACCCGTCCCCGTTTCTTCATGGGCCGCCATCCGTCGGCCAGCGTTGCCCGAAGCCCCCGACAGCCGGTGCTCCAGGCCCGACCAGCGGGGGCGAATCGTTGCACGGGCATGCCAAACCGTTATAATGGACGTTTACTTGTCGTACCGTTGCGTGCGTTTTCATCACCTGCTTCGGCGCTGAACACCCAACCGATTCCCCTATGAAAGAAGGCATCCACCCCGAGTACCGCGAAGTCGTGTTCCAGGACATGGCCAACGGTTTCAAGTTCATCACGCGTTCCACGGTGCACACGCGCGAAACCATCAAGATGGACGACGGCAAGGAATATCCGCTGATGAAGCTGGACGTGACCTCCGAGTCCCACCCGTTCTACACGGGCGCCCAGCAGCGCATCATCGAGACCGGCCGCGTCGAGAAGTTCCGTCAGAAGTTCGCCCGCACCGGCGCTACTGCCGCCAAGGCCTGATCCGTTCTACGGCCCCTGGCCGCGGTTCGCCGTGGCCCCAGAAAAGCCCTGGCAACTGCCGGGGCTTTCTTTTTCCATGGTCTCTCGTGCGTCCGATGCGCCCCTGGCGGACAATGAGCCCAAACGATGACTGATCGGCCCCACAGGATCCGACGATGACAAGCTCTAGTTCCGGGTCGCGCGTCAGACCCTATCTGGTCACCTCGGCAGACGCCGCGCGCCTGCCGCGCTGGATTCCGCTGCTGTTCTGCGCGGTCTATGTCCTGGCCGGCCTGTTCGGACGCGACCCCTGGCGGACCGATGATGCCATCGGTTTCGGCATTGCCCACACCATGGCCACCGGCAACAGCATCGACTGGCTGCTGCCCAACGTGCAGGGTCAGCTGGTGCCTGACGAGGGGGGGCCGCTGCCCTTCTGGGCGGGCGCGCTGGGCATGCACGCCGCACGGCTCTTCAACACGCTGCTGGCCAGTTTCTTCGGCCATGCGGCTGACGGCTGGCGCATCGCCCCGGACCTGGCCATGCGGCTGACGGCGGCTGCCGGCATCGCCCTGGCCATGACGCTGCTCTGGTATGCGGCGCGCAACCTGGCCGTGCGGCCCGAGATCCAGCCTCAGGACCCGTTCGGCGCCGGTGCCAGTCCGCAGGACTTCGGCCACGCGGTGGCCGATGCGGCACTGCTGGCCGTGCTGGCCTGCTTCGGCCTCATCGCTCCCATCCACGAGACCACAGCCAACGCCTCGCAGATCCTGTGCGTGGCGCTGCATCTGTTCGGCCTGTCGGTCGCCATCGATCGTCCCCGCCGCGGCGGGCTGCTGATGGGCCTGGCCATTGCCGCCAGCCTGCTCACCTACGGCATTCCGCTGGCCGTCGTCATGCTGCTGGCCACGCTGCTGCTCCTGTGGCTGGTGGTGCCCTTCCGGCTGGTGGCGGGCTGGATCCTGCTGACGATGCTGCCGGTTGCCGTGCTGGGCAGCATTGTCTGGCCGGCACTGCTGGCCTATTTCAGCCACTCGGACGCTGTGGTGCAGGCCCTGCCCCTGATGGAGGGGGACAGCAACCTGCCGGTGGACCCGGCCGCCAGCCAGAAGGTGGCGGAGTTCTTCCACGGCTGGCTGTCCTGGAATGCCGGCATGTTCGGCGCACCGAGCGGTGAAGCGCTTTCCCAGCTGGGCGGCACGCTGCCGTGGTACCTGTGGCCGCTGTGGCCGTTCGTGCTGTGGGGCATGTGGCGCTGGCGGGCCGGCTGCCGTGAAGCGCCCATTGCCGCGCCCCTCTTCCCGCTGCTGCTGATGCTGCTGGCCTCGCTGTGCAACCCGCAGACGGCTGACCACCAGGCCACGCTCACCCCGATGGTGCTGCCGATGGCCGTGCTGACCGGCATGACGCTGCCCATGATCCGCCGCAACCTTGTCAGCGTGGTGGACTGGTTTGCCGTCATGATCTTCTCGGTGGCCAGCCTGGCCGTCTGGGCCTACTGGGTCGCCTTCATGTCGGGCTGGCCGCCGCGCATGGCAGCCCGGGCCGAAGCCGCGCTGCCGGGCTTTGTCGCCCACGTCTCGGTCATCGAGCTGATCATCGGGCTGCTGGCCACCGGGGCCTGGGTGCTGCTGGTGGTGTGGCGCGTGTCGCGCCGGCCGCGCCCCTTCTGGCGCCCCATGGCCCTGTCGTCGGGTGGCATGGTGCTGACCTGGCTGCTCCTGATGACCCTGTGGCTGCCTGCCGGCAACTGGCGCAAGAGCTACCAGGAACTGGTGATTCCCACGCGGGCACTGTTTGCCAGCCAGCCGGGCTGCGTGCTGCATGCCGGAGCGGATGCCGGGGAACTGGCCCTGTTTGCCTACTACGCCGGCGCCCGCTTCGTGCGGCTGCCGGATCTGCGGCAGCAGGATGACGCGCCGCCCAAATCTGTCTGCCCCTGGCTGCTGGTGGCCGACGACACGCCGGGCACGCCCATCAACCTGCCTGACCTGCTGGGTCGCGCCAAGAATCCCAGCCTGGATGGCGACACGCCCGCCGAGATCCTGGCCCAGCCCTGGCAGTCGCTGTGGCAGCGCCAGCGGCCCTTCGGCAAGACACCGCACCTGCTGGGGCTGTACCGACGGGTGCCTGTCGAGACGGCGCCCAACCCCTGAGCGCCTGCGCCCTGATCCCGGCCGATCGCCGGGGTCGGGGTCAGTCCCTGGGCTGCCCGGCCGGCCCGATGAAGTGCTGGCGGTAGTGCCGAAGCTCGTCGATGGACTCCTGAATGTCGGCCAGCGCCGTGTGGGCGCCCCGCTTCTTGAAGCTGCGGTAGACCTCGGGCGCCCAGCGTCTTGCCAGCTCCTTCAGCGTGCTCACATCCAGGTTGCGGTAATGGAACCAGCTCTCCAGCTCGGGCATGTAGCGCGCCATGAAGCGTCGGTCCTGCCCGATGGAGTTGCCGCACATGGGTGACTTGCCTTCCGGCACCCAGGCGCGAATGAACTCCAGCAGGATGCCCTGCGCCGCGGCCTCGGTCAGCGTCGAGGCCCGCACGCGGTCGATGAGCCCGGACTTGCCATGGGTGGACTGGTTCCACTTGTCCATGGCGTCCAGCACCGTGTCGGGCTGGTGAATGGCCAGCACCGGCCCTTCGGCCAGCAGGTTCAGCTCGCTGTCGGTCACCACCATCGCCACCTCGATGATGCGGTCGATGTCGGGATGCAGGCCGGTCATTTCCATGTCGAGCCAGACCAGACGGCTCTCGTCAGGCCGGCCAGGGGGAACGAACACGGTGCCCAGCGGCTGGCCATCGGCCGTGTGACCGGCCGAGACGCCGCGCGGAGTGCCCTCCGACGCCTGATCCATCCCGTTCCGTTCGTTTTCCGGGGCGGCTGCCGCCCCCGTTGTGTCTTGGGTTTCCATGCTTTAATTGTCGCATGCAACCCCTGCACTTCAGCTTCCTGTTCGTCGGATTCCTGTTGCTGTCGCTGGTTCTGCGCCTCTGGCTGGCCAGTCGCCAGGTCCGCCACGTCAGCCGGCACCGCGACGCCGTGCCCGAACCCTTCGCCAGCCGCATCAGCCTGCCGGCCCACCAGCGCGCCGCCGCCTACACCATCGCCCGCGTGCAGCTGGGCATCGTCGACCAGTGCGTGGGCGCGGTGGTGCTGCTTGCCCTCACCCTGCTGGGCGGCCTGCAGTTCATCCACGAAACCTGGATGCGCTGGCTGCCCGACCAGCCGCTCCTGCAGCAGCTGCTCGTCATGGCCACCACGCTGCTTCTCATCAGCCTGGCCGAGCTGCCGGTGGACTGGTGGCGGCATTTCCGGCTGGAAACCCGCTTCGGCTTCAACCGCATGACGCCGGCGCTCTTCGTGGCCGACCACCTGAAGGCGCTGCTCGTTGGCGCCCTGCTGGGCCTGCCGCTGCTGGCAGCCCTCATCGCGCTGATGCAGCACACCGGCCAGCGCTGGTGGTTGTGGGCCTGGGCCTTCTGGATCGGCTTCAACGTGGTGGTGCTGCTGCTCTTTCCCACCGTCATTGCCCCGCTCTTCAACCGCTTCGAGCCGATGGCCGACGGACCGGTGAAGGAACGCATCCTGGCGCTGCTGGCGCGCTGCCAGTTCAGCGCCGGCGGCCTGTTCGTGATGGACGGAAGCCGCCGCTCGGCCCATGGCAACGCCTACTTCACCGGCTTCGGCAAGAGCCGGCGCATCGTCTTCTTCGACACCCTGCTGGCCCGACTGGAGGTCGACGAGGTGGAGGCCGTGCTGGCGCACGAGCTGGGCCATTTCAAGAAGAAGCACATCCAGAAGCGTCTGGTGCTGCAGGGCGTGTTCAGCCTGGTTGCCTTTGCGCTGCTGGGCTGGCTGTCGTCGCAGATCTGGTTCTACCAGGGCCTAGGCATCGCCATCAGCCCGCTGCAGACCCAGGCGCCAGCCGGTGTGGCGCTGCTGCTCTTCTTCCTGGCCCTTCCCGTCTTCCTGCTGCCGCTGCGGCCACTGATGGCCTGGATGTCGCGCCGTGACGAGTTCGAGGCCGACGCCTTCGCGGTGGAACACAGCAACGGACAGGCACTGGTCTCGGCCCTCACCAAGATCTACGAGGACAACGCCAGCACCCTCACGCCTGATCCGCTGCATTCAGCGTTCTACGACTCCCACCCGCCGGCGCCGCTGCGCATCGGCCGGATCCGGCAGCTGCTGGACAAGGCAGCCCCGGCGGCCCAATGACCGCCCCTGCGACCCGCTAACCGCCATGATCCCTCCTCAGCCATGACCTCACCCGATCACCCGCGCCGAACCGGCCCCGCCGACGACTCCGACGACGACTACACGGGTGCCCGCTACGAGGACGAGGCCATGGCCCTGGCCAGCAAGGGCCGGGGACGCCAGCCCCCCCGCCCGGGCAGCAGTCGTTCCTACACCCGCAAGACCCCGGCCGGCAGCCAGGCCCAGCCACGCGGCCAGACCCGTTCCGAGCGACTGCAGGCCGACGTGATGGCGGCCTATGGCCGCCAGTTCCTGCTGGCCCCGACGGATGGCGGGCCGCACCTGCCCGCCATGGCGGTGGGCCGGCGCCTGGACTGCGTGGTGGGCGACCACGTGACCTACCGGCAGGCCGACAGCGGCCCATCGGCCATCGAGAGCGTGGCGCCGCGTCGCAACCAGGTGCGCCGCCGCGATGCCTTCCGGGAGAAGATCATCGCCGCCAACGTCGATCAGGCTGCCGTGCTGATCAGCGGCTACCCCGCCTTCGACGAGGCGCTGCTGATGCGGCTTCTGCTGGGCCTCACCGCCGAGGACATCCCGGTCCTGGTGCTGGTGACCAAGCAGGACCTGAGCCAATCGTTCGAGCAGGTGCAGGCACGCACGCGCGTCTACGAGTCGCTGGGCTACCCGATGCTGCCCATTTCGGCCCTGAAGGATCCCGCCTCGCTGGAACCCGTGCAGGAACACCTGGTCGGCAAGCGCACCGTACTGCTGGGCCAGAGCGGCATGGGCAAATCCACCCTGCTCAACGCCCTGGTGCCCACTGCCAGCCAGCAGACCAACGAAATCTCCACCGCGCTGTCCAGCGGACGTCACACCACCACCTTCAGTCGTGCCTTCATCCTGTCTGATGGCCAGAGCTGGCTGATCGACACCCCGGGCTTCCAGCAGTTCGAGCTGGCGCACCTGAGCCGCTGGCAGCTGCTGCACGCCATGCCGGAGTTCCGTCCCTACCTAGGTCAGTGCCGCTTCAATGACTGTCAGCACCACGACGAACCGGGCTGCGCCATCCGCGATGCCGCTGAACGCGGCGACATCGACTCTCACCGCTACGAACTGTTCCAGCAGCTGGTGGATTACGACTAGGCGTCTGCGGCGTTGAGGGCTGAAGGCTGAAGGTTGAGGGTTGAGGACTGGGTGCTGGGTGCTGGGTGCTGGGTGCTGGGTGCTGGGTGCTGGG
>ERZ773057.233-NODE-233-length-25517-cov-3.473176_pt1 | contig 25517 bp, 16 predicted proteins | sample MGYA00580629_ERZ773057 | MGnify/ENA primary metagenome ERZ773057 (study PRJEB29015, sample SAMEA2738143) | human oral metagenome | biome: human oral; feature: human-associated habitat; material: saliva | place: China | collected 2163 ...
CGGCGTCGGGGAGGCGCCGACCCCCGGCCAGCCCGGCCCGCCACGGCCCTGCGGGCTCCTCCAGGCCGTCGAGGATCACGGTGACGAGCCCGGCCAGCAGGGTCTGCTTGTTGCTCACGTGCCAGTAGAGGGCGCCGGCCCTCACCCCGAGAGAGTCGGCCAGGCGCCGCATCGTGAGATCGGCCAGGCCGTACTCGTCGAGGATCGCCAGGGCCGCGTCGGTGACATCCGTGTCGTTGAGAGCCATGAGGTCAGCCCAGGGAGTCGTAGAGCCCGTTGGTGAAGGCGCCGAGCTCCTCGGCGGCAGGCCCCGTCGCGGTGACCTGGATGAGGCCACCGGTCAGCTCGCGGGTGCAGGTGACGGCCTGCGGCACGTCCTGCGGTGCACCGCAGACGGAGGCGCCGACCTCGGTCGTGTCGCTGGTCTTCTTGCGCAGCGACTCCAGGTAGCCCTTGTCGCGGGTCGCGATGAGCGTCACCAGGCGCGTGCCGGTGCCGTCGGAGTAGACGCCGGTCTGCATGACCGCCGGGGTGTTGTCGATGGTCGTCGGCGCCGGCGTGGGGGACTCCTGGGCGCTCCAGCCGTCGAACTGCGCGGGCAGGGCGAGGTCGTCGGCGGCCAGGGGGGTGGGGCTGTCCGACGTGCTCGCGGCCGGGGTCGACGGGCTCGACGAGGCGCTGGCCGAAGGCCCTGGCTCCGGCGAATCCGCGCATCCGGCGAGCCCCAGCACGGCCAGTGCCGCGCCGACGATGACGAGCGGATCCCTCCAAGAGCCCATGGGGCAAGTATGGCAGCCGTTCCGGACAGGACGAGGGACGAGCACGGACTCGCGGATACAAGTGAAAGTTCATATCGTGGCAGGTGCTCCTGCCGGACGGTTCCGCGGCGGTCCTGCCACGGCATCACGGGATGCGATGAGGCGAGGAGGATCCATGGCCATGATGATCGACGATGAACACGTCCTGACGACGGCCGAGGATGCCCGGGATGCAGGGGCCGTGGCCGAGGGGCTGCGCCGTCCGAACCCCGCGCTTCATGCGGGGAACCTGCCGCCGCGGATCGTGGAACTTCTTCTCCGGGTGCTCGACGCGACGGCCAGAGGAGGCACCCTCAGCGTGACTCCTCTTCCCGAGGAGCTCACGACGTCCACCGCGGCCAAGATCCTCGGCATCTCGCGCCCCACCCTGATGAAGATGATCCACGAGGGGCGGATTCCCGCTCATGAGGTCGGTACGCACCATCGTCTGAGGACCCAGGACGTCTTCGCCGAACTGCGCAGGCGCCGTGAACGCCAGAGCGCCGCCTTCGCGGTGGAGGGCGACGAGATCTGACATCCGCGGGGTGTCCGGTGGGCTCGAGAGGACCCGATCGGGGGCGGCGTCGTTCTTGCTGGTGGGGTCCTCCATGCGGAACGCCGTGATCATGCGCGGCGGGCCCGTCCGACGAGCCGCATGAGGCCCGACGCGCCGGGGCCCGCCCCCGGTGGCAGGGGCGGGCCCCGGACTCGGCCCGGACGGCTCAGATCTGGTAGTACAGGTCGAACTCGTAGGGGTGCGGGCGCTGCTGCAGCTCGGCGATCTCCGCGCGCTTCATCGCGATCCAGGTGTCGATGAGGTCGAGGGTGAAGACGTCACCGGCGAGCAGGTAGTCGTTGTCCTTCTCGAGGGCGTCGAGCACCTCGGACAGCGAACCGGGCACCTGGTCGACCTCGTCGTACTCCTCGGGGGGCAGCTCGTAGAGGTCCTTGTCGATCGGGGCCGGCGGCTCGATCCGGTTCTGGATGCCGTCGATGCCGGCCATGAGCTGGGCCGCGAAGGCGAGGTACGGGTTGGAGCTCGGGTCGGGGCAGCGGAACTCGATGCGCTTGGCCTTCGGGTTCGGGCCGGTGATCGGGATGCGGATGCAGGCCGAGCGGTTGCCGTTCGAGTAGACTAGGTTGACCGGCGCCTCGAAGCCCGGCACGAGACGGTGGTAGCTGTTGACGGTCGGGTTGGTGAAGGCCAGCAGGCTGGGGGCGTGCCTGAGCAGGCCGCCGATGTAGTGGCGGGCCATGTCGGACAGCTGCGCGTAGCCGTTCTCGTCGAAGAACAGCGGCTCGCCCCTGTTCCAGATGGACTGGTGGCAGTGCATGCCCGAGCCGTTGTCGCCGAAGACCGGCTTGGGCATGAAGGTGGCGGTCTTGCCGTGCAGGTAGGCGGTGTTCTTCACGATGTACTTGAACTTCATCGTGTTGTCGGCGCTGGTGAGCAGCTCGTCGAAGCGCCAGTTGATCTCGGCCTGGCCGGCGGAGCCGACCTCGTGGTGGGCGCGCTCGATGTCGAGGCCGGCGGCCAGGCAGCGCTTCACCATCTCGTCGCGCAGGTCCCCGTAGTGGTCGGTGGGGGCGACGGGGAAGTAGCCTCCCTTGACCCGCACCTTGTAGCCCTGGTTGCCGCGGTCCTCGGTGCGGCCGGTGTTCCAGGCCGCCGCCTCGGCGTCGACCGAGTAGAAGGACCTGTGGCCGTTGGTCTCGTAGCGCACGTCGTCGAAGACGTAGAACTCCGCCTCGGGGGCGAAGTAGGCGGTGTCGCCGATGCCGGTGGTGCCGAGGTAGGCCTGGGCCTTGCGGGCGATGTTGCGGGGGTCCCGGCTGTAGGGCTCCTTCGTGATCGGGTTGTGCACGAAGAAGTTGATGATGAGGGTCTTGTGCTCGCGGAAGGGGTCGAGCCAGGCGCTGGACGGGTCGGGCATGAGCGCCATGTCGGACTCGTTGATCGTGGCGAAGCCCTCGACGGAGGAGCCGTCGAAGGCGAGGCCCTCGGTGAAGACCTCGGGGCCGAAGCCGCTGGACGGGACGACGAAGTGCTGCATGACACCTGGCAGATCGCAGAAGCGCACGTCGATGAACTCGACGTGCTCGTCCTCGATGAACTTCAGCAGGTCATCGGCGCCTTTGAACATGTTTTCCCCCCGGGAGAGTCGAGCGGGGCCCGGTGCCCTGCTCGTACGGTGACGGGCATCACGCTACTAGGTGCGGGGCCCCCGGTGTTGCACGCGGGTTTCAGCGAGGTTACGGGGCCGGACCGCGCGGCAGGGATCGGACCGCGCCCGGCGGGCCCGCCGGATGTTCATCGCGGCCCGCGCCCGGCCGGCCCGTCCTCAGGATCCCCCTCTGCCGTGCGAGGAGGTCTCGAACAGCAGGTTGATCTGCTCGTTGGCCTCGTCGAGGGAGGACGCGGGGAGGCGCTCCGACCAGACGGCCTCCATCGCCGGGCTCATGATGGCCAGGATGTCGGCGCCGAAGTAGGACAGCGGGAAGTAGAAGCCGGTGCCGTTCTCGACGTGCTGGGTGAAGGAATCCACGGGCAGGCCCGTCCGCTCGAAGACCTCGATGGCCTTCTCGGTCGACGAGGCGATCGCCGGGAAGACGACGCCGTACGAGGCGACGATGTCCTGCGCCTCGGCCGTGCCGAGGAAGGCCACCCACCGGCAGGCCTCGGCGATCCTCGGCGACTGCTTGACGACCGAGTCGCCGACGCCGTTGAGCATCGACGCGTTGCGCCCCGACGGGCCCACCGGGGTGGCGGCGATGCCGACGTCGATGTCCAGCTTCGCGAAGGTGTTGAACATCCAGGCGCCGTGGACGACCATGGCCACGGCGCCCGAGCCGAGCTGGATGTCCTGCCCCGTCACGTCGGAGAAGGTGCCGTAACTGTTCAGACAGCCCTTGTCCACCAGCCCGAAGTACCAGTCGATGGTCCGCTGGAACCGGTCGGCGTCGTCGTACCGGTAACGGGTGCCCCAGGTCGGCCTGTCCATGTACGACCAGTCGCCCACCGAGCCGGTGAAGGGGCTCCAGGACGTCTGCCCGTCGCCGTCCCCGGCGTCCTTGGTGCCGAGGCCGTAGACGGCGACGTGATCCTTGTCGAAGCCCTCCTCGTCGCCGCGCACCCCGTTGCGGTCGACGGTGAGGTGGGCGATCATCGCCTCGAAGCTGCCGCCGTCGTCGGGGTTCCAGTCCCAGTGCGCGACGTCCTCCTCGGTGTAGCCGGCATCGGCGAGCATGCTCCGGTTGTAGAAGACCGCCTCGGTGTCCCAGTCCTTGGGGCAGCCGTACTGGTGGCCGTCCTCGCCCTTCCACAGGTCGATGAGGCCCGCCTGGAAGGACGACTCGTCGACGCCCGCCCAGGCCTCCTGCTCGTCCAGGGGCACGAGCACGTCGAGGTCGACGAACTGGGCGAACTTCGAGACGTGGTCGATGAAGGCGTCCGGCCCGGTGCCGGCGATGAAGGCGGCGGTCAGCTTGGTCCAGTAGTCGTCCCAGCCGGTCTGGGTGATGTTGACCGTGATGCCGGTCTTCTCCTTGAAGCGTTCGGCGCAGGCCTCGTAGGCGGGCTTCTGGAGCGAGTCCCACAGCCAGTACTCGACCGTGCTGCCGCCCTGTGAGCCGGTGCCGTCGGAGGAGCAGGCGCCCAGACCCAGGGCGGCGGTGCCCGCCGCGAGGGAGGCGAGCGCGGTGCGGCGCGTGATCATGGGCGAGGAGGGCCTGCCGGTGCGGGGGATTCTCTCGTTCATCGTGGTGCCTCACTTGATCCCGGTGAAACCGATGGAGTTGACGATGCGCTTGGCCGAGGCCATGAAGAGCAGGAGCATCGGCAGGGCCGCCACGAGGGTGGCGGCCATGAGACCGGCCCAGTCGGTGCCGCTGGAGGGCGCCTGGGACTTGAAGACCGCGACGGCCACCGTGAGCACCCGTGAGGAGTCCGAGTAGGAGACCAGCAGGGGCCAGAAGTAGTCGTTCCACGCCGTGATGTAGGTGAGGATCGCGAGCGTCGTGATCGGGGCCTTGGCCATCGGCAGGACGAGTTGGAAGAACACGCGGATCTTCGAGGCGCCGTCCAGGAGGGCGGCCTCCTCCAGCTCGTACGGGATGTTCATGAAGAACTGCCGCAGGAAGAACACCGCGAAGGGCGTCATGAACATCGTCGGCAGGGCCATGCCCAGCAGGCTGTCAATGAGGTGGAGCTGCCTGATCAGCACGAAGTTCGGCAGCAGCGTGAAGATCGACGGCACCATGAGGGCCGCGAGGAAGACGCCGAAGACGACGTCCCGGCCCCGCCAGCGCAGTCGGGCGAAGGAGTAGGCGGCCATCGAGGAGAAGAAGACCTGGCCCGCCGTCACGAGCGTCGCGACGACGAAGGAGTTGCGCAGGTAGATCCAGAAGTTCATCGAGGCGCCGGAACCGCCGTCGGCGATCGCCTCCTCGGTGGACTGCATGCCGAAGACGCGCTCGAAGCCGCGCAGATTGGCATCGACCGGCAGGATCGAGGTCGGGTCGCTGGTCAGCCCGGCGTTCGAGGACAGCGCGGTGCGCAGCACCCAGTAGAAGGGCAGGATCGTGATGATCATGATGAGGATCATCACGATCCAGGCGAGGGCGTGCCCGACGGAACGGCGCCCGCCGGCCGGCTCGGCGGCCGGTGCGGTGGCGGCCTCAGAGGCCGGGCCGGTGGTGGAGATGGTGCTCATGGTCGTTCCTCCTCAGGCCAGGTCCGTCTCGCCGGCGCGCGTCATCCGGTACTGGAGGATCGTGATGGCGGCCAGCACGAGGAGCAGTCCGACGGCCATCGCCGAGGCGTAGCCGAACTGGAAGCGCCCGAAGGCCATGTCGTAGATGTAGTACTGGAGCACGCGGGTGGCGTTGACCGGGCCGCCCTGGGTCGTCACGGAGACCGTGTCGAAGACCTGGAAGGAGCCGATCATCGTCATGATGAGGACGAGCGCGAGGATGGGGCGCAGCAGCGGCATCGTGATCCGCCAGAACATCGTCCACTCGCTGGCGCCGTCCACCTTGCCGGCCTCGTAGACCGAGTTCGGGATGGACTGCAGGCCGGCGAAGATGAGCAGGGCCGTGTAGCCCATGTGGCGCCACACGTTGATGAGCGCGATGGTCGGGATCGCGAGCGCCGAGGAGAAGAAGTTGACGCTCTCGCCGGTGATGGCCTCGATGATCTGGTTGGAGATGCCGAGGGTGTTGTCGAGGATCCACAGCCAGAGCATGGCCACGACGACGTTCGAGACGAGGTAGGGCGTGAGGACGACCGAGCGGACGAGGGTCGACTGGGTGAGGCGCTGCATGAGCACGGCGATGAGCAGCGCGAGGAGCGTCTGGAGGCCGATGTTGATGACGACGTACTCGAGCGTGACCTTGACCGCGTTCCAGAAGATCGAGTCGCCGAGCATGCGCTCGTAGTTCGCGAGACCGGTGAACTGCTCGGGCGTGAGCAGGTTGTACTCGGTGAGGGACAACCAGATGCCGCGGACCAGCGGCCACAGGTAGAAGGCGACGAGCCCGATGCCGGCGGGGATGATGAAGGCGATGCCGAGCACGCGGTCGTCCTTCGTCCTCCTGCCGGGTCTCGGAACCGCCCCGGTGAGGGCGCTCATGAGGATCCTCCGTTCGCCGTGGAGTGTGCTCGGATCGCCGGCGCGCGGTCCGGGCCGAGGGCGGTCGCGCGCACGAGCAGAAGGTGGTCCGGGTGGATGGAGGGCAGGGACAGGCCCGTCGCCGACAGATAGGCGCCGGGCAGGACGACGCCCTCGGGGCGGGTCCAGGGGGCCCCGTAGCGCAGCTCCTCGCCGAGCGGCGTCTCGAGCCGCACGTGATAGGTGCGCGCCGGGTCGAGGCCCGGCAGCGGGCGGGGCGCGGCGGGCCACGAGAGCGGCTGGCCGAGGGCCGCGATCTCGTAGAGGGCGTCGGAGCCGTCGGCCGCGACGACGCCCTGGATGCGCAGGGGCTCGTCCTCGTCGAGGTCGGCGTGGACGAGGACGCCGGAGTGCAGCAGGGGGCGGAGCCGCTTGTGCAGGGCGATGAAGGAGGCGAGGGCGCGCCGCTCGGGCTCGGGGGCCGACAGCAGGTCGAACTCCACGCCCATGTGGCCCCACAGGGCCGTGCCGGCCCGGAAGGAGATGTCCAGTTCGCGGCGGGTCGTGTGGTCCCGGCGGTTCCCCACGTGGGTGCCGACGAGCTCGGGCGGCAGCAGCAGCATCGTGCCGCGGTTGATGTCGTGGCGGTCGTGGGCGTCGTTGCAGTCGCTGGCCCACACGCGCTGGACCCGCTCCGTGACGCCGAGGTCGATGCGCCCGCCCCCACCGGCGCACGACTCGATCTCCAGCCCGGGGAAGCGCCCGTGCAGGGCGTCCAGGAGCCGGTAGTAGGCGAGGGTCTGGTCGTGGACGGCGGGGGCGCCGCAGCGGGTGCCGGCCGCCTGGTGCCCGGCGGTGAGCAGGGGCGAGTTGTGGTCCCACTTGATGTAGGCGATGCCCAGTCGCTCGACGAGCCCGCTCATCGTGTCGCGGAGGTGGTCCCAGGCGCCGGGGGCGGTGAGGTCGAGGACCCGCTGGTTGCGGTGCTCGGGGGCGCCGCCCGCGCCGTCGGAGAGGATCCAGTCGGGGTGGGCCCGGGCGAGGTCGGAGTCGGCGTTGACCATCTCGGGCTCGAACCACAGGCCGAACTCCATGCCGAGGCCCCGCACGTGCTCGGCCAGCGGCTCCAGCCCCTGCGGCCAGGCGTCGGGGGAGACCCACCAGTCGCCCAGGCCGGAGCGGTCGTCGCGGCGGGAACCGAACCAGCCGTCGTCGACGACGAAGCGCTCGACCCCGAGGGCGGCGGCCTCGTCGGCCAGGGCCGTGAGGGTGCCCAGGTCGTGGTCGAAGTAGACGGCCTCCCAGGTGTTGAGCAGCACGGGGCGGGGCCGGGCGGGGTGCGAGGGCAGGGAGCGCAGCCAGGCGTGGGCGCGGCCGGCGAGCTCGTCCAGGCCCTCCCCCCAGGAGAAGACCGCCCAGGGGCACGTGTAGGACTCGCCCGGGTCGAGCACGACCTCGCCCGGGTGGAGTAGCTCGCCCGCCCCGAGCAGGCGCAGGCCCTGGGAGGTGTTGAGGGCGACCGAGCGGGTGTTCCCGGACCAGGCCGGGTGCACGCCGTGGACGGTGCCGGAGCGCCAGCCGAAACCGGTGCGTCCGGCGGCCAGCCAGGTGGCGGCGTCGTGGCCCGGGCGGCCCTCCCAGCTCTCGCGCAGTCTGGTGCCGGCGGTGAAGGGCGTGCGCACGAGACGACGCTCCCGGCCGTGGTGCCCGGCCATGTCGAGCAGCTCGGACGCATCGGCGGGGACCGGCAGGACGGGGGTGACCTCGCCCACGACGAGGGGTGAGCCCTGGGGGCCCCGCCCGTCGGTCGCCCGGTTCGTGACGGTGACGCGGACGCGGACGAGCCCGCAGGCCTCGAGGCGCAGTTCGGTGGCCACGCCGATGGCATGGACGGGGTCGGCGCCGACCGAGCGCACGACGTCGGCGCCGGCCTCGGCGGCCACCGCATGGGCGATCCCGGTCACGTGGGCGGAGAAGGCCGAGCCGTCCTGGCGGTGGAGGAGCAGTGCGGGGCGCCCCGCCCAGCCCAGGTGGGGCAGCGGCAGGACGGGCAGGTCGTTGGTGATCCAGGTGCTGTTGTCGCCGGTCGACGTCGCCTGCGCCGTCGCGAGGTCGGTGAACGCCGCGCCGTCGAACGGCCCCAGGTCCGTGCCCCAGTGGCGGACGACGGGGAAGCGGTCCGTCGGCAGGTCCAGGACCAGCGAGGTGCCGGCTCGGCGCAGATGCACGGTCATGACAACGATGTCCTCGTCTCAGGACCCCTTGTGAGGGGTGCGGAGCGCGGTGCCCGGCGGCGGGAGCCGCGTGGGCACCATGATAACCGGTGGGCCGATGGTGGGTGCGCGTCTCACCACGTGGCGGTTCACCCCGCCGGTTCACTGTGCGGAGCCGGTGGAATGACGAGCGATCTCCGCACAGTGAACGGGCCGGGACGGCGTTCCGCTGCGCGCGGGCGTGGACTTTCGGGGCCGATGACCGACATCGGGAAGAAACGGCGCTCCGCTGCGCGCGGGCGTGGGGGGCGGCAACATGTCAGTGGGCCGCCGTACCCTGTTCGTGAAGTGAAGCGCGGGCCGGGCGAGCACTGACACGGCAGGGCGGCCGCCTGCGCCCACGACGCCCCGCACGAGCATGAAAGCGAGCAGAGTGCACGAGACGATTCCGCAGCCGTACCGCCTGTCCTTCCTCGTCGGCGGCCTGTTCGCCGAGGAGTCCAGGGTCGCCGCCCGGCTCCACGGGGAGCTGGGCGACTGGGCGGCTGCCCGCCGGGCCCTCGACGAGGGCAATCTGCTCCACGCCCGCACGCACGCCACGGCGGTGCGGCTCGCCCGGGAGCTCGTCCAGCGCATGGCGACCCTGAGCGACGAGGAGACGGCGCACGTGGCCACGGCGCCCGGGCCCGACCACAGGCACCTCATGTGGGTCGCGTTCTGCCGCCGGTACGCCTTCGTCGGCGAGTTCGCGCAGGAGGTGCTGCGCGACGGCTTCCTCCTCGGCGCTCCCGCGTTGGGGGCCGAGGACTTCGAACGCTTCTGGGCCGCGAAGGCGTTGTGGCACCACGAGCTCGATGCGGTCAAGCCGTCCACCCGGTCCAAGCTGCGCGTGAACCTGTTCCTTGCCATGCGCCAGGCGGAGCTCCTCGACGACGGCCGGATCCTGTCTCCGCTGCTGTCGTGCGAGGTCGCCTCCTTCCTCCGCGCCCGCACGCCGAGCGATCTCCGGTTCTTCCCGGTGGAGGACGCGCTGGTGGGGAGCCCGGCATGAGCGAGCGCAACCTGGCCGAGGAGGAGCAGCGTGTTCTGGCGGTGCTCTCGTCCCGGCGCTTCCAGCGGATGAAGGGCTTGGGCCGTGAGGTGCCCTTCTTCATCTGGGCCTATCCACCCGAGTGGGAGCTCGAGGTGGCGGCCGCCGCCGGCAGAATCCGGACCGCGCTGCAGACCGAGCAGGGCCTGACCGTCATCACCATCGACCTGTTCGAGCTCGCGATCGGCATGCTGGGGGAGCGCGGCGTCCTCGATCGGCTCGACGAGCTGGAATCCCGCCGTTGCAAGAGCGACTTCCAGCATGATCTCCAGCGGATGCTCGACCCCGAGAAGCACATCGCCCCGGCCATCAGGAAGCGTCTCGACGCCCAGCCGGACTACGACATCCTCTTCCTCACCGGCATCGGCAAGGTCTTCCCCGTCATCCGCACCCACACCGTGCTGAACAATCTTCAGACGGTGGCCTCGAGCCGGCCGATGCTGGTGCTCTTCCCCGGCGAGTACCGTCAGTCGGCCACCCTCGGCTCGGCCCTCGTGCTGTTCGGCAGACTCTCCGACGACCAGTACTACCGGGCCAAGAACATCCTGGAACAGGAGCCAGCATGAGCGACGTCACGATCGGCAGCATCTTCGCCAAGGACATCGCCCGTCCGATCGAGGGCGTCATCAAGGCCGACGACGCCGAGCATCTGGCGACCGAGATCGACGAGTACGTGCTCACCGGCGAGACCGCCGCCGCCCTGTCCGATCTGCTGGAGGCCTACACCGCCCCGGTCTACGGCGGCGGCAACGGCGTGTGGATCTCCGGTTTCTTCGGCTCCGGAAAATCGCACCTGCTCAAGATGCTCGCCCACCTGCTGGGCGATGTGCCGGGCCAGGATCATCCTCGTGGGTCGGTCGTCGACGCCTTCACCGCCAAGGCCGAGGGCGATTCCATGCTCGCCGCCTCGCTGGCGAGGGTGGCGCGCATTCCCGCCACCTGCCTGCTGTTCAACATCGACCAGAAGGCGCCGCTCATCGACAAGAACCAGACCGACGCCCTGCTGCAGGTCTTCGTCAAGGTGTTCAACGAGGCCCGCGGCTACTACTCTGGCGAGCCGTCGGTGGCCCGCTTCGAACGCGACCTCGACCGCCGCGGCCTGCTGGGGCGCTTCCGCGAGGCCTTCGCCGAGATCGCCTCGGTGCCCTGGGAGCAGGGCCGCGAGGAGGGCATCCTGCAGGAGCGCAATGTCACGCAGGCCTGGGCGAAGGTGACCGGGGAGCCGCCCACCGAGAACATCCTCGCCCGCTACGAGGAGCGGTTCACCCTGTCCATCGAGGACTTCGCCGACGAGGTCGCCCAGTGGCTGGCCGAGCGCCCCGCGGATCGTCGGCTGCTGTTCCTGGCCGACGAGGTGGGCCAGTTCATCGGCTCCGACACGAAACTCATGCTCAACCTCCAGACCATCGTCGAATCCCTCAACACGAAGTGCGGCGGCAGGGCGTGGGTGTGCGTCACCAGCCAGGAGGACATGGACGGGGTCATCGGCGACCGCACCACATGGCAGGCCAACGACTTCTCCAAGATCCAGGCCCGCTTCGCCACCCGCATGAAACTGACCAGCCGCGATGTCGAGGAGGTCATCGAGAAGCGCCTGCTCGGCAAGAACGCCGACGGCGAGGCCGAGCTCGATGCGCTGTACGACGCCCAGCGCGCGAACTTCCGCACCCTGTTCGACTTCGCGGACGGGGCCAAGACCTACCGCAACTATCAGGGCCGGGAGCACTTCACCGGCAGCTATCCCTTCGTGCCCTACCAGTTCCCGCTCTTCCAGGCGGCGCTGGTCGGCCTGTCGGGGCACAACGTGTTCGAGGGCCGCCACGCCTCGGTCGGCGAGCGCTCCATGCTGGGCGTCATCCAGGACGTGGCGAAGGAGCTCGCGGACGAGCCCGTCGGCGCCGTGGCGCCCTTCGACCTCATGTTCTCGGGCATCGGTCAGACCGTGAAGGCCGCCGCGATCCGCAACATCCTGGAGGCCGAGAAGCAGCTGCCCTCCGGCTCCGAGACCTCCACGATCGCGATCCGCCTGCTCAAGGCCCTGTTCCTCGTCAAATACGTCGACGGCTTCACCGCAACGGCCCGCAACCTCACCGTGCTGCTCTACGACCGCTTCGACCAGGACATCGCCGGGCTCACCAGCAGGATCACCGGGGCCCTCGACCTGCTGGAGGGGCGGAGTTATGTGCAGCGCGCCGGTACCGCGTACGAATACCTGACCGACGAGGAGCAGGAGATCGAGCAGGAGATCAAGAACACCGACATCGGCCCGGCGGAGGTCTCCAAGCTCCTGTCCACGATCATCAGTGACGACGTGGTGAAGTCCACGACCTTCCGCCACACGCCGACCGGACGCGACTTCAAGTACGAGCTGCGGCTTGACGACGTCCTCTACAGCCGCGCCCATCCGCTCGCCGTCCACTACGTCTCCCCGGCGCTGGGGCAGCCGCGCGAGGTCGTCATGGCGCAGTCCATGGGGCGCGACGAGGTACGGGTGCTGCTGCCCGACGACCCGCGGCTGTACGCCGACCTGCGCCTGCACGTGCAGACGGACAAATATGCGCGGCGCCGGCGCTCCTCGTCGCTGACCGAGACCCAGCGCCACATCCTCGACGCCAAGAGCCGACTCAACCAGGAACGCCGCCGAGAGCTGGTCGGACGGGTCAGGGAGGCCATCGAACGGGCCGAATTCATCATCAACGGAGCCCAGATCAATGTGCGGGCGGTCGGCCCGAAGGACCGCATCGACGAGGCCATGGCCCAGCTCGTCGACCGCACCTACACCCAGCTCTCGCTCCTGGACGGGATCAACTACGCCGAGCCGGACATCACCCGGTTCGCCGAGGAGGATCCCGCCATGATCGACCGCGGCGAGGACAGGCTCCAGCCGGCGGCCGACGAGGTGGTGGCCTTCATCACCGCCCAGCACCGGCTCAATGCCACCGTCACCGTCAGGGGAATCGTGGAGAGCTTCGAGGACAAGCCCTACGGCTGGCCGCTGGCGGCGATCCTGTGCGCCGTCACCAGGCTGTGCACCACATCGCAGGTCGCGCTCTCCCTGGACGGGCGCAGGCTCAAGCGCACCGAGCTTCCCGAGGCCCTGTGCAACGGTCACAAGCACGCAGGCATCGTCGTGACCCGGCAGCGCCGGTTCGACCCGGCCGCGGTGCAGCGCGTTCGCGCCTTCGCCCAGGAGTTCTTCTCCCGGGGCGAGCTGCCGGCCGATCCCTCGGAGCTGGCATCCCAAGTCAAGAGTGCCCTTGCCGAGGAGCGCCGCGATCTGCGGACGACGCACGACGCCTACGCCGGCACGTACCCGTTCATGAGGCTGCTCGACGAGCCCCTCGCTCTGCTCGACCGGACCCTCGAGAAGCCCACCGAGTGGTACCTCGAGGAACTACCCGCCCATGCGGACGATCTGCTGGACGCCAAGGAGAACGCCATCGACCCGGTGCGCCACTTCCTGGCCAGCCCCCAGAAGGGCATCTACGACGACGCGATGCGGCTGGTGGGCGCCAACCGCGACAATCTCGCCTATCTCCATGACGGGCAGGCCGAGAGGGTCCAGGCCCTGCTGGACGATCCGCGGATCCTGCGCGGGCAGGGCATCAACCGGCTCAAGGAGACCGCAGCGGCGCTGCGGAGGGGTCTCGGCCGGGTGCTCGACGACGAGCGCGAGAAGGCCGCCGCCGTGGTCAACGCACGGGTGGCGGCCATCCGCGGCAGCGCCGCCTGGGCCGAGACCACCGACGAGGCCCGCGCCGGGGTCGAAGATGCGGGCAGCAGCGTCCAGGTCAGGATCGCCGATGCCGCCTCGGTGCCGCTCATCCGCCAGATCGCGAACGACTTCGACGAGGACGGCTACACCGAACTGCTCTCACTCGTCGAGACGGCCCGCCCGCACCGGGAGCAGGGCTCTGACGAGCCGGCCGCCCCGCCCCGGCCCATCGTCCCGATCCGTCGCCTGCCGAGGCCCCGGGCCAGGCTGCTGCGCACCACCGCCGACGCCGACGCCTACCTCGAGGAGCTGCGCGCCATCCTGCACGAGGCCATCGACTCCGGGAAGCAGGTCTCGCTGTGATCGACACGAAGAAACTCGAAGCCTTCGCGGCCTCGGCCCGCAGCGGGCTCATCGCAGAGGTCGAGGCCCGGCTCATGGCCGCGCTCGCCCCGGCCTCGACCGCACGGGTCGAGGCCCCCGGTGCGGTCGGAGAACTCGAGGACGCCATCGCCCGCCACGGCGGGGGCCGGGAGGGGCGACGGCGCATCGTCGAGGAGCAGGCCTACGCATGGTTCAACCGGATCGTCGCCCTGCGCTTCATGGACGCCAACCGGTGCACGCCCACGCCCGTCGTCTCGCCCGAGGCGGGCCGAGCGAGCGGCCAACCGGCAGTGCTGGCGGCGGCCAAACGCGGCGAGTTCGACCCCGATGTCTTCACCCGCCCGGCGCAGGTGGAACGCATCACCGGCCTGCTCGACGGAACCCTGACCAGCCACGACGCGCAGGGCGAGGCCTACGGGCTGATCCTGGCCGCCCACTGCGCCTTCTGGCACCGGGCCATGCCCTTCATGTTCGCCGCCGACGGCAGCTTCACGAGCCTGCTCATGCCCGGCAACCTGCTGGCCGACGGCTCGGTGCGGGCCACGGCGGTCGAGACCCTCACGGTCGAGGACTGCCAGGACGTCGAGGTGATCGGCTGGCTCTACCAGTTCTACATCTCCGAACGCAAGAACGAGGTCTTCGCCGGCTTCAAGAGGAACAAGAAGGCCGGCCCCGACGAGATCCCCGCCGCGACCCAGCTCTTCACCCCGGACTGGATCGTCCGCTATCTGGTGCAGAACTCTGTTGGCCGTCTGTGGCTGCTCAACCACCCCGAGTCGGCCCTGGGCGGGCGGATGGAGTACTACATCGAGCCGACCGGCGAGGAGGACTTCCTGCGGATCGAGCGGCCCGAGGAGCTGACGGTGATGGACCCGGCCTGCGGCTCGGGGCACATGCTCACCTACGCCTTCGACCTGCTCTACGAGATCTACGAGGAGGAGGGCTACGCGCCCTCCGAGATCCCCGAGCTGATCCTCACGCACAATCTGCGCGGCACCGAGATCGACGGCCGCGCCGGGGCGCTCGCGGCGTTCGCGCTCATGATGAAGGCCCGGGCCCGGCAGCGCCGCTTCCTGCGCAAGCACGTCCAGCCCCGGATCCGTGTCATCGAGCCGGCCGAGTTCACCCCGGACGAGCTGGACCGCCTCGCCAGCGCCGGCGGCGACCGCCGGGCCGAGGAGGACTTCTGGCAGTGCTTCCGCCATGCTGACATGCTGGGCTCACTCATCCGCCCCGACTCCGAGACACTGGCAGTTGCCAAGGCGCAGGCGGAAACCCTCGACCCTGACACTCTGGCCGGTGCGAACCTGAGAGAACGCGCCGAACAGGTGCTGTGCCAGGCCGAGTACCTCGCCCGCGAGTACGCCGTCGTGGTGACCAATCCGCCGTACATGGGCAGCAAGAACATGGATGCGGTCCTGTCGGACTGGGGGAAGACGCACCACCCGGCGGCCAAGGCCGATCTCTTCGCCGCCTTCATCGAACGGTGCCTCGCGCTGGCCGAGGGCGGCCACGGGCTGGTCGCGATGATCACGATGCAGGGCTGGATGTTCCTCGGATCCTTCGAGGAGCTGCGACGCCGCATCCTGAGCTCGGCCCCGCCGGTGACGATGGCGCACCTGGGGGAGAGGGCCTTCGACTCCATCGGAGGCGAAGTGGTCTCCACCACTGCCTTCATCCTTGAGCAGGGGCGCTCTCCTGAGAGACAGTCCTGCTACCTCAGGCTGGTCGAGGGGAGTTCCGAAGCGGAGAAAGAGGAACTGCTCGCAGAGGCGGTGAGGGGGAGCGCTCCCCGCTTCACCTTGACAGCCCGGGAACTCGCCAGTGTCCCAGGCGCTCGCATCGCCTACTGGCTCTCGCCCGCCATGCTGAGGGTCTTCGCCGAGGGCAGCCCATTGGGAGAGATCGCCGCCCCGAAGCAGGGGCTGGCCACGGCGGACAACTCGCGTTTCCTGCGCCACTGGTTCGAGGTCTCCCGGGACAAGTCGTGCTTCACCGCCGCATCCCGCGAGGAGGCCGCCGCCAGCGGTGCGAAGTGGTTCCCCCACCTCAAGGGCGGCGCCTTCCGCAAGTGGTGGGGAAACCAGGAGTACGTGGTGAACTGGGAGCATGACGGCGCCGAGATTCAAGAGTTTCGTGACGCGGGAGGGAAGCAGAAGTCTCGCCCGCAGAACATCGACTCCTACTTCAAGCCGGCGATCTCGTGGTCTCGAGTGTCGAGCGGTGAGCCTTCTTTCCGTTTTACGAGTGAAGGATTCATTCCGAACGATGTGGCGCCAGTCATTTTAGGCTCGGATCTTGAGAGGCTTGCGCTGTTGAATTCGACTGCTACTCAGAGGATTCTCGAGTCGCTTGCGGCAACCATGCACTTCGAAGTCGGTCAACTTGCGGAACTTCCCATCATTGACTTCGGCGTGCCCGATGATAATTCCAAAAGTGCGTCAATTGCTGATGGTCTTATTGAGTTGTCTCGTGGGGACTGGAATTCATATGAGCTCTCTTGGGGCTTCGTCGGTTCGCCGCTGATGGAGTGCACTCAGCCCAATGAATCTCTCGAGGGTGCTCTTGAGTGTTGGTGGAATGACTCGACTCGTGCTGGCCGTGAGGCCCAAGAGCTGGAGGAAGAGAACAACCGTTACTGGGCCTGCGTCTACGGCTTGGAGGATGAGGTGCCGACCGAGGTTCCGCTCAACCGAGTCTCCCTGACCTCGAACCCCTGGTTCCGTTATGCCCCCGCCAAAGGCGAAGAACGTAGCGAGGCTGAATACCGCGAGCTGTTCGCGGCCGATGCGGTCCGCGATCTCATCTCCTACGCCGTGGGCTGCATGTTCGGCCGCTACAGCCTCGATGAACCCGGGCTCATCCTGGCCAGTCAGGGCGAGACGATCCAGGACTACGTGGCACGGGTACCAGAGCCCGCCTTCGCGCCGGACGACGACAACGTCATCCCCGTGACACAGGACGACTGGTTCGAGGATGACATCGTCGCCCGCTTCCGAACCTTCCTCAAGGCCTCCTTCGGGGAGGCGAATCTTGAGGAGAACGTCCGATGCATCGAATCCGTTCTCGGGAAACCCCTACGGCGGTACTTCCTGAGGGACTTCTACAAGGACCACTGCAAGCGCTACTCGAACCGCCCGATCTACTGGATGTTCTCCTCGCGCCCCGATGGCAAGGGCGTCTTCAACGCGCTGATCTACCTGCACCGCTACACCCCGGCGACACTGAACACCGTGCTCAACGAGTACCTTCGCGAATTCCAGACCAAGCTCCGTGCAGAGATCGACCAACTGGAACGATCCGATAGGAGTGCGAACCTCAAGAGGGCCGACAAGTACCGCAAGGACCTGCTCGAATGCGAGGACTACGAGCGCGACATCCTCTACCCGCTGGCCACCCGGAACCTCGATCTTGACCTGGACGACGGCGTCCTGGTCAACTACCTCCGCTTCGGCAAAGCCCTCGTCAGAATCAAGGCCATCGAGGAGAAACGTCACGACGTCGAGACGTGGACATGGCCCGTCAACCCGCTCCAGCCCGAGGAGAGCAAGAAATGACTGCTGAGAACATTCTCAAGGTTCGTGAGGACTCCAAGCCGATCCGGTTCAAGCAGAATGGAGAAGATGGCTTTCGGGTGACCAGCGATAATCGGTCATCCTGGTTCGGTGAGAACCTTGGCGTTCCAGACCTTCGCAAGAGGATCGAACCATGGCTCTCCTCACTGTTCCAGTCCGAGCATCTGTCACTCCTCGCCGGGTCTGGCCTCACTCACGCTGTCCATCACCTTGCAGTAGGTAAGTCTGCAACGGGGATGAACACGCCGAAGTTCAAGACTTGTGGAGACAAGATCAGCAAAGCCGCAAAAGAATCTGCTGAGCGCATGTCGAGGAACGGGGAGAACCTCGAGGATGCGTTGCGCGTGGCCAATGAACTGCTACGAGGTCTTGAAATACTGGATCATGACCGAACCGATGATCTCCGCTCAGAGATCGACATGACCATCAATGAGTTCGCGCAAAGCATACTGACTAGCGAACGTGGGATAGCTACCGCGGTGAGCGAGAAGAGGGAACAGGCATTCAATGTTCTCGTGTCCTTCCTGATGAGCTTTGCCGGCAGAGGCGGACCTCGTGAGCGTCTTCACATCTTCACCACGAACTACGATCGCCTGATTGAGGCCGGAGCTGAACTCGCCGGCATGCATCTGCTGGACCGTTTCGTCGGAACGCTGGCACCCGTGTTCCGGTCATCACGACTGAATCTTGACATGCACTACAATCCTCCCGGCATCAAAGGAGAACCACGATTCCTCGAAGGCGTTGCTCATTTCACCAAGCTGCATGGATCGGTGGACTGGGTGACGACAGGGGAAGACATCAGACGGGTTGGTCTGCCGTTCGGAGCAGAATCACTGGAACCATATCTCGAAGCTCCCGGGCTGAACGGCGCCTCGGCCTTCCAGCTCATGATCTATCCGAACTCGAGCAAGGACAGGGAGACCGCCGGGTACCCCTACGTGGAAATGTTCCGCGATCTCGCAGGAGCTCTGTGCCGTCCAAACAGCACCCTTGTCACTTACGGGTACAGTTTCGGCGACGACCACATCAACAGAGTCCTCCGGGACATGCTCACCATCCCATCGACGCATGTGGTCATCATCTCGCATGATGATGCATCGAACAGAATCATCAAATTCTATGAAAATATTGGTCGAAGCGCGCAGATGAGCCTACTGGTTGGCCCGGATCTGGCTGACCTCGCGAAGCTTACACAGAATTATCTTCCCAAACCTGCGATAGACCGCACCACCTTCCGGATGGCAGAGCTCCTCCGCCAGAGATTCGGGACCGAAGAGCCTTCTGCGGAGAAAGGCCGGGAGGGGGCCGGGCCGGGTGATGAGTCATGAGTGCAACACCGATTGCTTATGCTGGTGCCCTGCGCATCGGAACGGTTGACTTCGTCTCCTCGGATGAGATCAGAGTCTCGTTGGACATCGAAGCGCCAGAGGACATCGCTCTCAACACGGGCATCCCCAGACCCTTCCCCCGTCTCAACGGTTACGTCTTGGTCGGCACGAGTGATGGCTACATGGTGGGCCAGATCCAATGGATCACGGTTCAGCCCTCCCAGTTCCCCAAACGCAGGGGAATGCAGGATTTCGGTCTCGTTGATCTCCCGTACCCGGTGCGCAAACTGAGTCTCAACCCGCTGGGTACACTGCAACGAGGCTTATTCGCAGCGTCTGCAGACGACGTTGTGCCTGGGGATGGCGATCGTGATCCAACCCCGATGAATAGGCCTCAACAAGCCAGTGAACCAGAAAATGAAAATTCCTATAGCTTCACCCGAGGGATGAGCACCTACCCTGCAGTCGGTGATGAGGTCCTGCTTCCCACTCAACGTCAGCTGCGAGCGATCGTTGAGTCCGGGGTGAATCGACGGGTGCGTATCGGCACCAGCCCTCTCGCTGCGAACGCTGAGGTCAGAATCGACCCGGATCGTCTGTTCGGTCGTCATCTCGCCGTCTTGGGGAACACGGGAAGCGGAAAATCCTGTTCGGTCGCCGGTCTCATCCGCTGGTCTCTTGAGGCGGCTCAACGCGAGTGCGGGGATGAGAGGAATCCGAATGCGAGGTTCATCATCCTCGACCCCAACGGAGAGTACTCGCATGCGTTCGATGACATACAAGGGGTGCGTCGATTCGCCGTTGAGACTGGGGAAGGAGCCGATCAACTCCGTGTGCCGCTCTGGCTCTGGAACAGTGCGGAATGGAGCGCATTCGCCCAGGCGACAGCGAAGACCCAACGTCCCACCTTGGTGCAAGCGCTGAGGACGGTCAAGGATGGATCTGTTGATGAAAACACTTCTTCTCGGCAGGAGATGAGAAGATACCTGCGGACGATCGTGAGTCTGATCCAAATGGCCAAAAATGCTGGAACGCCGTGGTCGGGTTTCCCCAAGGCAAAAGGCTTCTTTGAGATGATTGAGAAGTGGAAAGAAGGTCTCACCGTCCAGAGCTCTTTCTCGGAGTGGGAAGTCAAAATGATCGAATCACTTTCCAACAATATGAACACCTTGTTAACTTCTCGTCAGCCTGCTCACCCTAATTGTAACCTGAGTAAGGAAGAGGTTGATATTCTTCTTTGCACTGCGAAGATGGCTTACGAAGCATTCGGTGGTAGCGATTCCGATGCTCTCCCGATTGATGCTGATCTTCCCTTGCCCTTCACGGGTGACCAATTGCTGCGCAGCGTGGAGGCCAATGCCGAGCTCATGGGTGTTTCAGACTATGTCGAGACGATGCTCATACGAATCAAGGCCCTGCTCTCGGATGCCCGGATGAAGCAGATCGCGGGCTCTGGCGGAAATATTTCAGAGGAGTCCCTTTCAGACTGGCTCGCGTCATACATCGGGGACGATGGAAGTGCAGCTGTCCCTGTTTCCATCATCGATCTTTCCCTCGTCCCCGCAGAAATAGTGCACTTGGTGACAGCCGTCATCGCCCGAGTGACGCTCGAAGCGCTCCAGCGCTACAGGAGACTCAACGGTGGGAAGACCCTGCCGACGGTTCTTGTGATGGAAGAGGCGCACACCTTCGTCAGGCGTTATCGTGATGACCCCGACAATCAATCCGTTGCCGCAGTCTGCTGCAAGGTCTTCGAGAAGATCGCCCGAGAGGGCAGAAAATTCGGTTTGGGGATGGTTCTCTCGTCCCAGCGGCCAAGCGAGCTCTCTCCAACGGTGCTGTCCCAGTGTAACTCTTTCCTGCTCCATCGAATCAGCAATGACAAGGATCAAGAACTGGTGAGTAGGCTGCTTCCTGACAGTCTGAGTGGCTTGCTGCACGATCTCCCCTCCCTGCCCTCTCGGCAGGCCGTACTGCTCGGATGGGCCTCCGAACTGCCAGTGCTGGTCGAAATCGATGAAATTCCGGAGGAGTACCGTCCGAAATCTGACGATCCTGATTATTGGGGTGTCTGGTCAGGGGAGAAGAGGCGAGACGTTGACTGGAAGAGCGTTGCGGATGACTGGCAGCAGGACATCGCCGGATTGACGTCCGATAATAATGACCAAGCCGATCTGTAAGGCGATGGGGAGGCAAGAGAGGCTGAGGGCAATCGATGAGCAGGAAAGACGTTCCAGCAGTCAAGCGGAATGAGAGCCACTGGTGTGCCGGTCCGGATGAGCACGAGCATGAGGGGGAATGGTGAACGGCGGGGAGATCATCCTCTACCAGGCCGATGACGGCAGTCACGTCCAGCTTCGGGCCTCGGGTGGCACGGTGTGGCTCACCCAGGCGGAGATGGCCGGGCTCTACGGCACATCGGTGCCGAACATTGCCCAGATCGTCAGGCGAGTCCTCGCGGACGGCGAGGTCGCGGCGGAGACTGTTAACTCAGAGTTAATGGTTCGTGTAGAGGGCGCTCATACCGTGCGCAGAACGCTCCTCGCCGAGGACCGCTACGAGCACTACGACCGGACGCGACGGGCGCTCGACGCCCAAGAAGCGGACGAGGCGGACCTACGGAGCTTGCGGGAGCTCGAGCACAGGGCCGGCCCGACGAAGGATGATGGAGGTGGCGGGCATGAGCGCCCTGCCCGCCACCGCTCGTGAGGATGAGGAGGTGCAGCCGTGGACGGACTGCTGATCCTCGACCCGGACGGCCGGGTCGCCGATGTCGAGGGCAAGACCCTCGAGTTCAAGCGTGATCTGTCCTCGCCCGAGCGGCCCCTGCGCACGATCGTCGCCTTCGTCAATTCCGCCGCCGGGCCCTGTTCCCGCGCCGACCTGTTGACGACGATCGGTCTTAGTGATGCCTATGGGAACTACCGTCGGCACCTGCTGCCGCTCGTCGAACAGGGCTATCTGGCCAGGACCATCCCGGACAAACCGAACAGCCGCTTCCAGCGCTACCGACTCACCGATGCGGGGCGTGCCCACCTCGATGCCGTGGCGGGAGACGCCGAATGAGCGCCCTGTCCATCATCCAGCGCCAGCTCGGCGAACGCTTCGAGGCCCCGGGGGAGGCCGGCCGGATCGTCATCTGGAACGACCCGGACGGCGACTACGACAACGGCTGCATCGAGGATCTTGATCTGCCGGGCGTGACCGTGCTCCGCGTGGACGGCAACGAATTCGCGATCAAGCGGCGCGTACTGGCCGCCGAGCCGACGCGCAAATTCCTCATCCACCGCCCCTCGCCCGTTCCGGACGATCCCGTGGCGAACTGGCTGCTCGACCTCGAGCTGGCATACGGAACCTTCACCGCCGACCCCGCCTCGCTCGTCGTCCAGGAACTCGGCGGCGGTCCGGCACTGCGCGAGATCGCCGAGCAGTACCCGGCCTTCTTCAGGCAGGAATCACGCGTCGCCGCCCTCAAGGCCCGGTTGGAGGACGGTGACGACGCCACCGACATCGCTGCCAAGATGGTCGCCACCGTCATCGGCTGCCAAGGGAACTCCTTGGATGTCATCTGGCGCAATCTGCTGACGGAGAACGCCTCGGGCGAGTCGACATGGATCGACGAGATCACCGGGCTCGGCCTGGCCGGTTTCCACTGGGCCGGCACCCGTGACATCTACGGCTACGGCGCCGAGACGCCGTCCGTCGACGACTTCGTCCGGTGGCTCTTCGCGCGGGCCTGGGAGAAGTTCGCCTCGCCCGAACCGGGCGAGTACCGCAACATCGGCCGGGACTTCAGCATGTGGAGCAACGACGTCCGCTTCGCGGACACCCACCGGGCCCTGGCCCGCCGGGCCGCCGACGAACTCGCCATCGAAGACCGCGTCGCTGAACTGGACCTGCCCGCCCTCGCCGAGCGCTTCACCTTCGAGGAAGTGGACCAGCGGATCATCGCGCTCCTGGCCACGGGCGTCGAACAGCGAACCATGACGGACCAGGACGTGCGCAGAACGGTGGGGCGGCGCGCCACGGGCATCTGGTACCAGCAGTACGAGCAGGACTATCAAGCCATCGCCGCAGCCTCCACGCTGTCGACCCGCATCGAGGCGCTGCCCCCCTCGATCGGCTCGCCCGCAGAGGGGTTCCGCCGTTACGTCGAGGAATGGTTCGCCATCGACCAGTCCTACCGCCAGTTCATCGTGCACGCGGGCAGGGCCGTCCTCGACGAGCCACTGGGATCCCTCAGGCAGAGGGTCGAGGCGCTGTACACCGGCTCCTACCTGGGGCCCCTCGGGAACGCCTGGCAGGAGCAGGTCGATGCCATGGACCGCTGGACGGTCGATGAGGCGCCCTCGGCCTCCTCGTTCTACAACAAGCGGGTCCGTCCGGTTCTGCACCGGGGCAACAAGATCGTCGTCATCGTCTCCGACGCCCTGCGCTACGACGTGGCCGAGGAACTCGCCCGCCGCATCCGCGAGGAGGACCGCTTCAGCGCGGAACTGGCCGCGATGCTGGGCGCACTGCCCTCGTACACCCAACTGGGCATGGCAGCGCTCCTGCCGCACAAGACCCTGGCCCTCGCAGAGGGGAGCAAGGGGCTCGTCGAGGTCGACGGCGGCCCCTCCGACGGGACGAAGAACCGCGCCCGCATCCTTCAGGCCGTGGGCGGCACCGCCGTCCAGGCCTCCGACTTCACCCGCCTGCGGCCCGGTGAGGCCCGCGAGCTCGTCAAGGCGCACCGGGTGCTGTACCTCTACCACAACCAGATCGACGCAACGGGGGACGACCCGACCACCGAATCGAGGGTGTTCCAGGCCTGCGAGGACACCATCGAGGAGCTGATCAGGCTGGTGAAGAAACTCGCCAACGCGAACGTCAACAACGTCCTCATCACCGCCGACCATGGTTTCCTCCACCAGGACACGCCCCTGGACGAATCGCAGTACCTCACCGAGAAGCCGCACGCCGATGCCCTGCTGTACGCGAATCATCGTTTCGTGCTGGGCCGCGGTCTCAAGCGCAGCCCGGCCTTCACCACCTTCACCCCCGCTCAGCTCGGACTGGCGGGCCGGGTCGAGGCCCAGGTGCCCAAGTCGATCCACCGGCTGCGCATGGCCGGCTCGGGGGTGCGCTATGTGCACGGCGGGGCAGCATTGCAGGAGATCGTCGTGCCGGTGCTCGCCATCAACAAGCGCCGCACCTCGGACACCCGGCAGGTCGCCGTCAGGATCATGGCTCAGACCGATCGCATCACCACCGGGCAGATCACGGTGGTGCTCCACCAGGAGGAGCCGGTCAGCGAGAAGGTGAAGGGGCGCACCCTCATCGCCGGTCTCTACGCCGATGACGTCCTCATCTCGAACGAGGTGCGGGTTTCCTGCTCGCAGACCTCGCCCGAGGAGCGGGACCGGCTCTTCCCGGTCACCTTGATGCTCAGCAAGGAGGCCGACGACGCCAACGGCCGGACGGTCGAGCTGCGCCTGTCCGAGCAGGTCGGCGCATCGGAACGACGGCCATACCCGGACAAGGCCAGATTCACTCTGGTGCGCACCTTCACCAGCGACTTCGACTTCTGAGCTCAGGGGGCATGCATGAACGACGAGATGGACGACACGGCGGGGCAGGGCTACCGGGCGCCGGAGGCGGCGGGCCCGGCTCCCCGCCCCGGTGGCATGACGCCGCTCGACCGTAGGATCAATGAGGCCTTCCCCGGCGTGGTCGTGAGGAAGGACCTCGTCAAGGCGGTCAAGGGCAACGCCATCGTCCCCACCTACGTGCTGGAGTACCTGCTCGGCCAGTACGCCGCCACCGACGACGAGGCGAGCATCCGCTCCGGCATCGAGCAGGTGCGCAACGTGCTGCGCGACCACTACGTGCACCGCGGCGAGAACCGCCTGGTGCAGTCGCGCATCAGGGAGAAGGGGCGGCACCGGGTCATCGACAAGGTGTCCGTCGCGCTCAACGAGCGGGACGACGTCTACGAGGCGGAGTTCTCCAATCTCGGCATCTCCCGGGTGGAGATCAGCTCCGAGGTGGTGCGCAAGCACCCCAAGCTGCTCACCGGCGGGGTGTGGTGCATCTGCGACATCGTGTACGCCCACTCCGGCGATCCGAAGGAGGCGCCGTGGCGGCTGCACTCCCTCAAACCCATCCAGCTGTCCAACCTCGACCTCGACGGCTACCAGGCGACTCGCGCCAGATTCACCACTGATGAGTGGATCGATCTGCTCGTCCAGTCCATCGGATTCAACCCAGAGCTGCTCGGAGCCCGCGCCAAACTGCTGCACCTGGTGCGGCTCATCCCCTTCGTGGAGCGCAACTACAATCTCATCGAGCTCGGCCCCAAGGGCACCGGGAAGTCCCACATCTACTCGGAGTTCTCACCCCACGGCATGCTGATCTCCGGCGGGGAGGTCACCGCGGCCAAGCTGTTCGTCAACAACTCCACCGGGAGGATCGGCCTGGTCGGCTACTGGGACACCGTGGCCTTCGACGAGTTCGCCGGACGCAAGAAGCGGGCCGACCGGGGGCTCGTGGACATCATGAAGAACTACATGGCCAACAAGTCGTTCTCCCGCGGCGTGGAGACGCTCGGCGCCGAGGCCTCCATGGTCTTCATCGGCAACACCACCCACACGGTGCCCTACATGCTGAAGAACTCGGATCTGTTCGACGAGCTGCCCGAGCAGTACCACGACTCGGCCTTCCTCGACCGCATCCACGCCTACATCCCCGGCTGGGAGTTCGAGCAGATCCGCGGCGAGATGTTCGCCACCGGCTACGGGTTCGTCGTCGACTACCTGGCC
>ERZ773057.237-NODE-237-length-25227-cov-3.052876_pt1 | contig 25227 bp, 20 predicted proteins | sample MGYA00580629_ERZ773057 | MGnify/ENA primary metagenome ERZ773057 (study PRJEB29015, sample SAMEA2738143) | human oral metagenome | biome: human oral; feature: human-associated habitat; material: saliva | place: China | collected 2163 ...
GAATGGACCCTCAGTAACGGGGCTAAAGTCATCTATAAATACCTGCCCGAAGCCAAGGGACACTTCTTCTTTGCGGGCTCATCAGTAGGTGGAAAGTCGGTCGTTCCTGCTAAAAACCTGGCTGATTACATGGCAATGCGCGCCCTGCTGATGCAGTCGGGGGTATATAAGTACAACCGAAACCAGTTGGCTCAGTGGTTACAAGGTAAGGACTTGAATCTCTCATTGTCGTTGGAAGACTACAGTGATGGCGTTGGTGGCAATGCAGCAGTAGCCAATGCAGATGATTTCTTTGCTTATCTGTATCTCGTTTTGTCACGTCAGAACTTCTCAAAGAGTGTCTTCGACAAGTATATCCAACGCAGTCTCTATCTGTATGACAACCGTCCTACAACGGGTATGGATGCTGTTCAGGACTCTATCCGCCAGCTTCTTTATCCTGCAACGGCTGAGAATCCTCTTCAGAACGAGGCTTTCTATAAGTCAGTACAGTTCGATGGACTGAGCAAACAGTTCGATGAGCACTTCGGAAATGCCGCTCAATTCACTTATTGTCTTATCGGTGACATCCCAGAGGCACGTGCCAAGGAGCTTGTCACACGCTATATTGGTTCGCTGAAGGGTGATGCTAAAGTGGCAAAACGTACGGTTCGTCCACTTGATTTCGCATCTGATAAGCCACTGATTAAGCGTACCTTCGAAACCGAATCAGATGATGGGATGGCTGAAATAGAGATCTCTTACGATAACAAGGTTGCCCTTTCCGACAAGGAGCAGGCTGCCCTGGAAGTGATGCGTGCCCTGTTGGAGCGTCGTTACTTCGATGTGTTGCGTGAGAAAGAACACCTTACTTATACCGTTGGTGTGCAGAGTGTCTATACGGCACAGCCCAAAGAGAACGAGAGTCTCAGCATTCATCTGCAGACATCACGTGAGAATGTGGACAAAGCCATCACCCTTGTCTATCAGATTCTTGATGACGTGAAGGCACAACGCTTCTCTCTTGACGATTTCAAGGCAGCAATGGTGCCACTGGCAGTTGATGAAGAGCGCACTGATGCACCGCAAGACAACAGTGATCCGTCCCTTTGGTTGAGTCTGCTGAACGTCTATGCGGAGACGGGTAATGAGCTTTCGCCAACAGCATCAACAGCTTCAACACCAGTCTTTAGTACGCTGACACCACAGGATATAGCTGCTGTAGCAAAGAAGATCACCAACAATGCCAAGCAACGTGAGATTGTTGTGAAGCCTGTTGTACACGAAGGTAAGCGCACAAACTTCTAATATTATAAGCTGAAAACTGCCGTAGTATCATCCAATACTACGGCAGTTTTCTTTTTCCCTGTCCCTTCCTGCATCCTCAACATCGGTTATCTTGTTTTCTCCCGTTAGCCTTAGTCGATGCACTGATACGTCGTTTGGCTTTTGTGATATTATCCTTACATTTATTAACCACAGTCCAACCCGTTTTTAAGTCATTTCCTTTAAAACCCGCCTTTGTAACTGTTTCTTTCACAGATAGTTATAAGTGGCATTGTAAAAGGGCGTCTTTTACCATGCAAAAGGGCACCTTTTACACATCAAAAGGGCATCTTTTACAATGCAAAAGGGCGTCTTTTGCAATGCAATATACGCCCTCTTACAATCCAGTGTGTCATTTTCCTTTACATGACAGTACTCCCTTCTCCCTTCAGAAGTTCCTATAAAGTAAAACCCCATCTTACTTATTGCGTAAGATGGGGTCGTCAGTTGAAAAGTATAATCAGTAATTTGTTTTTTGCAACAATGTGTCTTTGCGTTTATTCAGCTACTGGTCGTACAGCGAAACCATACGTACGAACGTTACGATATAGCGGATAAACCTTGTCAATCTGTATACCCATGACACATCCATTGTTGACATCATTGGGGTCAGCTGACCAATAGTCACCTTTTGATCCACCATAGAACCAAGCGCCATACTTAGAATCACGGTATCCGAAAGCCGGGAATCCGATCGTTGCATTCCTACTGCTGTTTGTCCAGAAGACGTGCCCATAGTTTGCGGTATAAGCTGCCTGAACATCAGTTCCGTTCACGTTCATAGTACCTTCGTTGAGTCCGTTGGCAGTGAAACCAGTGAAAGCAGCGTTTGAAGGAACACTGAATCCTACAGGAGAAGGGTCATAAATCGTCTTAACAACAGGAGTATTGTTTACCTGATTAGGGTTACTTGCCGTTCTGTTGTTGATTGACCAGAGGTTATAGAAGTAATAATACTTTGTCAAACCAGCATTCGTGTTAATGACTCCTGCGGCATTTGTTCCTGTTGTATAGAAGAAACCAGGGTTCTGAATGATGTTCTGCATGTAGATTTGGTCGCCTGCATTCGGTGTGATAGAGCCCTGTGCAAGGGTTATATTTGTGCCAGGGAATGGGTCTTTACGTCCCCATTGATACATGTTTGCACTACCTTCGTTCTTCTCTACACCGTCATTTTGTGTGATAGTAACCACTGCCTCTTGCTTATTACCACCATTACCAATAGCCTGTTCAACCCTGATCTTTACAGTACGAGGCGCAGAATAGGATGTTCCTTTCCATGCTGTTGGCTTCCAACCGAGTGTCTCCTCTGTGAAGTTGAACACCTTTCCCTGCTTATTGGTTACTGGAATCTTGGTTAAAGCATTCTTAGGTGCAAACCATAAGTGCCATGACCAGAGGATAGTGTTACCCTTCTTGACAGCTATAACGGCGTTACCACTCTTGAGATTTGCCTTTGTTACTTCGAATTTCACAAATGCATTGCCACTTGCATCACGATAGATCGGTGCTGAAGGGAGGGTAACGAGGTTAGCGCCATCAGCCCAAACAACCTGTGCACCATTAATACCATTGTTGGCATTACCATTGGTTTTCTCAATCCAAGGATCTGTGATCGGACTTCCATCATGGTCTACGAGCGTATGAAGAATGACATCCCTTGTTGTTGCAGGACTACCAAACGTAACGTTTGTTACGGGTGCTGAACTCTTATAAGCACTGGCATTTGTTGCTCCATTCTTAATGGCATTACCATAAACTAACGGTATACTGTAGTATCCTGGAGCTGAAATCACATAGCAGTTGGCTGTGTTCTGCACAGCATCGGCACCTGTGTTGTTTGACAGGTTATATGGATTTGCAGCCGAACCCAGTGGTGTTGCATCCTGAAGTTCCTTGTTACGCTTAGCTGCAAGGTCAATGACGTCATTGCTGAGTGATGCTACTCCTTGTTCAGCAGCAGTACCTCCGTTGCCTGATTCCTTGGTAAGTAATCTCAACCAAGCAGGCTTGTTCATTGTCCATGTTGCTCCATTGTCCTCGCTATAACCAGTGATCTTCCACGCAATTGGCTTCTTTGTTCCGTCAGGAGCAGTGCGATAACTTGTTATACCATAGTTACCTGATGTTGTATTGTTGTATGCAACAGCCTCAGGACTGGTAGCTTCCAGCGTGTAAGTCCAGGTTGATGTCTTCTCACTTAGCTTGTAAGTACGTGTCGTTCCCTGCTCCCATGAACCCTTGAGAGGGATGGAAATGGATGTATTATCAGTGAATGTGATCACCGCAGTAACCTTGTTTGTCAGCTCCTGTGGTATCAAATAGAAGGTATAATTGTCCTTAAGATTCTCGAAACGAACGCCAGTTGAATACTTCGTTACGTCCCTTATGATGCTGTTAGGGTTCTCGTTAGTTCTGTAATTCAGGTTATCTAACTTGACATCTCCACGTGTGTTATACCCCGTAGACACCCATTGAGCACCTGTACCATCATACTTATTAGAGATGATATACTTACTTTTCAGCAATACATTCTTAAGGGTAATCTCTTTAATGGTCTTGTCGAACGACAGATTTTGCCCTACTGCAAAGCGTATAGCAGTAAGTGCATGACGGAAGTTAAGACTTGTTTTGGGCGCTTGGAAGCGTGTTGCATATTGCACATCACCAGAACATGCCGTCATAAAGTCTACCTGTTGTCTTACATCTGGGTTCGTTGTGAACTCAACAGTCACGTTACCTGAAGCATCAGGGTAGGCGATGTTCGACTCAGGATAGGCTGCATAGAAACGGCCAAAAGGCTTATACCATGACCAACGGATAGGAGTGTATAGCTCACCGGAGTTCTTTGTCTTCGCACTATTGAACCAATTCTCGTTGATATTGCTAACTGCTGTACCGCGAATACCTGTTGTTGAGAAGTCGCCAAGCGACATTCTGTTTACGATATTGGCACGTGTGCCAGCATCAACCTTAACCGGATTGACACCTTCTACAGTCGTTTCAATCAAACAAACATCAAGTCCTGCTGCGTTCTGAGCCTCTAACTTGCGTCCCATGAGCTCTTGTTGAGACTGTGATGAGCCGTTGGCAGCACGTGTCAAAACGCCTCCATGACTAAGAATCTCCTCTTGGGCATCGTTAATTTCGAAGTGTACAACGGCGTCGTTATCGCCATTGTTTGCGTTATCTCCTAATGTCTCGTCCGAGCATGAAGCCACAGTCAAGGCAAATGTTCCTGCAAATAATGGCAGCAAAGTGTGTAGAAAAGATATCTTTTTCATTCCTTTTATTCTTTATTTATCTGAGTATTTCTATCCTTCGAGGTTGTCATCATCACCTCCATCAACTGGTGTTAGAGGTTCAACCGTAACAGTTCCAGCGGGACTACCACCTGCTCCGGGGCGCACATTAGGGCTTGAGACTAAGAGATGGCTGTCTTCTGCTACATCAAAGACGGCAACATGCGGTCTGATGTAGTCTTTTTTAAATAGAGTTTTAATTTCCTTCATTTTTTTAGTTATCATAAACTTATCACCAACCTTTCGTTAAAATGATCCTGAAAAGGAGGCGTTGATGTTGTAAATATTGACTTGCATGATGATAAATCATGCACTGTTATCCAGGGGATTATCCCATATCATGATTAATTCGGCTGCAAAGTTACTAATAATATATATCACTTCCGTTTTTGTTTTGTTAATTTTATTATTAATTAACTGTATAAATTCCAATTTAGAATGTGGTTTTTCGTGTCTCATATTATGCTAATAGAGGGTGAAAACCTTTGTTTTAGGGGCTGATAGACAGTTGGTTTTGCGTTTTGAATGGTGCTGACTTTTGCATTGAATGGCTTTCTTTTATTTAATAAAGTATTGTTGATGGAAGTTTAAAAACTCATAAAAGGAGTTTAGTTTCATTATGGGTGATGTTCGTTTTATCATGGATTTGGAGGCAGGGGGATGTCTTTCTGTGGTTACAATGGCTGCTAAGGGGAAGTGGATAGTGGACTGCTGTCTTACGGATTAGGCTTTATTTACATGCTTTTTGGGCTGATTCTATAGTTTTTTCTTTACCTTTGCAATACTTCTTTCTTGCTTTTGGTAAAGGAAAAGAGGGCAGGAGAGAGGATATTATTAAGGAGAATGATGATGAAAAAAGGATTGGTATTAGAGGGAGGAGCCATGCGTGGACTGTTTACTGCAGGTGTATTGGATGTTCTGATGGAGCATGAGATATGGCCCGATGGCGTTATTGGGGTTTCGGCAGGTGCTGCTTTCGGGTGTAATATGAAGTCGAAACAACCGGGACGTGCGCTCAGATATAACAAAAACCTGGTCAATGACTGGCGTTATTCATCCTTACGTTCCCTCCTTACGACGGGTGATTACTTCGGAGGAGACTATGCTTATCATTATGTACCACGCCATATTGACTATTTTGACGTTGACACTTTCTCCAAAAATCCTATGGAATTCTGGGTTGTTTGTACGAATGTAGACACGGGAAAGGCTGAATATAAACGGCTGACGGAGGTAGATTACGACAGTTTAGAGTATATTCGGGCTTCTGCTTCCATGCCTATTGCTGCCCGTATCGTCACTGTTGACGGGAAAAAGATGCTTGATGGCGGTATTGCAGACTCTATTCCGCTTCGTTTTTTCCAGCAACAAGGCTATGAAAAGAACCTTGTTATACTCACCCAACCAGCTGGTTACGTGAAGAAACGTAGTCCGTTGATGCCGCTCATGCGCATGTGGCTGCGTCGTCATCCACGTATTGTGCAGGCTTTGGAAGACCGTCCTGCCATGTATAATGCCGAGTTAGACTATGTAAAAGAGGAGGAATCGAAGGGCAAGACACTCGTTCTTCGTCCACGGAACAAGCTGACGATTGGGCACATCTCCCACAATCCTGATGATATGCAGATGACATATGACCAGGGAAGGGAGGTTGCTTTGGAGCATTTAAAGGAGATAAAAGCCTTCTTTCAGTCGTAAACTACAACGTAAGAAGTCCACGACAGCCGTCTTCAATCAGGTCAAGTGCCAGCTCAAAGTCGGCTGATCCACCGTAATAAGGGTCTGGAACACAGGTGGCATGTGGGTGTTCAGTGAAGAAATCAGCCATACGAAGCACCTTTGCACGTGCCTTTTCGTTTGTAGTTTGTGATGTTATGTTGCGGAAATTGTCCTCATCCATCACGATTATATGGTCGAATCGGTCGAAATCTACGCTGGAATCAAACTGACGGGCATGATGATCGATGCGGTAACCACGCCGATTACCATGCTCACGCATGCGTTTATCGGGCAATTGTCCTATGTGCCAGCCTCCGATACCAGCTGAATCAATCTCGTATTGACTGCTTAGTCCACGCTCATCTACCATGTGTTGCATGACAGCATGGGCTGCCGGAGAGCGACAGATGTTACCTAAACAAATAAAGAGGATGCGTTTCTTATTGTCTGTTGTAGTCTTCATATTTCCTGTTTGATACTGTTTCAGCAGGCAAAGTAACGAAAAAAAACTGGAAATAAAGGCGTATCTCGATAAAACATAGAGAACATTCATTCATTAATAATATGACAATCGTTCATTAATAATACGATAATCACTCATTAATAATATAACAAATGAAAAGAATCTTACTATCACTTACCTGCGTTATGGCAGCCTCTACGGGCTTTGCACAGCAGGCTTTATCATGGGGCAAGGCACCTTTGGCGTCACCAGTTGTCAATGCTGACAACACAGTTACCTTCAATATCGTAGCTCCAGAAGCACAGAAAGTGGAGATAACGGGCGACTTTCTGCCTGTGGAAAAGGTGAAAACATCTCATGGAGAGCAGGAACTTCCGTGCGTGGAGCAGCTGAAAAAGAACGAGAAAGGGGTGTGGTCATACACCTCATCAGCCCTTTCTCCCGAGCTTTATACCTACAATCTGATCGTTGATGGTGTGAAAATCACTGATCCACTGAACGTTTATGCAGTGCGCGACATCGCCAGTATGTTCAATATCTTTATGATTGGAGGGGGCGTAAAGGGGCTTTATCAGGTGAAAAACGTACCCCATGGAACGGTAGCAAAGGTATGGTACAACAGTCCAACGGCTGGTTTGACACGTCGGATGACGGTCTATACGCCTGCAGGATATGAGACAAGCGGCACGAAAAGGTATCCTGTTCTCTATCTGTTGCATGGCATTGGCGGTGACGAAAACGCCTGGTCAGAGTTGGGAAGAGCCACTCAGATACTCGATAACCTCATTGCTGAGGGCAAGGCAGAGCCTATGATAGTGGTCATGACGAATGGAAATATATCTCAGGAAGCGGCACCCGGCGAGACATCTGAGGGTTTTAAGACACCTACAATGATGCTTCCCAAGACCATGGATGGCAACTTTGAGACTGCATTCCCTGATGTTATTAAGTTTGTTGAACATACTTATCGTGTGCAATCAGACAAGAATCACCGTGCTATCGCGGGTTTATCGATGGGCGGTTTCCACTCTTTGTACATCTCAATCAATAACCCTGACACCTTCGGATACGTTGGTTTGTTCTCTGCAGCAGTGGATAGACAACAGGCAGGTGGCGTCATCTCGGTCTATGAGAACCGTAATCAGAAGATTGATAAGCTCTTCAGTAAGTCGCCAAAGTTATTCTGGATAGGTATAGGAAGTACTGATTTCCTCTATCAAAGCAATGTTGATTTGCGCAAATACCTTGACAGTAAGCATTATAAATACACCTATATGGAGACAGAAGGTGGACATATCTGGCGCAATTGGCGTATCTATCTGAGCGAATTTGTACAGAAACTGTTCAAATAAAGACGGTGTTATCATCTTACAAAGACTGTGAACAACGATCTTAAAGTGGTTCATATAAGCACTTAAAGAGGTTTATATAAGTGCTTAATGATGCTATATAAGCGTTTAAAGATAGCTATTAAAGTATCTTCCGATAGTTATTAGAACGCTGAGAGCTATACTGATTACGCACTTAAAGACGTTTGTTCACAGTCTTAAAGATAGCATTTCTCGGTCTAAAAGATGATTAAGAACGCTTCCTCAGCATGGTGCATGAGGGTTTAAAAGGAAATGAGAAAGGTCCCGACATATCGTAATGATAATGTCGAGACCTTATTTTTATGTGTCAAGGAGTGAGTGGAGTGGAAGAGAGTTAAGCTAACATCCCCATCCTTAAACCCTATTTTTCAGTTTTAAAACATCAAAACCATAGATCTCAAACCTCAAACTTTAATGTCATTAATATGCGAAGAGAGGATAATCACTCATGGTTGCATTCACCTTCTCACGTACACGTTTGATAACCTGTTCGTTCTCTGGATCAGCAAGAACTTCGTCGATTAACTCTGCTGTGAGGCGCATCATATCCTCCTTGCAGCCACGTGTTGTCATGGCAGCAGTACCGAGACGCAGACCACTTGTCTGGAAAGCAGAACGCTCATCATAAGGAACTTTATTCTTATTAGCTGTGATGTCAGCAGCAACAAGTGCTGTCTCAGCCACCTTACCAGTAAGATCTGGATACTTCTGGCGCAGGTCTAGCAACATAGAGTGGTTGTCAGTACCGCCACTAACGATGCTGAATCCCTTGTCAACAAGAGCCTGTGCGAGTACAGAAGCATTCTTCTTCACCTGTGTAGCATACTCTTTCCAGCTTGGAAGGAGGTTCTCACCGAAGCCAACAGCCTTTGCTGCGATGACATGCTCCAGTGGTCCACCCTGGTTTCCAGGGAAAACTGCAGAGTTAATGAGCATAGACATAGGCTTTACATCGCCCTTCTTGGTTGTCAATCCCCAAGGATTATCAAAGTCCTTACCCATCATGATGACACCACCACGTGGTCCACGCAGCGTCTTATGTGTAGTAGTTGTAACGATATGTGCGTACTTCACAGGGTTCTCCAACAGTCCGGCAGCAATCAGTCCGGCAGGGTGAGCCATGTCAATAAGCAGCAATGCACCAACTTCATCAGCTATAGCGCGCATGCGTTTGTAGTCCCACTCACGACTATAAGCCGATCCGCCACCGATAATCAGTTTTGGTTTGTGCTCACGTGCGAGGCGTTCCATCTCGTCATAGTCCACACGTCCTGTCTCACGATTCAGTGTATAACCAATGTGGTTGTAGAGAATACCTGATGTATTTACCTCACTACCATGTGACAAGTGACCACCTTGGTCAAGGTCTAAGCCCATGAAAGTATCACCAGGCTTCAGTACAGCGAGGAATACAGCTTGGTTAGCTTGTGCACCAGAGTGTGGCTGCACGTTAGCATACTCAGCCCCAAAGAGCTGCTTTACACGCTCAATGGCGAGAGTTTCAACTTGGTCTACAACTTGGCATCCTCCATAGTAACGTTTGCCTGGGTAACCTTCAGCGTACTTATTGGTTAGGTATGACCCCATGGCCTGCATAACCTCATCACTGACAAAATTCTCTGATGCAATCAACTCCATGCCCTTTAGCTGGCGCTGGTGTTCCATTTCGATAAGATCGAAGATTTCTTGGTCTCTTCTCATGTGTATTTGTAATGTTTAGGGGGTTCGTATATCTCTACAAACCCGTTGGTTAGTGTCATGGCGCAAATATACGAATTAAGTTTCTAACATGCAAGCGTATCGGAAAAAATTATGTAACTTTGCAGAAAAGCTAATAATAAAATGAAACTGAAAGAATTATTCCAAGCCTACGAGTTTGATGAGATTTATCCTCAGATTGGGCTGATGTTCCCTAAGGGAAGGCACTTGCGTGAGGAGTTCCGCAATGCTTATAATCTTCTTTTAGACATCAAACCGGTGATGTCGAAGAAGCAGATACGTTATGAACTCATGGAAGATCCTGACTCAAACGAGATGTTTTTCGGTGCTGATGACCATGATTTCAATGGTCCATGGGACGTTCTCTTGGGCAAGGAGATAAAGAAAGGGCCGAAAGTAGACCTTACCAGTGAGGAGTTAGTGGCTAACTGCTTGCTGAATGTGGTGCTCATTGGGCGTCATCCAAGGGCTTTCGACAAGGATTTTGAGAAGATTACTAAATGAGAAATATAGCTCCCTATAATATAATAAGGTGTAGGGAGAGAAAAAACGGGGGAGTTAAGTCAACTGTTTCCACGTTCTTTGCATTGGCAGGACGGGTGGTAGACAGTTGATTTAGCTCTCTTTTTTATTCCTATGAAATAACTTTACTAATTTAAGACCATGCTTTCTCCGTTTTCTAAGGATAATCTCTTATTTTCGTCTTTGTAACCTCTTGTTATCCAAAGGCTTACAGATGGGGTTGTAAAAGGTGCCCTTTTGCGATGTAAAAGACGCCCTTTTACATGGTAAAAGATGCCCTTTTGCAATGCAAAACATGCCCTTTTGCAAGCCAAAAGGGCGTCTTCTGTTTTTCAATACTGAATATACTTTACATTATACGGTTTGTATCTGTCGTCTGAACCTTCATTTCCTGCGTTCTGATACGTTGGTCTGATACTGTCATAACCGTGGTGAAGGGCGATTCCGAGATGTGGCGATGAAGACAGCATCAACCATAATGACTAAGCCGTGAGAGGGGAGAACCGGTTGAAAACAAAAAGGCCAGACGGAAGAATCCGCCTGACCCCGACTCATAAATTGACCACTATATGCACCACCGTTGCGGCATTATAATGCGAGTTGTGCCAACCACGCATCAATGCGATCATCTGTTTTCTCCGGCTCATTGACATCATCAAGAGCAAGACCAACAAACTTTCCGTCGACAACGGCTTCTGAGTCGTCATATGTATAACCGCTTGCGTCTACCGCGCCAACAACCTTTGCGCCAGCATCCACCGCAGCATCATGGAGTTCCTTCATACCTCCGCAGAAGGTATCGCTATAACTTTCGGAGTCACCACAGCCGAAAATGGCAACCGTCTTACCACTAAGACCAGCCTCTTTCAGCACTTTCACCCCGTCATACCAGTCGTCCTGCATCTCACCTGCACCCCATGTAGATGTTCCAAGGAACAAGGTGTCATAGCCAGAGAGCTTCTCTGCCGTGAGATCAGTGACGTTAATGCAGTCGGCACCAGCCTTCTCCGCAATCTTTCCTGCTATCTCTTCACACGTACCCGTGGAAGAACCAAATACTACAAGTTTCATGATTCCTTTTGTTTTTGTCAGTTCTCAATAATGAATGGTAACACTTGTTACCCTCTGATCATGGTGATAATCATCTTGAAACGTTCTGGTGCATTGACAGAATGGCGTGCTCCAGAAGGGATAATAAACAGTTCACCGGCACTGATGACATGCTTTGTATCCTCAACAGTCAGCTCCATCTTACCGTCAATGACCTGGATGAGTGCATCGAAAGGTGCTGAATGTTCGGACAAACCCTGTCCTGCATCAAAGCTGAAGAGCGTCACACTCCCTGCATTGTTGTGTACAAGTTCCTTGCTGACTACGCCACCATCAGCGTAATCAATTACTTCTTTTGCTGGGAAAACCGTACCTTTTTCTAACTTTGCCATATTCTATTGTCTTTTAATTGTATTAATAATTATGTTCTGACAAGAGACGAACAAATGCAATGCCAAAGCAGATTAGAGTAACAAATGTTACCTGTTTCGGGGCTAAAGACAAAAAAGGCTGTGATGAAAGAACATCACAGCCACCTTATTATATTAATAGAAGAATCCCCGATAGGCATCAATCAGTGTGGAAATCTGCTGAAGTTGTGTGTCGATAAGCTCCGTCTGACAGTCCAACTGCTCACGCTCACTGTCTAACACCTCCAGGTATGTGGCACGATTGTAAGCATAAAGTTGTTGAGCAGTCGTTACTGCACGAGTCAAAGATTGCACTTGTTTGTTCTTCAATGCCTGATATTGCGACAGGTTATGTGCACGCGACTGTAGCGTACTCATATCACTATATGCCGTGAGCAATGCCTTGTCGTAGTTATAAAGAGCCTCCAACTGCATAGCATTGGCTTGATCGAAGTTCGTCTGTATGGCTTTCTTATTAATTAATGGAGCTGTCAATCCACCCAAAACGCCGAATGCTACAGACTCCGGAAGACGCAGAAGATACTTTGGACTGAAGGCATCTAAGCCTAATGTAGCCGACAGATTGAGCGAGGGAAGGAAAGCTCTTCGAGCAGCTTCCACGTCCCATTTGGCAGCTTGCAGCTCATGTTCGGCACGAAGAATGTCGGGACGTTGCAATAGAAGACGGGCTGGAATAGCTTGTAATGTGGGCAACGACTGATGGTTGATGGCATCTTTATTGCGTTCAATCGGTGTAGGAAATCGCCCAAGAAGAAGATTCAGACTATTCTCAGTTTCTGTTATTGACTGTCTTAACTGATACTCATTAGCCGATGCTTTGGCAAGTTCAGCTTCAAATTTCTCTACAGCCAACTGTGTATCTGCATCTGCTTCCTTCTGAATACGGGCTATCTGGACAGCCTTTTTCTGTAGTTCTATATACTTTAACGTGATGTTGAGCTTATTATCTAATGCCACTAAGGCATAGTAATTCTCTGCAATGTCTGCTACCAACTGACTTTTTAATATGCGTTGTCCTTCTGCTGTAGCAAGGTAACGTTCAACTGCTGCACGCTTACTGCTGTTTAGTTGCTTCCAAAGATCAATACTCCAGTCGAGCTGAAGGTTCGGTGCTATATCGGGAATGACGGTAGGGATGTTATGTCCCGGTGTGAGTTCTGTTCCTACATTACCAGCTCCTTCGCTTGTATAGCGCCCCACTTTCGACACCCCAATAGCTGCATTAGCTGTTACAGTGGGCAACATTTGTCCACGTTTGGCGGTGATAGCACTCTTAGCAATTGCCATTTCCTGTAGTGTTATCTTCAGGTCTTGATTGTTATTGAGTGCTGTGTCTATGAGAGCACACAGTGCTGGATCTTTAAAAAAGTCGCGCCATACATATACAGTGGTTACCGTATCGGCAGTTGCTGTTGGCAATGTTGCTTTTATGTTGTCCTTAGGCAGTGTTGCTTGAGGCGTTTTACATGCCATCAGCGTCAGCAACGAGATAGCTGCCAAAGCAGTGAATAAACCTGTTTTATGCGTTGTCATCAGCTTTATCATCTATAGATTCTTTGTGATATCGTTTGTCTTTCTCTTCGCTCAAAGGCTTTTCTTTCTGATAATTCACAATCTTATCAGCCATAGAGGCAAAGATATAATAGAGTCCGGGGATGATGATTAATCCTCCCATCGTACCAATCAACATACCTCCTACGGCAGCTGTACCAATCGTTCGGTTACCAATTGCACCAGCACCTGATGCAAACACAAGTGGAATAAGGCCCGCTATGAAAGCAATACTCGTCATAAGAATAGGCCGGAAACGTGCTACTGCACCTTCAATGGCTGCCTGTGCTATAGTCTGGCCCAAGTTTTTGCGTTGTACAGAGTACTCTACCATCAACACAGCGTTCTTTCCCAGTAAACCAATGAGCATCACTAAAGCTATCTGCGCATAGATATTGTTCTCCAATCCACATAGTTTCAGTAAAAGGAAAGCACCGAAAATACCCACAGGTAGGAAGATAATAACAGGCAAAGGAAGGAGGAAGTTTTCATATTGAGCAGCCAAGATGAGATAAACAAACACCAAACAAACAATAAAAATGATGATGGCTGTGTTGCCTTGGTCCACCTCATCCTTCGAAATACCAGCCCAATCGTAGTCGTAACCCTTAGGAAGAGACTTCTCTGCAACCTCTTGTATTGCTTTCAAAGCTTGTCCACTGGAATATCCAGGGGCTGGTGCACCCGTTACTTCTGACGAGTTATAGAGGTTATGGCGTGTAATTTCGCTCATTCCATAGGTCTTACTGAGGGTCATAAAGTCGGCATACGGCACCATTTGCCCTGCATCGTTCTTCGTGTAAAGATGCAGAAGATCTTCAGGAAAGGCACGATATTGTGGTGCTGCCTGTACAATTACCTTATACGGTTTGCCAAACTTTATAAAACCAGTTTGGTAGTCTGAGCCCACAAGTACAGACAAACTGTTGAGTGCTTTGCCTGGCTCTACACCCTTTTGGAGTGCCAATGCATCATTAACATTGAGCATATACTGTGGAAAACTGGCTGAATAGAATGTGAAAGCATTGCCAATTTCGGGTCGTTTGTTAACCTCTCGCACGAAATCTTTGCTCACTTTCTCCATCTGATGGTAGTCGTTGTTACCTGTTTTATCAAGCAATCGCATCTCAAAACCACTCGCTGCACCATATCCAGGAATTGATGGCGGTTCGAAAAAGTCGATGTTTGCCGTTGTAATAGCTTTACATTTATCTTCCAAATCACGAATAATTTCCTTTGCAGTGCGCTTCCTGTGCTTCCAATCTTTTAGGTTTATAAGACAACTTCCAGAGTTAGCACTGGTGCCTTCGGATAGTATTTCAAAGCCTGCTAATGAAGAAACACTCTCTACACCATCTTCTTTTTCTGCAATTTTCAGCAACTGATGCGCCACTTCATTGGTACGTTCTATCGTCGAACCCGGTGGTGTTTCAATAACAGCATATATCATTCCCTGGTCTTCTTGTGGGATAAATCCTGACGGTAAGCCCATATTTACCCAATAAGCTAAGGCGCAAAATACGAGTACAACTCCCATCGTTAGTAGCTTATGCTTCACTGTGTGTTGTAATACATGGGCATATTTCTTACTGCCAACATTGAACTGCTTATTAAAACGTTGCAGCATTCTGCCCAGCCAACCCAGCTTAACATGGTTCTCTTGTTCCTTAGTTAAGATGAGAGCACACAGTGCTGGAGTAAGTGTAAGGGCTACGAATCCAGAGAAAAGAATACTAGATGCCATCGTTATAGAGAACTGTCTGTAGAACATTCCCTCTGGTCCTCCCATGAAAGCAACGGGTATGAACACTGAAGCCATAACCAAAGAGATAGCAATAATAGCACCACTGATTTCTTTCATGGCTTTCTCTGTAGCCTCAACTGGCAACAGTTTATTGCGCGATATTTCTACATTTACTGCCTCAATTACCACTATGGCATCATCAACAACAATACCAATAGCCATAACAAGGGCAAAGAGTGAAATCATATTGAGTGTAATGTTGAATGCCAACATAGCAATGAAACTACCTAAAAGGGACACAGGTACTGCCATTATAGGTATAACCGCCGACCTCCAATCGCCCAAGAATATGAACACAACGATGGCTACAAGTATGAAAGCTTCAAACAGCGTGTGTATTACTTTCTCTATACTTGCATCAAGAAAGCGGCTAATATCATAGCTAATCTCGTAGTGCATACCTTTCGGCATGTCCTTCTGGAGGTGCTTCATAGCCTGCTTTACTTGTTTGATAACGTTGCTTGCATTACTTCCGTAAGCCTGTTTCAGGGTTACAGCTGCTGATGGACGACCGTTAAGAGTAGAATAAATATCATACACTTCACTACCCAAATGAATATCGGCAATATCCTTCAAACGAACCGTCTGCCCGTTGGCATTACTTTTAATGATGATGTTTCCATACTCTTCTGTCGTGGTATAACGTCCTGGATACTTTAAAACATACTCCTTAACCTGCGGCCGTGTACCACCACTCTCGCCTAATTTGCCTGGTGAAACCTCTATGTTCTGATCTTCCAAAGCATCACTCACATCGTCAGTCGATAGCCCGTAAGATATCATCTTATCTGGATGTAGCCACACACGCATAGCATAACTACGTGTACCCAATATATCAAGGTCGCCTACACCATCAACGCGTAACAGCTCAGGAGATATATTTATATCGAAATAGTTAAACAGAAAGTCCTGATTAACGTTAGGATCATCACTATAAAGATTGATATACATTAGAATATTAGGCTCTTCGCGCGATATTTTAACACCCTCACGAATCACCTCTGGTGGCAACTTGTTTGTTGCTGCCGACACACGGTTTTGCACATTTACGGCATCAACATTAGGGTCTGTACCCAATTTGAATACAACGTTTATCTCGGCTTCACCATCATTTCCTGCATCACTTTCAATGTATTTCATTCCCGGCACACCGTTTAGCGCCTGCTCCAATGGAATGATAACCGATTTAATAAGCAATTCATTGTTTGCTCCCGGATAGTTGGCAATAACATTTACCTTCGGTGGAGAGATAGAAGGAAACTGTGTAATGGGGAGATTAAACAGTGAGAGAATACCAATAAAGGCAATAACCAGTGCTATCACAATAGATAGAACCGGACGTCGAATGAAAATCTTAAACATCTTTTAAATGCCTATTTTGTTCAACTTAATTGATTCGCGAGGTGATACGAAGCGTGTACGAACGTGGTCGCCATCGTTTACCTTCTGTATCCCATCTGTTAGATAGTGGTCGCTGACTGTTAAACCTGAGCTAACAATGTATATTCCTGTTAGCTCTGCAGCTATTTGTATCTGTCTTTGATGAACAACATTATTCTTGTCTACAACAAAAACATACTTCCTATCTTGTAGCTCATAAACAGCCTCTTGTGGAATAACAATGGCATTTTTCTTCTGTAAGAGTAACTGAATAGTGCCTGTCTGGCCATTGCGCAGCAGGTTATGTGCGTTCTTAAAGAGTGAACGAACAGATATTGTACCCGAAGCACTGTCGAATTGTCCTGATATATCAGCAATCTTTCCACGTGCAGGGAAGGTGCTTCCATTCGCCAAAATCAGCTTCAATGGTAGCTGCATGTAGCGATCTGGATGCTCTTGGAAGTCGAGATAATCACTCTCAGAGATGTTGAAATAAACCTGCATCTGCGTGTTGTCCGATAGTGTTGTAAGCAAATCGTCTTGCTGAATATAGCTTCCCACCTTCTCAGGTATGCGACCTAAGACACCAGAGAAGGGCGCACGGATAACGGAAAGACGCTTGCGCTGAACAGCAAGACGATAGTCTGCCACTGCCGACTGCAACTTTGCCTTTGCCATACGGCGTGCATTGGGCGATATAACATTGTTTTCTGTGAGCTTACTTGTGTTCTGTAGCTCTATTTGTGCCTGCTCTTGAGCCGATTTCGACTTGGTAATCTCTTCGTCAGCACCAACGATGGCAAGGCGAAAAAGCGGTTGCCCAGCCTTGACATACTGTCCTTCGTTGACGTAAACCTGCTGAAGAATACCTTCTTGTTGGGATCTTACCTCAATATTCTTTAGTGATTGAATGTTTGCCACATAGGTTTCAGGGAGGTTTATGTCAGTAACCAACGGGGTCGTTGATGTATAGACAGCGACCGTCTCCTGGTCGTTTTTCTTAGAGTGGCAGCTACATAGCATTAGTGCTATGAGCAGTGTAATACCAAAAACTCTCTTCATTTATATATAATGTAGTGTTATCTCTATTAGAGGTCGTAAATTTGACCTTATCAAAATGTAATGCAAAGATAGTAATTTGATTTGATAGTGTTACAATTCTACCTATTTTTTTTATATCAAAAATAAAACGCAATATAGTTTTATACTTTAGATGCAACAGATGGGCTACTTTAAACCTTATTAATTCTTCCAATATACCCCATATATAGCTAATATTTATCTATTCATTCAATAAAATCCATAAATTATTTGGTACAATAAGAAAATCTTATTACCTTTGCACTCGCTTTAACGAAGTAAAGAGGAGATCCGCTAGCTCAGCTGGTAGAGCACAACACTTTTAATGTTGGGGTCATGGGTTCGAGCCCCATGCGGATCACCAAACAAAAAGAGGATAATCGCAACGATTATTCTCTTTTTGTTTATATACCACACATTTATAACAGCATAGAATTTCTTTATTTTCTTACTCGAGCAATAGCAGATGCAGGCAGTAAAAACAAGAGCATTGGTGTGGTATGGCTAATGCCGCTTGTAAAACTGTTGTTGGCTGTAAAGTGCATGGCGATAGCTTTTATACGTTGGCAGTTGCTATGACACTTTTCTATGCGGACAAACATATTGCTTGTAAATGGCTTTGTTATAATACTAAAAAACTGTGGCTTTCGCTCATCTATACCAAACTAATAGGCTATAGGGCAAAGCTTATTTGGTTTCTAACTATCCATTTTGCTTAAAATAGTATACAAACACACTAATGCTATAATTTTCTCTCTCAACATATTTGTATATCGCTTATATCTGCAAGAGCAACTACATATAGGTGTGGGAGTTTTATTTACGTGTAAGTAAAACTTTATTTACACGTAAATAGAACTTTATTTACACGTAAGTAAAGTTTTACTTACACGTAAATAATACATTGCAATAAGTCGTAAACTATCGTTTAATAAGTCTACAAATGCCATTACACTGTTGTGTAAATATCGTTAGAACGGTATATAACTTCGAATGAATGCATATTTAAACAGAACGTTACAATGTAATAAGCAATTTTCTATTAACTTAGGCAAATGGTTTGCCTTTAGTTTGGGGATATAAAGAGAAAATGGTATACAGCCGAACTGCATACCATTTTCTATATCAAAGTGGTGTTACCTTATAGTCTTACCATATTTTTAACGTGTTCTGAAGGTTCAGATAATCCCGGTCAAGTACAGGTTTGTGGTTTGAATCTTCCTCACCTGATATCCAAACAGGGCGGATAGCCTTAGCCTGAGCCTTACCATTTGCAGACAATTCCCATTTTGTTGGACCGAAGAGGAAGTCTCTTGACAGACCCAATGTTCTGGTGGTTGAGGTCATATACTGTCCATATGCACCTAATCCATAGCTCATATCTCTATATCCAATTTCAGGAGATGAGGTTACACGTCTACCCGTAACAGGCAAGAACAAGCCCTTGTTTGCACGTACAAGTGCCGTAACATTGGTGTACTTGTAGAGCGATTTTACTCTTATAGAACCAGCCGTTCCAGAGGCTACATTAAGTAAAATACCATAAAGATAGCACAAGAAAATGAAAGCTGACAGAGAGTTATGGTATTTATAATGTGTAATGATGTTGCAGTATACTGAACTGACTGTGGTTTAGATATAAAAAGAGCGAAGAAAGCTAATTGTGTTGTTGCTTTCTTCGCTCTACAATATGTTCTTTAGAAATTATGAATGCTGCTGTGCTAATATAGCCTGATGTATTAAGCCTGTAATTTCTTCTGTAAGTTCTGGATTATCTTTTAGCATTGTTTTAGTAGCATCTCTGCCTTGCGCCAATTTAGTGCCTCCGTAGCTAAACCAGCTACCACTCTTCTGAATAATATCAAATTCTACGCCTAAGTCGAGTATTTCGCCCACTTTCGATATTCCTTCACCAAAGAGTATATCGAATTCGGCTTTACGGAATGGTGGTGCTACCTTATTCTTTGCAATTTTTACTCGCACGTGGTTACCTATAATATCATCGCCATCTTTAATAGACGAGGCACGACGAATGTCTAAACGCACCGAACTATAAAACTTCAGCGCATTTCCACCTGTAGTAGTCTCCGATGGTCCAAACATTACGCCTATCTTTTCGCGTAGCTGATTAATAAAGATGCAGCAAGTGTTTGTTTTGCTTATAGTAGAAGTTAGTTTACGCAAAGCTTGGCTCATAAGGCGTGCTTGTAATCCAACATTCGAATCGCCCATATCGCCTTCTATCTCTTTTTTAGGCGTAAGTGCAGCCACTGAATCTACAACAAGAATATCTATAGCCGATGAACGTATAAGCTGATCGGCTATTTCTAAGGCTTGTTCACCATTATCGGGTTGCGAAATCCATAGATTATCAACATCTACACCTAACTTCTGCGCATAGAAGCGGTCGAAAGCGTGTTCGGCATCTATAAAAGCCGCAATGCCTCCTGCCTTTTGCGCTTCGGCAATGGCATGTATAGCAAGAGTGGTTTTACCTGAACTTTCTGGTCCATAAATCTCTATAATGCGGCCGCGTGGATATCCTCCTACGCCCAATGCCATATTAAGTCCTATGCTACCAGTAGGAATTACATCAACATCTTCTATAAGTTCGTCGCCCATTCGCATAATAGAACCTTTACCAAAGTCTTTCTCTATTTTCGACATTGCTGCTTGTAAGGCCTTTAGTTTACCTTCTGCAGCATTCTGTACTTCGTCTTTTGCCATATATTTCTTTATATTATTTTACTTGATAAGTTAAACTCTTTGTTTTAGAGCGTTCGCCTTTTGTGTTACCTATTCCTACCAATGCTTCCAGAATGGTACGAGTTCGATGTGTGCGGTGTGCATAGTCTTCAAAGCTTTCACTATAAGGATCTATTTTTCTTTTCCAACCTTCATAGGGAGCAATGTAGAAATAAGGAAGCGAGTCTGCTAACGAGTTAGTTTTTTCTTCTGTATTGTTTATGCTTTCTATGGTATCTAATGATGCTAGCGTAGGATATAAACATGTTATACCTTCCTGTTTACAGTAGTCTACAACAGGTGTAATCCATTGATTATAGTTTCCTCTTATGGACTGTAATGAGAAGTTGTTATATGTTGATTTTCCTATACGCTGTATCGGACGAATTTGCACCACGTTAGGCTTAGTGTCTTTGAACACATCTTTTATATGTATCAGTTCTGCTGCATTATCAGTGTTAACGGTATAATTCAAACGAATACGAAAGTCGGGAAAGTCTACTCTTATTCGTGAGAGATTAGCAATAAGTGTTGTAAACAAAGTGAATTTACCATTTGTCATTAAACTCTCGTAAGTGTTCTTAGTAAACCCATGTGCCGAAATAGTTATCTCTGTCAGACCATTTTCCACCAGTTTTTGCAATTTCTCATAAGTAAGCAGATTTCCATTGGTAGTGATTGTGATGTGTTTCACGCCATATTGCTTACCCAATTTCACCAACTGTAGCAAGTTTTGCGACATAGTGGGTTCGGCGCCACAACCAATTTGCAAACGAAGTGCACGTGGAAACAAAGCTTTTGCTATAACTTCTAAATCGTCTGTGGTAAACTTTCCGTGCATATTCTTTGCTGCTTCGGCATCGCTGAAGTAACACATCTTGCAGCGAAAGTTGCACGACATTACTGGATCTATATTGATACTGAGATATCTCTGTTTACCCAAATGAAGTGCTAAAATGCCCAAAAGCTTCACTTTCGGGCTATTAATTCGCTGATAGACATTCAGAAGTTTATAGATATTCATGCTTATTATACACCACTTCCGCTGTTCATTCTTTCTTCTTTCGCTTCTTAGGATAGGGCAACACCTCAGCCAAGATGGCTACAACCTTTGCTGCGTGGTCTGCTCTTGATACATCGAGAATGTAGTGTTCTTTTGCACCTTCGTATGGATAGCCTTTTTCTGCTTCTGCCATTAAAGTCTCAATTGCCTTGTGTTGCTTCACGAAAGCAATATTGTCGCAAACTATAATAACAGGTTTTTCGTTGGCATATATCATATACTCGCCGAACATCTTGCGGTATCTGATTGTTCCAACAGCTTCTATCTGTTGGCAAACAAACTCAATAAAGTCTAACGAACACGACATATTGTTTTACTGTTCCGTTTCTTCAATATTCAAATCCTACAATTCCAGGTCGCCACCGAACACTTCGTGCCACGGCAAACCTTGCTTGTTTAGCTGTTCCATAAATGGATCTGGGTCGAAATCTTCCAAATTCCACACACCTGGTTTACGCCAAATACCTTTAAAGAACATCATTGCGCCAATCATTGCAGGCACTCCTGTTGTGTAACTAACGCCTTGCATACCTGTTTCTTCGTATGCAGCTTGATGCTTACAGTTGTTGTAGACGTAATAAGTCTGTTCCTTTCCGTCCTTAATACCACGAATACGGCAACCTATTGATGTCTCTCCTTCGTAATTTTCGCCTAAGTCTTGTGGGTTGGGTAGTACGGCTTTGAGGAACTGAAGCGGTACAATCTTCACTTTTGCATTCTTCCCTGATCCGTCAGCAAGTGGAGCTTCGTATTCTATCTCATCAATACGGCTCATTCCTAAATTCTGTATGCAATCCAAATAAGTAAGGTATTGCTGACCAAAGGTCATCCAAAAGCGAGCACGTTTAATGGTTGGGTAATTCTTAACTAGCGATTCTAATTCTTCGTGGTGCATTAAATACGAATCGCGTGCACCTATATTAGGATAGGTTAAGTCTTGATGCACGGCTAATGGTTCTGTTTCTATCCATTCGCCATTCTCATAATATAAACCTTTTTGTGTGATTTCGCGAATATTTATCTCTGGATTAAAGTTTGTTGCAAAGGCTTTATGATGATTGCCTGCATTGCAATCTACAATGTCGAGATAGTGAATTTCGTCGAAATAGTGTTTTGCTGCATAGGCTGTAAATACCTGCGATACTCCGGGGTCGAAGCCACAACCCAGAATAGCTGTAAGTCCTGCCTGTTCAAACTTTTCTTTGTATGCCCATTGCCAGCTGTATTCAAAATGAGCTTCGTCTTTTGGCTCGTAGTTAGCTGTGTCTAAATAGTTGCAACCACATGCCAAACAAGCTTCCATAATAGTAAGGTCTTGATATGGCAACGCAAGATTTATCACCAATTCTGGTTTAAACGAATTGAAAAGTGCCTTTAATTGTTCCACATCATCGGCATCAACCTTTGCTGTTTTAATATCGGCTTTATAACCTTTGTTGTGAATAGACTTCACCAATTCATCGCATTTCTCCTTACGTCGGCTTGCTATCATAAAGTCGGTGAATACATCTTGGTTCTGAACTATCTTAAATGCGGCTACGGTGGCTACTCCACCTGCACCAATCATAAGTACTCTTCCCATTTTATAATTTATTTTATCTTATACTTTTATCTATTTCTTGCGATGTTATCCCCATTGCATTCATTAACGAATAGCCTAATATTTGTTGTTTAAAGTTACCTCCCTCCATAGGCATCATTGCAAATAGAGTGATGTGTTTATGCTCATCGTCCACGTCTTTCACTGTATTACGGATAACGCTACAGATGTTACCTTCTTCTGCATTTGGCACAAGCATAATGCGATGTACTTCATCGTGGCTAAGTGCAATGCGCAACACATCGAGCAAAACATCGTCTTTTTCTGTTAAAGCACTACCTGTTGCGATAGTGTTAATTATAAATTCGCCCAGCTTTTCATCAGCGAAAGCCTGTTTGTCTAGTTCTCTTTGAAAGTCGGAAGGTACAAAGTTTTCTAACGTAGCTTTATTCTTATCGTGCAAGAGCACTACTTGTGTTTCGTGATTGCCTGGCTTCAACCGCCCGTCAAGAGCAACATCTACAATCCATTGGCTAAAGTCGGCTGCTGGAATCTTTCTATTGAGCATTCACTCAAAGTTTACAATAAGGTTGAACGCCACCTTGTCAATATAATCGGCATCAACAATGATGATGTTTTCACTCATTTTAATATTCTGCGAATTTTGTGTATTCATTGCCACAAAGTTACATTAAAAGACGTAAATGCCAAAACTATTTCAGCATTTTTTTGTTTATTACTATTACATTCTCTACGTAAAATCGATAGAGAATGTCGTATAATACTTATTAAGGTTTCTAACTTGCTTTCTAAAAGCATTGCGAGTTATTGTTACAAAAGAATAAGATGAGAGAATTGCCTATTATTTATTGCGCATTTGTAGGTATAAACACATGATATACAAAATATTAAAGGTACATTCAAGGAATATCGTTGGTATATATGCTCCAAAAGTTGTAAAGACATTGATTTCTATGTATAGGTAGCAAACAGCACATTGTATAGAATGCTGTTATAATGATATTTAGATGCGTATAAAATCATTATTTTGTACGTATTATCTAATTTCTGGTAATAGCGTTTGTTGCGTATAAAAATATGATTATGCCATAACGGAAATATAATTTGGTAATAGGTAATTGTATTCTCTACTATTATGTCTTTTTTGCTGTACAAAACGACGTGCTATGTTACATTATGTTGCGATTAAAATGTTGCATTACAAAGTCTGAAGATATGAGAAGAGTTGTGGCTAATGAGTATAATAAAGAAACTGATTCAGTAGGATATAAGTATAGAAATTATTAGTAGCAACCATTGTTTACAAACCAAGTGAATAGAACTGCTAAAATGTTTATAAAACATACCAAATATTAGCTACTTTTGTTTCAGATATCTATTACGTTTGTCTCAGATATCTGTAACGTTTGTTTCAGATATCTGTCAGTTGCGTCTTAGATATCTATTATTTTCTATTTAGATATAATAGAAAACTACAGCCTTTATAAGGTCATATTATAATACTTGAAAGATATTCTTTCAGATGAAAATTAGGTATTCTTTTATGCTACAATGTTTCGCTTATAAATATAATAAGCTACTGAACAGAAATAGGTTGTTTAAGCCACTATTATATAAAATTAAGAATCAAAACAATAGCCCTCTTTCTCAAAATCGCTACACTTATTTTCTATAGCGGTAGAACCCTTTATACATTATGTATAGTGTATGTGTACACTAAATATATTAGTTAAAAACAATAAAATAGAACTATTAGTTTGCCTATTCAGATTATAATCTTTATTTTTGCAAAGAACAGAGAATTTGATTATTATTATCATCTATTCATTATATCATAACAAACATATAACAATATGAAACTCAAAACAAAACTTTTACTTACTTTAGTTGTCGTGTTGTTGGGAAGCATATTTACTTCTGCTTACGCAACAAAAAAACAACAGGCATTGCAAAACGATGCGAACCAAGCCACTTGCATTGTTGTTAAACTGCAAGATGGAGGCGAGAATATATTCTTCTTAGGAGAAAGTCCGAAACTAATGAACTTCGCTGATAGCTTAGCTGTGATTTACAAAAATCAACAACTAAACTTTGCGTTGAAAGATATTAAGGATTACCACTTTGAAGAACGCAATCCTGCAGGAATTAAACAGACAGAGAAC
>ERZ773057.251-NODE-251-length-24456-cov-5.242859_pt1 | contig 24456 bp, 16 predicted proteins | sample MGYA00580629_ERZ773057 | MGnify/ENA primary metagenome ERZ773057 (study PRJEB29015, sample SAMEA2738143) | human oral metagenome | biome: human oral; feature: human-associated habitat; material: saliva | place: China | collected 2163 ...
TGCAGGTCGCCTGCATTGGGATGCTCGCTCCGTCCGTCGTCACCGGTCACCGTCAGGTTCACGTCGATGTGCTCGATGTGCTGCAGGTTGCAGCTGGCTGGCACGGTGATTGCCGAGGACGCGCCGCCGGTGGGGGCCTTGTTGTAGTCCAGACGGTCGGCCAGTGCTGTCAGTGCGTCGAAGTACTTCTGCTCGACGGAGCCCTCGGCCATGGCGCGTGACGTGCTGCCGGCCTGCTGCTGTGCAACGATATCCGCTTCGGGAATGCGCTTGCCCACCTGCAGCCGGAAGGGGCCGCATTTGCGCTGTTCGGCGCTGCCACCCACGCTCTGCCAGGTACGGGCCAGCCGGGTGGCGGCCTCGGCATCCACCACGCCAAAGCCGTAGTGGTGGCTGTAGCGCAGCACGTCGTGGCCGGTGACGCCTGCCAGCGGGCTGCGCAGCTCGCTCCATCCCCCTTTGGAGACATCCACCTGCCGCGCGGTGCGGGCGAGGATCAGCGGCACGTCACGCCAGGTGAGCCGGGGGTTGGCCTGCAGCATCAGGGCCGCCACGCCCGACACCATCGGTGCCGAGGCCGAGGTGCCGCCAAAGTCGTCCGTGTACTTGTCCTTCACGGAGGTGGTGGTGATCTCGGGCGCCGTGGCCGGCGTCGTGCTGCGCCCGGACGGGGCGCAGACCGTCAGGTTGGAACCGCGTTCACTGTAGGGCGCGCGCTCACCGGCCGCATCGGTGGCGCAGACGGTGATGGCCCCCCGCGAACTGGTGGCGCTGTCGGCCGAGGAATAGTCGCCTTCCCAGGCACCGTTGCCTCCCGAGAAGACATACAGGACACCCAGCCCGTTGCGGCCCTTGCTCAGTCCCTTGGCCAGGGTGTCGTTGAATGCCGTCCAGCCGCTGGCGGGCTTGTTGAGCTGACCGTCGTCTTCCGGTCCCCAGCTGTTGTTGAAAATGTGGTTCCTGTCGATGTCGCGTGACAGGGCATCGAGGATGTTGCGCTCGTCCCCGAAGGCCAGCAGGTTGTAGCCCACCAGGCTGGCGCGCGGTGCAATGCCCGTGCCGCCAATGCCGTTGTAGTCCCGCGCGGCGATGATGCCTGCCACCGAGGTCCCGTGCGAATCGTCTTCCGAGCAGGGAACCGGCCAGTCCTTGTGGCCGGCGATCCGGCTGCTGTAGCGGTTCTCGCCCAGCGACTGGCGACGGTAGTTGTGGCTGCCGTCGACGATGTTCGGCCGCAGATCCGGGTGCGTCATGTCCAGGCCGTCATCGACCACGGCCACGCGGATGCCATCGCCATTGAGACCGCTGTTCCAGGCGGCTTCCACGTTCAGGTCCTCGCCGGCCTTGATGCGCGTGTAACGCTTGCCTTCGATGCTGCCCAGGTTCTTCAGGTGCCACTGCTGGGGCTTGAGCGGATCGGCCCCGGTCCTGATCTCGGGCTGCCCCTGCGGACGATAGTATTTCAGCGAGCATCCCGACCAGCTGACCAGTTCAGGCGGCGCGGGGCGTGCGTTCTGGTTGCCACCGCCGTTGTTGCCACTGTTGACCGGTTTCACGGGAGCCGGTGTGGCGACAGGTGTCGGTCTGGCGATCGGCGATGGCGTGGCGACGGGAGCAGGCGTGGCGACAGGGCCCGGTGCTGCGACAGGGTTCGGTGCGGCGATGGGTGAGGTGCCAGCCGCCGGGGCAGGGCTGGGCGAGGCTACCGGCGCCACCACGGGGGCAGGAGACGTGACGCCACCCGTGGCAGGTTTGCCGGGCGGCGTGGTGCCGCCGGTGACGGGAGGGGCGGGTGGCACGGGTGACGGCGTGGCCACGGGATTCGGTCTGGGCGCAGCGGCCGGGGGTGTCACGGGGGAAGGCGCGACGATGGGGGTCGGATGAGCGACTGGTGCTGGCGCAACGACAGGAGTCGGCGTGGCGACGGGCGTCGGCTTGACGGCAGGGGGAGGGGTGACGACGGGTGCCGGTGTGGCTACGGGCGTTGGCGTGGCGACGGGAGCCGGCGTGACGACAGGCGTCGGTCTGACGACAGGCTCAGGAGCGACGACGGGTGCGGCAACGGCGACGGGGGCAGCAACGACGACCGGTGCAGCGATGGGGGCCGGCGTGGTGACAGGTGCGGGTGTGGCGACTGGGGCCGGTGCCGGCGTGGTGTCGGGCTGAACGGCCAGGGGTGATGCCTGGGCAAGCGTCGTGGGCTCATGTGCCTGTCCGGTTTCTCCCTGCACGCCGTGGCCGGATGCGGCCGGATCCTGCTGTGCCAGGTGGCTCGCCGATGGGGTGTCGTGTTCGGTGCTTCCACCGCCGCCGCATGCGCTCAGCAGCAGGGAAGAGAATCCAAGGGCCAGGGCCTGGGCAATGTGCGTTCTGCGCATGGTCGAGAGGTCCGGAAAGAGTGGCGAAGAAGAATCGTCGATCGATGTCGTGCGTTCAGGAGCGTGATCCGAGACGGAGGGATTTGGTTGCCTGTGGGGGTCAGCGGCCGTAGAAGGTGATGCTCCAGTCCTTCAGCTGTCCCTCGCCGCCTTGCACGCGGTCGGCCGTCACCAGTTCCCAGCGCCGGTTGTCGCCGCTGGCGACCGGTTCTTCCAGATGGCGGCGCACGCCGAAGGTGAAGTTGTTCAGGCCGCCGCAACGCTCCACCAGCAGCTCGGGAGCGCCGAGGGTCGCGGTGTTCAGATCGGTGCAGGCGTGGGGAAGCATCAGCGTGCTGACCGTACCCAGCGGGCTTTGCAGGGCCATCTGCAGATCACCGGTGTTGGGGTGACTTCCCTGGCCATTGGCAGCGGTTGCCGTCACTTTCACGTCGATGTGCTCGATGTGGCGGATGTCGCATTCGGCCGGGATCTCGACGGCGGATCGCAGGCCGTTGGCCGGGGCCGTCTGATAATCCAGCGTGTTGCTCAGCTGGTAGAGCGCACCGAAATAGGTGCGGGCCTGGCTGTTGTCCCTCGTGCTTCTGGCCGTCTGGTCGGCGCCCTGCTGGGTCACGATCCCGGTTTCGGGAATGGCGGCATTCACGGTCGTGGTGTAGGGGCCGCAGGCCTTGAGCGTGTCACTTCCGCCCACGCTCTTCCAGGTGCGCGCCAGCTGCACGGCTGCGTCGGCATTGGCCACGCCGAAGCCGTAGTGGTGGCTGTAGTGCAGTACGTCGTACCGGCCCTGGGCGTTGCCCAGCGGGCTGCGGTAATCCCGCCAGCCGCCATCCTGTTCATCCACCTTGCGGGCCGTGCGTGCCAGAATCAGCGGGACGTCGCGCCAGGTCAGTTTCGGGTTGGCCTGCAGCATCAGTGCAATGACACCCGAGACCATGGGGGCAGAGGCCGAGGTGCCGTTGAACGTGTGGGTATAGTCGTTCCGCACCGAGGTGGTGGTCACTTCCGGCTGCTGGTCGTCCGTCGCGTCCGCCGATGGGGCACAGACCGTCAGGTTGGCGCCCCGCTCGCTGTAGGGGGCACGCTTGCCCATGGCGTTGGTGGCGCAGACGTTGACGATGCCCATCGCGCTCACGCCGCCGTCCAGCGACGAATAGTCGGTCTGGATGGCCCCGTTGCCGCCGGAAAAGACGTAGATGGCGCCCAGGCCGTTGCGGCCTGTCTTCAGCCCGTTGCGCAACGTGTCGTTGTAGCTCGACCAGTCGGGTTCCGGCGTGGCCAGGTGTCCGTTGTCCGTGGGGCCCCAGCTGTTGTTGTAGACGTGGTTCCGGTCCAGATCGCGCGACAGCGCATCCAGCGTGTCGGCCACGAAGTTGGAGGCCAGGATGTTGAGACCCACCAGCTGGGCGCGTGGCGCCACGCCCGAGACGCCGGTGCCATTGCCGTCGCGGGCGGCGATCAGGCCGGCCACCGAGGTGCCGTGCGTGTCATCGTTGCTGCAGGGCATGGGGAAGTCCTGCAGGCCGGCAATCTTGCCGCCGCTGGAGGCGGACAGACCGAGCATGCCCGCTTCGGTGCGGTAGTTGCGGCTGCCGGTCACGACGTTGGGCCACAGGTCTTCGTGCGTCACTTCCAGTCCATCGTCCAGCACCGCCACGCGGATGCCTTCACCGCGCAGACCTGCGTTCCAGACCGGCTTCACGCGCAGGTCCTCGCCCGCCTTCATGCTGGGGAATCCGGGCAGGGGACCGGTATTCTCCAGGTGCCATTGGAGCGACAGATACGTGTCGGCACCAGCGTGGGAAACGGGAGTGGCCTGAGGGCGCGGGTATTTCAGGGCGCAGTTCGTCCAGCCCAGCTGGGCGGGCAATGTGGCCAGGGTAGCGGCATCCAGCGCCAAGCTGGCGACGGGTGCCGGTGCAGGCGTCGCCGCAGGAGACGCGCTGGAGGCTCCGGAGTCGGTGCCGGGGCCTGGAGCGGGGCGAGGGGCGGGCGCCGGAGAGGCCTGGCCGTGAGTACCCTGGGTCGGCGTCGGGCCGGGAGCGGGTGCCGGGGCCGCGACCGGTTGAACGGGCCTTGGGCTGGTGTCAGTGCCGGAGCCGCCGGGCGCAGGGGAGGGGGCTGGAGAGGCCTGGCCCTGCGTGCCCTGGGTCGGCGCCGGGCTGGGGGCGGGTGCCACGACCGGTTGAACGGGTCTCGGGCTGGTGCCGGCGCCGGAACCGCTGGGCACAGGGGCAGGGGCTGGCGACGTGAGCGCCGCTGCGGGAGCCTGGGGTTGCGGGGCGGGGCGTGACGTGGCCGGCGGCGTCTGTTCCTGGACTCTTTCTTCCACAGCGCGCTGCGGGCTCAGGTCCACCGGTCGGGCAGGACGTTCCAGCACCAGGTCGCCGATCTGGAGGGCGGTGATGTGAGGGGATGCGGGATCATCCGAGCCGCCTCCACCACACGCGCTCAGCAGCAAGGTGGAGAAGCCAAGGGTCAGGGCCTGGGCGATGGGCGTCTTGCGCATGATGGAGATCCGTCCGGAAAGAGATGCCGCAACGTCTTGGGGTGTCCGTCGCAGCCAGGGGCTGGCGGTGCGACGGTGCATGTGCCCGGAAAGGCAGGGCGGGGGCTGTCGGATGCCGGAACGGTCGGCATCGAGGTTGCTGGCCATGCCGGCAAGACAGACCTCTGTGGGGAGTTATCGACCGTAGAAGGTGATGCTCCAGTCCTTCAGCCGACCGGTTTCTCCAGCCACACGGTCGGTTGCCGAGAGGGTCCAGTTCCTGTTGCTGCCCTGGGCCACCGGCTCTTCCAGGTGACGGCGAACGCCGAAGGGGTAGTTCTGCAGGCCCTGGCAGGGGCCGATCTGCATCGAACCGTTATCGGTGGGAAGCTGGCAGGGGTGGGGCACGCTCAGGGTGCTGACACTGCCCAGCGGACTCTGCAGGGTGATGTGCAGGTCGCCCGCGCTGGGGTGCTCGTCGCTGCCATCGGCATTGGAGGCGGTGAGCGCCACCTCAATGTGCTCGATATGCGTGATCTGGCAGCTTTCCGGCACACTGACGGTGGAGGTCAGACCGTTGGCCGCCGCCTGGTTGTAGTCGATCCGGTTGCCCGCCTCGATCAGCGCCTTCCGGAACGCTTCCGCCTGGCTCTTCCGGACGGGATTGGTCGCCACGGCATCGGCTTCCGGGATCGGGGCATTGACCCGGGTCGTGAACGGACCGCACTGTTTCTGCGTGCTGCTGCCGCCCACGCTCTGCCAGTTGCGGCTCAGCTTCACGGCGGCATCGGCATTGACGACACCGAAACCGTAGTCGTGGTGGTAGCGCAGCGTGTCGTAGGCGCCAGGCTGCCCCTCGACGATCGGGCTGTTGTGACTGCGCCAGCCGCTGGACTTGGCATCCACCTGTCGGGCGGAACGGGCCAGGATCAGCGGCACATCACGCCAGGTGAGTTTGGGGTTGGCCTGGAGCATCAGCGCCACCACGCCCGAGACCATCGGCGTGGCTGCCGAGGTGCCGTTGAAGCTGTCGGTGTACTGGTTCTGCAGCGCGGTCGTGGACACGTCGGGCAGCGTCGGAGCCCCCGGAATCCCCAGCACCTTGCTCAGGTCGGCCGACGGGGCGCAGACCGTCAGGTTGGGGCCGCGCTCGCTGTATGGGGCGCGTTTGCCGGCGGCGTTGGTGGCGCAGACGGTCACGATGCCCCGGGCACTGACCGTACCATCCATCGGGGAGTAGTCGCCATCGAAGGCGCCGTTGCCGGCGGCGAAGGTGTAGATCACACCCAGTCCGTCACGTCCCTTGCTCAGGCCGTCATTCAGCGTGCTGTCGAAGGCGGCCTTGTTGTCCGGGGCAAAGAAGTGCCCGATGTCGGCGGCGCCCCAGCTGTTGTTGTAGACGTGGTTGCGATTGATGTCGCGCACCAGCGCATCCAGCGCGTCTTCGGTCAGGCTGTTGGCCAGCGCATTGAAGCCCACCAGCCCGGCGCGGGGAGCCACGCCCGCGACGCCGATGCCGTTGCCGTCGCGTGCCGCAATCACGCCGCCCACCTGAGTGCCGTGGTCGTTGTCTTCCGTGCAGGGCATTGGATAGTCGGCGTGTCCGGCAATGGCCTTCGCATTCGGGGACAGGCGCCGGTAGTTGTGGCTGCCGGCCACCACGTTGGCACGCAGGTCCTCGTGCGTCACTTCCAGGGCGTCGTCGATGACGGCAATGCGGATGCCTTCACCCCGCATCCCCTGGTCCCAGGCGCCCTGCACGCGCAGGTCCTCGCCAGCCACCATGCCGTCGGTCGAGAAGCCGGGCAGGCTGCCGGTGTTCGTCAGGTACCACTGGCGGGTCAGATTCGGGTCGGATCCGGTCTTCTCGGCCACAGCCGGGCCGCCGCGGAAGTAGTTCAGCTTGCAGCCCGTCCAGCTGACGCGCTCGCGGGGCGAGTCAGAAGAGCCGCCGTGGTTGCCCGACGTGCCTGCGCCCGGCTGGCCGCCGTTGCCTGCCGGATTGCTGCTGCCGGGCTGATTGCCACCGGCCTGGCCGCTTCCTGCGCTGCCCGTGCCGTTCGTGCCTGGAGCTACTCCGGGCTTCGAACTGTTGCCGCCCGCTCCCCCGGCCTGCGTGCCGTTGACTGGGGCAGACACCAGGTTTGCCGATGGGTTCGCACCGCCTCCGCCACAGGCAGCCAGCAGGGACAGCAGCAGCGGGGTGGCCAGGTGGCGCACGGGCAGATGTCGGGTCTTCATGACGGAACGGCTCCAGAATGAGTCGGTGCGATGCAACATCTACACACGGGAATGCGTCACTCTAGCAACGTCGTTGCGTCACGACATCGGTTTGGCGGCAAACAGTCGATGGACGGTTGACTTCGGCTTTTTATAGGTTATGGCGCTTTGGCGGCAAAATATCCGCGAGCTGCTGACCGCTCCCGGGAGGCATTCCTCACTCGTCTCTTGCCTCATGGGGGCTACCATGAGGATGCATGCTGGCAATACGTTCCGCAGGTCCGGAAATGACAAAGGGGGCGATGAGCCCCCTTTGTCGTTGGGTGAAGCCGCCAGTCACTGGCAGTTGGGCTCCATGAAGAAGGAGACCAACTCGTCGGCGTGCCGACGGACTGCACGATTGGCCCCCCTCTGCATGAGCACTCTGTCGGCATCCTCGCAGGCGGTCTTGCTACGGGAACGTGCTGCCGCGACTGCTTTTTCGACTTTATCGACCGCCAGTCGCAGTTCCTTTGGCGGGAGGTCAAAAATGCTGTAGACGGTCAGGTAACGGAACACGGCAAGGTCAGCATCGCTCATCATGTCCGCGAACGGATTGCAGTTCGGCGTCAGATTAGTGCACCGGGACGCAGCTCGAACCCATTCAGGGATAGGCGGATCGGCCCAGGCCGGGGCGGCCAGACAGGTCAGGAGGGCGAGGGCAAGGGTGCGTTTCATCGGGCAACTCCAGCGGCCCGGGCGGATCGCGTGCTCACTTCAGCGCGCGCTTGGTCCACCAGTTGGGGCTCACGTCGGTGAAGATGCCCTTGGCATTCTGCTGGTTGGCCATCTCGATGGTCTCCAGCCCGGCGGGGCTTTCCACCACCCAGACCCGGCCCGTGATCTGCCGCTCGGGTTTCAGGCCGGCCGCTACCAGCTGGGCGCGGCCGTCCGCCTCGGACATGTCCTGCTTCAGCGTGACGATGAGGCCACCGGGCAGACCATAGCGGCGGCCGGCAGCATCCTTCAGCACGGGCGAGACGGTGCCGCCCGAGGTGCTGGTGAGCGCGCCACGGGTGCTCTTCAGGGTGTGCAGCTGCTTGGTCTCGGCCTGGCTGGCCTTGCGCACCTGGGTGCGGCCACCAAACTGCACGACGTGCGCGGTGTCGATCTGGAAGCTGCGGACCGTCTTGTCGGGACCGATCAGCTGCACGACATTTGCATCGGCCGCCTGCACGCTGGACAGGCCCAGCAGCAGCGTGGAAAGGCCGATGGCCAGGTTCTGGATCAGGGTGTTCTTGCGCATGTTGGGACTCTTCGGGCTCGGGTTCAGCGAGAGGTGTTCATGGTCGAAGGGTTGTACCTGATCATCACCGTCCGTAGAGGGTGATCGACCAGTTTCTCAGCCGGCCGGTATTGCCGGTGCGACGGTCGGCGGCGGCCAGGGTCCAGTCGCTGCTGGTGCCGCTGATGGCAGGCTCCTCCAGGTGGCGGCTGAGGCCGAAACTGAAGTCCACCAGGCCCTGGCAGCTGGTCTGCTGGCCGCTGATGTTGTAGCAGAGGTGTGGCGTGGTCAGCGTGCTGGTCTGTCCGGCGGGGCTGGTCAGCGTGATCTGCAGGTCACCGGCGCTGGGGTGGGCACGGGCACCGGTGTCGTCGGTGGCCGTCAGGACCACTTCGACGTGCTCGATGTGCTGGATGCCGCAGCCGGCAGCACTGATCCGGGAGGTGACCCCGTTGACGGCGGCCTTGCTCAGACCGCTGGCGTCGGCGAACGGGTTTTCAAGCACTGCGTCGGAAACCGGAGTGGTCTCGGGAATGGGCTGGTTGACGGTGGCGCTGTAGGGGCCGCACTGCCGCAGCGTGCTGCTGCCGCCCACGCTCTGCCAGCTGCGGGCCAGTTGCACGGCGGCTGTGGCATTGGCCACGCCGAACCCGTACTCATGGTTGTAGTGGTAGCCGCCGTAGGAGGTCCAGCCGGCATTGGTCGGATCCACCTGACGGGCGCTTCGGGCCAGCACCAGCGGCACGTCGCGCCAGGTGAGGTTGGGGTTGGCCTGCAGCATCAGGGCGATGACGCCCGAGATCATTGGGGTGGCGGCCGAGGTTCCATTGAACTTGGCCGTGTACTGGTTCTGCAGCGTCGTGGTGGTCACGTCCGGCAGGCTGCTGCCTTTTGCCTGGCCCACGTCGCTGGACGGCGCGCAGACGATGAGGTTGGGGCCCGGTTCGCTGTAGGGGGCACGCTTGCCGGCCGCATTGGTGCCGCAGACCGGGATGGCGCCCAGCATGCTCACGTTGCCGTCCAGCACCGAGTAATCGCCATTGGCGCCACCGTTGCCGCCGGCAAAGGTATAGATGGAGCCCAGTCCATTGCGGCCGTTGCGCAGGCCGTTGAGGATGGTGCCCACCTGGGCCGAGCGCGAGGCGGGCGTGTTGAAGTGGCCGTCGTCTTCGGCACCCCAGCTGTTGTTGTAGATATGGTTCTTGCCCTGGTCACGTACCAAGGCATCCAGCACCTCGCTGTCCAGGTCGTGGGCCAGGGCGTTGTAGCCCACCAGGCTGGCACGCGGTGCCACGCCCCGGCCGCCCAGGCCGTTGCTGTCGCGGGCTGCCACCACGCCGCCCACGGCGGTGCCATGGGTCTGGCTTGACGTGCAGGGCAGCGGCCAGGGGCTGCCGCGCTGCCAGCTGCCATCGCTCACATAGTTGTAGCTGGCGCCTTCCACCACGTTGGGGGCCAGATCCTGGTGGGTCACCTCCAGGGCGTCATCCACCACGGCCACACGGATGTTCTCGCCCCGAAGGCCGCTGGCCCAGACATTCTCGACCTGCAGGTCCTCGCCCGCAGCCAGGCCGGAATAGCCCGTCAGGCGGCCGGTGTTCTTCAGGTACCACTGGGTGAGATAGAGCGGGTCGGTCCCTGCGCGCTGGCTGGGTTGTGACTGCGCGTAGTAGCGCACCGTGCAGTTGGTGCCGTTGAGCAGCGTGCCCTGGTAGGGCGTGTTGCTGGACGCCCCGCCCGAATCTTCGGAGCCGCCGCCGCAGGACGCCAGCAGGGCGGCAAGCAGCAGAGGGACGGTTCTGAGGGACAGGGAAAGGGTGGGAGGAGTCATGGCACTGAAGGTGTAGGGTGAGACGGCAACGGGCGGAATTTTCGTTGGCCTGCGTGGCTGGAGTGTGACGTTATGTCACCCCCGTGTACAGATTGGCCGTGGATTTCGGCGTTGTCGTCGTGGCAGGCCGGGGAATGGCGAAAACTGCAGCCGAAACGGCCCGAAGCTGTAGTCAGGGGCGCCCCGGCAGGGCCGGTGAGCGTCTTCCGCAGCCCTGATTCTGCCGGGAAATCTTCCATCATGCGCACCGTGCCTGCCGGGAACGAGGCTGGCACCCTGTACGCAACGTGCCATCAACGTCGCGGACCGTTCATGGGATGACAGCGCTGGTCATGCGTGATGAAGCAATAATTGTCATCACTGACAGACATGAAAGAACCGTGTGGACAGGCTGTTCATGGCCCGGAGACTGGCGTTTCATCGGGCCGGAAGGGGAAATGGTTCTGTTTTCGGGCGTCATTGTCCCTGGCCCGTGCGCAAGGGTATTACCGCAGCGCAGGGTTCGGGTGCAGGACCCCAAGGCATAATTTCGGGCTGGAACCGCGCGAGCCGTGGCGGTGACAACGTTTCCGGATGACAAGAGGACAGAACGAAATGGGTGACAACAACGTAGGCCAGGGCCGGCGGATCCGATCGGTGCTGGTGGCCAACCGCTCCGAGATCGCCATCCGCGTGATGCGTGCAGCCACCGAGCTGGGGCTGCGCACCATCGGCATCTATTCGCACGAGGACCGTTTTGCGCTGCACCGGACCAAGGCCGATGAGAGCTATCTGGTGGGGCAGGGGCAGAAGCCGCTGCAGGCTTACCTCGACATCGCTGAGGTCATCCGGGTGGCCAAGCAGGCCGGTGCCGATGCCATTCACCCGGGTTATGGCTTCCTGTCCGAGAACCCCGAGCTGCCGCGTGCCTGCGCCGCGGCGGGCATTGCCTTCATCGGGCCCACGTCCGAGGTGATGACCCGGCTGGGCAACAAGGTGGCGGCGCGTGAAGCGGCCGTGGCAGCCGGCGTGCCGGTGATGCCAGCCACCGACCCGCTGCCTGACGACATCGAGAAATGCCTGGAGCTGGCGGCTGCCATTGGCTATCCGCTGATGTTGAAGGCCAGCTGGGGCGGCGGCGGTCGCGGCATGCGTGCCATCGAGACACCGGAGGACCTGCGCGTGCAGCTGCCGGTGGCGCGGCGCGAATCGAAAGCGGCCTTCGGCAATGACGAGGTGTACCTGGAGAAGCTGGTGCGCCGTGCGCACCACGTCGAGGTCCAGGTGCTGGGCGACCTGCATGGCAATGTGGTGCACCTGTTCGAGCGCGACTGCTCGGTGCAGCGGCGCAACCAGAAGGTGGTGGAGCGCGCGCCCGCACCGTATCTGACCGATGAGCAGCGTGCGGGGCTGTGCGAGGCGGCGCTGAAGCTGGCTCGTGCGGTCAACTACACCCACGCCGGCACGGTCGAGTTCCTGATGGACGCCGATACCGGCAAGTTCTACTTCATCGAGGTCAACCCGCGCGTGCAGGTCGAGCACACCGTCACCGAGGAAGTGACGGGCATCGACATCGTGAAGGCGCAGATCCGCATCACGGAAGGCGCGCGCATCGGTCAGCGCGAGGACCGTGTCGATGCCGAGGGCAGGGTGCTGGAGCTGGGCTCGGGCGTGCCGGCACAGGAAGAGATCCGCCTCTATGGCCATGCGCTGCAGTGCCGCATCACCACCGAAGATCCCGAGAACGGCTTCACGCCCGACTATGGCCGGATGACGGCCTACCGCAGTGCGGCCGGCTTCGGGGTGCGTCTGGACGGTGGCACCGCTTTCAGCGGCGCGGTCATCACGCCTTACTACGATTCGCTGCTGGTCAAGGTCACGACCTGGGGCGCCTCGCAGCAGGAGGCCATCCGCCGGATGGACCGGGCGCTGCGCGAGTTCCGCATCCGCGGCCTGGCCACCAACCTGCAGTTCGTCGAGAACGTCATCAAGCACCCGGACTTCGGGGCAGGGCGCGTCACCACCCGCTTCATCGACAACACGCCGGAGCTCTTCGACTTCACCGCACGGCGTGACCGGGCCACACGCCTGCTGCAGTATCTGGGCGATGTCATCGTCAACGGTCAGCCCGACATGAAGGGACGTGCGGCGCCGGATCTGAGTCATGTGCAGGTGCGCATGCCGACGCAGCCGGATGCGAATGTGCCGCCGCCGGCAGGCAACAAGCAGCGTCTGGAGGCCCTGGGGGCCGAGGGCTTTGCTCGCTGGATGCGCGAGCAGCCGCAGCTGCTGGTCACCGACACCACGCTGCGCGACGCGCACCAGTCGCTATTTGCCACCCGCATGCGCACGCACGACATGCTGCCGGCGGCGCCGGTCTACGCCAACCGGCTGTCGCAGCTGCTGTCGCTGGAGTGCTGGGGGGGAGCCACGTTTGACGTGGCCTTCCGTTTCCTGAAGGAAGACCCGTGGGAGCGCCTGCGCAAGCTGCGCGCCGCCATGCCCAACATGCTGCTGCAGATGCTCTTGCGGGCATCCAACGCGGTGGGCTATACCAACTATGCCGACAACGTGGTGCGCCACTTCGTGCAGCAGGCTGCTGCGCAGGGCATCGATGTGTTCCGGGTGTTCGATTCGCTCAACTGGGTCGAGAACATGCGGGTGGCCATCGATGCAGTGTGCGAGACCGGCGCCATCTGCGAGGGCACGCTCTGCTACACGGCCGACATCTTCGACACCTCGCGGCCCAAGTACAACCTGTCCTATTACGTGAACCTGGCCCGCCAGCTGGAAAAGGCTGGTTGCCATGTGCTGGGCATTAAGGACATGGCGGGGGTGTGCCGTCCGCGTGCGGCGGCCGAACTCGTGCGGGTGCTGCGTCAGGAGGTCGGGCTGCCCATACACTTCCATACCCATGACACCAGTGGGGCCTCGGTGGCCACGGTGATGGCGGCCGTGGCGGCCGGCGTGGATGCCGTGGATGGGGCGCTGGACTCGATGAGCGGGCTCACCTCGCAGCCCAGCCTCAACACCATCGTGGCCATGCTGGCCGGTGATCCGCGTGATCCGAAGCTTGACCCGCAGGCGCTGCGCGAGCTGGCCGACTACTTCGAGGGCGTGCGGCGCTTCTACTCGCCGTTCGAGTCCGAGATCCGCAGCGGCACGGCCGATGTCTACCACCACGAGATGCCTGGCGGGCAGTACACGAACCTGCGCGAGCAGGCGCGTGCCATCGGTCTGGAGCATCGCTGGCCGGAGGTCTCGAAGGCCTATGCCGAGGTCAACCGGCTGTTTGGCGACATCGTGAAGGTCACGCCCACGTCCAAGGTGGTGGGGGACATGGCCATCATGATGGTGGCCAACGACCTGACGGCCGAGGACGTGGCCGATCCGGCCCGCGAGGTCGCCTTCCCCGAGAGCGTCGTGTCGCTGTTCCGGGGCGAGCTGGGCTTCCCGCCCGACGGCTTCCCCGAGGCCCTGGGCCGCAAGGTGCTGAAGGACACGCCGCCCGCGCCCTACCGGCCGGGGGACCGCATCCCGCCGGCTGACATGGACGCCATGCGCGCCCAGGCCGAGAAGGAAGCGGGCCAGCCGCTGGCCGAGCACGACCTGGCGGCCTGGCTGATGTATCCGAAGGTGCTCAACACCTACTGGGATCATCAGCGGCGCTATGGCGATGTGGCGGCGCTGCCCACGTCGGCCTTCTTCTATGGCCTGCGTGAGCACGAGGAAATCTCGGTCGAGCTGGACCAGGGCAAGGCGCTGCTGATCAGCCTGCAGGGTACCACCGCGCCCGATGCCGAGGGCTATGTGCGGGTCTTCTTCGAGATCAACGGCCAGCCGCGCACCATCCGCGTGCGCAAGGCCGATGCCGAGTCCACCGCCGGTTCGCGTCCGCAGGCCGAGACCGGCAATCCGCTGCATGTGGGTGCTCCGATGCCGGGCATGGTGGTGACGGTGGCCGTCAAGCCGGGCCAGAAGGTCCGGACCGGTGATCCGCTCGTGTCCATCGAGGCCATGAAGATGGAGTCGCAGATCCGGGCCGAACGTGACGGCACGGTGGCCTCCGTGCTGGTGGCGACCGGGCAGACGGTGGCAGCGCATGATCTGCTGCTGGAGTACGCGGCTGACTGACCTGCACCGCCGGCTGCCTGCGCAGGCGGCTGGCGGGGGAGTCCTCGTCGACGGGATGGGCCATGAGGGGCCATCAATGTCGGCGAGGGCCGTTCATGTTCTTTGCGCCCCCGGGGGGTGTCGCCTGTGGTGACGCCCTGGCCGTCCTGTTCCTTGTCCTGGGACAAGCGCAGGGAAGGGGCTTTTCAAGGCGGGCGCAGTGGCAGCGGGAATCACGGTAGAATCCGCGCTTATTGCCGCTTGAAGCGGTGGCCCGGCAGCCTCGGCGCACCGGGTCGAGACAGTCGCGGCGGTGCGTCGCGCCGGGCCTGCGGGCCGCGTGCGCACCGCTTTGCAACTCGGACAAGGCATAGCCAACCAGTCAGAGGTATGAATGAATAAAAGTGAACTGATCGATACGATCTCCAGCGAAGCCGACATCAGCAAGGCCGCCGCAGAACGGGCCCTCACCTCGGCCATGAACGCCATCATGAAGGCCGTTGCCGAGGGTGACCGCGTTACCCTGGTGGGCTTTGGCACCTTCCACGCCAGCAAGCGCGCCAGCCGTACCGGCCTGAATCCGCGTACCGGCGAGAAGATCGAGATCGCCGCGGCCAACGTGCCCAAGTTCACCCCCGGTGCCGCCTTCAAGGACGCCGCCAACAAGGCGCAATAATCCGCCGGGCCCTTGTCAGGGCCTCGCCCCGCACGAAGGGGCATATCTCGGGGCCTCGTCAGGAGGCCCCTGTTTCATGGGCGGCGCCCCACGCCGCCGGGCGCATCGCTCAAAGGCCTCGCAGCTGGGCCAGCTGCTCCTGCAGGCTGATGATCTGGCCTTGCCAGTAGCGTACCGAGCCAAACCACGGGAAGGCTGCCGGAAAGGCCGGGTCTTCCCAGCGCTCGGCCAGCCACGCACTGTGGCGGATGATGCGCAACGTGCGTAACGGTTCCACCAGGGCCAGTTCCCGCCGCTCGAAGGGGCGAATCTGCTCGTAGCCGGCCAGCAGCTCCTGCATGGCCTGTGAGGTGGCGTCATCCCCCGTCTCGGCGTCCTGCTGACCGGCTGCATCGGCAATCATCCACAGATCCTGGATGGCCGGGCCGCTGCGACAGTCGTCCAGATCCACGAAATGCGGGCCATGGGCCTCGGTCCACAGCAGGTTGCCCAGATGGCAGTCGCCATGCAGGCGGATGCGCGTGAAGTCCGCCACGCCCGGGCTGGCCAATGTCGGATGCAGCCGCGCTTCCACGAGCGTGCAGCACTGGCGGGCCAGATCCTCCCACTGGTGACGCACTTCCGGCGGCAGCCACGCACATTCCGTCACCCGTTCTATCGATCTCCAGCCATCCAGTCCGCAGTCCAGCGGCGGGCGGTGCAGGAAGCCGTGGCGTGCACCCACCTGATGGATACGGGCGATGAACTGCCCGATGCGCTCGCGCATGGCCGGCCCTTCGTGGATGTTGTCCAGCTCGGGCACGCGGCCGCCCTGACGGCGATAGACGGCGATGTAAAAGCCATGGCTTTCGAAGAGCGTGTCGGCCACGGCCGCATCGTCCTCGGGGTCTTCCTCTTCCTCGAGCAGGTCGGGAGCCATCAGCGCGTCCCGGTGCAGCGGCGCTGCCAGCGGGATCTCGGCGGCCGCGATCTCGTGGGCGAAGCGGTGCTCTTCCAGCAGTTGGTCACGGTTCCAGCGTCCGGGGCGGTAGAACTTGGCCACGCGGCCGCCGCCATCTTCCAGTCCCACCAGATAGACGCGGTTCTCGAAGCTGTTGAGCGCCTGCAGGCGCCCGTCGCAGCGCAGGCCGATCTCTTCCAGTGCCGCCAGCACGGTGTTGGGCCCCAGCTCGGCAAAGGGCTGGGGCGTGGCGTTTGCCGTGGATGGCATTGCAGGGGTGGGCTGTGTATTGCACATCATGCTTCACCGACGGTTGGCCTCATCACCACAACGATACCCCAGTCGGCCGCTGGTGGCGAATTTGAGGGCCGTGCGCCTGCCTTGCTGCCAGTGTGCTCAGCTATCTGTCTTGCGGCTGCTCTCGTGGGCGGGAGCGGCAGATTCCTCGGCTGACCGGGCCAGCAGGGCGTCCACCTGCTTCATGGCGTCCTCGGTGGACAGCGGTGGCGTCTCGTCGTCCTCCCCGTCGCCGTCGTCATCGTCCGTGTCATCGGCGTCGTCAAGGCCGTCTTCCTGCGGCTTTCGCTTGTGCGTCAGCCGCCAGATAACCGCACCGGCCACGGCCAGCAACCCCAGCGGCCCCAGCCAGAGAATGCCGTTGCGCCAGGACCAGGTGGGCCGATACAGCACGAACTCGCCATAGCGATCCACCAGGTAGCGCTTGACCTCGGCGTCGTCACGACCTTCCTGGATCAGGCGCACCACCTCCATCCGCAGGTCCTTGGCCAGATCGGCGTGGGAGTCCAGCAGGGTCTGGTTCTGGCACACCAGGCAGCGCAGCTCGGCCGCGAGCCCCCGAAACCGCGACGTGCGCATGATGGCTTCCGCCTGGGCATCGGCATGCGGCGCGCTGGACTGGGCCGCGTCCGGAGCCGCCGCGCCGGTAGCGCCTTCGTTGGCGGCATTGCCGGTTGCTGCCGGCACGGCCTGGACAGGCGTGACGGCCGCCACGGGCGCCATGGGGCCCACCATCAGCGCGGCCGCCAACCCCAGGCAGGCAGCCCAGTACCGGGATGTCATCGGCCGCGCTGTCCGGCCGCGCGTTTCAGAAACGGACGCGCAGACAGAAACGGTGGAGCGGACTTCCCCCCCATGGGGGGCGGCGCGATCAGGGTGAGGAGGCAAAAGGTTCATGCGGTGACCTGTGGGCAGGTGTCATGCAGGTGGCCTCTGCAGGAAGGGCGCCAGGTGGGGCACGCCGTCATGGCCCTTCCTGTGTGCAGGGCACTGGGTTCGGGATGGGCAGGCTCAGGGCGCCGGATTCGGTCGGGGGCTGGCGTTGCCCGACGGCTGGCCGTTGCTTTCCAGTGCGGCGATGGCCGGCAGCAGCTGGTCCTGCAGCGTCTGGACGGAGAGAGCGCCCGTCAGCTTGTAACGGATCCGCCCTTCGGCATCGATCAGGAAGGTCTCGGGCACGCCATAGACGCCAAAGTCGATGGCCGTGCGTCCTTGGCCGTCCACGATGATCTCGTCGTAGGGGTTGCCATTGCGGGCCAGCCAGCGGCGGGCATCGGCCGGCTGGTCCTTGTAGTTCATGCCCACGATCCGGATGCGGTGACTCTGGGCCAGTGCCACCATCTGCGGATGCTCCTGCAGGCAGGGCATGCACCACGAGGCCCAGACATTCAGCAGGTAGGGCTGGCCACGCAGCGCCTGGGAACTCACCAGAATGTCACTGGTCCCCTTGGCGTCGGCACCCGCACCGGCGTCGGCGCTGGCCTGGCCGGCCGACGTGTTGCCGTTATCCGGCGTCAGAGCACGCCGCCCGATGGAGGCGGGTGCGTCTGCCAGACGTGGCAGGGCGTACTCGGGGGCGGCCTTGCCGATCAGCGGCGAGGGAATCTCGTTCGGGTTGCGGTTCAGTCCCAGCAGTAGAAAGACCGACAGCGCCAGGAAGAAGCCTGCCGGCAGCAGGTAGCGCAGGGAGAACAGACCGGATTTCTTCTTGGCCTTGGCGCGCTTCTTTTTCATCGTTCAGTGAAGGGATGCGGGAAGGGATGGGGGCATGATACGGCCTGCGGCTCGCACGGCAGAAACCACAGTAGAAACCGCAGCAGAAACCACCGGCGAAGCCGGAAAGGCGAGCGCCGGGCACGGTGCAACACCATGCCCGGCCTGTTGCCGGAGAGCGGTTCAGTCCTGCCGGCCGTGTGCCCGCCGGCGGCGGTAGCGCCGGTCAGCCATGGCGATGAAGCCGCCCAGTGCCATCAGCACGCAGCCTCCCCAGATCCAGTCCACGAAGGGCTTGATCCACACCAGCATCGTCCAGCGACCATCGGGCAGACGTTCGCCCAGGGCCACGTACACGTCACCGGTCAGCCGGGTCTCGATGGCGGCCTCGGTCTGCGTGGTACCCATGGCGCCGCTGTAGGCGCGCTTTTCGGGCAGCAGCATGCTGTGGAAGCGCCCGTCGCGGCTGACTTCCACCTTGGCCTGCACGGCCTGATAGTTGGGGCCGGGCACCTCGCGCAGTTCCTGCAGGCGGAACTCATAGCCCCCCAGCGACATGCTCTGGCCGGGCGCCAGTGCCTCGTCGGCCTCGGTCTCCAGGGTGTTCACGCCGGCCACGCCGATGATGAAGACACCCACGCCGATGTGTGCCACCAGCATGCCCCAGAAGGCGGCTGGCAGCGCACGGGCGCGCTGCATGGCGGAGCGCGAAGCGGCCGCCTCGCCCGACGGCCACAGCCGTTCGCGCAGCAGCGCCAGCGCCGAGGCAATGGCCCAGATGCCGATGAACATGCCAATGGCAAAGAGCACGGCCCCGCCGACACCAACCCCACCTTCAGCCGGGCTGGCCAGTCGCTCGGCCGAGAAGCGGCCGGAGGTGAGGGCCACCAGCACCGTGGTGACGATGGACACGCCCAGCGCCCAGCGCAGTCGGCGCAGCAGGTCGGGCACCGGCGCGTTGCGCCAGCGGGCCACCGGGCCCACGCCCATCAGGAACACGGCCGGCGCCATCAGCGGCACGAACACGGCCTCGAAGTAGGGGGGGCCCACCGAGATCTTGCCCAGCTCCAGCGTGTCCAGCAGCAGCGGGTACATGGTGCCCAGGAAGACGGCGGCGCAGGCCACCACCAGCAGCAGGTTGTTGGCCAGCAGCATGCTCTCGCGCGAGCTGAACGAGAACGTTGCCGGCGCATTGCCCTGTGCCAGCCGGGGGGCACGCCAGGCATACAGGAAGAGCGAGCCGCCGATGACCACCACCAGGAAGCTCAGGATGAACACGCCGCGTGCCGGGTCGGTGGCGAAGGCGTGCACCGAGGTGATGACGCCCGAGCGCACGATGAAGGTGCCCACCAGACTGAGGCTGAAGGCCGCGATGGCCAGCAGCAGCGTCCAGTTGCGGAAGGTGCCGCGCAGTTCGGTGACAATCAGCGAGTGCATCAGCGCTGTGCCCACCAGCCAGGGCATGAAGGAGGCGTTCTCGACCGGGTCCCAGAACCACCAGCCGCCCCAGCCCAGCTCATAGTAGGCCCACCAGCTGCCCAGCGTGATGCCCAGGGTGAGGAAGCACCAGGCCGCCGTGGTCCAGGGGCGCGCCCAGCGGGTCCAGGCGGCGTCCACCCGGCCGCCCAGCATGGCGGCAATGGCAAAGGCGAAGGCCACCGAGAAGCCCACATAGCCCAGGTAGAGCAGGGGCGGGTGCAGCACCATGCCCGGGTCCTGCAGCAGCGGGTTCAGGTCGCGGCCATCAGGCGGGGCTGGCAGGCTGCGCTCGAAGGGGTTGGACGTGGTGAGCAGGAAGAGCAGGAACCCGATGGACACGAAGCCCTGCACGCCCAGCACCCGGCTGCGCACCAGCGTGCCCAGCGTGCGGCCGAAGCTGGCCACGGCCGCCGTCCACAGGCCCAGCATCAGCGCCCACAGCAGCATGGAGCCCTCGTGCGAGCCCCAGGTGGCGGCAATGCGGTAGGGCAGCGGCAGCATGCGGTTGCTGTTGCTGGCCACGTTCTTCAGGCTGAAATCGAAATGCGCGAATGACCAGGCCAGGCAGCCGAAGGCCACCACCATCATGGCCGCCTGCAGCAGCGTGGCGCGGTGGGCCACCTGCATCAGCCGCCCATCCTGCCGGTGGGCGCCCCACAGACCGCTGCAGAACTGCACAACCGCCAGTGCCAGTGCCAGCCACAGGGCGTAGTGTCCGATTTCAGCGATCATGCTTCATTGTGCCTTCAGGGTATCGATGGACGACGGGTGGCCCGCCTTGTGCAGTGCTTCAGCGGCCTCGGGCGGCATGTAGTTCTCGTCGTGCTTGGCCAGCACCTCGGAGGCAGTGAAATGCCCGGCATCGTCCAGCCGACCCTGGGCCACCACGCCCTTGCCCTCGCGGAACAGGTCGGGCAGCGTGCCCACATAGCTGACAGCGATCTGGTGTTCGCCATCGGTCACGACGAACTCGACCCGCGTGCCGTCACGCTTGAGGCTGCCGGGCTCCACCAGCCCGCCGATGCGGAAGGCGCGACCACTGGGGGCTTCACCCTGGGACACCTGGGTGGGCGTGTAGAAGAAGACGATGTTGCTGTTGAGCGCGTAGAGCAACAGGCCTGCGACCAGCACCAGGGCCGCCAGGCCCGAGGCGATCCAGGCAAAGCGCTTCTGGCGGGGCGTCATGAGTTGGCGTCTTCCATGCAGTGGCGCGCATGCCGGCGGCGTCCGGCCAGCAGCACAAGCTCCAGCACCAGAGCCAGGGCGGACAGCCCATAGGCAATCAGGACGTAATGCCAGTGTGTCATGGAGAATAGATATGGGTATCGTAGAGGAAGGATGACGATACCCGTAGCGTGTCGGCCAGCGTTGATCGAGGTCAACGCGGCCGACATTCGGCGGACTGGCTGGCGGGCCATGGCGGATGATCGGATACGTTACGGGAAAATAGTCGTCAAATGGTGTCAGAAACCCGACTGATAATCATTGCGGCTCGTCGGCTCGTCGGCTCGTCGGCTCGTCGGCTCCGGTGCCCGCCTGTAGCCTCCCTGGGGCCTGGGGCCTGGGGCCTGGGGTCTGGATGGTCCGGATGGCCTGGCGCCCGGTGAGGGGCGCCGTCACCGTCACGATTTTTCGGGATGCTCCTGCAGTTCATGCACCCACTGCGTGTGCGCCTCGCGCACCAGGATGATGCTGCGTGCCCGGTGCAGGACCACCGCCACGCTGTAGCACCAGGCCGCCAGCGACATCACCAGCATGGCCAGCAGCATCACCGTGGCCATCTTCGAGCCGCTGACCGGGTTGACGCTGGAGCCCTGATGCAGGGTGTTCCAGAGATTGACCGAGAAATAGATGATGGGGACGTTGATGCTGCCCACCAGCACCAGAATGGAGCCGGCACGATCGGCGCGGTTGCGGTCCTCGATGGCGTTGGTCAGCGCCAGATAGCCGAAGTACAGGAACAGCAGGATCAGCGTCGAGGTCATCCGGGCGTCCCAGGCCCAGTAGGTGCCCCAGGTGGGCTTGCCCCACAGCGAGCCTGTCCACAGCGCGATGGCAGCCCACAGCGCCCCGGTGGGCGCCAGCGCGGCGATCATCATCGCCGACATCCGGGTGCGGAACCCCAGGTTCAGGATGGCATAGATCGCCATCACCAGATAGATGAACATGGCCATCCAGGCCGCCGGCACGTGGATGAAGATGATCCGGTAGACCTCGCCCTGCTGGAAGTCGGTGGGAGCTTCCCAGAAGCCCAGCCACAGACCCACCAGGCACAGCAGGGCGGCACTCACGGCAAACCAGGGGATCAGCCGGCCGGCCAGGGCGTAGAAGCGCTGCGGGGCTGCGTAGGCAAACAGGTTCATGCGGGATATCACTCCAATGAGGTGCGCAGCGCCAGCGCCACCAGGTAGGGGCCTCCCCAGGTGGCCAGCACCATGCCGGCAGCCAGCAACGCCAGGTGTGCGTCCGGTGACAGGCCGGCCGTCACCATGTCCACCGCCCCGGCGCCGAAGATCAGCACCGGCACATACAGCGGCAGGCACAGCAGCGCCACCAGGGCGGCACCGGCCCGCACGCCCAGCGTGAGCGCCGCACCGATGGCGCCCAGCACCAGCAGGGTGGGGGTGCCCAGCAGCAGCGTCAGCACCAGCAGGCCCGTGCGTGGTAGGTCCACCGACAGGGCGAGCGCCATGACTGGCGTGATGACGATGAGCGGCAGCGCCGAGACCAGCCACACCGCCAGCAGTTTGCCCGCCACCAGGGCGGTGGCCGAGCGACCGCTGGCCAGCATGTGCTCCAGGCTGCCGTCCTGATGGTCGTTGGCGAACAGCATCGGCAAAGCCGTCAATTGTGCCAGCAGTGCCATTACCCAGATGACCCCGGGGCCCAGGCGCGCCAGCCAGTCAGTCTCCGGGCCCACGGCAAAGGGCACCATCAGGCACGCCAGCACGAAGAAGCCCAGCAGGTTCAGCGTGTCGGCCCGGCGGCGCAGGGCAATGCGCAGATCGCGCTTCAGTGCCCAGGCAAAGGTGGCGGGGGCGGCTTTCATGACGGATTGCTCCCCAGCCACAGTTCGGCCGGTTGGCGCGCCGCCAGCACCGGCAGGTGGGTGGCGATCAGCGCGCTGCCGCCGCCCTCCAGGTGTTCTTCCAGCAGGGTGTCCAGCAGCGTGCTGCCCTCGGTGTCCAGGGCGGCCGAAGGCTCGTCCAGCAGCCACAGCGGCCGGTGCGGCGACAGCAGAAGCCGCGCCAGCGCCAGCCGTTGCCGCTGGCCCTGCGAGAGACGGCGGGTCTCCACGTTCGGCCGCTTGCCCAGGGCCACCCGTTCCAGCACCTGCCGCAGCTGTGTGCGGGTGGGACGGGTGCCGTCCAGCCCGGCCAGCAGCTCCAAGTTGTCGATGGCTGACAGTTCTCCCTTCAGTCCATGCGCATGGCCCAGCCACAGGGCGTGGGCGCACAGTCGGCCGCTACCCGGCGCAAAACGGTCATCCTGCCATTGAATCTGCCCGGCCTGCACCGGCGTCAGCCCCAGCAGCGCCCGCAGCAGGGTGGACTTGCCGCTGCCGTTGGGGCCGCGCAGCATCAGCGCGTTGCCCGCCGCAACCGAGAAATCCAGCCCGTCGACCAGCACCTGCTGGCCGCGCTCGATGCGGATGCCCGTGACCTGCATCATGGCTGGGCGGGCTTCCCGCCCGGAGAAGGCGCATTGCCCGGTTTTCCGGCCTCAGATGCGGCCGACGGCACCGCTCCCCCGGGGCCAGGGGCAGGATTCGTGCCAGCAGAAGGGGCCTGCTGGACGGCGTTGCCGGAACTGGAGCCAGACCGAGGGCCGGCATTGGCCTTTGCCCGCACGCCGGCGATGTATTGCTCCACCTGCTCATACTGGGGCGTGCCGGGTTTCAGCTGTTGCAGCAGCGGTTCCCAGTAGGCCAGCGCCTGGGCAGGGCGGTTCTGGCTCAGCTGATAGGCGCCGGCCAGCGCCATGGCCTTCGGATGGTTGGGCTGGCGCGCCAGCGCCTCCTGGATCAGCGCCCAGGGGCGGCCCTCCAGCCGGGAATTGGCCTGCCGGCCCAGAGCATCAGCCAGATCGGTGCGGATCTGTGCCGCCAGTGCCGGATCCTCGCTGTCCAGCTTCAGCGCCCGCTCCAGTGCCGCCACTGCCTTGTCGCCTTCGCCCAGCGCCAAGCGCGAGCGGCCCAGCATCAGCCAGCCTTCCACCATCTCCGGTTCGGCCTCCAGCCGGGCTTCCAGCTGGGCCAGCATTTTGTTCACGTCCGGCATCTGCGACTTCTCGGCAAAGTCGGGCGCCACGGCCTCGGGCATGCCGGTGGTGCGGTAGAAGGCCAGTGGCAGCGCCACCAGCAGGGTGATGAACACCACGGCCAGCAGCTGGCGCCGGCGGGGGGCGTCGGCTGTGGCAGCAGGGGTGTCGGCTGGCGCCAGGTCGGCCAGTGCACCGGCGGCGAACTCGCGCATCAGTGCCTCGCGCTCGGGCGAGCCTTCGGGCAGGGCCGCCAGCTCCTCGTCGAGCTTCTGGCGGCGTTCACGGATGATGTCCTGATTCAGCCGGGCGGCCTCGGCCGCCGGCGCATCGATGCCGGCGGGGCGCCGGCGCAGCAGGGGCCAGGCCACGAACAGTCCGACGAGAAGGGCTGCCAGGACCAGCAGCCCGAGAAAGAGGGTAGGGGATGACATGCCGACATTGTCTTTGTAAGACCGTGTCTATAACAAGGCCTTTAAACAAAATTACCCATGCACCAAACACAACACAGAATGATTTGTATCTGGTTTTCTATCAATAGTTAGCATCGAATTGGAATAATCAATCGACGCACAGAGAAACATTATGTATATTGCGTCATATTGTGTCGAGTTTTACTTCTTTGAAGTGTTTTTCGACAAGTGGCTCACGCGAATCGGAGGAATAGATGTCACGGTTACGAATGGGGTTTTTGTGGATGACTTGTATCTCGTCCGTTTGCGTGTTGCTCTTAGGATGTAGTGACGGTCACGGTCGTGCCGACCAAAGCCATGACGATCACGATAGTCATGACTTTAAGAGCTACTCGGTCGGAAACT
>ERZ773057.252-NODE-252-length-24454-cov-26.571827_pt1 | contig 24454 bp, 30 predicted proteins | sample MGYA00580629_ERZ773057 | MGnify/ENA primary metagenome ERZ773057 (study PRJEB29015, sample SAMEA2738143) | human oral metagenome | biome: human oral; feature: human-associated habitat; material: saliva | place: China | collected 2163 ...
GTAATCCATACGAACAAGCAGCATTAAATGAGATGGCTAAGCTTAGAGTAAATCCTTATAGAGCAATACAGAAGATTTACGACCAGGACAGCATGAATAGATATAACATCAACAGAGCTGGTGGTTTAAGTGGAGCTTAGAAGTATTTAGCAAACGTTGCTGCTGGAGTTTCTACACAACAGAATATAGCGGATACTATTCAGAAAGCATAGGAGATAAATAATCAGTATAGAAGTAGATGGGCTGAAATGGCTGGTAATTTAGGTAGTTAGGTAGCACAGCGTAGATAGCAAGCTAATCAATATAATACAGAATATGCTTCTCAAGCACATGCTGCAAGACAATAGGGTATGCAGATGGGTCTTAGAAACTTTATGGATTATATACAACAGTATGCTGCTAATGAGTATAAGAGAAAGACTGGAAACGGTATGCTTAGTCTATATCAGCAGAAGATAGATATGGATAGAGATAATATGCGTAGGTATTATAATAATGGTAATAATGACAACACAGCCACTGTTGTTAAATATACACCAACTACAACTCCAGTAAGAACTTATGGATACCCAACAACTAATGTTGAAGGTTATGCATATACTCCAGCAAATTATATTACTAACTTTACACAAATGCCACCTATAAGTTATCATAAGTGGAATAATATGTTTTAATAATTATGGTATATTCAAGAGATTAGTGGATACAATTACCAGTTAGAGATTTGTATGATTCTTAGATAATGTTAGCATCTATTAATGCTGCAAAAGATATGTACCAGCAAGGTGTTAATGAATTTAAAGAATATCAAAAGAATTATAATGATTTCTATAGCCCAATATCAAGTGATATGGATTGGTATAATAAAAACATTATAGGTTCTACTTAGGATCTTATTAAGGGTTTATATGAAAAAGGTATAGACCCTTTAAGATCTCCAGAAGGTAGAGCAATGTTATAGAGACATATAAATAATATCCCAACACAACAAATAGGAAAGTTAAAAGCTTCTGCTGTTCAAGCTCAGAAGTACTTAGACAGTATAAGTGATCTTAATGCTAAGGGTTTATATAATGCTGACTATGAAAGATTTTTTAATCCAGATTCTCCAGACAAGTGGGATACTATAAAGAATGGAGTATGGAATAGATCAAGTGCGATGGCTTATAAAAACCTACAACAGTATGTACATCCTACATTTGAAGGTATAAAGCCTCATCTATTGACAAAAGAGGAAGTAGAGTCAAGGGGTATGAAATACGATCCTAACTATGAGTATCAAGGTATAAGTGAAAAGGATATGCGTGATAGCTTATAGAACTGGATGCCTGGATTAAAAGGTGATCCATTGTATATGTATCATAGAAACCAAGCTAAGTTAGATCTATAGAGAGCTGGAATAAGTAATCCTACAGAGGATTAGATTGATCGTAGATTTATGGATAATGCAATAGTTGCTGATCATTAGGTAGCTACTCCATTAGCAAGAGAAGCTGATAAGTTTGCACTTAAGAATCAAGACTTTAATAACGACATGGCTCTTGCTAAAGCTAAAGCTGCTATGGATTTACAAAAAGATATAGCTCTTGAGAATCTTAGAAATCAACACGAAACTGCAAGAATTGGTCTTAAAGCTTATTACAACGGATTAAAGAATGGAAACAAAGATAATAAGACGGATATATTCTATGATGCAAGAATGCATGGTGATACATTCATAGGATACCAGCCAAAGGATAGCTACAATTTGAAGATAGACCCAGTATCTGATGGACTTAAAGCAAACATTACAAAGAGTGGTAATTTTGCATATAGTATTCCAGCATCAAAAGCTGGAGAGGTGTTCTTCTCACATAAAGATATATACAACGGAGGAAAGAGAGTGCTTGTAACTCCAAAGGATAAGAAGAATCTTATGTTTGCTCCATCTGGACAAATACATGCTGTAAATCACGGAAAAGAAAAAGGTATAAAATATTATATATCTGGTTATTTATATAATGGAAAACGATATAAAGATGACAAAGGTAACTGGAAGACTGATTACAAGCAGAATAAAGATGGCGACGGAGTATATATGCTAGAAGTAAAAGAAAGACCAAGTGCGTACAAAGATAATAGATACGGTAAAAAATAATAATTATGGAGAATTCTTTAATACAAGGTAAAGGTATACCGTTTAGGTAGCCAAATATATTTCAGAAGAGAATGTTATAGCCATTTTCTGAATTAAAATAGTTTGAGAAAAACATTCCGTCAAGCAAAGGCTCTCTTCTAAATAAACAAAACGTTAACAGTGCTGTTAATAATACTATTAGAAGAAACGTTTAGAATATGAATAGAGTTTATGCTGAAAGAAAAGCTAAACTTGATGATAAGAAATTTTGGGAGGAAAAAAATAGAAAAGAATATGAAAAGAATCAGGAGATTTTGCGCCAATAGGAAGCTCAAAGAGATTAGGCTAGTGATGAATACTTTGGTAAATTAAAGGATCTCTATGACAAAACGTTAAATGACGATAATCCTCTCATTGGTAATAAATTTACTGCATTATCTACAGCTATAGGTAGATTTTCATTAGATACAGTTTCAAGGTTCTTTGGAAATGCGATAGATGGAAATGCAGAAGAAAAAATGTCTAAGGCGTCATTTAACAATGATAAAATTAGAATGGCTGAAGCTCATAATAAAGTTAAAGAATATGATAGAATGCTTTAGTAGATAAATCAGCAAAGGTCTATGTATTCTCAATTATTAAATGATCCAAATTCTAATAAAGATGTTGTAAAATAGACACTTCAATAGTTAAACGCAGACTCTTAGGATATTTTTAATAAAAAGAAAGAAGCTGAGTAGCTTGATAATATATATAAAACTAATTACGTAAAGGATAATAAAGGCTTCTTTAATTATATATTAGATGCTACAGCAGACGCTCTTAGCTCATTTACACTTCCAGGGCAAAAAAGTCAAGAAGCTAGAGAAAAAGAATTAGCTGACAGAAGAAATAAATTAGATTTACAACAATATAATAAAATTGTAAAAGATAATTTCGGAACTGACGATAATGCAACTAAAGCTTATATAAATGATCTGAATGTTCAAAACAAAGAACATCTCGATGATTATAATAGAGATATGAAGGCTAAAGATTTTATGCACTCAAATAGATTGACGCCATCAAAAGAATACGTTAAAGCTGAAAGTGCATTTTAGACAGCACCTCTATATGATCCAAGATATTATCTATTTACAATGCCTGGAATGGAAGGTAGTTCAAACTCTTCTTTAAACCAGATTACTGCAAACGTTATAAGGCATGGCTCTGAATTAGCAGGCTTAGCTTTATCTCCAGCAACTGGAGGAGCTTCTAATGTTGCCGCTCCTATTGGAACTGCAGTATCATCTTATTGGCAAGTAAAGGGTGGTTTTGACGAAAACTACGTTGAGACTGGAGATAAAAGGCTTGATACTACAATGAGTATAATTAAGTCTAAAGTGGCATCTGGAGATAAACACTATAAAGACATTATAAACGATTTAAAGAATCAGAGTATAAAGTATTGGAAATCTGAAGGTAGAAGTAATGATTGGATAAATTCAAGATATAATCAAAATAATGATGAATCACTTAGAAATGTACTACAAGACTTCTATGTTGGATTAACTCATAACAATAGCCCACAACTGTACAAGATGGTCTTAGACGCCTCAAAAGGTTTATAGGCTTAGTTCTACACAGATAACATGAGAACTATGGCTGAAATGCCAGTATAGTTAGGAGTTCAATTTGCTACACCAGTAAAGCCTTTAGCAAAAGGAACATGGACTGCTATCAAAGATGGCGTTAAAGCTGGAAAGAGAGCCATCTATAAGAATTTGTTAGGTAGAACAATTGCTGATGATGCTGGTAATTTGGCTATAAGAGCAGCTGAAGAAAGCGCAGAATCTGCAGCTGCAAATGCTGCTCGTCAAGTAGAAAAGTATGCTAATGGATATGCTAAAAGCAGATCTTTAAAAGAGGCTTTTAAGAAAGGTTATGGCGCTGGTTCTACGATTGGTGAGTCTGCTGGTTTTGGTTATGGTGGAAGTGTAGTTGGAGGATCTGTACTTGGTTCTGCAAATGCAGCTACATACTTAGTAAAGAAAGCTCTTCCAGAAAATCTTAGACATGCTATTGATGATATAGGTGAGAGAGCTATGTATAAGTTCCAGCATATCTATGATAAAGTAGCTCCAAAGCAATGGTAGAAGTTAGCATTGGCATATACTGGAAATACACTCGCAAGAGGCTTTGCTTCAGCTATGTCAGAAGGTGCAGAGGAAGGTGTTCAGTATTTAAACTCTAAAGAAGACTTTGCTAAGAAATATGGCTGGAATGCGCCATCTATAGGTGACATTATAGCTAACGACTTCGTTCAAGGATCAAGAGTAGCTAAAGCTTATTTATCAGTATTAGGATTAGCTGATTCAGAATTAAAAGACGATCAAGAGTTCTGGTCAAATGTAAAAGGTGGATTCTCTATGGGTTTTATGAATCCTATGGGAATGGTATTGCCTGGAAATATTAGAGGAGCTTATAGATAGTATAAAGCTAATGATTTTATTACATAGAGTGCTGTAATGGATAGAGAGTTTAGCAATATAGAGCGTAGTAATAATGCTGACATTGTTAAGCATATAACAAGTGGTGGATCTAAGTTGTCTACAAATACTAAAGCGCAAGAATTAATACAGTCTCTATAGTATGCTAAACAGAATGATTCTAGAAGAGAATCTCCTATGTATACAGAAGAGTAGTATGATGAATAGATTTAGCATATTAATCAGCTTGCAGCTACAGCTAATAATAAAAATGTTAGAGCTACGCTTGAAGCTAAAGGTATTAAATATGGAACAGATAGATATGCTCATGCTGTTGCTGATTTAAGTAATTTGTATGATCAGCAAAAAGAAAATGCAGAATAGAGTGAATCTATAAATAGATCAATAAATTCTGAGTATAGCTCAAATGAGTTTAAAAAGAGCATTTAGGATATAGCTGATAGATATTTGAATGACGTCAGCAATTAGATGGAAATATCCAGAAGAAATGTTGATGCTGGTCACGAGGCTGTAAAAGCTGAAATAGAAAGTGCTAAGAAAGCTGGTATTGATACTGAAACAAAAGAGTTTAAAGAACATCTTAAAAATATAAAGCAAGAAGCTTAGGATACTAATGATAAGAGAAGTAAAGAAGCTGTAACTGAATACGTAGAAGAGAAAACAAAAGCTGTTAATACTTTAAAAGCTGCATTAACATTAAAGGCTTAGCTTAATACTATAGAAGATTACTTTAAGTTCGCATCTGAAAAATTAGGTCTTAAAACAAATAGAGCTGATGCTAAACTAATATATAATCATGTATAGAAGTTTATTGATAATGCTAAAGAACACTTAAAGAAGTTTGATGTTGATTTAGGTTCTACAGATAAAGAAGCTTTAGATGCGCTTGAGTAGATAGATGATGTATCTAAGTATAGTAGTGATGGTTTGCAACACTCCATTATAGGTAGTATTATGTTATCTGCTGACAAAGCCGTAACAGATGGCTATTTAAGCCAGTTTAATTACGGTATGGTGAAGAATAAAGACGGTAAGGTAGTATATAACCCAACAGCTTTTAGAGACCGTTAGAAGCGCTCAAATAAGCTTACAAGCGCTATTCTTAGTGGCAATAAAGAAATTATAGAAAAAGAGATGCAAAACTCTAAAGCAGAAGATGCTATTTAGGATGACGAAGCTGCTTCAAAGGATAGTTACTCAAAGAGAATTGACGCTATAATTGATACTAAATACAGACAAGATACAACTAACTGGTTAGCTGAAGAGGTTGTTGAAGGCGATGCTCCTGCAAGATTATACGAGCAATATAGAGATGAGCTTCTTAAGAAAGCTGAAGAAGATGCTAAAGAAGATCATGAGGCAGTACAATAGTCAAGTATAGACAATTTAGAAAACACTCCAAATGAAGAAGATGCAGAAGCTGTTAAATAGCAGAGAAAAGAAAAGTTAAACTCTAAATTAGCTGAAAATAAGAGAAAGTATCAACAGCGAAAAGAAAGAGCTAAGAGAGATTTTCAAAGGAGAAAGAATAGATATAATAAGTTTAAAAGGGGAAATCTAAACTCTACTATATTACCATTCCAAGATAGACTTGTTAATATAGGAAATGATTTAATTAGACTATCTGAGCAAGGCGCTTATAAAATATCTCAATTCGTAAGCGACATTAAAGATATAATGGGAGACAAATGGTCTGAGGACTATATGCCACTACTTAGAAATATATATGTAAAGCAATCAAGTAAAATGCTTTTCAATGGAGTTAGCGAAGATAACTTGTCAAACGTTGACGATGTTATGAAGTTTGGATCAGAAGGTGTAAAGATTGATCCAAGACAACAGGCAAGTCAAAGAGATATTAATGAGATTGTAAAAGTAAAGCAGTCTTCTGTTATAAGCGAGTTATCAAGCTTTGCTGGAACAATAACAAAGACAGACGATGATATACAGATATATCCTAATAAAGATATGCATGTTAGTGAGTCTATTCTTAATAGCTATATTGATAGACTTAAGGAAAACATTAACGATGAAGATAAATTCATAGAGCTGTGTAAATAGTTAGGCTTAGGTGAAAATTCAGAACTATTCTCTGCTTATAGAGAATATCCAGGAATGATATAGCATATAGCTAAAACTATAATTTCTAACACAAACGAATCAGAAGGCTTGTTCTATGGCAAAATGTTTAGACAGCTTGTTAGAGATATAATGTTTGGTAATCCTATAAGCATTGATGGAGAATATGCTAAAAACGAATAGATTATTAATATCGTACAGAATTTAGCAGAGTTTAAAGACAAATTAATTGCTTCTGGATTTGAAATATTAGACTTAGGAGATAGTGTATTTGGTAAGCTCGATAACAATAGTAATGCATCATCTGAAGTTGATATTATACTAAAAGATCTCAATGGAAACATTACCGTAATAGATGTAAGAACTGGATATAGAAAAATATCAGACAAGTTTGATTCTCCTATAAGAATGTATGGAGGGCCAACGTTTAGAGAGGCACAAAATGAACATCTATAGAATATACAATAGATTCTACAAAACTCATACGATCTTAATGTTGTTAGAGTTACTACACTTCCAATAGTAGCCGATAGGGGAGTATATCAATTAGAAGGTAAAGATGGTTCTGTATTACTTAAAGACGGAGATCTGCGTATTAGTGAGCAAGAAAAGCAAAAGAAGCTAAAAGATAATGAGGAAAAAGCAAAGCAACTTGTAGACGAATACAATAGTATAAATGATCAGCTTAACTCAAAGTCTGAATACTTGCAATTACAATAGTTCAATGATGTACAGCTTAGCGAAAATTATATAAAGCAACTACAACAGGCTATTGATAATATCAAAGAGTTATTAAACCAGCAAGAGTAGAAGATAAGTGAAAACGAGTTAAATAAAACAAGTGAAGAGTAGGCTATAATAGATAGTATAGACTTCGATTATCTTTAGGAAGCTCAAGAAAATCAAGATGTTCTTTATCAAGAAATGGAACAGAATTGTAGTCAGCTTGATAGAATATTAAGTATAGTTCCAAGTTTGAAGCCATCTAATGTACAAGAAATTGAGAATATAAACAGATTGTATTAGGCTATAGCTGAAGCTCAGTTGTCTATAAACTATGTTTTATTAAATGATAAGACTGGTGATGTAAACGTTACAGCTGAACAATAGCTTGTTACTTCTGCAATTGACTTTGTTGTACAGAATCAATAGAGCTTTGGTAAAAAGTCTTTATTCATACCTAAGTGGTGGCTTACTCAGTTTGATAAACCTACATCTGACACTAACACTCCTGTAGCATTACAGTATTATAACCAGATTAAAACATGGATAGATACTTTAGAAGAGCATGTATTAGAGGATATAACAAACGATGAAACTTTAATTCAGTTCTATAGTAGTGTATTTACTAATCATTTTAAAGTCTTACTTGACAATGCTGCAAATTAGATAGAACAAACACAAGAAGAACCTTTAAAGATTCTATTAAGTAAAGTAGTATAGAAAGGTAATAAGCTTTACGAAGACTTCTATTACAAATATAGTATTGAACCTGATGAGAAGTATGATACTGCTGCAATAACAGAAGCTGAGAGGATTCAAAGAATGCCGGTTAGGCATATTGATAGATATGGTGGCTCTACAAAGGTTTCTCCATCTTTTAAAGATATGAGAAGCAATGGTCATTATTACGCTATGTCTACACAAGGCGATTTTCTTGATGATTATAAAACAAATGAAGAGGTTGTTGATAGTAATAAGCATACAATCTTCAATCTATATACTAAGAATGGTAAAGTTATGCTTAGTGTTAACTACTGGAGTAAGAAAGAAAATAAGAGAAGATTCTGCGAGTTATCATTTACAGATAATTTAAACGATTTCCCAAATGCTAATGAAAGAGATCTTGAAATTCTTTCTGGTATAAACGAAGGTAGAAAGAGGTTTTAGAAAAAGTACTTAGCTATGGCTGATTACATTAAAAGGAATCCAGATAAAAAGATTGCTTTTGATGTAACTACAAACAAAGGTTCTGTTATGTACTCAGCTCCAGGTAGTTAGATAAACATAAAAGATAGCTTTGTATTTGCTAATGAACAAAATAAGCATGATCTATATACTATAAAACTATCTGCAAAAGATGGTCTTGGTGTTACTACTTTTGTTACAAATGATAAAACTGGAGTAGTAATGTACAATGTATCAACTGGAGATAATCTTGATCAAACTCTTGGTAGATTTGATGATAAGTTTACCAAGTAGATACTTAAGACTGGTAGTGGTATGATTGTATATTACTATAAAATCGGAAGTGATAAAATAGGAGTTACGTTTAACACTCAAACAATAGGTGATAGTAGAGCTAAAAATGTTGTGGAATTATTATAGAAGTACTATAATGGGCAAAACAATATAGATGGGTTTGATACATTATCAATGATAAAGCAAATGCTTTATGTTTTTGATAACAAAAAGAAACTTTCTAAATATAATAATATAAACAATATGGTTGTCCTTAATGGTAGTGGAAACATTCAAATAGGACAAAATGCATACAATGTATTTAGAGATGCTCCAGTTTTATAGAGCATAATATCTAAGCAACAATTACACTTTGATGCTACTCTTCTTAACCAAAATTTATCATCTTCTGACAATGTGTTATTCAGACAGATTGCAAACTCTTTTAGTGAAAATAAATAGTATATAACTCTTCCTAATGGATTATCATTTAATAGAGATGATGTTACTCATAAAAATGAAGATGGTACTATTGGTTCTACTTATTTAGGTTATCTTATTAGAAATGGCATAATATACACAAGAGCTAAGTCTTTGGGTTATAGATAGATAAATATAAGTAATCTAAGACTTGAAGATAAAGTAAAACCAAGTGTTAACTCTGAAGAAAACTTTAAACCAAGTCAAACTGTTCAACAAAGAAGACGTGATAGAGTTGTAAATACTATTGAGTAGATTCAAAAGATATAGTCTGACAGAAACGGTAGACTGTTTGAAATAAGCGACGTTCTTAACATTTCTAATGATAGAAACACTGTTCAGCAAGCTGCTTATATGAGCGGAGTTTAGAGCTACTTTGATAAAGTATTGGGTTCAAACGGTAGAGTTGAGTTTACTAAAGAACATGAGAAATATCTTCAGTAGATAACTCAAGATTAGGCTGTATTAGGTGTTTGTACAACAGAACTTATAAAGTTGTCAAGATATGCTCCAATGTCTACAGCTTACCATGAGGCGTTCCATAAGGTTTTAGAGTTATGTGTAGATAATAAACTAAGACAATCTTTGTACGACTCTTATAGATCTTACAATGGTAAATCTTTGTCTGATAGAGATGTTGCTGAAGGTTTAGCAGATCAGTTTGTAGACTATATGTCTAACTGGTAGAGCTTTAAAGAAAGTAAAGGCTTCTATAAGATAAAGCCACTGTTTAAGACAATAGGATTCTATATTGGCGTTGGTAGGAATTACGGATTTAAAACTCTTCGTAATCTATTTTAGCTATATAGAGATACAAATAAAGGTGAGTATGCTAATGCTAAGATAAGTAAAGAAAAGAAGGATAGGTTTAATAAACTATTTGGTAATACGCTTTACTATAAGGTTACGAACAATGATACTAAGAAATCTGCTGATTTTGAATATCTAAACAACTCTTCTGACGTCAATGAGATGGTAAGAGCTCTTGCGTTTAATATACTCGAAAACAAGAACCTTGAGTTTGGATCAAGAGATAGAATTGTTATAGACAATAATACTCTTAGAAATTTACCACAAGAAACAATTGATAGGCTTTGTGGATATGATTTATAGCCAGGTGTTGAACCTGATTATATAAACATGGCATTTAGAGAGATATTTACAGCTGAAACTCATACAAAAGAAGTAAGTTATACTAATAAAGATGGTATTACTACTTTAAAGACAGAGAAGGTTGTAGTATATCCTAAATTTGCTGCTATTCAAAACTTAGTTGCTGATTACTGTAATGAAATAGTTGGTGATGTTAGAAGTAGACTGAAAGAGGATCCAGAAGATAACAACGACGTAGATGACATCATACAGAAAGCTAATATCGACAAGTTCGATAGAGCCTCATATGAGTTTGACAAGTTAGATTCTGTATCAAAGAGTGTAAAGTTTGTATTATCTACTCTTGTTTATTCAAATGTATAGACCGATGAGAAAGGTAAAAAATACTTAGTATATGATCTTGATTTGAATGAATTCTGTGAGCCTACATTTATGCCTTTGAAACAAGTATATAATACAATTGTTGATGATTTAGGCGACGTTGATAATATATACGATTTAGTAAAAGGAATTGATGCTAAAGCATCAGAATACGATCCTATGTATATGTAGCTTAGTGCTAAACTACATAAGATAGTAGATGGAATGTATAAATATGACGATAAAGGAGATGTTTCAGAAGTTAACTATGATAAGGAATCGTTTGCAATATAGTTACTACAAGCCATTTAGAGCCAATAGATAGATTATATATTCGCTAAGTCAATATCTCAAGATAGTGGTAAATAGATAGATATTAAAGCATCTTCTATGGAAAGAGATCAAATGGTTATACCAAGATCTTGGAATACATTCTTAGTAAATGGTCAGGTTGGCGTATTTAATAGAGTTAAAGTAAATGGTAATCTTTAGTTTAATGAAGGATTTGGTGGTACTAAAGGAAATGATATATTCTCAAAGACTGCTAACTTTATAAATGAACTTAGAGAAAAGTCTGGTCTTGATAATGGGCAGATAGAACTTAAAGGTAATTCATATACATTCAACGATCCATCTGATTTTAAGATCATTAAGCAATACTTTATAAAAGCATTAAACAATATAGGTATTATGTTTAATGAAGCAGACTTAGATTATATGTTATCTAAGAAATATGGTTCTACATATAACGAAGCATTATTTTAGCTGCTTAATAGTAGAGGTTTAAATTCTATAGACTCTTTCATAAACACACTGAATCAAGTTGTTGATGATAATGGAGCTATTGATCAAAAACTTGTAACAAATATGTATCCTAATAATGGGTTTATAGCAATGTTAGCTAAATATAAGAGTATGAGAAATAGAAACGTTGTAAGCAAACAAGCATTATCATTCGATGGTAAGAAGCTATTTACTATATCACAAAACAATGCTATATCTCATATAACACAAGCTCTTAATTCAAACGATCCAGAAAATCCAACATTGAAAGTTACATTAGGCTTTGACTATAATGTAATTAATGATAATGGAATAAATAAAGGGTCTTTAATATTAAAGAAGATTCTAAATCAAAAAGATTTATAGTTAAAACTACATACATACATCGGATTTAAGACTGATAACTTTAACGATAATGGTAGTGCTTATAACGATCAGACTACTGTACAGGATTATATGGCTAAGTTATCAATGCTTCAACAGAATTACTTTGTATTCCCTACATTGTCTGATAAGAGTACATATGTAGTAATGAGTGGTCTAAAACTTCCTGGAATGCAATTCTCTTTAGGTAATGATGAAAATGGAAACAAGTTAGTATCAGCATATAATTATGGAAGTATGATGAAAGCTGGCGATTAGTATTTTGTTAGACCATCTGATGACGTAATACAATAGATGCTTGAGTATGCAGAAACTGAACGTTTAGGTATACAACAAGCAATGGAATAGCTTGGATACGAAGACATACCAGGTTATGAAAATCAAGGTTTACATATACTTACGGGCTCAGAGAAGATTGTTAACTATCATACACAGAAAGGTAATGTTGAGCCAAACGGAACAAGATTCTTGTCATTAAAATCAATATATAAGTAGACTGAAAATGGATTAGAGATGGTTTACATAAATGATCCAAACAAGTCTTCTGTAGAAAACTTAAGAATAGCTAATCAAGAGTTCTTTGACTTACCACTTTAGGAAAGAAAGAATAGAATGGCTTTAACTTTAGCTGTACAAACAAAACATGCTATAGAGAATGCTGAAAAGTTAGGCATTGTAAAAAGAATTGATTTAACTGATTTTTAGACTGGATAGATAAAAGTAAGTAAAGAAGATAATAATTCTATATTTAATTTAAATTCTGATATTCTTGATGAAAACCAGATAGCTGCTTTACAATCTATTATGTATCAGTAGAATTGGCCAGAAACTCCAGGAAAGGAAGTAAATCCTTATTAGAAAGCTTTGAGAATGTAGGCTGCAAGAAGCTTAGCTATAGCCATGATATTATCTGATATTACAAATAAGTCTATAGTATGCTCAGAAGAGTGCTACAGATGTTATTCTGGTCACCCCGCTCTATTTAAAGTAGCGTATGACTTTAAGAATGGAAGAATTAAAGATAGTACATTCGACTTACAGAAACGTCTTGGTGGTATGGTTTCTACTGGAGATGATAATATTAATCAATTACCAGGTATTGGAGATGAATATACTTGTGCAGAGTGCAAGGATTATAAAGTTTCTTCAAAATCTGATGTTGTAAATAGCCTTGACGATAAGTTTAAAAATTCTCTTTTAAGAGATATTTATTCAAATTATACAGGTGATTATCATGCTGCATATAATAAGAAAAGTAAAAAGTATAAAGAAAATCCAGAAGATCTTATAGAAGCTGCTAAAGAATTTAACTTTAATGGTGAAAAACATAAAGGTAAGAATAATGAAGAGTTAGTAAGATTATTACAAAAAGCATTAGACGATGCTAAGAGTTTTTCAGACGGTCTAAAGGATGATATAAACGTTGCTGACGGTGCATCTTATATAACTGCTGACATGTGTAGAAACCTTATTAGAATGCAAGGAAAGTATACTAATAAAGTTGCTAAGGCTTTTGAAATACTTACAAACGATGATACAAAGTATTCATGGATGGATAAAGCTGATGCTTACAAATTAGTATATAGTGCTGTTAATATCGTTGCTACCAAATATACCGCTTACGGAATACATGAACATTCTATAAATGGAAGTCATGTATCAAATGTAGCTGTACATTATTATGACAAGTTTGCCTTATTCCCAATATTCCCATGTTTAGCAACAGGTAGGATGAACGCTATCTATGATGAGATGCTAAAACAAGGAGTTGATCAAATGCTTATGGACTCAGCTGTTAAGGTTGGCTCTGTTGGCGCTATTAAGTTTGATGGTAGTAAATTAAATGGTCCGTTTAACAAGTACACTCAGAGATATGATCATCTTAGAAATCAGCTTAACACTGATCCAGAAGAAGGGGATTTGATGGCTATTGGTACACAGATGGTTAAGATTGTACTTCAAAACTTACGTTTAGATAGATCTTATAATGGTGTTAAAGGCTCTGAGTTATTAGATAAAATGATGAGCGCTATAAAGGAAATATCTAATATCGGTAAAAGAAAAATAGCAGATAGCTTCTTTATAGATGGTGATGAAGAAAAAGGTATTGATAATAAAAAACTTAGTAAGTATTTAAAAGAACAGTTAGGTACAAGAGGTGTAAGTAAAGCTGTACTACAATCTGTAGAGCTTGATGATAATGGAGAGTTTAGTGTTCCACTATCATCAGTTGGAAATGCATCTTGGGTAGAAAGTATTCTTATATCAAAGATTAATAAAGATATTATTGATATTAATCTACCTGGTACATCATTCACACAGAGGTCTGTATTTGCTATAGAAGATGGCTCTTTGTAGAGTGATAAGAATATGGATTTATCTGTAAATGGCGGAAAGAGACTACAGATGATTAATTCTGAAGGAACTATGGACGCTGTTGTAAGTATAGACTTCTTTGAAAGCTTATTACCACATGGATTATCTTTTAATGAGGCAAGACAATGGTTGATTGATAATAATCTTATTGGGGAAAATTCTACATCTGAAACAATAGGTTATCGTATTCCTACTTAGGCACAATCTTCAATACACGCTCTTAAGTTTGTTGATGTTATTCCTGCAACGAAGTCTGCGATAATACTTCCAGAAGAATTTACTAAGATTACTGGTTCTGACTTCGACATCGACCACTTGTATTTAATATCTAAAAACTCAAGATTTAGACATGGTGAAACATAGGAGTTAAATACCGAACAATTATTATAGAATGATATTATAGATGTGATGCAAACTTTGCTTAGAGATATAGATAATTCTATACACTTCTTATATAAGTCTATTGATAATGATACTGAATTATCAAAGAGTGTAGCTGACGCTCTACCTATTCCAGAAAATACTAAGTATGAGTCTTATAACTTTGGAACGCTACATGAGTAGACAAATAGAAAGAATGACTATATTACTGGTAAAAAGGGTATAGGTCCATTTGCTTTGAATGTAACAAATCATGAGTTAGCAAGATTGTATCAACTTAAATTTAAAGATGCAAGCACTCTTGCATAGATTGGTCTTGATAGACTTGATAAGCTATTTGACAATAATGGTAACCCTATAGCTTCTTGGATGTCTGGATTTATAAACGCACACGTAGATATTGTAAAAGATCCATGGATTAGTAGGTTGAATGTTAATCCATATACTTATAATATAGTTAACTTCTTAAGTCGTATGGGTGTTGGTCAAAGAGCGTTATGGCTTATGTGCTAGCCTATAATTAAAGATATGGCTTAGGCTTACGCTGAGGTTAATAACAACTACTTGCAATACGATAATCCAAATCAAGCTCTAAAAGATAAATATAGAAATATTTATACAAAGTACGGATTTACAGAAAAGCAATTATCTAAAGTTAGCAAAGAATAGACTGTTGTTATATATAAATCTTTAATTATGGATGAAGATAATCAAACACTTAAAGATAATGCATTAAAAAATCTTGAACACCCAACACAATAGTTAGATGTATTAGCAATGTTTAATTTCATTAACATATACGCAACGCAATTAGCTAATCTTGTAAGTCTTACAAAGATTGATACAAGAAAACATGGAAAGACAATATTGTAGCAATAGATTTATTTGCAGAAATATATGCAGCTTTGGCGTTCTGATGTTTTTGATAAATAGTCTTTAAAAGAACTTCTCGAAGGAAGCTGGATAGATTCAAAAACATTTAGCGCAATTACGTTGCCAACAAAAATACTTGGACATATATCATTTAATGCAAATCCACAATTTTAGAACGACGTTATAAGGATTGCAAGATATATACATGGCGATTATTTTAATGAGAAGTAGTTGAATACTATATCAAATCATATGCAGACTTAGATAAATCAGAAGTATATAGTTGATTATATAAGGAACCATATGGGTAAAGATGATAAGTATATGCATGATCTATTCTTTGGAGCTTATAGTATACCAGCTAGATTAAACATGTTAAATTATCATATACAAAACAACCCTAAATATGCTTATCTTAAAAAGAACTTCTTATTACAACAGTTGTATTTTGACGAAGCTCCTTAGGATGTTATGATAAATGGCAATAAGATAGAATAGCCTGCATTCTTAAAATTATCTGATAATCTTGATGGAAGTAGAACTTCTACAGATTTAGTTGCTGACGCTTGGTTAGATATGTTGAATGATAAAGATAAAAATGTTGCAAATTTTGCAAAAGACCTTACAATGTATGCATATTTAACAAGTGGATCTTTCTCAGGATGGAACAAATTGGCCAAATATATACCATATGAATTTATTTCTGGTTAGGTTGATCCTAATTTTAATATTGGAAAATACATAAAAGATGTGTTAGATAATAATAGTTGGGATATAGACGAAAAGTCTATTATGCTTAATATGGGAACAAAAAGCGGAGTAATTAAAAAGATTGGAGATAAAGGATCTAAGTTTTTTGACAACAAAGCCAAAAATGTTCTTATTGTATCAACAGATTCTCCGAGTAAAATGATTATTAAAAATGTAAATGGCGTTGATAGATATTTTTAGCTATATTATTTTATGGAATAGGATGGAAGCGCTATTTATTTACTTGTAAAGCCAAAAGGATTTCATACTAAACAGGGTGATATATATGAGCATTATTTTAATTTAGGATATAAGGCTAATGATGTTAGAATAAATAAAATATCATAGTTGAACGCATTAATAAATCTTGGTCTTGATGCTAAAGTTACAGCTCAAAATGATGAGATTAAAGTAGGTGATATAGTTATGGATTCTAAAACATTTATAGCAGAAGAGTATGATTATATGAACGGCCCAATATAGGTTAGAGAGAAAGATAATATAAAGTAGTTTAAAAGCACAGCTTAGGTTTATACTTATTACAAACTGTTAGCTTATGGTTATTTAGACTATGCTAAAGATGTTCTTGATAATCCAGACAAGACTGTTACATATCAAATGTGGTTAGAAAGTCCTTAGGTTTAGAGTGTTTTAACAGAAAAGTAGGTATAGACATGGAATAGTATAAAAGGAGATGTTTAGGATCATATAATACGTTATAACTCAAGAGGTGTTGAAGAAACTACTCAAACTACTCCAAATAAAACTTTAAATAATCATTCTTACGGAGAAAGCATATAGCCAAACGATGGTTATGTATTTGTATTCGGATCAAATCCAGAAGGCAGACATGGTGCAGGAGCAGCAAAGATTGCTGTTACGCAATTTGGTGCTAAATACGGAATTGGAGAAGGTTTGGTTGGCGATTCATATGCACTGCCTACAAAAGATCTTCGTGTAAAAGAAAATAAAGGATTAAGAAGTATATCAAAAGAAGAAATTATTAATAATATTAGTAATTTGTATAAAACTGCAAAATAGAATCCAAATAAAAAGTTTGCAATAGCTTATACAAATATTGAATAGTCTTCGCTTAACGGATATACTGGTATAGAAATGGCTGATATGTTTAAAGAAGCTGGACTTATACCAAACAATATATATTTTAGTAATGCTTGGATTTATAATGGTTTGATTAAAAATAGTGATTACGAACCAAACTATTATGTAAATCATTCTGGAGGAGCTGTTGGTTCTGATTCTTATTGGGGTGCAATTGGTGAAAAATATGGTGTTGTATCATAGAATTATAGTAATGAAACTAAATCTCAAGTTTAGAATTCTGATGCTATATTTGCAGTAGGACATCTTAAGAATAGTGTTGTAGAAGGTAGTATTGGACAGACTGTTTAGATGGCTATAAATGACAATAAACCTGTATATGTATATGATTAGGTTAGAAAACAATGGTTCTATAATATTAATGGTCAATGGCAAGTATTCAGCGGTATCCCTAAGCTTACAAAGAACTTTGCAGGTATTGGTACTCGTGAATTAAACCAAGACGGTAAAGATGCTATTAAGTAGGTATATGAAAACACTTTCAACGAAGAAGAAATGTTCGATGATTCTAAGTTTGATTAGTCTAATATGGATCATTGCAAAAAATAAAAACTGATTAATTATGATAATATGTCCTAATTTAAAACATCCCGATGTAGCGAGGGAGTTTAATGAAATAGTACAAGCTACAAGCGAAAAGGCTGCCTATCATATTTGGTCAGCTAATAATGGAAATGGGATAGATAGAGCTCCAAATGGAGCTCATTCTGTCTTATTTGATAAACTGCTTGTTGCTACTGGTGGTAATAGAAAAGAAGCTATACGACTTAAAGCTTACGCAATTGTAGACAAGTCTTTAAAAGAAGATAAAAATGGTGATAAGATCATAGATGAGAAGTTCATAAATGATAACTTAAAACCAAAAAGTCGTAGTAATAGAAATATTAGATCTATTGTTAAGTTTGCAGAAGATTACTCTAATTAGTATCCAAAATCTGCAAGGAAAGAAGCTGCAAGTAGAATTAAGAAAATACTTGATGATAAGTTTGATTTAAAACTTGGTCATTGGACTGATGAAAAAACTGGTCGTGAGAGATTTAGTAGTAAAGAAAGTTCTGATAATTTTGATTATCTTAAACAAACTTAGATAAAAGATAGACAGAAGATAGAAGACATTATAAATAATCTAAACGAAGTGTTTAGCATTAAATTTAATGTACAATGGATCGAATAGTCTCAACCATCACCAGTAGGAATGGCCGTATTTGATAATGCTATGGTTACTGGGAATAATATATATCTAAGAAGTGGCAAGGTAACTACCGAAATAGTCGCAGAAGAGCTCTTACATACGTTTATTTACAACATCAAGCATGATAATTCATCTTTATACAATTAGCTCCTTAGAGAGGCTAGAAATGCCTTTAAATCGCTTTCTAAAGAAGTTTAGTAGATATATGTAGATGATGCTGGAAAAGCTTTAAACCAAGAGGAAGAATTGATTACTAAAGTATTAGCAAGATATTATTCTACTGCTGCATTGGATAGAAATAAAACTCTAAAGTCTCTTGTTAAGAAAGCATTCGTATCTATAACAAAGTATTTCAAGAATGTATTACCATTCAGAAGCGATATAGATAAGTTTGTAGCAGATGTTGGAGATATATAGGATTTTACCACATTTAAAGACCTAACAGATATGCTTATGTAGAAGAATATTATCTTCAATATAAGTAGAATGAATGATGGTGAGAAGAGAAAGAATATATCAAACGATCAAGAATCTGAGTCTACTCGTAGAAGAAAGTTACTTTTCAATATGTTTAAAGCGTTAGACAAAACATACGCTAAAATGCGCAATAAGAACGAAAGGTAGACTATGCAGTGGAATAAAATTCATGAAAGACTAACTGCTTTGAACAAAGAAGACGATGCTGTAGCGTTATCAAATTCCATAAAGTTTGCATTACAAACTATGGGCGTATTTGACGCTTAGACACTTGAACCGTAGAACTATAATACAGTTTTAGGTTATCTTTATAAGAATTCTTAGACAGAAGAACCTTTCTCAAATGTATCTACAAATTCTCTATATAGACTATATAAAGATAATATACGTTTCTATAACGCTTTGATGGATAAGATATTTAGCCAAATAAATTCTTGGGACTTATCTCCAGAAGATGCTATAAATCTTAAAGAACTTAGATAGACTTTGGATAATGTTAACAAATTGTATAAAAGTGCACTATACACTATATCTGATAAGTTAGTTGATAAGTATGTTGATAAATATGTTACTGCTGAGAATTAGGATAAAGAAACTATGAAAGAAGTTCTAAAAGATTGGCTTCATAGAAATATGATGCATGAAGATATATCTTCTTTCAAAGCTTTTGTAATGAACAACTCGTAGGTCGATAATCCTATTATCAAACAGGTGTTTCATATGATACAAATCTCAGAACATAAGGCACGTGTAGAAGTTTTACCAAAAATCAACGAAATACTATCTTAGTATTATAAGCTAAACTCAATGTTTAGACATCCTCTTAATTCTGTCAATCCAAACTGGTAGAAGAAGATGATAGAATATATAGTTGATGAAAACGGAAGTAAATATCCAAGCGGAAACTTTATACGTGAACGCAATTATGGATAGGCTCTTTATGATTTTCAGAAACAAATAGAGAGGTTACATGAGTACTTCGATAAGACGTATGGTTTTCATTATATATGGGACGACGATCTTAATACCTATGTAAGAAGCTCTGATAGAGGAAATGCTTATGATGAGGACGATTATGAAACATCTACATTTATAAAGTATTTAAAAGAGGTTGAGTCTATAAAGAGTGAAATCTATGAAAGACAATATACTTTAAAGTATTACTTAGAAAGATTAAGTGCTCCTTATGATTACCAAGATCCAGGAACAGAGTTTAATCACGGATTAAGGCCTTCAACTATATAGAAGATGGATTATATTCAGTAGAATATAAACTTTTACTTAAAGAAAACAGTTGATCCAGAAACTGGTTATTCTCATCCAGAATTGCTATCAATTAATGAGTAGAGATCTTTAAGACAATGGTAGAATGAATTAGACGACTTATCTCAGCCTTATGACGAAATAGGTGATCCTAAATCAGAAGATGAAATTCGTACGGCATTTGAGATATAGGCTTGGAATAATTGGTTATAGAAGAATCTTGAGTCTGACTATGACGAAGAAGCATTCTACAAAGAAGCTAATAAAATAGAAGATCCTATAAAGAGGAATTCATTTATATATTTTAATGCTACTTATAAAGCAGATCCTAGAATATTTAAAGGCTTACCGTTCTCAGAACATGACTTAATGGCTTAGCTTATAAGAAATTCTTTATTAAGAGTTGTTAGAACAGAAAATGATCCACTTGGAGCTAATATCAGAAAAATATCTACAAATACAGATTTCTGGTTAAGATATAAATAGGCTGAACAAAATTATTATAACTCAGAAGTTGGATTAGATAAAGATGAAGCAAAATTTGTTGCAGAAGTACTTGGACAAGAAGGGTAGTCTGTTTTAATACCATATTAGAAAGATGGTATGTATCAAGGAGTTAATGGTCAATGGTATACAAAAGAATAGTATTTAGCTATACAAAAACTTAACGCTAGAAGAGACGAGGGATAGTAGATTGTATATTTTAAAAACTGGTTTGATGTAATTGTAGATCAATATGTAAATTACGCGTTAAACAACGATGGTGAAATATTGAACTATACAGACGAAAATGGAGATCCTGTGAGAATATCTACAGACTCAGAACAATAGTTAAGAGATATAATAACAAACATGTTTACTGTTAGACGAATGAGAACAAGACATGGCGTTAGAGAAGAAGCTGATGAACCTTTAAGTATATTTAGTATATTTTTACCACATAAAGGATTTAAGATAGTACCTAATGGAAGGTTTAGTAAAAAATATGACGCTAATTACGATACTAATCTTATAAATAAAAACTATGATAATGATTTACATGAGTCTGAATAGCCTAAAATTGAGACTTATGAAAATAAAGATTATCAAAAGCTATAGAAAGACACTTAGATGAAATAGCTATACGATATGTTATTATAGGCTACAAATGATGCAAGAGCTGAAATATATGGTAAACAATATAAGTCTTACAAGTTTGCATTGTAGAGCAAAACAGCGTCTTAGATATTTTCAAACATATTTAACATAGGTTTAAAAACTACTTGGAAAAATATGTGGAACGCTTGGACTGATATAAACAATAATGATGATTATATTAGATCAAAAGATGAATATAGATTATAGCTTGACGGTACTACGTCTGCAAATGATCTTAATATACGTTTTGAGAATATTGAAAATTAGTAGAATATATCAGAAGATATAGTTTAGTCAACAATAGCTTATATGATACAAGCTGCTAATTACAAACAAAAATCAGAGATATTACCTATAATAGAAACATATCAGTAGGCTATGGACGATTAGAATAGAGGTGTTGATTAGTATGGTAATACATACAAATATACATCTTCAAAGAATTCGTCTAACATGTTCAAACATATGATGGATGCTCATGTGTATGACAACAGGTCTGATTTTGATTAGAATACACTTCAAAATAAAAGAAAGACTATATTGAAAAAGATAGGAAATTCTATATTAAATTTATTTACATTAAATATATTAGGATTTAACTTTATGTCTATTGGTACTGGATGGTATGACTCTATAACACGATAGATACAGGATATTTTTACTTGGAAATATTCAACACCAAGAGATATGGTTGATGCCGCTGTAAGATGTCTTACATATCAAATACCACAAATACTTAATTATGGTATGGCCTTACCAAATAACAAACAGTCTGCTTTAATGTAGAGATTTGGAACATAGGGTGGAGTTAGGGAATATTTTAAGAATATAAATCGTGGTAGAACTATCAAAACTTTTAGATCTGCATTAATGTTAGGTTTTGAATTATTAGACTATTTTAATAATAGTATACTACTATCACAGTATTTATCAAACTGTAGATTTTATAAAGGTGATGATAAAGTGCCAGCTGGTTTTTATACAAGATATTAGTTAATGTACGCATTCAAGAATGCTGGAAGAACAAAATCTCAAGGAGCTGTTGCTCACATGAAATGTTTAACAACATTGCGAAATGCTTATAAGTTTGATGTATTTACACATCAATTAACTGTTAAGCCAAAATATCAATAGTATGTAACAGATGAGCTTGAAGCAAGAAATGTTTTTACAAAAGCATAGATAAGACAAGGGCTTATAAATGGTATAAATCCAGAAAACGATAGACCTATGTATAAGGATGATAAATATGGTAAATATATGGGAGCTATGCGTGGATGGCTTTTATAGGTAGCTTAGAACTTATTGGCTGGGTCAGACGATGTGTCAATAAGAACATTCACAAGTCAAAATGATGTATCCATTAATGGAAACAAAGAACATGTTAGCGGTAAAAATGTTCTTGATAAAAAGACATAGGAATAGAAACGTAGAGCTTTCTCGTATAATTATGAGACAGGAACGTCTTAGGATTAGTCTTTTATGGGAATGTTTAGAACTATAAGAACATTGTTCAATAAACTAAAATATGCATTTACTCTTGATTTCAATAAGTTTGGTAATGAAAAACTATCAGTTGTTGATAAGAATTCGTGGTTAGCTATGTCTGCATTCTTGGTTGTTTTAACAGGTATTACTTTAGCTTATAAGAAATACCATGACTATTCGGAAGCTAATATAGTATTGAGTAGTGATAAACATCATTAGAGGCCAGATGATATTCAAGATATTCCAAGATGGGTTCAAGAAGACTATATTGGTAGGAAATTGTATTTAGGTACACTTGACGCAATGTAGGTTAGAACTATACAATCAAAAATATCAAGTCAAAGTCCTACTGAAGCTATAGACGTTGTACACGAAATGTCTGTATTAAATAGTGGCTTTAATGATATTAGTAACTCTATGTATGGACTAACAGTCGGTTAGTTAACAGGTGATCCAGAAATGGATTAGGTTATCAAGAAGAAAGGAAAATACAAAGGCTTTACAAAAAGAGAAAAGTTGTGGTTAAAATTATTTGGTGTGCCAGATAACCTTGTTACAAGCTTTACTGAAAACGGTATACTGTCTAACAGAAATTACTATGGTAAAATGATAGACTGGTATATGGATTTGTATGGATTAGACTTAAAGCAAAGTAAAAAGAAGAGCTCAACGCCGAAAAATGATTCTGAGTTTGAAGATTTTAGTAATCTTGGAAATCTTGACGATATGGGTGGATTTGATGATTTTGGCGGTTTATAATGCTGCAACAAACAGGATAATAGATAAAGTAATAAAAAAAATAAAAGGGGACTACTATACAGCTTTCTGTATGGTAATCCCCTTTGTTTGTTCTATATAATCTTCGGCAGGTATGCTCTTGCCTCCAGTGAACTGAATAGCTGGATTAGCAAGAGCAAACTTAACACTATCATCATAAGACCCCCAAAATTGCAAAATTGAGATCTTTTCATCATGCGTTAAGTTTATTATACCGTCGAAGAATTTCTTATACTTTTGCTTGACATGAAAACAATAGATTAAATATGGTTTGTTATCTATTATCTTCGTATAAGACTTTAATAAGTTTGAAGATAGTTCAAATCTTGTAGCTCTACTTTGAGTATACAAGTTATGTTTCTTCATATCGTACATAAGATATATATTTCTATTATCATTTGGACTATCTTCATCGTCTTCATAAGCATCTACAAATCCTGCAGAACTTGTGAAGTCTATCTTATATATATTCTTGTCAATGAATGGTATCAAAATCTTTTCAAAATGACTCATAGGTTCAATTTTTCACTACCGTCACCAGTATAATACTCAAGTGTATGTTCCCACTTGTTATTAGCCTGATGCCAGCGTATTTGTTCTAACACATTAATAATAGTACTTAGTCTACTATTA
>ERZ773057.254-NODE-254-length-24419-cov-3.589066_pt1 | contig 24419 bp, 24 predicted proteins | sample MGYA00580629_ERZ773057 | MGnify/ENA primary metagenome ERZ773057 (study PRJEB29015, sample SAMEA2738143) | human oral metagenome | biome: human oral; feature: human-associated habitat; material: saliva | place: China | collected 2163 ...
GAGCATCTGGACGAACTCGACCAGCGCGATGACGAGGGCGGCGATCGGGGACGCGGTGCCGAGCAGATGACCCCATGAGTCTCCGACGCGCCCGACGACGAGCAGGATGCCCGACACGGCGAGCGGGATCGCGATGAGCAGCCAGGCGGCGCCGAACGCGCCGGTGGCCGCCACCGGAGTGAGTGTTTCGAGAAGAGTCACCGCAGCCCCCTCAGTGCTTCAGCAGGTTCTCGTCGTCGACCGAGGCCGACCGGCGGGTACGGAAGATGGTGATGATGATGGCCAGTCCGACAACGACCTCCGCGGCCGCGACGACCATGACGAAGAAGGCCGCGATCTGCCCGTCCAGGCCGCCGTGGACGCTCGAGAAGGTCACCATCGCCAGGTTGGCGGCGTTGAGCATGAGCTCCACCGACATGAAGGCGATGAGCGCGTTGCGGCGGATCATGAAGCCGAGCAGCCCGATGCAGAACAGGATGGCCGCCAGGATGATGTAGGCGTTCGGATTCATCACTCGTCCTCCTCGCGACGATGCGCCCCGGTGGACGCCGGCTCGGCGTCGGGCCCGGCAGCCGGCTCGGCGCCGGTCAGCTCGGAGGCGGGCCCCGGGCTCGGCAGCTCGTGCTCTCCCGGCAGCAGGCCGTGCTGGTCGTCCCGCACGGCGCGGACGGCACGGTCGGCGGCGATGTTCGGTGCGACGAGACGGCCCCTGTCGACGACCACGACGCCGCGGGCGGCGAGCGTCGGGACCACCGATCCCTCGGCCGTCGAGCCGTCGGGCAGCAGGGCCGGGTGGTCGACCGAGTTGTGGCGGGCGTAGACGCCGGGGCTGGGCAGCGGGGCCGGGTCGACGCCGTGCTCCGCGTACTCGCGGACCCGACGGGCGGCGCGCGCCTGCTGACGCTCCTTGCGGTGGAGTCGCTCGCCGTGGGCCAGCACCATGGCGGCCAGGGCCGCCGTGATGAGCAGGGCCGCGGTGGCCTCGAACGCGAAGACGTAGCGTCCGAAGACGAGGTAGGCCAGCGAGCGGACGTTGCCCTGGTCGCCGACCGCCGCGCCGAGGCCCTTCGAGTCGGTGAGGACGCCGTGGCCGACGGCCAGCAGGAGCAGCACGAGCAGCCCGAGGGCGCCGATGACGGCCGCGACGCGCTGGCCCCTGATCGTCTCGACCATCGCGTCGACCGAGTCGACGCCGATGATCATCATCGTGAAGACGAAGAGCATCATGACGGCGCCCGTGTAGACGATGATCTGGGCGACGAACAGGAAGGGCGCGTCGAGGCTGGCGTACAGGCAGGCCAGGCAGATCATGACGGCCGCCAGGCACAGCGCCGAGTGCACCGGCTTGCGGCTGAGGACGAGCCCCAGCGCCGCCACCGCGGCCAGCACCGCGAACACCCAGAAGGCGACTGCCTGGGCCGTGAGCAGGGGGATCATCATGCGGCTCCCGTCTCGTGCGGAACTGGGTTCGTGCCGGCGGCCCGGGCGGGCGCGCGCACGCCGACCGCGTCGGCCGCGCCCCGCTCGTCGAGCTGGCCGGTGGGCGGCAGGCCGAGGAAGTAGTCCTTCTCGTCGTCGCCCAGACGACGGGCGTGCGGCGGGGCCTCCATGCCGGGCAGCAGCGGCGCCAGGAGGCGCTGCTTGTCGTAGATGAGGCTCTCGCGGCTGCGGTCGGCCAGCTTGAAGTCGTTGGTCATCGTCAGCGCGCGCGTCGGGCAGGCCTCGATGCACATGCCGCACAGGATGCAGCGCAGATAGTTGATCTGGTACACCTTGCCGTAGCGCTCGCCGGGGCTGAAGCGCTGCTCGTCGGTGTTCTCGCCGGCCTCCACGTAGATGGCGTCGGCCGGGCAGGCCCACGCGCACAGCTCGCAGCCGACGCACTTCTCGAGCCCGTCGGGCCAGCGATTCAGCTGGTGACGGCCGTGGAAGCGCGGCGCGACGACGCGCTCGGCGCCCTTCTGCGGGTACTTCTGCGTGAAGGACTTGCGGAACATCGTTCGGAAGGTGATTCCGAAGCCGGACCAGGCTCCCATGTCAGTGCTCCTCCCCCGTCGTCGACGGCCCGTCCGGGGCGGCCCCGGACGGTCCCCCCGGTTCTCCGGGCGGTCCGGACTCGGCGACGATGCCGGCGAACTGGCGGGCCTGACGGCCCGGCATCGGCGGCACCGGGTAGCCGCCGGCGAAGGCGTCGAACTCGGCCTCCGGGGCCTCCTCCTCGGCCTCGGGCGGCCGGGACGGCCACAGCGCCCAGACCAGGAGGGCGACGATGAGCACCCCGACGAGGACGGCGACCACCGGCGAGGCGAACCAGCCGTTGACCATGCCGCCGCGCAGGACCGAGAAGACCAGGATCCACACGAGCGAGATCGGGATGAGCCACTTCCAGCCCAGGTTCATGAACTGGTCGTAGCGGAAGCGCGGGAGCGCCGCCCGGACCCACACGAAGAAGAAGACGACCAGCTGGGCCTTGAGGAAGAACCACAGCATTCCCCCCCAGCCGTGGTTGACCGCGTCAACCATGCTGAGCGGCCAGGGCGCGCCGTAGCCGCCGAGGAAGAGCGTCGTGCACACACCGGAGACGGTGGCGACGTTGATGTACTCGGCGAGGAAGAACATGGCGTAGCGGAAGCCCGAGTAGTCGGTGATGTGGCCCGAGACGATCTCGGACTCGCACTCGGCCAGGTCGAAGGGCAGGCGGTTCGTCTCGCCGAAGATCGACACGATGTAGATGCAGAAGCTCGGCAGCAGCGGCAGCCAGTAGTGCGCCGGGAAGAAGGTCTCCAGCCCGAAGAGGCTCAGGTGCTGCATCTGGGCCTCGACGATCTGGCTGGTGCTCATCGAGCCGGCGAACATGAAGACCGTCACGAGCGACAGGCCCATGCACACCTCGTAGCTGATGAGCTGCGCCGTGGCGCGCATCGAGCCGAGGAAGGAGTAGGTGCCGTTGGAGGCCCAGCCCGCCAGGACGACGCCGTAGATGCCGACCGAGGCGATGGCCAGGACGAGCAGCACCGAGACCGGCAGGTCGGAGACCTGCAGCCTGGTGACGTGCCCGAACATCGACACCTCGCCACCGAGCGGGATGACCGCCCAGGAGCTGAAGGCCGCGATGGCGATGAGCATCGGGGCCAGCGAGAAGACGACCCGGTCCGTGCGGGCCGGACGGAAGTCCTCCTTGAGGAGCAGCTTCACACCGTCGCCCAGGGCCTGCGGCAGGCCGAGCGGGCCGTTCATGATCGGGCCCTTGCGGTTCTGCATGCGGCCGAGGACCCGGCGCTCGAACCACACGTTGAAGATGGTCCACACCAGCAGGACGACGAAGACGCCGACGACCTTGATGAGGACCAACCACCAGGGATCTGGGCCGAAGACGGCGCTCTCGAGCGGGTTCATGCTGCACCTCCCTGATCGACGGTCTGCGGGGGCGGGGCGACGCGCGCCGCCTCGACCCTGACGCGGGAACCGGGCCGGACGCCGAGCACGGCGGCCAGCGGCCCCGCGGAGTTGAGGGGGGCCCAGACGACGCCGGGCACCATGTCGGCCTCGACGCGGACCGGCAGGCTCAGCGAGCCGGCCGGGCCGTGCAGGCTCGCCCGCGCCCCCGGCGCCAGGCCCAGGGCCTCGGCGTCGGCCGGGGCCAGGGCGATCGTCGGCGGCGCGGCGGCGGCCCGGGCGAAGTCGGCGCCGTCGAGGGCGGCCGAGTCGTCCATGAGCAGCCGCCAACCGGCCAGGAGCATGCCCTCGCCCTCGGGCGCGGGCCCGGCCGAACGGGGCTCGAATCCGGCGCGGGCGCCGGACCAGGGCCCCAGCTCGGCGAGGTCCTCGCCGGCCCGGGCCGGGCCGCGCACGCCGAGGTCGGAGCCGAGGGCGTCGGCCAGGGCGGCCAGCACGCGCACGTCGGTCATCGGGGCCCGGTTCGCGGCGTTGATGAGCGCGACCGGGCGCGGGCGGTGCTCCCAGTCGAGAAGGGTGCCGGCCTGCTCCTCGAGCAGGGCGACCGGGAGGACGACGTCCGCGTGCTCGGTGACGTCGCTGGGGCGCTGCTCGAGGCTCAGCACGAAGTCCGCCGCATCGAGGGCCCGGGCGAAGGCCGCCGGGTCGGCCGTGTCGGCGGCCTGGATGCCGCCGGTGACGAGGGCCTTCAGCTGCCCGTCGAGGGCCGCCCCGATGATGCGCGTCACGTCCCGGCCGCCCCCGGCCGGCAGCGACGGGACGCCCCAGGCGGCGGCGACGTCGACGCGGGCGCTCGGATCGGCGCTCGTCCGCCCGCCGGGCAACAGCCCGGGCAGGGCGCCGGCCTCGAGGGCGGCGAGCTCGCCGGCGCGCCGCGGGATCCACGCGAAGCGGGCGCCGTGGGCCCGCGCCTGGGCGACGACCTCGCTCAACGCGCCGGGGCTCGTCGCCGCGCGCTCGCCGACGAGGATGATCGTCCGCTCGTCGATGCCGCCCTCCCGGGCCAGCTCGGCGAGCCGGGCGGCCTCCTGGCCGGGGGCGGTGGCCCACAGGCGGGCGCCCGTCCTGCGGGAGCCGCGGCTGCTGAACGGGGCCAGCGCGACGACCTCGAGACCGCGCTTGCGCCAGGCCTTGCGCAGGCGCAGGAAGACGATCGGGCACTCGTCCTCGGGCTCGAGGGCCACGAGGACGACGCGTCCGGCGCTCTCCAGGTCGGCGTAGTGGACCGACTCGTCGAACGAGCGGCCCGCGACATGGGCCATGAGGAAGGAGGTCTCCTCGTCGCTGACCGGGCGGGCCCGGAAGTCGATGTCGTCGGTGTCGAGCACGGCGCGGGCGAAGCGGGACCAGCCGTAGGCGTTCTCGAGCGTCAGCCGCCCGCCGGGCAGCACCCCGACCGCCCCGGCGGCCCTCAGCCCGGCGGCCGCGGCGTCGATGGCCTCGTGCCAGCCGGCGGGCACCAGCTCGCCGTCGCGGCGCACGAGCGGGCTCGTGAGCCGGCGCCCGTCCTGGGCCGAGCGGTAGCCGAAGCGGCCCTTGTCGCAGTTCCACTCCTCGTTCACGGCCGGGTCGTCACCGGCCAGCCGGCGGCGCACCGAGTAGTGCCGGTGGTCGACCCGCAGCTCGCAGCCGGCCGCGCAGTTCTCGCAGCTGGTCGTCGTGCTGACCAGGTCGAACGGGCGGGACTGGAAGCGGTAGTCGGCGCTGGTCAGGGCGCCGACCGGGCAGATCTGGACGATGTTGCCGGCGAAGTACGAGAAGTACGGCTGCTCCTCGTAGCCGCTGATCTGGCTCATCGCGCCGCGCTCGGCGAGACTGATGAAGTCGTCACCGCTGATCTGGTTGCTGAAGCGGGTGCAGCGCTGGCACAGCACGCAGCGGTCCCGGTCGAGGAGGATCTCGGCGCTGATGCGGATGGGCTTGGCGTAGGTGCGCTTGGCCCCCTCGTAGCGGGACTCGCCCGGGCCGTGGCTCATCGTCTGGTTCTGCAGCGGGCACTCGCCGCCCTTGTCGCAGATCGGGCAGTCGAGCGGGTGGTTGATGAGGAGGAACTCGAGCATCCCCCGCTGGTGCTTGGCCACCGTCTCGTTGGACTCGCCGGTCTCGACCCGCATGCCGGGCATCGCGGCGAGCGCGCAGGCCGGCTGGGGCTTCATCGGACGGCCGTTGCCGGCGTCGGGCACCTCGACCAGGCAGGCGCGGCAGGCCGCGACCGGGTCGAGCAGCGGGTGGTCGCAGAACCGCGGGATCTCGAGGCCGATCATCTCGGCGGCCCGGATGACGAGCGTGCCCTTGGGCACCTCGACCTCGGTGCCGTCGATGGTGAAGGTGACCGTGTCCGGCTTCGCGGCGACGTCGGCGCTCATGCCGCACCCCCTTCGTTCGTGGACTGGACGGTGAGGCGTTCGCGGGGCGGCGCGAAGAGCGCGCTGGCCTCGTACGGGAGGAGCTCCCAGGCGGGCGTGCCCCGGCAGCCGGCCTCGAACTCGCTGCGGAAGTTCCTGACGGCGCTCCTGATGCAGGCGACGAAGCCGTCGGCGAGGGTGCAGAAGCTCTTCATCGACACGTTGTCGCAGATGTCGAGCAGCTTGTCGACGTCGCCCGGGGCGCCCCGACCGGCCTCGATGTTGCGCAGCGTCTGGACGAGCCACCAACTGCCCTCGCGGCACGGGGTGCACTTGCCGCAGCTCTCGTGCTTGTAGAACTCGGTCCAGCGCAGCGTCGTGCGGACCACCGAGACGGTGTCGTCGAAGCACTGGAGGGCCTTCGTGCCGAGGATCGAGCCGGCCGCGGAGACCGCCTCGTAGTCGAGCGGCACGTCGAGCTGCTCCGTCGTGAAGATCGGGGTGGACGAGCCGCCCGGCGTGAAGAACTTCAGCTCGTGGCCCTCGCGGACGCCGCCCGCCATCTCGAGGAGCTCGCGCATCGTGATGCCGAGCGGGGCCTCGAACTGGCCGGGGCGCTTCACGTGCCCGCTCACCGAGTAGATCGTCGCGCCCCTGGAGCGCTCGGTGCCCATCTGCCGGTACCAGGCGGCACCGTGGACGACGATCGCGGGCACCGAGGCGATGGACTCGGCGTTGTTGACCACCGTCGGGCAGGCGTACAGGCCCTCGACGGCCGGGAACGGCGGGCGCAGCCGGGGCTGGCCGCGCCGGCCCGACAGCGAGTCGAGCAGGGCCGTCTCCTCGCCACAGATGTAGGCGCCCGCGCCGGCGTGGACGACGACGTCGAGATCGTATCCGGTGCCGAACAGGTTCGCGCCGAGGTAGCCGGCCGCGTAGGCGTCGGCGACGGCCTTGCGCAGGCGGCGGATCACGTGGAGCACCTCGCCGCGCACGTAGACGAAGGCGTGGTGGGCGTTGACCGCGTAGCAGGCGATGATGATGCCCTCGAGGAGCGTGTGCGGGGTGGCCATGAGCATCGGCACGTCCTTGCACGTGCCGGGCTCGGACTCGTCGCAGTTGACCACGAGGTACTTCGGGTTCGGGTTGTCCTGGGGGATGAAGGACCACTTCATGCCCGTCGGGAAGCCCGCGCCGCCGCGGCCGCGCAGGCCGGCGTCCTTGACGAGGGCGATGACCTCCGCCGAGCTCATCGTCGTGAGCGCGGTGCGGGCGGCGCCGTAGCCGCCGTGGCCCACGTGGTTCTCGAGCCGCCAGGAGCCATCCTCGCCCCAGTGGGCCGAGAGGATGGGGGTCAGCTTGTCGGTCATCACGCCTCCCGGTCCTCGGACGACGGCTCGGCCGGGGCCGTCCAGCCGTGCTCCCGCGCGTACTCCACTCCGCGCAGGCTGGGTTCGCCCGCGCTGGGCCCCTCGTCGGCCCGGCCGTCGTCGAAGCCGGCGAGGACCCGCTCGGCCTGCCGCCAGCTCGTGATCGTCGCGCCGCGGCTGGAGCGGACCGTCCTGCCCTCCGCCAGGTCGTCCAGCAGACGGTCGGCCTTCTCGGGGGTCATGTTGTCCATGAACTCCCAGTTGACCATCATGACCGGCGCGAAGTCGCAGGCGGCGTTGCACTCGAGGCGCTCGAGGCTGAACCTGCCGTCCGGCGTCGTCTCGCCCTCGCCGATGCCGAGCCTGCGCTCGACGTGGTCGAGCAGGATGTCGCCGCCGAGCACCGCGCACAGGGAGGTGGTGCACACGCCGATGTGCTGCTCGCCGCCGGGGCGGCGCTTGTACATCGTGTAGAAGGTGGCCACGCCGTTGACCTGGGCGGTGCTGATGCCCAGGATCTGCGCGCAGGCCCGCACGCCGGCGTCGGAGACGCGCCCGTCGACCGACTGCACGAGGTGCAGCATCGGCATGAGCGCCGAGCGGGGGTCGGGATAGCGCCCGGCCAGTTCGCGCATCTCGGCGAGCGTCGTCTCGTCGATCTCCGTGGCCGTCCCCCCGGCGTCGATGCGCACGGAGTCGTCGAAGTGGGACACGAACTCGTGATCGCTCATGACACGTCGCTCCTTCTCGTCACCGGTTCGGCTGTCCTGGTCCGCTGGGCGCTCATCGGTCGACACCGCCCATCACGGGGTCGAGCGAGGCGATGCCCATGATCGAGTCCGAGAGCATGCCGCCCTCGGCCATGATCGGGATCGACTGCACATGGTTGAAGCCGGGGTCGCGCAGGTGCGCCCGGTACGGCCGGGTGCCGCCGTCGGAGACGAGGTGCCAGCCCAGCTCGCCGGCCGGCGCCTCGATCGGCACGTAGACCTCGCCGGCCGGCACGTGGAAGCCCTGCGAGACGACCTTGAAGTGGTGGATGAGCCCCTCCATGGACTCGCCCATGATGTGCCTCACGTGCTCGTTCGAGTTGCCCTGCCCGTCGGCCGCCACCGTCAGCTCGGACGGCCAGCGCAGCTCGGGGTCCTCGATGCGGTAGGGCTCGCCCTTGGTCGAGGCGAGCGCGTCGCGCACCTGCTCGAGGATGCGCACCGACTGGTCCATCTCGTCGAGGCGGATCACCCAGCGCCCGTAGGCGTCCATGCTCGAGGCCGTGCAGACGTCGAACTCGTAGTTCTCGTAGCCGCAGTACGGCTCGGTCCTGCGCAGGTCCCAGGGGTAGCCGGTCGAGCGCAGCACCGGGCCCGAAGCGTTGAGCATCATGCACTGGCTCAGGTCCATGCGCGCGACGTTCTGCAGGCGGTTCTTGAAGATCGGGTTCTGGAGGGTGAACTGGCCGATCTCGGGCAGGTTCCTCCTCAGCTGGCGCAGCAGCTCGTCGAGCAGGTCCAGGCCGTCGTCGGGCAGGTCGTTCTCGACGCCGCCGGGGCGGACGTACGCGTTGTTCATGCGCAGGCCGGTGACGGCCTCGGTGAAGTCCAGGACGCGCTCGCGCTCGCGCAGGCAGACCTCCTGGACGCTCGTGGCGCCCAGCTCGAGGCCGCCGGCGCCGACGCCGGTGAGGTGCGAGGCGATGCGATTGACCTCCATCATGAGGACCCGCAGCTGGCCGGCGCGCGGCGGCATGTCGTCGGTGACGCCCAGCAGCCGCTCGACGGCCAGCGAGTAGGCGGCCTCGTTGAAGATGCCCGCCACGTAGTTGCACCGGGTGGCGAAGGCCGAGCCCTGCGTCCAGGAGCGGTACTCCATGTTCTTCTCGATGCCGGTGTGCAGGAAGCCGATGCTCGGGCGCACGGACACGACCGTCTCGCCGTCCAGCTCCATCACCAGGCGCATGACGCCGTGGGTGCTGGGGTGCTGGGGACCCACGTTGATGACGATCGTCTCGTCGGTGCTCTCGCGCTGGGCCTCGACGATCTGGTCCCAATCGGCGCCGTTGGCCAGGTAGGCCGCGTCGACGCACTCGTCGTCGGGGCCGGCGAAGAGGTCCTCGGCACCGGTGCGGTTCTCTGTCTGGCTCATTGGTTGTAGCTCCTGCGCTCGCTGGGGGGCGCCACGACGGCTCCCTTGAACTCGACCGGAATGCCCCCCAGGGGGTAGTCCTTGCGCTGGGGGTGGCCCACCCAGTCGTCGGGCATGAGGATGCGCGTGAGGCCCGGGTGGCCGTCGAAGACGATGCCGAACATGTCCCAGGTCTCGCGCTCGTGGTAGTTGGCGTGCGGGTAGACCGGCACGACCGAGGGCGCGTGCGGGTCCGCGTCGGGCAGCTCCACCTCGAGGCGGATGCGGCGGTTGTAGGTGTACGAGAGCAGGTGGTAGACGACGTGCAGCTCGCGTCCGGCCTGCTCCGGGTAGTGCACGCCGGAGACCGCCGGGCAGACCTCGAAGCGCAGCTCCTCGTCGTCGCGCAGCGCCCGGCACAGCTCGACGAGCCGCTCGGGCAGGACGAAGAAGGTGATCTCCCCGCGGTGCACCATGACGTGGGTGGCGAAGCCCGGGACGAGCTCGGCCATGCGGTCGGCGAGCTGGTCGAACCAGCCGCCGAAGGGCGGGGCCGTGATGCCGGCCAGGGCGGTGGTGCGCTCCATCCCGTTGAAGCCGGAAGTGTCGCCCGGGCCGGAGCCCGAGCCCCACATGCCCTTCCGCCGGGCGACGACCTGGTCGTCGACGGCCGGGGCGGCCCCGGGGGCGAACAGCTGCGCCAGATGCGGGAACTCGGCGAGCCCGGAGTCGGTTCCGGGGCGTGCCGGAGTGGCGTCGTTCTCGCTCATCGCATGAGCCCCTTCTGCTCGATGGTGGCCGGCGCCTCGAGCGCGGCCCTCTCCTTCTCGGCGACCTCGGCGACGCGGTCGGCGCCGATCCGGGCGTGCATGACCTCGCGGGCGCGCAGCTTGAAGACCGCGTCGATGAGCATGTCGGGACGCGGCGGGCAGCCGGGGATGTACATGTCGACGGGGACGATGTGGTCGGCGCCCTGCACGACCGCGTAGTTGTTGAAGATGCCGCCGCTGGAGGCGCAGGCCCCCATGGCGATGCACCACTTCGGGTTCGGCATCTGGTCCCACAGCTGCCGGACGACCGGGGCCATCTTCTGGCTCACCCGGCCCGAGACGATCATGAGATCGGCCTGGCGCGGGCTGGCGCGGAAGACCTCCTGGCCCCACCGGCCGGCGTCGGCGCGCGGGCCGCCGTAGCTGATCATCTCGATGGCGCAGCAGGCCAGGCCCATCGTCAGCGGCCAGAAGGAGGTCTTGCGCGTCCAGCCGGCGATGGCCTCGAGCGTGGTGAGGAAGATGCCCGAGGGGATCTTCTCCTCGATACCCATGTGTGATCACCTGGCCTTTCAGTCCCAGTCGAGCCCGCCGCGGCGCAGCACGTAGGCGTAGGCGACGAAGACGACGACGATGAACAGGAGCATCTCGACGACACCGAACGCCCCGAGACGGTCGAAGGCGACCGCCCACGGGTAGAGGAAGACGATCTCGATGTCGAAGACGATGAAGAGCATCGCGGTGACGTAGTACTTGACCGCGAAGCGCCCGCCGCCGGTGACGGTCTGCGGGGTGGGCTGGATGCCGCACTCGAAGGAGTCGTACTTGGTGCGGTTGTAGCGGTGCGGACCGATGAGGGGGGACAGCCAGATCGCCGCCACCCACACGAAGACGGCGGCCAGTACGACCAGCCCGAGGATCGGGATGTATGCGCTCATGTCCGTTCCTTCCTGCTCTCCGTTTCGACTGCCCTGGTCCGCCGCACTACGCGGAGGGGGCGATCCTGGTCAGCGTGTTGATGATGCGGTCGAAGGCGTCGCCGTCGTTCTCGTCCGTGAGATTGGCGAGCAGCTTGTTCACGAAGCGCATCAGCGTCGGCCGCGGGAGGCCGTAGGTGGTGCACAGGTGCATGATCCGGGGGTTCCCGATGAGACGGGAGAAGATCATGCCCAAGCGATGATAGCCGCCGAAGTCCCGCTGCACGTGGTTCTCGTAGCCGAGCAGCGCCCGTTCGGCCGCCGCGGCGCCGACGCCGCGGGAGTGGGCCTCGGCGATCGCGTCGGCGGCCAGCTCGGCGGCCTCGAGCGAGTAGTCGATGCCCTCGCCGTTGAAGGGGCTGACCATGCCGCCGGCGTCGCCGACGAGCAGCAGGCCGTTGGCGTAGAGGGGCTTGCGGTTGAGCGCCATCGGCAGGGCCGCGCCGCGGATCCGGTCGATCATGTGCGCGTCGTCGAAGCACCACTGCGGCGGGGTCGTGGCCAGCCAGGCGCGCATCAGCCTGCGGTAGTCGGTGCGGCCGAAGGCCGGGGACGAGTTGAGCATGCCCAGGCCGACGTTGCAGCGGCCGTCGCCCATCGGGAAGACCCAGGCGTAGCCGGGCAGCTGGGTCGAGGCGCCGCGCTCGCCGTCCCACAGCTCGAGCCAGCTCTCCATCCACGGATCGTCGTGACGAGGGCTCTCGAAGTAGGCGCGCACGGCCACGCCCATGGGCCGCCGCTCGTCGCGTCGGCGCCCCATCGCCACGCCGAGGCGGGTGGAGTTGCCGTCGGCCGCGACGACGACCGGCGCGCGGACGGTGCGCCCGTCGCGGGTGCGCACACCGGTGATGCGATCGCCCACCAGGACGGGCTCGGTGACGTTGGCTCCGCAGATCAGGTGCGCCCCCAGCTGCACGGCCCGGCCGGCGAGCAGGTCGTCGAGGCGGCGGCGCGGGCAGGTGGTGCCGTAGTCGGGGAAGTCGGACAGCTGCGGCCAGGGCAGCTCGAAGGGCGCCGTGCGGCCCCCGTAGACGCGCAGCCCCCTCGTGTGCAGGAATCCGGCCGACTCGGAGGTGTCGATGCCCAGACGCGTGAGCATGCGCACGGCGCGCGGGGTGAGTCCGTCGCCGCAGACCTTGTCGCGGGGGAACTCGGCCTTCTCGAGGAGGAGGACGTCGAGGCCGCGCTGGGCGCAGAGGGCGGCGGTCGCGGAGCCCCCGGGACCGGCGCCGACGACGATGACGTCGGCCTCGTTCCGGTCGACCGGCGGAGCCGACGAGAGCAGCTCGGACGCAAGGGCATTGGTCACGCCCGGCACCTCCCTGCTCGTCATCGCCTCACCCGATTCCAAATCCTCGTCCGATGCTCCGCCGGGCCCCGCTCCACAGCCGATCCGGAGCGGGGCCGGGCCGTCCGGAGCCCGGGAACCGGGGCTGCGGAGCCGTCCCGACTCTGCCGACGGCCCTGTCGGAACCCCATGTGCCCACAAGACTAGGCGCATGCTCCGGCCACGTCATCGGCGGGGTCACGAAGCGGACCGGAACCGACCCGAATCGCTTTCGGCTACTCTGCACGGGTGATCATCAATCCCGGCTCCACGCGGATGAGGGCCAGCACGGCCGCCATCGCGGACCCCGGCCGACTGACCGATTTCCTGGACGACTCCGGGGCCGCCTTCCTCAAGGGCCGCGACGGCTTCATCGCGCTCGGCGAGATGGCCCGCCTCGACGACGTGACGATGGCGACGGCCGACCAGTGGTGGCGGGAGTTCTCGGCCCGGATCGAGAACGAGACCGAGATGCCCGAGGCCTTCGGCACCGGCCCCATCGCCTACGGCTCCTTCGTCTACGACCCGGCGCGCTCCGGCCAGTGCTCCTGCCTCGTCGTCCCCGAGGTCGTCGTCGGGCGCCGGGAGGGCCGCTGCTGGGTCACCCGGCTCGGCTACGACAGCGTCGACCCCGTCCTGCCCGAGCGCCGGACCGCTCCCCCTCCCCCGCTGGGGCTCTCGTTCGGGCCGGGCGAGGAAACCGGGCACGAGGAGACGAGCCAGGAGTGGATCGACCGCTTCAACCGCATCAGAGGGCTCATCGACGAGGGACGCGCCGACCGCATCGTCCTGCTGCGCCAGCTCACCGCCCGCGCCGAGGGCCGGCTCGACCCGCGTTGGGTGCTGCGCCAGTGGCGGATGAACTACGGCGGCTCGTGGACCTACCTGGTGGGCGGCCTCGTCGGCGCGACCCCCGAGGTCATGGTGCGCCGCAGCGGCGGTCTGAACGTCTCGCGGATCCTCGCCGGCTCGGTGCAGCCCCTCGGCGGCCCGGACGAGGCCGCCCGGATCGCCCGGCTGCTGTCCGACGGCGACCGCCTGCGCCAGCACCGCCGCGCCGTCGACGCGGCCGCCGAGGGGCTGCGCCCCTTCATGCGGGGCATGCACGTGCCCGAGCAGCCGTTCGCCCTCGCGCTGCCCGACGGGCTCAACCTCGCCACCGACATCTGCGGGGCGGCCTCGCCGGGGCACTCCGCCCTGGCGCTCGCCGCCGCCCTGCACCCGCTGGCCTCGGTCACCGGCTCGCCCGTCGAGGCGGCCCGCGAGATCATCCGCACGGAGGGCACGACGGACCGCGGGCGCTTCGGCGCCCCGGTCGGCTGGATCGACGCCCAGGGCGACGGCGAGTGGTTCGCCGCGCTTCGCCCCTGCCAGATCGAGGACGACGGCGTCGTCCGCCTCTACGCCTCGGCGACCGCCTCGGCGAGCACGAGCGCTCATGACAAGCTCGTCTCCACGCAGGTCAAGCTCGACCAGATGCGCGGGCTGCTCACCGGGCGCTGAGCCGCAGGGCGGTGGGCCGTCGAGGGCCCGGACCGGACGCCCGGGGTCCTCGACGGGAGCGACTCAGTCGCCGTACGGCAGACCCGACGGGGCCGGAGCCGAGGCTGACGAGGATGTTCTTCGTCTGCTGGTAGGCGTCGAGGATCATCGTGCGGGTCTCGCGCCCGATGCCGCTGTCCTTGCAGCCGCCGAATGGGGCGCCCGCGGGGAAGGCGTTGCACTGGTTGACCCAGCGGCCGGTACGCGCGCGGGTGGCCACGCGCAGGGCGCGGTTGAGGTCCGAGCTGAACACGCCTCCGCCCAGGCCGTGGTCGGAGTCGTCGGCCATGGCGATGACCTCGTCCTCGTCCTCGAAGGGGGTGATGACGCCGGCCGGCCCGAAGATCTCCTCGCGGGCGACGCGCATGTCGTTGCGGCCGAGCACCAGGGTCGACTTCATGAAGGCGCCCCTGGCGAGCGGACCGCTCCCGTACCGGGAACCACCGGTGACGATCTCGGCGCTCTCCGAGCGACCGGTCTCGACGTAGACGAGGATCTTCGCCAGCCGCTTCTCGTTGATCCGGGCTCTCATCTGGATCTGGGTGGCCGGGTCGAGCGGGTCGCCGACCCGCACGGCCGAGAACGCGGCTCCCAGGACCTCCACGAAGCGGTCCGGACCGCTGGGCCCGGACGAGGATCCGCGACCCGGCCGAGCAGACCTGGCCCTGGTTGAACAGGACGCCCATCTGGACGCCGTCGACCGCCCGGTCCGGGTCGTCGTCGAAGAAGATGTTGGCGCTCTTGCCCCCGGCTCCAGGGTGACCGGGATGATCCTCTGCGCCGCGGCCAGACCGATGCCGCGGCCGACCTCGGTGGGCCCGGTGAAGGCGAGCTCGTCGACGTCGACGGTCTTGAGGTACTCGCCGGAGCGATCGCCCGAACCGTTGATGACGTCGAGCACGCCGGCGGGCAGGAGGCCCGCCTCGTCGATGAGCCGGGTCAGCTCGAGCACCGACAGCGAGGCGGCGCTGGAGGGCTTGAAGACGACGGTGCTGCCGGCGACCAGCGCCGGGGCGAGCTCCCAGGCCGCCATGAGGAAGGGGGGTTCCACGGCACGATCCGGCCGACGAGGCCCAGCGGCTCGCGCAGGATGATGTCCAACGCGCCGGTGTCGAGCATGGTCGCCGAGCCCTCGTCGGCGCGCATGCGGCCGGCGAAGCAACGGAAGTGGTCGACACTCAACGGCAGATCGGCGCCGCTCGTCTCGCGGATCGGCTCGCCGTTGTCGAGCGGCTCGACGCGGGCCGGGTGGTCGAGGTTCGCCTCGATGAGATCGGCGATGGCCAGCAGTGTCCCTGAGCGCTCGGCGACGGAACTGCGCGACCAGGCCCCGAAGGCCGTGCGGGCGGCGGAGACCGCCGCGTCCACGTCCTGCCGCGTCGCGTCGGCGATGATGGCCAGGCGCTCCGTCATGGCGGGATCGTGGGACTCGAGCGTCGCCCCGTCCGAGGCGGGACGCCACTGCCCGTCGATGTACGACCCGTAGCCGTCCCGGATGCCGTAACCGTCCCGGATGCTGATCCTGTCGTTCATCCGGATCTTCTCCCCGGGATCGTCGGGCGGACCGTCATCGGTGACGAGCCGCCGTGCACACCCGTCCACCGGCCATGGCCCGTGCCGGGGCACCGGGTGCCGACACCCTCCAGGGCATGCGCGCGACCGATGCGCCCCGCCCCGTTCCCGTCAGCCCACGGGGACGATCCCGGATCACGTGCGCAGCGGCGGGCGCGAGCGCCCGGCCGAGCCCGACAGCGGCGGGCGGGTGCGGCCGGTCGGGGTCGAGCGCGAGACGACCCGCTTCGTACGCGGCGCCTGACCGCCGCGCGCCTGCCCGCGGGCCTGTTCGAGCTCGCGGCGGGACTCGGCCTGGGCCTCCATGAGCTCCTCCTGGTTGAGGGAGGCGCCCGAGCGCAGAATCACCCAGACGACGACGGCGATGACCGCCGAGACGATCGGCGACCAGTTCATGACGAGCGGGAAGGTGACGAGCACCACCATGTCGAGGCCGCGCACCATGTTGAACATGAGACTCGGCGGCACGGCTCCGGCGCCGGTGGCGACCATGGGGGCGCTGTAGTCGGCCGACTTCGCGCTGACCCAGCGCATGGCCCCCAGGACGGCACCCATGGCCGCGATGAGGCCGTACCACAGCGCCCGGTGCGGATCGGGCCGCGAGCCCCCCAGCCCCAGGACGAAGGCCGGCGTCACGGCGACGGCCCACACGAGGGCCAGCGCACCGGGGACCACGAGGACCGCGTCGCGCAGCTCCGAGTCGCTCATCGGGAACAGGCGGACCAGGCCCTTCGTCCGGCTGAGCACGCGCATCGAGTCGAAGAAGGGCACGATGACGATGAGCAGGACGAGGGAGGAGACGAACGGGGCGAGCGCGACGACGCCCAGCGAGCTGAGCGCGTACGGCACGACGGCGGCGATCGCCAGGCCGACGAGGGGGGCCGGGTTGCGGCGCAGCCGGTGGACGTCGCGCCAGACGAGGGCACGAGTCCCCTTCCCGCGGCCGCGAATGACCCGCACGTGGCCCCTCAGCCGGCAGCGGCGCTCGATGAGGATGTCGCGCATGAGCGCGAAGTCGAGGGCGAACGCGGCGCCCTGCATGCCCGAGACGAGCTCACCTCCGCTCACGAGCCGGCTCCGGCCGACGGCGCCCAGCCGGCGGCGCGCGAGCACCGAGGCCAGGACGCACAGCACGAGCCCGAAGGCTGCGATGAGGAGGGCGATGCGCCGCGACAGCACGGTGGCGACGTCGACGCGGAACCAGCCGGCGGCGGTGGCGATGACGAGGACGAGGACGGCCACGGCGAGCGCCCCGACGAGCATCTGGGCCAGCCGGACGGGACGGTCCCCCTCGGCGCCCTGCTGGGCGGCGGCGAAGGCCATCCACCCGGCGGTCGTCAGGCCGGTGGCGACGGTCCAGGCGAGGACCGAGGGGCCCGGCAGACCGGTGAGCGCCGCGACGAGCGCGCCGAGCGCCGCGCCGACGAGGCCGGCGCCGACGATCATGAGCCACAGGCGCCGGGCGAGGATCGCCGAGCGGCGCAGCGGCGCGTCGAGCAGCCAGAAACCCTCCGCCGCGGAGGCGATGACCGGCCCGAAGACGCGGCTGACGGCCAGGACGGCGACCCAGCAGGCCGCGACGACGAGCCACGGGATGAGTTCGCGCGCGGTGCCGCAGCCCTCCGAGGTGCAGCCGGCCGCCTGCTTCTGGGCGCTGCGGATCGCGCTGATGACCATCGCGGCGATGATGCCGATGCTGAAGACGGCGACGTAGCCGTCGGTGAACACCGACCAGATCGACCGCGTGGCCCGGCCCCTGCGCCAGTCCTTGAGCAGCAGCATGAGCTGGCGCTCGATGACCTGGCCCTGCTCGTGGTCGTCGACGTCCGCGAACGGGTAGTCGGGGTCGAAGGCGACCGCCGGCCCCCCGGACTCGAGGGCCTGCGCGGCGGCCTGCTGCGACTGCTCGGCCTGCGGCCCCCTGGCGGAGGACTGCCTGTTCCTGCGCCTGTTCCTCGACCTGCTCATACGAGCTGCTCCGGCTCGGCGAGGGACTGGCTCGCGGACCCGGCGGCGCCCACGCGCACGATGCGCGCGCCGACCGCCTCGACGAGCGAGGGCTCGTGGCTGGCCATGATGATGGCCAGGCCGTTGTCGTCCCTCTCGTGACGCAGGCGCTTGCCCAGCCAGTCGATGCCTTCGACGTCCAGGCGCTGCTCGGGCTCGTCGAGCACGAGGAGCCTCTTGGGGCGCACGAAGGCGGTGGCCAGGGCGAGGCGGCGGCGCTGACCGCTGGACAGGGTGCCTGGCAGCTGACCCGACTGCGGGACGAGCTGGACCTCCTCGAGGACGGCGTCGACGAGCTCGTCGGTGTCGTCCAGGCCGTGGGCGCGGGCGAGCAGGTCGAGGTGCTCCACGACGGACAGGTCGGGGAAGAAGTCGAGGTCGTCGATGACGGTGGCGACGTTGCGCCGGAACTGCGGATCGGTGTCCTTGGCCTTGACGCCGAGCACCTCGACCGCCCCCTCGGTGGGCCGGTCGGAGCCGACGATGCACCGCAGGATCGTCGACTTGCCCGAGCCGTTGCGGCCGGTCAGGGCGACGGCCTCGCCCTCGTGGACGTCGAGGCTGAAGCGGGAGACGATCGTGCGGTCCCCGTACTTCTTCGCGAGGTTGCTGATTCTCAGGACTGTGGAGCGCCGTGCCATGGGGTCCATTGTGCTGCACGCGCAAGCCCGCGCCGGCCCGTGACGGTGGTCACCGCCCGCATGCCGGTGCCCGGCTGCCGCGCCCCGGGGCGCGGGCGGGCGTCCGGGGCGCGCACCGCCGCGGCCTGCCACAATGGGGTCGTGGCACGCAGAGCGGATCTTGACAGGCATCGCGACGAGGTCGCCGGCATGTTCGACGAGACGGCCCCCAAGTACGACCTCATGAACGACGTGATGAGCCTGGGGCGGGACCGCTCCTGGCGCCGCGAGGTCGTGCGGGCCCTCGCGATCCGCCCCGGCGAGCGGGTCCTCGACCTGGCCGCCGGAACGGGCGCCTCGTCCGCGCCGCTCGCCGCCGCCGGCGCGGCGGTCTACCCCACCGACCTGTCGATGGGCATGCTGCGCACCGGCAAGCGCCGCCGCCCCGAGCTCGCATTCGTCCGCGGCGACGCCACGCGACTGCCCTACCGCGACGGGGTCTTCGACGCCGCGACGATCAGCTTCGGCCTGCGCAACGTCGAGGACGCCCTCGGCGCCCTGCGCGAGCTGCGCCGCGTCACCCGCCCCGGCGGACGGCTCGTCATCTGCGAGTTCAGCCGCCCCACCCGGCCGCCCTTCCGCTGGGCCTACCAGAGGGTCTATCTGCCGCATGTCATGCCGCGCATGGGCCGGGCGAGCGCCAACCCGATGTCCTACGACTACCTGGCCGAGACGATCCTCGCCTGGCACGACCAGCCGCACCTGGCCGCGCTCATGGAACGGGCCGGATGGGACCGCGTCGAATGGCGCGACCTCACCGGCGGCATCGTCGCCCTGCACCGCGGACGGGCGAGCTGACCGATGGGCGGATCGGCCCGCCTCCACGCGCGGCGCGCGCGGACGGCCCCGGCACCGCCCCGCGACATCGAGGCCCCCGCCGTGCCTGACGTCACGGGCCTGGTCCTGCTCGACGCCGACGCCGCGGTGAGCTGCCCGGTGCGGACCCACAACCGCTTCGACCCGGCCGTCCCCGATCCCGGGCCCGGCGCCGCCGGCCAGGACGGGCGGCCGGCCGACGAACCGACCGCGGCGCGCCGGGCCACCGAGGCCTTCCGCGGGCGCGTCCTCGACGCGCTGGCCGCCATGCCCCGGGCCGTCGACCTGCGCTGGCTCGAGCACGACTGGCCCGGCCGCTTCCAGGCGACCGCGCGGGCCGTGGCGGCCGGGAGGCGCGTCATCATCGGCCCCGCCCTGCCACCCGACGCGGCCGGCGGGCGGATCGGGGAGCCCGACGCGCTCGTCCTCGGCGAGCCCGCCGCCGGCGGCGGCCACGGCTACGACCCCGTCCTCGTCGTCCGTCACCAAGTGCTCGAACCGGCCTCGTCGGCACGAGATCAGCGCGCGAGCTCCCTGGCCCGCGGCCTGCGCCTGGTCCGGGTGCGCGGCACGGCCGTGCGCCCGAGCCGCGAGCACGACCTGCTGCGCCTGGCTCACCACAGGCGCGTCCTCGAGTCCGCCGGCTGGGCCGGCGGCGGGGCCGCGTACGGCGGCCTCATCGGCACCGACCGCATCGGCTACGAGCGAGGCGTCGCCACGGTGCGCCGCTCCCCCCGACGGCAGGCGCCCCCGAACCGCCAGCTCGTCCTCGTCTGGGCCGACCTCGAGGCGAAGCGCCTGCGTGCCGAGGCCCGCACGGCCGGCCGCGGCTGGCGCGCCCACTCGGCGCTGGAACGCTACGACCACGAGTTCGGCTTCCGACGCCGGATCGCCGTCGAGGCCGCCGCCCGCACGCCGTCCCCGCGCGTACGGCCCATCGTCACGGCCGAGTGCCAGGGGTGCCCGTGGTGGTCGTGCTGCCGCCCGCAGCTGGCCGACGACGACCTGAGCCTGTGCATCGACAAGGCCCGCCCCAGCGCCAGGGAGATCGGTCTCCTGCGCGCCATGGGCGTGTGGACGGTCGGCGACCTGGCCGGGCGCGACGTCGACGAGCTCCTCGCGGCACTAACCCCTCAGGTGGCTCGCCCCGACGAGACGGCCCGGCGGGTGCGGCTGGCCGCGCGCCGGGCCCGCATGCTCAGGGACGGGCGCACGGTGGAGCGCACGACGAGCGGCCCGCTGCGGCTGCCGCCGCCCGGCTACGCGATCGATCTCGACATCGAGACGAGCGCCGACGACACGGTCTACCTGTGGGGATTCCTCGTGGACGATCCCGACGAGCCCGCCGGGCCCCGCTACGTCCCCTTCGCCCGGTTCGCCGAGCTGGACCGCACCGGCGAGCGGGAACTCGCGCGCGAGGCGCTCTGCTGGCTCGACGAGCGGCTCGCGGCCCACCCCGGGGCGAGGGTCTACCACTACTCCGACTACGAGGTCATCCACATCCGGCGCATCGCCAGAACGAGCGACGACCCGCTCCTGACCGGGTTCGCGCGCTCCCGGTGCCGGTCGAACTTCTCCGACCTGTTCGGCGTCGTGCGCGCCAACTTCTTCGGCGTGCACGGACTGGGCCTCAAGTGCATCGCCCACGACGGCGCCGGGTTCAGCTGGCGCGACGGGCAGGCGGGCGGCCTCAACTCGCAGAGCTGGTTCGACGAGGCCGTCCACGCCGACGAGCCGGAGCGCCGCCGTGCGGCGGCCCGACGCGTCCTGGAGTACAACGAGGACGACGTGCGCGCCACCCGCGCCCTGCGCGCCTGGCTGCGCGCCCTCGAGTGAGGGCGCGGCGGTACGGGAACGCGGCGGGGCAGCGCCGTTCAGGCCGTCAGCCGCGCGACGGCCACGCCGGCCAGCAGGCCGAGCGAGAGGACGAGCTCGCCCATGCTCGTCGAGCGCAGGGTGGACACGAGGCGCAGCCCGACGGCTCCGCCCAGGATCGTGCGGGCCGCCGGCACGAGCAGCGCCACCCCGAGCAGGCCCAGCAGTGCCCACCACGTGCTCAGCGCGGCGACGAGGACGCAGCAGACGGCGACGGCGACGACCAGCCCCGCGTAGAGCAGGCGACTGGCCCGGTCGCCCAGGCGCGTCTCGAGGGTGCGCTTCCCGGCGGCGGTGTCGCTGGCGATGTCGCGCAGGTTGTTCGTCACGAGCACCCCGTCCGCGGTCAGGCCCATGGCCACCGCCGCGACCCAGCCGGCGGCGCTCACGCGCCCGCAGAGCAGGTAATCGGTCCCGGCCGTGGCGACGAGACCGAAGAAGATGAGGACGAAGACCTCCCCCAGGCCCAAGTAGCCGTAGGGGTGCCGGCCGCCGGTGTAGAACCAGGCGGCGAGGACGCAGGCGACGCCGACGGCCAGCAGCCACCAGTGCCCTGTTGCGGCGACGGCGGCCAGGCCCGCCAGCCCCGAGACGCCGAAGCAGCAGAAGGCGGCGGCGCGCACCCGGCCGGGGGCGGCGGACCCTGAGCCGACGAGGCGCTGCGGTCCGACGCGGTGGTCGTCGGTGCCGCGGACGCCGTCCGAGTAGTCGTTGGCGAAGTTGACGCCGATGACCAGCCCGAGCGCGACGACCAGGCACAGGCCGACGACGAGGAGGGGCGCCCGCCCCTGCCACCAGCCGATCGCCGTCCCGGCCAGGACCGGTGAGATCGCGGTGGGCAGGGTGCGCATGCGCGCCCCCTCCATCCATTCTGCAGCGCTGGCCATTGGGTCCCCTCGTCGATCGGGGCGCCGCCGGGCCCGCCGTCGCGGCGGGGACGCCCACCGCCCGATCCTGCCACGCGATCCCGCCGCCCCGGCGCCCCGTCCGGCGCCCGTGCCGCCGCGGCGGCACGGCCGTAGACTGGAGCCATGGCACGACTCCTGCCGGCGCTGGTCCTGCTGGCGCTGACCATCTACGCGATCGTCGACCTGGCCCAGAGCCGGGACGAGGACGTGCCGTTCATGCCCAAGTGGCTGTGGCTGTTCGTGGTGATCTTCATCCCCGCGGTCGGCCCCCTGCTGTGGATCATCGTCGGCTACGGCGTCCGCCGCGCCAGGCCGCCCCGCGAGGTGCCGCCGGACGACAACGAGGACTGGCTGCGCCGCCACTGAGGGCGCCCGTGACGGCCCGGTACCCGGAGGAATCACTGATACGGGTCCCCGAGGACGCATCCGGCATGACATCGGCGCCCGCGGTGGCATAGCGTGAGCGGGTCACTGGCGCAGACCGCCTCGGCGGAAAGGAAGCTCATGACGGACGACAACTACGACGACCTGTACAACTCGGACGTCGTCGACCGCGATGGGAGGAGGATCGGCGGCGTCGGCCAGGTCTACCTGGACGACCGGACCGGCCGGCCCACCTGGGTGACCGTCAAGACCGGCCTGTTCGGGACGAAGGAGAACTTCGTGCCGCTGTTCCGGGCCGAGGTGGACGACGGCCAGATCCAGGTGCCCTACGCCGAGGCCACCGTCAAGAACGCCCCGACCGTCGACCCCGACCGCCACCTCGACTCCGACGAGGAGGCCGACCTGTACAAGTACTACGGCATCTCCGCCGTGCGCCCGTCCGGGACGGACGAGAACGACTCCTCCGACGACGCGGACGCCGGGCAGGACCAGGACGACTGATCCGCCCCTCCGCCGGTCGCCCGAACCGCCCGGGTCCCGCGGACGACCTCCACGCGGAGACGACCCCGTGGGAGGGGGCCCGCTCGTGGAGGGGCCGCCGGAGCGGGAGGCCCCGACCGCGCCTCGCGGCCGCACGGGCGCGGAGGAGGTCCACGGCCGTGCGGCAGACGGCCGGCCCCTCCCCACGACCGGGCGGCGGCGCCTCAGCCGAAGTCGACGAGCCCGTCCTCATCCATCGAGCCGGTGGGCCACACGGCCCGCACGATGCCGGCCGCGGCGAGCGCCTTGCGGCAACCCGGGCACGGCTGATCGGTGACGTAGGCCGTGGCGCCCTTCGTGTCGCGCGTGCTGAACAGCAGCGCGTTGACCTCGGCATGGATGGCGATGCAGAAGCCGGGCGCCCCGGGCCGGTCGTAGTCGCCCAGACCGGGCACCTCGTCGTATCCGAGACGCCCGCGCGGGCACGCGCCCTCGAGGCAGTCGGGGCGCCCGGGCGCGGCGCCGTTGTAGCCGGTGGCGATGATCCGGTGGTCGGGGCCCACGAGCACGGCGCCGACCCGCCGGCGCGTGCACTTGGCGCGCGCCGAGACGGCCTCGGCGATGCCCAGGAAGTAGTCGTCCCAGCCCGGAACGGGAATCGTCCGCCCACCCCTCGTCGTCGCCATGCCCACCAGCGTACGGCCCCTCAGATCTCGATGTCCTCGTAGGACCGCGCGTCGTGCAGCGGCTCCGTGTGCACGGTGACGCGCAGGTCTGGCTCGATCTCGCGCAGCTCATCGACGATGTCCTCGGCGAGGTCGTGACCGGCCTTGACGCTCCACTCGTCGGGCACGAGCAGGTGGAACTCCATGAAGCGCCGGTTCCCACTCTCACGGGTGCGCACCGCGTGGAAGTCGACCTCCTCGCCGCGGTGGGTCTCGAGCACGCCCATGAGACGGGCCTCGAGCTCGGCGGGCAGGGCGATGTCCATGAGACCGTCGACCGAGCTGCGCACCAGCCCGATGCCGATGCGCACGATGTTCGCGCCGGCGACGATCGCGACGATCGGGTCGAGAAGGGGCCGGCCGGTGAGCGCGACGAGACCCACCCCCGCGAGCACGGCCACCGAGGTGACGACGTCGGTCATGAGGTGCCGCCCGTCGGCGGACAGGGTCGCCGAGCGCATCTGCGCACCGCGGCGGATGAGCAGCAGGCCGACGGCGCCGTTGACCAGGGCGGCGACGGCGCTGATGGCCAGACCGATGCCGAGCTGCTCGGGCATCCGCGGGTGGACCAGCCGCCCGACCGCCTCCCAGATGATGAGGATCGCGGCGACCAGCACCATGGCGCCCTCGACGGCGGCCGAGAAGTACTCCGCCTTGGAATGCCCGAAGCGGTGGTTGTCGTCCGGCGGTCGGATCGAGATCTTCAGCATGACGAGGGCGAGGACGGCAGCCACCAGGTTGACGACCGACTCGAGGGCGTCGGACAGCAGCGAGACCGAACCGGTGAGCGCAGCGGCCCCGCCCTTGAGCACGATGGTCACCGCCGCAGCGGCGATGGAGAGCCAGGCGTAACGGCTCAGATCGACGGGCGGAGAGTAACGCGGTCCGTTCGGCATGGCTCCAGTATGATCGGCCGAATCCGCCCGTGCACCCAAGCAAGTCCTCACTGCCCTCGGGTTCTTCCCCGTCCACAAGGGAGGACGTCTGATGCGCAGGCATTGCGGATCGGCGCCCCCCCCGCCCGCGCGCCGGGCGGGCCCTGCGCACGGGCGCCCCATGCCGGC
>ERZ773057.255-NODE-255-length-24353-cov-3.360729_pt1 | contig 24353 bp, 20 predicted proteins | sample MGYA00580629_ERZ773057 | MGnify/ENA primary metagenome ERZ773057 (study PRJEB29015, sample SAMEA2738143) | human oral metagenome | biome: human oral; feature: human-associated habitat; material: saliva | place: China | collected 2163 ...
GCGCCGTGGTGGTGGAGTCCGCCCCCACCGGCCGCACCGCCACCGTCCACAACCTCACCATCCACGGCCTGACCAACTACTACATCACCACCACCACCGGCACCAGGGCGCTCGTACACAACACCTACGAGTCCGGGTCGGGATTGATCGAATACGGCCCACTCGACTCCTTGGGACGGGCCACCGGGGTCGAGGCGTACATCACCCCGGATATGATCAATACCGGAACGAAGGCGAATCAGGGGATCAGACCGCCGGGGTTTGTGAGCGGAGGCCCTGGTGGGGCTGGTCATGCACGCGGCCACCTGCTCGGCAAACAGCTCGGGGGTTCCGGTGATGAGGAGCGCAATCTGGTGACTCTGTGGCAGAACCCCGTTAACACTCCCGTGATGCGTGGATATGAGACAACGGTGCGGGGCTGGGCGGACGCTGGGAATGATGTGCTCTACTCGTCTACTCCGATCTACGAGGGGAGTAACCCCATGCCCGTGGGCGTGGCGCTGTCCGCGGAGAGCAGTGCCGGGCATACGCTGGACGTCAGTGTTATCAACCGGAAGTGAGGTTCTCGCGATGAGGGACATGACCGAGGACCTGGTCGGGCTGGTGCCGCCCCCGGAGGAGCCCGATCCGACGGTGGAGCCACTGAGGGGCGTGCTCGGCGCCGGCGCCGGGGCGCTGGGCGTTGATCGCCTCGACCAGAGCGCTCTTGCGCATGCTCCCGGCGCCCTTGATGCCGAGTTTCGCGGCGACCGCCTTCAGTTCGGGCAGCCTCATGGCGCTCAGTGCGGCGGTGGTGGAGCCCTCGCCGGCGATGGCGAGGGCGGCCTGGGATTCGGTCACTGGTTTCCTTTCAACAACCGCACGCGGCTGCGGCGGTACGTCGTCGAGTCGGGCGGCGCCGCGTCGGTTGTCCGAGCGCGGCGAACGTGTGCGTGCCCCTGGACGCGTCACGGGCCCCGCTCGTCCCTGCGGACCGGGGCACCCGTGCGGCGCGTCGTGACATCGAGGAGTCGGTTCGGCGAGTTCCGGATCGCGGCGCACACACTGCGCGTCCGACGCGCAGGGAGGAGGCCCACAGCGAATGAGGATTCGAGGACCGGCCCGTTCGGCTCAATGCCGGGGCCTTGCGAGGACGAGGACCCTGAGCGCCTCGTCACGGACGACTGTACCAGCGGATCGGAGCCGCGGCGACCGGGGCGCGCCCCGCGCGTCGCGGAGCGGCCTCAGCGGCCCTCGAGGCGGGCCCCGGCCTGCTCGAAGAGCCGGGCCAGCGCGTCGTAGTCGGCGGCGACCGGCAGCTGCGGGAACTCGGCGACGACGTTGGCGGGCGGGCGGAACAGCGCGCCGTAGTCGGCCTCGAGGAGCATGCGGGTGTCGTTGTAGGAGTCTCCGGCGGCCAGCGTCGTGAAGTTGAGGCGCCGGAACGCCCGGACGGCCTCGCGCTTCTGGTCGTCCAGGCGCAGCCGGTAGCCGACGATCCGATCGCCCTCGACGACCAGGTCGTGGCAGAAGATCGTCGGACGGCCCATCTGCGCCATGAGCGGATCGGCGAAGTCGTAGAAGGTGTCCGAGAGGATGACGAGCTGCCAGCGCCCGCGCAGCCAGTCGAGGAAGTCGACGGCGCCGGGCATGGGGCCCATGTCGGCGATGACCTCCTTGATGGTGCTCAGCCGCAGACCGCGCTCGGCCATGACCCGCTGGCGGTGCCCCATCAGCTCGTCGTAGTCGCTGATGTCGCGCGTGGTGAGGCGCAGCTCGTCGATGCCGGTGGCCTCGGCGACGTTGATCCAGATCTCGGGGACGAGGACGCCCTCCATGTCCAGGCATGCGACGTGCACGATGCGTGCTCCCTCCTCGTGGCGGACGGCGGCTCAGAGGCCCTCGGCGCGCATGAAGCGCACCTGACCGTGGACGTAGCCGGTCCTCTCGAGCTCGGCGATGCAGGCCATGACGTCGGCCTCCCGGGCCAGGTGGGTGACCATCGACAGGACGGCGGTGCCGGTGGGCCGGTCGTCGGCGCGGGGGGCGTGCTGGTGCACCGAGTGGATCGACACGCGGTTGCCGGCCAGCAGCCCGGCGGCCGCGGCGAGCACGCCGGGCTGGTCGACGACCTGGAACCTCAGGTGGTAGCGGGTGCGGGTCTCGCTCATCGGCGCCACGGGCAGGCCTTGGTAGACCGAGTGGGCCGGGTTCTCGACGCCGCGCAGCCGGTTGCGGGCGACGGTCACCAGATCGCCGGTGACGGCACTGGCCGTCGGCGAGCCGCCGGCGCCGGGGCCCATGAACATGAGCCGGCCGGCGTTCGCCGCCTCGACGAAGATGGCGTTGTTGGCGCCCTGGACCATCGCGAGCGGGTGCTCGCGGGCGACGGTGGCCGGGTGGACGCGCACCTCGATGCGGCCGGCCTCGTCGAGCCTGGCGATGGCCAGCAGCCTGATGACGCAGCCCATCGACTCGGCGGCCTCGATGTCCTCGCTCGTGACACCGGTGATGCCCTCGCGGTAGACGTCGTCGATGCGCACCGTCGAGTGGTACGCCAGCGAGGCCAGGATGGCGGCCTTGGAGGCGGCGTCGAAGCCCTCGATGCCCTCGCCCCGCCAGCCGGGCAGCGCCCCCCGGGAGCCGCTGCGCCGTGGCCAGGGCCGTCGCGAAGTCCTGGTGCTCGGTGGTCATCTTGTCGAGGATGTAGTTGGTCGTGCCGTTGACGATGCCCATGATGGTGAGGATCTGGTCGCCGACGAGCGACTCGCGCAGGGGGCGCACGATCGGGATGGCGCCAGCGACGGCGGCCTCGTAGTAGATGTCGACGCCCTCGCGCTCGGCCGCGGCGTAGATCTCCTCGCCGTGCTTGGCCAGCAGCGCCTTGTTGGCGGTGACGACGGAGGCGCCGCGGTCGATGGCCGACAGGACGAGCCGGCGCGGCGGGTCGATGCCTCCGATGAGCTCGATGACGATGTCGGCGCCGCCGTCGGCGACGAGCGCCTCGGGGTCGTCGGTGAGCAGCTCGTCGGGGATGCCCGGGCGCGGCTGGCCGGCGTCGTGCACCGCCACGCCCACAAGGTCGAGCTCGCAGCCGCTCTTGGCGGCCAGGTCCTCGCGCTGGGTCAGCATGGTGCGGGCCACCTGCGCCCCCACCGTGCCGCAGCCGAGCAGCGCCACCCGCAGCACGCGCGGCGCGTCCACCTCGTTCGTCTCGTTGACCATCTCGCCCTCTCAGTCGCCGACGTCCAGGCTCATCAGATCATCCATGGTCTCACGACGGATCATCGGATGCAGTGCGCCGCGGCTCACGCGCACCACCGGCGGGCGCAGCGCGTGGTTGTAGTTGCTGGCCATCTCGCGGCTGTAGGCGCCCATCCCCGGCACCGCGATGAGGTCCCCCGGGACGATGTCGCCGGGCAGGAAGACGTCGCGGACGAGGATGTCGCCGCCCTCGCAGTGCTTGCCGACGACGCGGCACAGCACGCCGCTCTCGTCCGAGGCGCGGTTGGCCAGCACGCCCGAGTACTCGGCCGCGTAGAGGGCCGGGCGGATGTTGTCGCTCATGCCGCCGTCGACGCTCACGTAGACGCGCTGGGCGCCGCCGTCCAGGTCGACGACCTTCACCGTGCCGACCGTGTAGACGGCCATGGTGCTCGGCCCGGCGATCGCCCGGCCGGGCTCGACGGACATGCGGGGCACCGCCATGCTGTAGACGTTCGCCTCGTGCTCGACGATCTCGCGCAGGCCGGCCGCGAGGTGCTCGGGGGTGGCCGGCGAGTCGGCGCTCGTGTAGGCGATCCCGAAGCCCCCGCCCAGGTCGAGCTGCGGCAGGTGGACGCCGGTGGCGTCCGCGAACTGACCCATGAGCTTGATGGTGCGCCGGGCGGCGATCTCGAAGCCGCCGGTGTCGAAGATCTGGGAGCCGATGTGGCTGTGCACGCCGAGCAGCTCGATGCAGGGGCTGTAGTGGCAGCGGACCATGGCGACCATGGCCTGGCCGTTGGCGATCGAGAAACCGAACTTCTGGTCCTCGTGGGCGGTGGCGATGTACTCGTGGGTGTGCGCCTCGACGCCGGGGGTCACGCGCACCATGACCCTCGCCCGCCAGCCGCCCTCGCGGCACAGCTCCTCGATGCGACCGATCTCGTCGAGGGAGTCGACGATGATGCGGCCCACGCCCGAGCACAGCGCCAGTTCGAGCTCCTCCGGGGTCTTGTTGTTGCCGTGCATGCCGATGCGGGCCGGGTCCATGCCCCCGGCGAGCGCCACGGTGAGCTCGCCCCCCGAGCAGACGTCGAGGTCGAGGCCCTCCTCCGAGATGATGCGGGCGACCGTGCGCGTGAGCATCGCCTTGCCGGCGTAGTAGACGTCCCAGCCGGTGAAGGCGCGGGCGAACTCCCGGGCGCGGGCCCGGAAGTCGTCCTCGTCGAAGAGGTAGACCGGCGAGCCCTCGCGCTCGACGGCGGTCCGCACGTCGACCCCGCCCACCTCCAGGCTGCCCTCGCCGGTGCGCGCGACTGTGCGACTCCACAGCGCCGGGTCGAGGGCGTTGAGGTCATCGGGCTCGGTGAGCCACTGGGGGCTCGGGGCGGCGACATCGGCGTGGATCGCGCCGGCGACATGCATGTGGGTCACGATCAGCAATCTTTCCAGACGGGGTGAAACGCGGCGATCGACGAACATCAGGCGGACCACGGCCCGGGCCCCGGGGAGGGCCCTCCTCGGCGGGCGCCCCGCGGGGTCCTCCGGGACGGTTCCGCAGCGGCGTCCGGCGCGGCGCGGTTCGCCGTGCTCCGGACGGGGCGCTAAGCTGAGGCACGGTCCCGTCGAACGGGTCCGGCTCCCGTAGCTCAGGGGATAGAGCACCGCCCTCCGGAGGCGGGTGCGAGGGTTCGAATCCCTCCGGGAGCGCTGCCCGAGGAGGCATCTCTCCCTGCGCCGTGGCGCGGCTCCGCTGTCCTGCGCCCCGGGGCGGGCCTCATCGACCGCGCACCCGAAACGAACCTCATGGACCGCGCGCCGACGCGGGCACCACGGACGAGGTTCGGCACACCTGCGCTGCGGAAGGGGCACGGCGATGACGGATCAGCCGCTCGTCCACGCCGGCGCGACGGCGGCCACCCCCTCCCGGTTGTCCACCCGCATCTCGCGCCGGATCACGCTGGCCTTCACCCGCGAGCGCCTCCAGTCGGGCCGTTTCCTCCTGTTCTTCTGGTTCGCCGCCCGGCTGCTCATCTTCTGCATCTGGGCCTTCCTCACGCCCTCGACGCAGGGCGACGTCGTCTACTACTACGAGAAGATCCAGGTGCTGTTCGGCTCCGGGCCGGCCCGCACCCTCACCGAGTACCCGACCCCGGTCATCGGGCTGCTCGCCGTGCCCTATCTGCTCGGCCTCGGCACCCAGCACGGCTACGTCATCGTCTTCGCGCTCATGATGCTGGCCATCGACGCGGCCTTCACTTGGTCGCTGTGGCACACCGGCGGGGCGATGAAGGGCCAGGCCGTCGTCTTCTGGACGCTCTTCCTGGCCCTCGTCGGGCCCACCGCTTATCTGCGCTTCGACCTCATCACGTGCGTCCTCGCCGGCTGGTCGGTCATCTTCCTGCTGCGGCGGCACAACGTCACGGCCGGCGCGCTCACCGCCGCGGGCGCGGCGGTGAAGCTGTGGCCCGCGCTGCTGTGGCCGGCCCTCCTGCCGGGCGCCAGACGGCAGAAGATCACCACGACGCTCGGCTTCGCCCTCACCGGCGCCGCGCTCACCGCCGCCTCCATCGCATTCGCCGGCTGGGACCGCCTCATGTCGCCGCTGCACTGGCAGTCCGGACGCGGACTCCAGATCGAGTCCATCGCGGCCACCGTCCCGATGCTCGGACGCGCGCTGGGCACCGGCGACTACGTCGTGACGCTGAGCCGCTACCAGGCCTACGAGATCTGGGGCCCGGGCGTCCACCCGATCGTCACGATCGCCGACCTGGCCTTCTACGCCGGTCTGCTCGCCGCGTTCGCCGCCTACCTGGTGTGGCTGTGGCGGGGCCACGGCCGCATCATCGAGGCCGTCGCGCTCGTGCAGCTGGTGATCCTCATCATGATCGTCACGAACAAGACCTTCAGCCCGCAGTACATCATGTGGGTCGGCGGTCCCCAGGCCGCCGCCTACGCTGTGCTCGGCGCGCGCAGCCAGCGCACGAGCAGATTCTTCACCGACCGTTCGCGCATGAACGCGATCTCCATGTGGATGCTCGTGACCACGGCCTTCACCCTGCTCGTCTACCCGCTCAGCTACAACCGGCTGGTCAGCGACTGGAACGTCGGCGACGAGCTGCTGCGCCTGCCCGCCACCGGGCTGCTGGCGGCCCGCAACATCACCGTGGTCATCGTCCTGGGGCTCGTCGTGCGCTGGGTGTGGAGCTTCCTGCGCCCGTCCGCGGTCCGGGCGGTGCGCTCGGCCGTGCACCCCGGACCGGCCCGCACCCCGGACGCATGAGGCCCTCGCACGGTACGGCGTCCGGGGTCGAACGGCTCCGGCGCCACCTGCCGCTCAGCGGCTGGGTCGGCGTCGTGGCCTGGCTCGGCACCCGCTCGGTGATGGCGCTCGTCCTGGCCACGCTGTGCCTGTACGTGCGCGAGGACGTCGGCTACTACGCCGTCCAGCTGCAGAGCGTCCCGATGCTGCGCTCGCACGGCCTCGGCGGGACGCTCGTCGAGTACCCGGTGCCGGCCGTGTGGCTCCTCGAGGCGCTCCGCGTCCCGGCTGGCGCCTCGAGCGCCGTCTACGTCTACGCCTTCGCCCTGCTCATGGTGCTCCTCGACACGTTCTGCTGCTGGGCGCTGTGGACGCACCACTCCCGGCTCGGGGCGCTGCTGTGGATCGGCTTCACCTTCTGCATCGGGCCGCTCCTGTGGTTCCGCATCGACCTCGTCCCGGCCGTCTGCGTGCTCGTGGCGGCCCACCAGCGCAGCCGGCGCCCGGTGCTGTCCGGCGCCGCCGTCGGGCTCGGCGCCGCGATGAAGCTGTGGCCCGCCCTGCTCGTCCTGCCGTTGCTGGGCGCCGACCGGGCGGGGCGACGCCGGGGCCTCGGCCTCGTCGGGCTCGGCGGCGCGCTCGGAGCGCTCTCGTGGCTCGCCGAGGGCTGGACGCGCTCGGTCTCACCCCTGGGCTGGCAGAACGGACGCGGCCTGCAGGTCGAGTCGGTCTGGGCGACCCCCCTCATGGCCGCCCGGCTGGTCAGCGACGGCTGGCACGTGCGCCTGAGCCGGTACAACGCCTACGAGGTCTTCGGGCCGGGCGTGCCGACGCTGGTGCGGCTCGCCTCGGGCTCGATGCTCGTCGTGGTCGGGCTGGGCCTGGTGCTGTGCTGGCTCATCGGCTTCGGCGGCGCCGGACTGCCCGGTCACCGGCTGTCGGCGGCCCTGGCCCCGGAGCGGCGCCGGGACCGCGACCGGGCGCTCCTGCTGGGACTCGTCGCGATGATCTGCGCCGTCATCGTCGCCGACAAGACCTTCAGCCCGCAGTACATGATCTGGCTGGCCGGGCCCTTCGCCGTGCTCAGCTCGGCGCAGTGGCGCAGCGGGGACCGGCGCCACGGGGCGGTGCTGGTCGTCATGACGCTGTGCTGCGCGGCCCTGACGCAGCTGATCTTCCCGCTCAACTACTCGGCCCTGGTGACGGCGACCGACCCGGGCGTCGCGGTGAGCGCCCTGCTCGTGGCGCGCAATGCGCTCATGTGCGTCCTCGCCGGGCACTCCGCCGCACTGGCCCTGTCCGGGGCGTGGCGCCTGGGACGCCCCGCGCCGGCGCACCTGCCATCATCGACCCAGCCCGACGACGAGGAGCCGCACGCATGAGCCGCAGGAGAACCCACCAGACGACGGTTCCCGGGGAGCTCCCCCGCGGACCCGTCGACGACATCGTCTGGCTCGTCCTGTTCTGGGTCCTGAGCCGCATCGTCATGCTGTGCCTGTGGCAGGCGCTGTGCGGCTTCATCCGCAACGACGTGAACTACTACGCGATGTCGGTCGCCGGGCGCCCGGTGCCGGTCCTGTCGGACCTGACCGGCGTGCTCGAGGAGTACCCCGCCCCCCTGGTCTGGCTCCTCCAGCTCCTCGAGGCGCCCTCGGGCGGCTCGGTCGACCTGTACGTCCTGCTCTTCGGGCTGCTCATCGCGGTCGCCGACGGGGCGTGCTGCCTCGCTCTGCGTCGGCGTGAGAGCGCCCTCGCCGCGTGGGTCTGGGCGATCTGCGGCGCCCTGCTCGGCCCGCTGCTGTGGTTCCGGCTCGACATCGCCCCGGCCCTGTGCGTCCTGGGCGCCCTGCACTGGATGCGCCGCCGGCCCGCCCTGTCGGGGGTGCTGCTGGCACTCGGCGCCGGGTTCAAGCTGTGGCCCGCCCTGCTCATCCTGCCGATGCTGGGGCGCTCGCGCGCTGCGCGGCACCGCGGCGCGGGCTTCGTCGTCACCGGCTCGGCGCTCGTCCTCGTCTCGCTGCTCACCTCGGGCCTGGCGCGGACGTGCTCCCCGCTGGGCTGGCAGTCCGGGCGCGGACTGCAGATCGAGTCGGTGTGGGCCACGCCCCTCATGCTCGCCCGCGCTCTCGGCGGCACGGACGTGAACGTCGCCTTCAGCGGGTTCAAGGCCTACGAGGTCTTCTCCCCCGCCGTGGCCGGCTGGCGGACCGCGGCGGGCGTCTCGATGCTCGTGCTCATCGCACTGACCCTGGTGCTGTCAACCCTGATCGTCCTCTCCAGAGGCGAATGGGGGACATCCCCTGATGCGCCCCCGACCGAGGAGACGGCCGAGCACGAGTGGGCCGTCCGGCTCGCCGTCCTGGCGATCATCGCCGGATGGATCGTGGTGAACAAGACCCTCAGCCCTCAGTACATGATCTGGCTCTTCGGACCCCTCGCCGTCATCGCGTCCTCCACGGCCCCCCGGAGCGCCCCTCCCGCACAGGCGGGCCGGGGCGTCCCGTCCCCCCAGGCGGATCAGGAGCCCCCGCCCTCCCCGACCGGACGGGACCGGGCGCCGGCGGCCCGGCGCCTGGTGACCCTCGGACTCGTCTCGGTGGCCCTGACCCAGCTCGTCTACCCGCTCACCTACAGCGGCCTCATCGCCCTCACCGATCCCAGCATCGGGGCGACGATGCTCCTCGTGCTGCGCAACCTCGCCATGGTCGCCCTGGCCGTGGCGGCCTGGGGGGAGGCCCTCAGAACGGCGCGGCGACCCCGACGGACGCCCTGAGGAACCGGTCGCGCGCCGGGGCGGGGCGACCGGGCCGACGGCTGCTCCACCGCGGACCGCTCCCTTCCCGACCGGCTCCCGCCACGGCGACATCCCTTGTCAAGTCGGTGTGGACGATCGGTTCGAAGAGTGCAACCCGACGATCGAGTTGCACAACGGGAACAAATGTGCTCACCGGCTCTGGATCAATCGCGGCGCGCATGGCAAGCTAGGTGCTCGGGGTTCGAATCCTCCGTCGCCCTCGCGCCGTGGACCGCATCGCGGGACTCGATCGTGCGCGAACGGCGCCGGCGACCGGATCCCCTGACCAGCTCAGGATTGTCCCAGGAATCGTCACCGCATCCGCGATGGGCCGACGGGCCCGGACGCGGACGACGGGACGGCGGGCCGACGGGCCCGCCATTCGCCTAAGGAGTCGTGCACGAAATGGACTGGCGCCACGAAGCCGCCTGCCGGGTCGAGGACCCGGAACTCTTCTTCCCCATCGGCAACACCGGCCCGGCCCTCGCCCAGATAGAGGAGGCCAAGAAGGTCTGCAGCCGCTGCGGCGTCTGCGACGAGTGCCTCGCCTGGGCCCTCGAGGCCGGCCAGGACCACGGCGTCTGGGGCGGCCTGTCCGAGGACGAGCGCCGCGCCATGAAGCGGCGCGCCGCACGCGCACGCAGGGCCGCCTGAGCAGCCACCCGGCAGCAGACACGAGGGAGGGGCGTCCGCATCGGCGGACGCCCCTCCCTCGTGCGTCCTGTCCGCGCCGCCCGCCCCGGGTCCGGGATCCTCCGGTGCGCGGGCGGGCTCACGCCCCGGAACCCGGAACGGCCAGGGTCTCGGCCGGGATCACCACCCGCGAGGTCGCGCCGACGCCGTCGGCGTTGTTGAACAGCGTGAACTCGCCGTGCATGTCGGCCACGAGCGCGGCGACGATCGAGGTCCCCAGACTGTCGGTCTGGAAGAGCCGGAAGTCGTCGGCCAGCCCGACGCCCTGGTCGACGACGTCGAGGACCAGCCCCCCGTCCTCCCGGCGCTGCGGGACGACGCGCACCGCGCCGGCGCCCGCGTCCAGGCCGTGCTCGATGGCGTTCTGGCACAGCTCGGTCATGATGAGCGACAGCGAGGTGGCCGCCTTGGCCGGGACGAGCCCGAAGCTGCCCTCGCGCGTGGCGCGCACGACACCGGAGCTGGCCGCCACGTCGCCGACCATCTGGAGGATCTTGTCGGCGATCTCGTCGAACTCGGCGGCCTCGTCGAAGCTGCGCGAGAGGATCTCGTGGACGATCGCGATCGACTGCACGCGGCTCATCGCGTCGTCGAGGTCGTCGCGGGCCTCCTGGGAGGTGGCCCGGCGCGACTGGAGGCGCAGGAGGGCGGCGACGGTCTGCAGGTTGTTCTTGACCCGATGATGGGTCTCCCGGATCATCGCGTTCTTCGTCATGAGCTCGCGGTCGCGGTAGCGCAGGTCGGTGATGTCGCGGCACAGCGCCATGATCGCGATGCGCTCGCCGTCCTCGCTCAGCGGCAGGACGCGCAGCCGCATGGAGCCCGCGCCGTTCTCCGCCTCGTACTCCCCCGCCCGACGGCCGTTGAAGCGCATGCGGGTGGGTTCGACGGGCTGCACCTCGGCGCCCAGGCCGTCGACGGTGAGCCGGCACAGGTTCTCGCCGATGAGGTCGCCGACCAGCCCCAGCCGGCGGTAGACCGAGACGGCGTTCGGACTGGCGTAGGTCATCTCGCCGTCGGCGGAGGCGAGGATGAGGCCGTCGCCGACGTGGGGGCTGAGCGTGAGGTCGCCCGGCGGGTCGATCGGGAAGTCGCCGTGCCAGAGCATGTTGGACAGGGTGTCGGCGATCCTCAGGTAGGCGTCCTCCATGGCGCCCGGCGCACGGACGCCCATCCGGTTCGTGTGCCGCTCGACGACGCCGATGACCTCGCCGTGGCGGATGACGGGGATGGCCCAGACGTCGACGGGGATGCCGGCCTGCAACTTGTTGTCGCTCGTCTCGCAGATCTCGCGCGACAGATAGGCCTCGACGACGAGCGAGTCCGGCTCGTAGCGGATCTCGGAACCGACGACGTCCTCCTCGAGGGCGGTCGGGCCGGTGACGGGGCGGCGCTGGGCGACGGCCCAGAAGATGTTGTCGTCGACGTCGGGCACCCACAGGACGAGGTCGGAGAAGCTCGTGTCGGCCAGCACGTGCCACTCGCGGACGAAGGAGTCGAGCCAGTCCCGGTCCTCCTCGGCGAGCGTGGTGCGCTGGGTGAGCACCCGGTCCATCGTCAGCATGGAGCCGATCCTAGCGGGCGGCGCGACCGGGCCGGCCGGACGCCGACGCGCCGGTTCGACCGCGGGCCCGGCGCGTGGCAGACTCAGAGGCCGTGCCCCGACCGCACCGGCCGGGGCCGTGGATCATCGACGTCGGGCCGCCGGGCCCGGCCCTGGACTTCTGGAGGTCGACATGGCCAAGACCGGTCGCAAGCGCCGCGCCCGCCGCAAGAACGGCGCCAACCACGGCAAGCGCCCCAACGCCTGAGCCGGACGCCCGTCCGGGCCCCGGCGCGATGCGCGCCCGCCCCGTCCCCCACGGAGGTTCGGGCGGCGGGGCCCGGCGGACGGGGGCTCCCGCCCGCGCCGCGGAGCCGACCCGGGCGTCGGACGGGAACCGTCCGGGCCTAGGAGGCCTGCTGCCCGGTGGCCCGGGAGGCCTGCCGCCCGATGAAGGCGAGCCGGACGATGCGGGCGCGCAGCTCGACGGAGGCGCAGGGCGTGTCGGCGCAGCTGCGCCGCACGAGGGTCGTAATGGTCGACTCGATGTCGAAGTCATCCATGCAGTTCTCGCAGATCATGAGGTGATGGCGGATCTCGTCGGCCGTCGCCTCGGGCAGCTCGCCGTGCAGGAAGGCGTACACGCTGGCCATGGCGTACTCGCAGGCCTCCTCGTCGGTCGCCTCCACCGGGAAGAGCTCGGGACCGATCTCATTCATCTCTGCTGCCTTCCGAAGCCGTGCTCGCGCGCGTAGTCGACCAGCGACGAGCGCAGCTGCGCTCGGCCCCGGTTGAGCCGCGACATCACCGTGCCGATGGGCGTGCCCATGATCTCGGCGATCTCCTTGTACGAGAAGCCCTCCACGTCGGCCAGCAGCACCGCCTGGCGGAAGTCGTCCGACAGCGCGTTGAGCGCATCGGTGACCGCCTGGTCCGGGATGGCCGACAGCGCCTCCGTCTCGGCGGACCTCAGCCCGCTCGAGTCGTGGGAGGCCGCCTTCGCCAGCTGCCAGTCCTCGACCTCCTCGCCGCCGCTGGTCCGCGGCTGGCGCTGGGCCTTGCGGTAGCTGTTGATGTACGTGTTCGTGAGGATGCGGTACAGCCATGCCCTGAGATTGGTGCCGGGCCGGAACTGCTTGAACGAGCCGAAGGCCTTCGCATAGGTCTCCTGCACGATGTCCTCGGCGTCGCTGGGGTTGCGCGTCATGCGCAGCGCCGCGCCGTAGAGCTGGTCGAGATGGACCATGGCGTCGCGCTCGAACCGGGCGATCCGCTGCTCGTCGGTTTCGGTGTCGCGGATGTCGGCGTCCCGCCGGGGCGGGTCGACGTCGGCATCGCGCATTTCATCAGTCGGGTTCATCGCACATGACAGTACCGAATCACCCGGCGCCGTCGCTGTCATCACACCCGGACAACGCCGGAACCGGCGCGGGTATTCCCGCCGGGGCCGGCCGGGTGCGCGCCCCCGGAGGGCCGGCGGGAGGACTCGATAGTCTGGGGCCCATGAGCGAACCCGCGACCGGCACGCGCGCCCCCCGACCGTCCGCCGTGGGCCCCTGGCGGGCGCCCCGCCCGGCCGGGCCCCTCCGCGCGGTGGTCGAGGTGCCCGGGTCGAAGTCCGAGTCGAACCGGGCGCTCGTCCTCGCCGCGCTGAGCGAGGGCCCCAGCACCATCCGCGGCGTCCTCGACGCCCGCGACACCCGCCTCATGGCGGACGCCCTGCGCGCCCTCGGCGCCACTGTCGAGGCCGAGGGCCCCGCCCTGCGCGTCGTGCCGGGCCCGCTCCACGCGGCCGCGCGGCCGATCGATTGCGGCCTGGCGGGCACCGTCATGCGCTTCGTCCCGCCGATCGCGGCGCTGGCCGGCGGACGGACCTCGTTCGTCGGCGACGAGCGGGCCGGCGAACGCCCCGTCGCCCCGCTGCTCGCGGCCCTGCGCGCCCTCGGCGCCGCCGTCGACGCCGACGCGCTCCCCTTCACGCTCGACGCCGGCGACGGGCTGGCCGGGGGCCCGGTGCGGATCGACTCGAGCGGCTCCAGCCAGTACGTCTCCGGGCTCCTGCTCGTCGGCGCCCGCCTCCCGCGGGGCCTGGACGTCGAGCACGTCGGCCTCCCGGTGCCCTCGGCTCCGCACATCGCGATGACGATCGCCATGGCCGCCCGGCACGGGATCGACGTCGAGACCCTCGTCGGGGGCCGTCACTGGCGGGTCCGTCCGGGCGTCGTCGAGGCCCGCGACGAGCGCATCGAGCCGGACCTCACGAACGCAGCGGCCTTCCTGGCCGCCGGCGTGCTCACCGGGGGGACGGTGACGATCGCCGGCTGGCCGCGCCGCAGCACCCAGCCGGGCGCGGCGATCCGCGACGTCCTGATCCGCATGGGCGCGGCCGTCACCGCCGCCCCCGACGGGCTGAGCGCCTCAGCCGCCCCGCTCGCCGGCGCCCCGCTCGACCTCCACGAGGCCAGCGAGCTGACTCCGGTCGTCGCCGCGCTGGCGGCCGTGGCGGAGGGCCCCACGACGATCACGGGCGTCGGGCACATCCGGGGTCACGAGACCGACCGCATCAGGGCCATCGCCGCCGAGCTGGGCCGTCTCGGCGTCCCGGTGCGCGAGCTGGACGACGGGCTGGTCGTCACCGGCATGGCCGGGCGGCTCGATGCGCTGCACCCCAGCGCGGGCGATGGCCTGTTCGCCTGCCACGGCGACCACCGCATGGCGCACTTGGGCGCGCTCATGGGGCTCGTCGTCCCCGGTGTGCGGCTCGACGACGTGGGCTGCACCGCCAAGACGATGCCCGACTTCGCCGCGCGCTGGGACGCGATGGCGGCCGCCCGATGAGCCCCCGCCGCACGCGCGGCGCCATCGGCCGCGGCACCGACTTCGACGCGCACGACTTCGGGCGCCCCGCCCGGCGCAGTCGTCCCCGGACGAAGGACCGCCCCGACTACTCGGCGGCGCGGCTCGCCCGCGTCATCACCGTCGATCGCGGCCGCTACCACTGCCGCATGGTCGACGGCGACCGGAGCGCGCTGCTGGCCACCAAGGCCCGTCGGCTGGGCCGCAGGGGCGTCATCGTCGGCGACCTGGTGCGCGTCGTCGGCGACACGAGCGGCGAGCGCGGCACGCTGGCGCGCATCGTCGAGGTGGAGCCGCGGCGCACCGAGCTGAACCGCACCGCCGACGACACCGACCCGAGCGAGCGCCCGATCGTCGCCAACGCCGACCAGCTCGTCGTCGTGACCTCGCTGGCCGATCCCCCGGCCCGCCCCGGCATGATCGACCGCGTCCTCGTGGCCGGCTACGACGCCGGGGTGCGACCGGTCATCGCGCTGACCAAGGCCGACCTGGCCGACCCGGCCGGGCTCGTCGCCCTGTACGAGCCGCTCGACGTGCCGATCATCGTCTGCGCGCCCGGCTCCGACCTGTCAGGGCTGCGCGCGCTCCTGGCCGGCCGGGTGACCGTTCTCGTGGGCCACTCCGGCGTCGGCAAGTCGACCCTCATCAACCGCCTCGTGCCCGGCGCCGGACGCGTCACCGGGCGCGTCAACGACGTCACCGGCAAGGGGCGCCACACCTCGACCTCCGCCGAGGCCCTCGCCCTGCCGTCCGTCGACGACCGAGAGCCGGGCTGGGTCATCGACACCCCCGGCGTGCGCAGCTTCGGCCTGAGCCACGTGCGGCCGGAGACGATCTTGGCGGCCTTCACCGATCTGGCCGGCTTCACCGCCGACTGTCCCCGCGGCTGCAACCACCACGCGGGGACGCCCGAGTGCGGGCTGGACGAGGCGGCCCGGCGCGGGGAGCTCTCCGAGGCCCGCCTCGGCTCGTTCCGCCGCGTCCTGGAGGCCGTCGACCGGCCCGTGACCCGCCGCTGAGCCGGCGCCGCCGGGCCGGCGGAGGACCGAACGGTTAGAGTCGGGCGCATGGCCGCTGCACCCGACTACACCGATGATCTGCGCCTCGCCCATCTCATGGCCGACAACGCCGACTCCCTCGCCCTGAACCGCTTCAAGGCGCGGGACCTGAAGGTCCGGGCGAAGGCCGACCGCACGCCCGTCTCCGAGGCGGACCAGGCCATCGAGGCCTCGGTGCGGCACACGCTCGCCACCGCCCGTCCCCGCGACGCCGTCCACGGCGAGGAGATGCCCGACACCGGCTACGGGCCGCGTCAGTGGATCATCGACCCCATCGACGGCACCGCCAACTACGTGCGCGGCGTGCCGATCTGGGCCACGCTCATCGGCCTCCGGGTGGGCGGAGAGATGGTCGTCGGCGTCGTGAGCGCCCCGGCGCTGGGGCGCCGCTGGTGGGCGGCCGAGGGCTCGGGCGCCTTCACCGGCACGTCGCTGTTCACCCCGAACCCCATCCGCGTCTCGGGCACCTCACACCTCGCCGACGCCTTCCTGTCGTACTCCTCCATCCACGGCTGGATCGACGGGGGGCGTGGCCAAGGCTTCGTCGATCTCATGCGCGACTGCGGTCGGACGAGGGCCTTCGGCGACTTCTTCAGCTACATGCTCGTCGCCGAGGGGGCCGTCGACCTGGCCTGCGAACCGGACCTGGAGCTGTACGACATGGCGGCCCTCGTGCCCATCGTCACCGAGGCCGGCGGCCGCTTCACGAACCTCGACGGGGCCCCGGGCCCGGTCGGTCGTGGCGCGCTGGCCACCAACGGCATCCTCCACGACGAGGTACTGGAGCGCCTGGCCCCCGACGAGGGGCCCGATCCGGACGACGGGCGCCCCTGAAGCCCGGGCCGCCGGCCGCCCGAGCGACCGCTCCCGGACCCCGTCGGGGCGCCCTGCCGCCGGCCGTGCCGACCGTCCGGCTGGCCCGCGCCCGACCGCTCCCCGCGCTCACCGGTCGCGAGGGGGCCCCTCGACGACGGTGAGGTCGGGGGCGAGGCCGCCCATCGTCCGGTGCCACCTGTTGTGCGGCGGCCCCGGGTCGAGGCGGCCCGCGCCGCGCCGGGCCGCGGGGCCGACGGGCCCCGGGACGCTCAGACGGCGAGCGCGAGGACGAGCAGATAACCCAGCCCCGTCAGCTCGATGAGCGAGCCGAAGGTGTCGCCGGTCATCCCGCCCAGACGGGTCAGCAGATGGCGCTGCCACAGCGCCTCGACGAGCCATGCGAACGCGCAGGCGGCGACGGCCGCGAGCCCGGTCCGGGCGCCGAACAGCAGCCAGCCCCCGGCGGCCGAGACGACGAGCACGCCGGCCAGGTCCAGGACCACCGCGACGGGCGTCATGAGATCGGCGAAGAGCCGGCCGAGACTGCTCGTCGGGGCGCACGGGACGCCGCGCCTGGTGGCCAGGACGGCGGCCGTGCGGCCCACCATCGGCATCGTCGCGAGCGCCCAGAGGCAGCGCGGGCCCGCCAGGCGCGGCGAGGCCGCGGCCGCGATCTCCAGGACCAGCACGAGGATGATCGCGACGACGCCCATCGGACCGATGTCGGAGCGCTTCATGATGCGCAGCGCCTCCTCGGGGGGTCTGCGCGAGCCCAGCCCGTCGGCCGTGTCCGCCAAGCCGTCCAGGTGGAAGCAGCCGTTGGCCGCCGCGAGCACCGCCAGGGCGCCCGCCGTGGCGAGCAGCCTGCCGCCGCCGAGCAACTCGACGAGGGCGGCCGTGGCCGCGGCCAGCACGCCCAGGCACAGCCCGATGAGGGGGATCATCCGCATCGCCCGGGCGCAGGCGGGACGGCTGAAGTCGTCCACCCGGGGCGCGGGGACGATGGTGAACATCGCCCAGGCGGTGACGAAGCCCCCGGACATCAGGCAGGCCCCCCGCCCGCCAGGCCGTGCGCGGTCGTCGTGGCCGGCAGGTCGAGGGCGCGCCCGGCCACGCACAGGACGACCCGCTCGCAGACGTCGGCGACGGTCGCGTTGAGGACGCCCAGCCAGTCGCGGAAGCCGCGGCCGCCGGCGTCGGCGGGGACGATCCCCGCCCCGACCTCGTTGGTGACGAGCACGACGGTGCGCCGGCTGGCGGCCAGGGCGGCGGTCAGCGCGTCGACGCGCTCCCGCACGAGGGGCCCGGCCGCGTCGCGGTCGGCCCAGAAACCGGTCCCGTCGAGGACGCGGGTCAGCCACACGCCGAGACAGTCCACGAGGACCGGAGGGCCGTCGGCGGCCAGCACCCCGGCCACGTCCATCGTCTCGACCGTGCGCCAGTGGGCGGGCCGACGGGCCACGTGGGCGGCGATGCGGGCCATCCACTCGGGGTCGCCCTCGTCGCGCTCGCTCGTGGCCACGTAGTCGACCGCCGGCGCGCCGGCCAGCAGCGACTCGGCGTAGCTCGACTTCCCCGAGCGGGCCCCGCCCGTGACGAGGGTGCGCCGACCTCCGACCGGCTCGTGGACGACCCGGGCGCCGAACGCCTCCAGCGCTTCGACGAGGGCCGCCGTGCGCGGGTCGTCGTCGGGCAGCTCGACGGCGAGGCGGCTCATGACTCCTGCTCCGCGCTCACCCGGCCGTCCGAGAAGTGTGACATCTCCCGCATGATCCGGGCCGCTGCGGTGAGCACGGGCAGGGCCAGGGCGGCGCCGGAGCCCTCGCCCAGACGCATGCCGAGCCGGATGATCGGGCTCAGCCCGAGCCGCTCGATGGCGACCGCCAGGCCGGGCTCGGCGCCGAGGTGCCCGGCGAACAGATAGCCCCCGGCCTCGGGGGCGAGCGCGACGGCCGCCAGCGCGGAGGAGACGGCGATGACGCCGTCGAGGACGACGGGCACCCGCGCGGCGGCGCCGCCCAGGACGAAGCCCGCCATCGCCGCGTGCTCGAGGCCGCCGACGGCCGCGAGCACGCCGAGGGCGTCCAGGGAGGCGACGTCGTTGACGGCCAGGCCCTGCGCGACGGCCCGCGTCTTGCGGGCAAGCATCTCGTCGTTCGCGCCGGCGCCGCGGCCGGTGACGGTCTCGGGCGAGCCGCCGGTGTAGGCGGCGATGAGGGCCGCCGCCGGGGTGGTGTTGCCGATGCCCAGCTCGCCGGGGGCGAGCGCCCGCGCCCCGCCGTCGACGGCGTCCAGGGCCGCCCGGACGCCGATCTCGAGGGCGCTCGTGGCCTGCTCGCGCGTCATCGCCGGGCCCCGGCTCAGGTCGGCGGTGCCCGCTGCGACGCGACAGTTGACGATGCGCTCGCCCTCGGGCAGCTCCTTGAGGCCGCCCACGTTGTAGAGACGGTAGTCGGCGCCGGCGTGGCGGGCCAGGACGCTCACCGAGGCGCCGCCTCCGGCCAGGTTCACGCCCATCGAGTAGGTGATCTCCTGGGGCCACGGCGAGACGTGATGGGCCTGCACGCCGTGGTCGCCCTCGAAGACGCCGACGAAGCCGGGGGAGGGCAGCGGCGGCGGGCACTGGCCGGAGATGGCGCACAGCTGCACTCCGAAGGCCTCGAGGTCGCCGAGCGAGCCGGGCACCTTGGTCAGGTCGTCCTGCCAGGCCAGGGCCCGCTCCCGGGCGTCCTCGTCGACCGGGACGATCCGTCCGATCGTGCCCTCCAGCAGTTCACCGCTCATGATGCGCTCCATCCGATTCGTGGTTGTGTCCGTGGTCGTGGTCCCCGCCGCGGCGGGCGGCGAGATGCTCGTCGAGGGCCGTGACGAAGGCCCGGCTCGTCCCGGGCCCGCGCACGGCCAGGCGCAGCCAGCCGGGCCCCAGTCCCGGGAAGGACTCGCCGCCGCGCACCGCGAACCCGGCGGCCCGGAGGTGCGCGCGCAGCGGCTGGGGCTCGTGGTCGCGCAGATCGGCCAGGACGAAGGGCCCGGCCGGCTCCGGCACGGTGCGCACCCCGATCGAGGCGAGCCCGTCGACGAGGACCCGCCGGTCGGCGGCCGTGGCCCGGGCCTGGGCGTCGGCGAGCGCGACGGCCCGCGGCCCGCTCGTGGCCAGCGCCGCGTCGAGGGCGGGCGCCGAGACGGGCCAGGCGTGCTGGTGGGCGGCCAGGGCGGCGATCAGCACGGGGTCGCCGACGACGTAGCCGATCCGCACGCCGGGGATCGACCAGGTCTTCGTCAGCGAGCGCACGACGAGCACGCCGTCCATGTCGGGGCCGATGAGAGAGGCCGGTTCGCCGGGTACGGCGTCCATGAAGGCCTCGTCGACGACGAGGATGCGCCCGGGCCGGCGCAGGGAGCGCAGCGCCTCGGCCGGGTGCAGGACGCTGGTCGGGTTCGTCGGGTTGCCGACGACGACGAGGTCGCTGCGCGGGTGGACGCGCTCCGGGTCGAGGGTGAATCCCTCGCCTGCGCGCAGGACGACGCGCCCGACCGGGTGGCCCCGGGCGCGCAGCGCCACCTCGGGCTCGGTGAACTGGGGGTGCACGACGGCCGCCCAGCGCGGTGCGAAGGCGGCCGCGATGAGGGAGAAGGCCTGCGAGCCGCCGGCCGTGACGAGCACCTGCTCCGGCGCCACGGCATGCCGGGCGGCGAGGGCCAGGCGGGCCGGCCCGGCATCCGGGTAGCGGGCCCAGCCGTCGGTGCGGGCGGTGAGCTCGCGCACGAGCCAGTCCGGCGGGGCCGGGGCGTGGACGTTGACGGCCAGGTCGGTCGCGCCCGGCACGTGGTCCCGGTCGCCGTGGTGGCCCAGGTCGGTCACGCCGGGCAGCGTGCCGCGCCGGGCGCCGACGGCCCGCCCGACGGGACGGCCGGAGAACGCCGCGGCGGCCGCGGCGAAGCGCTCGGCGAGCCGGGGACAGCCCGCCCAGTGCAGGTGCTGGTAACTGGCGTGGACACTGGCCTCCCCGCCCGCCGGGGCGGCGACGACGCCCTCGCGGCGCTGCCCGCCGACGGTCCAGGCCGGTGTCAGAGGCCCGGCGCTCCCGCCGGGCTCGACGTCGGTGCGGTGGAACTCGTGGGCGCGGACGGTCTCGCCGGCGCGCAGCAGGAAGCTGTCGGCCGCGGCCGTCGCCTCGTGGTAGCCCATCGTCAGGCGCGGGGTCATCGCCGCGTCGAGGTCGAGGGCCCCGGTCATCGCCAGGCCGTCGAGGCTGCGGCACAGGTACAGCAGGCCGGCGCACTCGGCGACGACGGGCATGCCCCGGTCGACCGCCGCCGCGATCCGGGCTCGCAGGGGGCCGTTGGCGGCCAGCGCCGTGGCGTGGATCTCGGGAAAGCCTCCCCCCAGGTAGATGCCGGCCGTGCCCGGCGGCAGCTGCTCGTCGTGCAGCGGGTCGAAGGGGACCACCGTGCAGCCCGCCGCCTCGAGCAGTTCGGCGGTCTCGGCGTAGCGGAAGGTGAAGGCCCGGCCGGCGGCCATGGCGATGACCGCGCCGGCGCCGACCCGGGCGAGCTGCTCGGCCGGGTCCCACGGCGCGTACGGCAGTGCGGGGGCGGTCGACGCCAGCCCCAGCACGGCGTCCAGGTCGACGTGCTCGGCGACGAGCTCGCCGGCCCGCTCGACGAGGGCCCCGGCCCGTTCGCCCTGCTCGTCGGCGGTGACCAGGCCCAGATGGCGAGAGCCGACCCGGACCCGGTCCCGGGCGGGGATGCGTCCGAGGACGGGCAGCCCGAAGCGGGCGCAGCCGGCCTCGATCTCGTCGGCGACGCGCGGGCTCATCACCCGGTTGAGGATGACCCCGCCCACCGTGACGCGCTCGTCGAAGGCGGCCATGCCGGCGCAGACCGCGGCGCTCGTGCGCGAGGCGTGCGAGGTGTCGACGACGAGGACCACCGGGGCGCCGAGCTCGCGCGCCACGTGGGCGGTGGAGCCGAAGCCCACCGGGTCGTCGGTGCCGTCCGACCAGGGGCCGAGCCTGCCGTCGAACATGCCCATGACCCCCTCGACGACCGCCGCGTCGGCCGGGGCCGGGGTCAGCGCGCCGTGCTCGAACAGTGGGACGATCCGCTCGGTGCCGCACAGCCAGGGGTCGAGGTTGCGGCCGGGGCGCCCGCAGGCCAGTGCGTGGTAGCCGGGGTCGATGTAGTCCGGGCCCACCTTGAAGCCGGCCACCGCCGTCCCGCGTGCGGCCAGCGCGGCCATGAGGCCGATCGCCACGGTCGTCTTGCCGGTGCTCGAGGCGGGCGCGCCGATGACGACGCGGGGGATCGCGAGGGTTTCGGGCCGGTTCACCATTCGATGCCCGCCTGGCCTCGTTCACCCTTGTCGTAGGGGTGCTTGAGCTTGTCCATCGAGGTGACCAGGTCGGCCGCGTCGATGATCTGCCGGGGGCAGCGGCGTCCGGTGATGACGACGTGCTGGACGCCCGGGCGCCCGGCGAGGAGGCGCGCGGCCTTGTCCGGGTCGACCCAGCCCTTGTCCAGCACGTGGGCGAACTCGTCGAGGATGTACAGGTCGTGGGCCTGCGCCCCGAGGAGGGCGCGCACGTGCTCCCAGCCGGCGCGCGCCATGGCGGCGTTGTCGGCCGGGTCGGCGCCCCGCAGCCAGCTGCGGCCGCGCCCGAAGCACTCCCATGTGACGGGCCCGCCGACGCCCTCGGCGTCGTGGAGGGCGCCGAGCCGCTCGTAGGCGAGCCGTTCTCCGGTGGGCCACCTGCCGGACTTGATGAACTGGAAGACCCCGATCGACCAGCCGCGCGCCCAGCCCCGCAGGCCCATGCCGAAGGCCGCCGTGGACTTGCCCTTGCCGTCGCCGGTGTTGACGATGAGGCGGGCCCTGCGGCGCAGCTGCGCGGTGCTCGGCCGGGCTGCGGCGCCGGTCCCGGTCGTCGCGTCGCCGGTCGTCGGGCCACCGGTGCCGGTCATCGGGCGCTCTCCTTCGCCAGCGCGAGCAGGGCGTCGACGTCGAGGTGCTCGGTCATCGCGTCGGCGAGCGTCTCGATCATCCGCTCGCGGCGCTGCGCGTAGCCGTCGGCCCGCTCGTCGGGGCTCCAGCCGGAGCCGGTGAGGGCCGCCACCTCGGACAGGAGGGCCCGGCGGAAGTCGTCGTTCTCGAGGCAGCCGTGCAGCATCGTGCCCCACGTGTTGGCGCTGCGCACGCCGTCGAGGAAGGGCTCGCCGCCGTCGATCCGGCACCGGCCGTGGTGGATCTCGTAGCCGGTGACGGCCGTCCCCCGATGGTCGTGGGTGGCCACCCGGACGGTCTTGTCGTCGTCGAAGAGCACCCGCACCGGCAGCAGGCCCAGGCCCGGGACGAGGCCGGAGCGGGACTCGACCCCGTCGTCCAGCTGCTCGGCGAGCATCTCGTAGCCGCCGCAGATGCCCAGCACCGGTCGGCCCTGCGCGTGGCGGCGGACGACGACCTCCCCGAGGCCGCGCCCGGCCAGCCAGGCGAGGTCGTCGACGGCGGCGCGGGAGCCCGGCAGGACGAGCAGATCGGCCCGTTCGGCCACCCGCGGGTCGTCGGTCACCTGCACGTCGACGCCGGGCTCGGCGGCCAGGGCCTCGACGTCGGTGGCGTTGGAGATGCGGGGCAGGCGGACGACCGCCACGTGGAGGGCGCTCCGCCCGGGGTCCTCGTCGCGGGCCCAGCGGTCGACCCGGAGGGAGTCCTCGCCGTCGATCCACACGTCGGGCAGCCAGGGCAGCACGCCGTAGTCCCTCATGCCGGTGCGCCGGTCGATCTCGTCGAGGCCGGGGTCCAGGATCGAGGCGTCGCCGCGGAACTTGTTGATGACGTAGCCGCGCAGCAGGGCCCGGTCGGCCTCCTCGAGCAGGGCCCAGGTGCCGTACAGGCAGGCCAGGACGCCGCCGCGGTCGATGTCCCCGATGATGACGGTGGGCAGGGTGAAGCGCCTCGCCAACCCCATGTTGACGTAGTCCCCGGAGCGCAGGTTGATCTCGGCCGGGCTGCCGGCGCCCTCGCAGAGGACGAGTTCGTGGCGGGCGGCCAGGTCGGCGTAGGCGTCGAAGGCGGCCTCGGCCAGGCGGCGGCGCCCGGTCGCGTACTCGCCGGCGTCGAGCTCGCCGGCGGGCGAGCCCATGAGCACGATGAAACTGCGCCGGTCGGTGCCGGGCTTGAGGAGCACCGGATTCATCCGTGCCTCGGGGACGACGCCCGCGGCGGTCGCCTGCAGGTACTGGGCGCGGCCGATCTCGGCGCCGTCGGGGCAGACCATCGAGTTGTTCGACATGTTCTGCGACTTGAAGGGCACGACGTCGATGCCGCGCCGGGCGGCCACCCGGCACAGGCCCGTGACGAGGGCGGACTTGCCCGCATCCGAGCTCGTCCCGGTCATGAGGAGACCACTCATGGCTGTCCTTTCCGATGACGTGCGCGCCGACGCCGGGTCCGGCCGGAGGCGACGGCACCGAGGCCGGCCAGCGCGCCGGCGGTGCCGCTGACCAGGTGGACGAGCCGGGCGGCGGCGCGCACGGCCGCACCGTCGGGACGGGGCCCGTCGCCGAGCAGGCCGCGGTGCTCGACGCGCCCGCCGGGGTAGACGTTGCGTCCGCCGAGCCGGACGCCGAGCGCGCCGGCCCAGGCCGCCTCGCACCAGCCGCCGTTCGGGCTGGGGTGGTCGGAGGCGTCCCGGACCATGACGCGTCCCGCCCGGCGGGGGTCGCCGCCGACGGCAGGGGCGAGCAGACAGGCCAGGGCCCCGGTGAGACGGGCGGGGACCAGGTCGAGGGCGTCGTCGAGGCGGGCCGAGGCGGTGCCGAAGCGGGCGTGGCGCTCGTCGCGGTGACCGACCATGGCGTCCAGCGTGTTGACGGCGCGGTGGACGAACATCGCGGGGACGCCGCCGACGGCCCCCCAGAACAGCGAGGCGACGGCGGAGTCCGCGGTGTTCTCGGCCATCGACTCGACGGCGGCGCGGGCCAGCTCGGGCCCGTCCAGCGCGCTCGCGAGGCGCCCGCACAGGTGCGGGAGCTGCGCACGGGCCCCCACCAGGTCGTCGTCCTCGAGCCGCTCTGCCATCGTCCGGCCCTCGCGGGCCAGGGAGTCCGCGCCGACGACCGTCCACGTCGCGAGGCCGGTGACGG